>Ga0208824_1000647_pt1 | contig 35686 bp, 22 predicted proteins | sample AD_JPNTR3_MetaG_FD_184447 | JGI IMG/M metagenome (GOLD analysis project Ga0208824, IMG submission 184447) | Active sludge microbial communities of municipal wastewater-treating anaerobic digesters from Japan - AD_JPNTR3_MetaG (SPAdes) (version 2) | ecosystem: Engineered > Bioreactor > Anaerobic...
CTTATCCGTATCGCCCGCAGCCTGGGTATTCAGGGTTGCGGTGGCGGATTTACCCCCCTTGTCTTTAACAGTCAGAGCCGCTGCGATTGCCCCCGGTTTTACCGAGCCCAGCTCTATAAAAACCGCTCCTGCATAGAGGGTCTGACCCTCTATACTTCCTGGGCCAAGCGGGATAAGGCTAGCCGGATTTATACTGCCTTTTATAGAACCAAGGGTATATGCAACAGAGACTGCCGGCCCTGCAACACTTAGCCTATAAAGCAGGATTACCCGGGAACCAAGACTTCCAGTCCCTGCAGCGGTAATAACCCCCGAAGCAGCGGGAGTCCCGCCAATAAAGGGACCGCCAAAACCGGGGATAAGACCGAATAATTCAATTTTTGGAGCCGGCGGGGGAGCCTGCTTGGCTCCTGCAGCAGGAGCATCCTGGGCTGCCGGGGCTGAAAATTCACCGCCGGATCCTGCAAAGGCCGGAATATTCACGGTGCTTACGTTCCCCGCACGGTCAACTGCCTTAAGGGTTCCTCCAGAACCGGAGAGGATCTGACCGGAGACTGGATCCTGAAGTGGTATCACAAAGGGTTTTGCGGTATCCAGGGGGGTGAAGTTTTTCCCATCGGCCGCATAGGACAGGGATTGCAGACCCCCAGGATCTTGGACAAAACCGGCCGCAAAGGGGATATTCAGATCCGAAGAGGGACTCACTAAGGAGATTTCCGGAGCAGCAGTATCCTTATAGAGGTGAATCACTTCAATACTTTGGTTTCCCGCAGTATCCTGGGCAAGGAGTTCGATACTGAGGGGGCCATTGGGAAGCGTATTTATTTTAATTTCCTGACTGATAGAGACAGAAGTAGCCTTTGGATCCCCCGCTTTGTCATTTAAGGGGATAGTTCCATTGGTTATTTCCTGCCCCTCCGCGGTAAGGACACGATACGAAGCGGAGTTGATGCCCGAAAGGTCCGTCAGAGATGCAGAAAGGGTATAGGATGGGGCGCTTATAAAGGGGGTCTCAGGACGCTTTAGTTCAATTTTAGGCCCCCCATTGTCATTATTAAAGGTAAACTGGTCCGATTTATAGATGTGACCAAGGGTGCTTTTTACCACTATCCGGTGAGGACCAGAAACGCCGAAGGAAAGGGGTTTTACCAGAATTCGGCCCGATTCTGCACTCACCTGGAATAATTTTGATTCCGGTTCAAGACTAACCTGGGCAATTTCGGCACCTACAAAGCGGCCGGTAAAGGGCACAGGTTCAGTTTCGCCCCCATCCTTTCTAAAATAAACCACACTATCGCCGGATATTCGTTCATCGGCAAAGAAGAAGGCGGGGCTTCCGCGGACTACACCATAATTGGTTATATATACATGACTTGTAACAGAGGCAGTTCGTCCCGCACTATCGGTTACCTGTGCATTAAAAGAAATAAAACCAAAGGGACCGGCGGAAGGCAGGGGAACCAGGAAGGTCTGGTTTCCGCCGCCCTTTGCGGTTATGGTCTGTTCAGCCCCGTCTGCGAAGGAATACACTAATTTTTCCAGCTTACCCAGACTTTTCGCAGTAAGCCGGAGGCTTGCCTTTGCATCGGGGGCAAGTTCCTGCCCCGGAGTAAAGGCTTCGCTCCGCTCTTCCTTAGCACCGCTGTTATACACCATTGAATCAATGCTGAGCTCCGGAGGCGGCCCAATGTCCTCAAAGAGAACAGAACTAACGGGTCCTGCAAGACCATTCCGGTCCAGGGCTCGTACACTAATGGTATGTTTACCGGGGGAAATGCTATCAATCTGAAATGAAAAGGCTCCGGTCGTTTCAAGTTTCTTTGCTGCATCCTTATCGAACCAGTACTCGATGGCGGATACACCATCATCATCCCGGGCATAGCCGGCTACCAAAAGGCTGCCCGCGCTGATAAAGGGCTTTCCCTGGGCGGGACTCAGGGGCGCAAGCAGGGTGGTACGGGGTAGGTCCTTGACCTGATCGATGGGAAATTTAAATTTATATTCCGAACTATTGCCAATAAGGTCCCGGGCCGTAAAAAGTATCTCTACGGCAGAAGCCTTGGTATCTGACATGCTGATAGGCAGGGCCCAATAGGGATCTCCCGCAGTGAGGGGAATATCGCCCCCTTGAGTACCCATTTTCCATGAAAAGCTCGTGAGGGCCACATCATCCCGGACCCGGCCCATGATGACAAAAGTACGGTCTATCTTTTCGCCCGCCAGAGGCGACAGAATGGTTATTTCCGGTTTATTGTTGTCTACCACAAAGAGGGTTGGTGTGATACCTACCGACCCCACCCCATCGGTACCGCGGATAAGAACCACGGTCGGACCGGAAGGAAGTTTTTTGGTATCAATGGAAACACTGAAGGGGAAGACGCCTTTTTTTGCATCATAGGAACCTTTAATGGGGATCCAGCTCTCCCCATTGTTCAGAGAGTATTCAACCTTTGCAACCCCATTGGCATCCTGCACCGTCCCTTTCAGATTGATCGTCCCTGAAACCAGAGAACCAGCCTGGGGCTGGATAATGGTGGCACCCGGTCGAGCACGGTCCATATCAAACTGGATGGTCTGCACAGGCCCTACAAGGCCGTTTATGTCTACCCCGCGGACACTGATTTTTCTGCGGCCGTCGGGTATGTCTCCGCTCTTAACATAGTAGGACCAGAAATCCTTTCCCTTTGCCACAACCCAATCGCCGCCATCAATCTGGAGTTCTACCCGGTCTACCGCATCATCGTCGGTACAGGTACCAACGATATTTAAGTCCCCCGAAACCCGCATTCCCTGCAGTGGATTGGCAATTCTTGCAATAGGGAGATCCGATTTGGGATCCACATACAGGTTGATTGGGCCGGCAATGGTCTTGTTGCCCGCCAGATCCTGGCTTTCTGCATACAGGTTATAAATACCAGGCTTTTTATCAGAAATATCAAAGGTTTTAGACCAGTTAAGGGTACCTTCCGCATTGTCGCGGGCGGTTTCACCCTGCCCCCCGGCAAATACAAGGGAGGATACTATTAGGCTGGGCACCAGCACTGTCACTTTAAAAAAACGACGCAACTGATTGTGTTTCATCACGTACTTCCTGTATGCAAAGATAACTGAGGTTTTTGCAAAAGTCTGTTACTTTTGCAAAAACCTCTTGCAGTATTTTTACATTAACATAATAATTCCATACATAGTATAGAATAGTAAAAATACTGCATGTACATCTAAGGTTGCTCTTTCAAAACTTCCTGAGTTTTGAAAGAGCCCCAACTCATTATATCATTAAAACTCAAGAAATTGGAGTTTTTTTAAATGATGCAAATATCGTGCCAATTACAAAGAGATACAGTGAGAGGGGAGCAAATTATATTTAATAAAATGCAAATATTTATATTACAAATAATTGTTATACTTATTAGAAAAATTCATAAACAATGTACATTAAACAAGTTCGACAATCTCGGCGTAAATCGACAGGATTGTCGGAATGCCGACAATCCTGCCACTTAGATTACCACAAAGCTTCGTTAAGTTCCTTTTCAGACTTGGCCACTATGGCAGAACCGACCATATCGCCGGTTACATTCAGCCAGGTGCGACCCATATCCAGGAGGGCATCGATACCGAGTATCATGGCGTAGGCGGCAGCCACGGCACTTCCTTCGGTAACCTTAAGCCCTACCGACTCAAGGACCATAAGCAGCATGATGGCGCCGGCACCAGGCACTCCTGCGGTACCGATGGACGCCAGGGTGGCAGTGATAACCACCGTCGCCTGCTGATTAAAGCTTAAGGGATTCCCGGTGGCATAGCCGATAAACATGGCGCAGACCCCCAGATAAATCGCCGTCCCATCCATATTGATAGTAGCCCCAAGGGGCAGAGTAAAGGAGCTGATACTTCGGGGTACCCCGAGTTTTTCCTCGGATACTCGGAGGGTTACCGGCAAGGTTCCGCTCGAAGACCGGGTAACAAAGGCGGTAATCATCGCTTCGTTGGCGCCTTTAATAAATTTGAAAAGCCCCAGCTTGGAAACCGATAAGAATCCGCCGTAGCCGATAATGAAATGTAGGATTAGTCCTACATACACAGTGAGGGTTACCATGAAGAGGGGCCCCAGAGCCTTTGGTCCCTGCTGGGCAAAAACAGAAGCGATGAGCACAAACACACCAATCGGTGCATACTGCATGATGCCACCAACCACTTTGTACATGGTTTCTGCAGCTGCATTGCTTACATCAAACAGAAGTCCCGCCCCCTGGGCAACCTTCGCATTCGGCGAATCCTTTACATAGGAAAGGGCAATACCGAATACAACGGCAAAGAAAATAATAGGAAGTACATCCCCCTTAGCTAAGGAATCGATTGGATTAGTGGGGACGATATTTAATAGGATTTGAATCAGGGTCGGTGCCTCTGCAGCCTTTCCTTTGACCGACGCATCGCCCACAATCCCAAAACCGGCGCCGGGCTGCAGGATATTCGCAAAGAGAAGTCCAATAATGACCGCAATAAATGAGGTAACAAGATAATATAGAACAATTTTTACACCCACACGGCCCAGGCGCCCCGGTGCGATACTGGCAGCGCCAGACACGAGGGAGAAAAAGATAACCGGCACCACGATCATTTTAAGAAGCCGGATAAAAAGGTCCCCAAAGAATTTTGAATTGTCCACAAAGGGCTTTACCGAAGCGGGGAAAAATCCCAGGATGATACCGACAAGTGCGCCAAGTATCAAACCAATCAGAATACGGGCCAGCAGGTTGGTCTTAAAATACCAATCGAGGGCTCCCTTTTTCTGTTCACCAGTTTGAGCCATAGAAACCTCCCTTTACCTCTTACTATGATGGATTACCGGAACCTCACAAGAGCCCCAGCAGTTCTATTATAAACCATCAAAGAGGTTTCTGGCTAATTTTTTCGATTTCGGTTCCAGTCCCTGTTACGCTTCCTGTCCCGGTTACGCTTCCGGCTTCGCTTCCTGCTTTGCTTCCGGAAGATGAAAGGAGCCGGGCAAGGAGCACATCATATACGGGCTGCGAAACGATTATATCGGAGGTAACGTAGGCCACGAGGCATACCAGCATAAGGCCCCCAAAGTGATTAAAATTCCCGCTCATCTCCAGTATCAGCACCGCCCCGGTAACCGGAGCCTTTACCACGGCGGTAAAAAAGGCGGCCATACCGAAGATAAGGAAATTAAGAATATACAGTTGATCAATATAGCCCAGTACCGAAAGAGCCTGGCCTGTGAAGGTTCCAAGCAAAGCCCCGCAAACTAACAGAGGGAGAAAAATACCCCCCGCGGTTCCTGCCCCATAGGACAGGGCGGTAAATACTAATTTGATGAAAAACAGCAGGGCCAGCATGCTCAGGGTTCGCTGTGTAACCGTAAGGGATTCGATAAGCGGATGCCCACCACCGGTAACATCAAAGAGGTAGAGACCCAGAGGGATCGATGCCAGAAGAGGCAGTATGGGCCACATACAACGGGGGACCGGTACATGCTTATAAAAATCCTGAAACCCATAGAGGGCCCGTTTAAACAGATCTGCCCCCAGGGCACTCACCACCCCCAACACAATAATCCAGGGATACAGGTTGATCGGAAGCAGTTTGATAGCCCTGAAATTGAACACCGGGTGCATACCGAAGAAATAACCGGCCACCATATCAGCGGTCATGGATGCTGCCAGGGTACAGGTGAGAAGGAGGGGAGAAAAAACACGGTGCAGTTCTTCCAGAGCAAAGAGTACCCCCGCCAGGGGGGCATTAAAGGCAGCAGCAAGCCCCGCAGAGGCTCCCGCGGTAATGAGTAATTTCTTTTCTACCGCAGACCTTTCAGATCGGGTCAGGATACCCATTCCCACATAGGATCCGATTTGAACAGAGGGGCCTTCCCGCCCCAGAGACAAACCTGCACCGATTCCGAGAATGCCGCTTGTAATTTTTACGATAAGTTCGGAAAACCAACGGAATGTAAGGTGTCCCTCGAAATAGCCCTTAAGCTGGGGAATACCGCTTCCCCGCGCCATGGGACGCCACAGGCTCATCCAGCCTAAGAAAAGCCCCAGTACAATAAAGGCCAGGATCTCCAGGCCGATAGGGTACCATTGCTTATTATAGATCGCATTACTTAACCGCTGGTACCAGTTCAGCCTGAATCCGTCGGCCCGTACCAGGGCCATACGAAAAAAAGAAACCACTAATCCGGAAGCCAGACCAATGAGGGCGCTTTCTGCAACAAGACCGATTCGTGAAAAATACCAGCGCCTCAGAAGATCTCGCTGCCGTTGCACAGAAAACAGAGATTCTTTTTTTGGATTCATGATAAATAACTCACCTCTGGTTCATCCCTGCCAGGCCGGACCCTGATTCTACAGGGGCTCATATCCGCCAGGGTACAAAATTCCTCCAGATCCTGAATACCGCTGCCAAACAGCTGATCCGGATCATAGTTGCAATCGATGGTAGTGCTGATACCTTCTGCGAGGGCCCGGGCCCAGGCCCCATGAAAACGGACCACATCCCACACCGCAGGCAGGAGGTAATGGAGTTTTTGTTTTTCAAATAGGCCATGCAAAAATTCGAGGATCAGGGCTTCCCGGGACGGGGGATAGGAGGGGTCCAGGTTAGCATCCCAGGGTTTCCTTTTTGCATCCATAAAGTCAGCAAAAAGCAGGAAGAGTTGTGTTGGAGACTTTTTAAGGGGATATAGGACCTGGTTAAACCAGGGGACAGCCCGACCTTTATTATAGAAGAAATCTACCGCATGGGCGAGCCGTTCAGCCCGCTCCAGATTCTGGGAAGAAAAACTTGCGCTCGAACGGAGTGTATAGGGCGGCTCCGGTTCATAGTCCATACCGTAGTCTCGGGCCTCTTCTGCCAGAACCGTGCCGGGAAGGACCGAAAGCCTGAATATATCCAGATGATTAGGATACAGATTGATGGCATAATCGACACTTTTCATAAAACCCTGGAGGGTATCGGTGGGGAGGCCGTACATCAGGTCCAGGCCGAACACAACCCCTTCCTCGTTCAAGATATCAATCTTCTGTTTAAATTTAGCCAGGTTCAGGGGCCGCCCTACCCGAGCGGAGACCCCTGGATCTGCGGTCTGCAGTCCTATCTGCAGGGATGCTCCCAGTTCTGCAAAACGGCGAGCCTGGTCCCGGTTTAACAGTTCAGCCCGGACCTCGAAATGCCAGTGAATATCCCGACCCTTATCCAGAAGCTGGTCCAGAATTGTAAGGGCCCTTTTATTATCAGCATTAAAGGTAGGGTCCAGCACAAAAACCGACGGGACCTTCCTGGTAACAAAGTAATCCAGTTCCTGATTAAACCGTTCCTCCGAAATAGACCGCAATTGCCGGTTGCCTCTGGATTCATAACAGTAGGTACATCCGTAGGGACAGCCCCGGGTGAGTTCCCAGAGAGCCCCCGCAGATCCTTTACGGGATGAAAGGGAGCCTTCCAGGAGACCAGAGAGCCAGGGGGAAGGAAGCCGGGACAAGTCTTCCACACTCCCCTGCTGAATAGATGGTTCAAGATCCATACCAGAGGCCCAGGCGGCAAGAATTCTTTTTAAGGCCGATTCACCTTCCCCCTGAATTAACACAGAAAAGGGGCCGCCCTCACTGATAGAAAGGCCATCTGGCCGGGCGGTAACTTCAGGACCACCGGCAAAGAGGAGATCCCCGGGATATTCCTTTTTATATAACTCCGCTACGGTCTTGCTCAGCCCACGGTTCCAGCTGTAGAGGGAAAAACCTATCGCCCGTTTTTTACTGGAGACTGAGCTGGAACAGAGCTGGGAAAGCCGGTAAAAAATACGGGACGGACCTTCATCAATATGGGCTTCTAAAAACTGTATCCGGGGAAACTCGCTTTGCACAAAGGAAGCCACCGAGGCTGCCCCCAGGGGAACCGCATCGGGCCCCCGTTCACAGTGAATAGAAATAAATACCAGGGAATGATCAGACATTGTAAACCCAGTATGGTTCTTTTAAGGCATCTCATGCAAGGGGTTCCTTGTGCGATGCGTCAGAGAGACCCAGCACATTTTTCATGGCTAATCCCTAATGTGTCATTTTCACACACTTGTATTGTATCATATTGACCCTATTGTAGAATAACGGAACAAGCTGCTTGGTATACAAAGATGAAAGTCATGGACCGGACCTTGCATCATAGATTTTGCACTAATTTTTATTTCATTATAATACATATACTTAAATACAATATAAAAGCCGAGGGGTTCATCAACATAAACTTGGCACGATTTTTGCTAATATATTTATGAAAAGAGCTTCCCAGGCCCCGATAGGGTTTGGGGGCTCATAAAACTAAGAGATGCAAGGAGGTACGCTATGAACCTTATGTTACGAAATCGACCTACAGAACTTGATCCGGTAGAGGAACTGGATCGCCTGCAGAGAGAGCTGAGCCGCTGGTTCGACTTTGGCTTTGACAACATGGGACTCCTGGACCGGGCACTGGCTCCCACGGTTGATCTGGTAGAAACCAACGAGGGCTACATCCTCACGGTGGATCTCCCCGGGGTGGACAAAAAAGACATTAACCTGACGGTGGAGAACAATGTAATCACCATAGAAGGGGAGAAGAAGGAGACTAGGGAATCCAAGGATAAGAAGCGGTTCTTCCGCAAAGAAACCTGGGAGGGCTCCTTCCGCCGGACCATTTCTCTGCCCGCCGCTGCGGATCCGGAGAAGGTACATGCGGAACTTAAGAACGGGATTCTTACCGTAACCATCGGTAAGAAGGAAGAGCTAAAGCCCCGGCAGATTGCGGTTCAGGTAAAATAAAAAACCAGGGTAAGGAGGACGGCTATGAACGAGGTTATGGAAAAGAGACAGGAAAACAAGGTTCGGATGGTACAGCCCGCATGTGCCATCTGTGAAGATAACGGCCAAATCCTGGTCCGGGTAGAAATGCCCGGGGTAGATAAGGATGGTATTGAGGTCAGTGTAGAAAAGAATGAACTTGTGATCAAGGGAAAACCCGCCGCAGCCCCCGTGGAAGGGACCTACCTGATCCGGGAACGGCAGACCGGCGAATATCATAAGCGGTTTATAATTGATGAAACCATCGACCGGGAAAAGATTCAGGCGGTGATGAACGACGGGGTCCTGCAGCTCACCTTGAATATCAAGGAAGCCGCCAAGCCCCGGAAGATTGAGATTAAATAAGCGGGCTACGCCGCCTGGCTACGAAAGGGAGGCCTGCGGGCTGCCATGATCATTCCGCGGCCTCAGCTGGAGGCTGCCACTATGGGGAGGGGTTCCTGAACGGCTTCAGGGACCCCTTCTTTTTGGGCCAGAGCTGGAGTGCACAATACCGTCGGGTTTGCCATGTATCGGCGGAAAAGATCTATTGCCCGGGCAAAATAGAGGCCCTCGGAGATCCGCTCATCCAGGGTAATCTTAAAATTCATAAAACGTCGTTGCTGTACGGTGCCATCCTTTCGATTTACTGCACGACGTTCGATTTTTCCCATCACCACAAAGACCGAGGCATTTCCCCATTCATAGAGGTGGTGGTAGGGTGCGGGCAGATTCAGGCTTGCCAGGTTTGCCACATACACCGATGTATAGAGGGGATCGGACCGGATCATGGAAGCCGGGGCCAGATTAAACCGCTCAAGGAGGCGAAAGAGCGCCGTGGCAGCCCGATACCCGCCGGGAATGGCAGAGAGGAAATACATTTCCTTTTCATCGGGACTCAGCTCTTCACTCTGGGCAGCGGCTATGGCCTTTTGTACCTTATCTGCCACAGAAGAGAGGGTTTCCCCTGCTTCATAATAGACCTTGGCGTCGGTTTCCCGGGCATCCTCGGTGAGGGCCTTTTTCACAATGAAGGAGGTGGACATATAGTTTCGCTGATAGACATGTTTTCCCATAACAAAGCGATTCAGATGGGGTTTTTCTTCCAACACCCGAACTATGGCAGTAAGGACTACCGAAAAGAGGGTGTACTTGGTGGTTTTTTCCTCTTCGTTTAATCGTTTAACAAGATGCATTGCGGGTTCAATATCGATATCTTCGGAGAAATAAACCGCCGCCCCGTTCCGGGTAGTCATGACATAAGGAATGATCTTTTGGAAGGGGTTTAAACCTTTAATTCGTTTGCCATCACATCGATCCAGAAACAGCATGGTAGCTCCTTAATGCCTCCAGTATACCATGGGTTGAAAATTCCGCATCATATTTTTCATATATTGGAGGATTTGTCAGGAGCCCTATAAAATCCCTGTATCGGGGAGTAAAGCTCCCAAGCCTATTTTGCAGCAGGAACTCTATAATTTTATAATCATTCTGGCCGGCCCATTCGGTGCAGATCAGGGGTTTTCTATGGGCCAGGCTTTCCATACAGGTGGAAGCCCCAGCTTTGCCAATCACCATATCACAGAGGCTGTAAAGCTCCGCCATGGAGCTCACAAAGGAAAGGGGTATGAGTGTTCCCGGAAGCCCTTGAGGGGTCGTCTTCTGAACCAGCTGACACAAATCATCATAGAGTCTTTTGTTTTTCCCGGTGACCACCATAAAGTCCGCAGGAAATCCTTCCAGATAGGCCCGGCGGGCAAAGCTATAAGCCCGGCCCAGCCCCTGGGCTCCGCTTGTCACAAGCAGTAAAGGCTTGTCACTTTTTTCAAGGCCATACTTTTGGCGGAGTTCCTCCGGCGACTTTTCAGGAGCCTGCATCGCCGGGAGCCGGGGATAGGGCACCAGTTTAATGTTCCGTTCATCAATATGATGCTTGATGAGTAAATCCCGGCTTTGCTGAGAATGGACCAGAAAAAGGTCCGCAGATTGCTCTGCCCAGAGGCTGTATCCGTCAAAGGGGTCCACCACATCGATAATAATCGGAAATTTAAGGCCGTAGCGGTGCCGGGCAGCGGCTGCTACCATAGAACACATGGGGTGGGTGCTGATAAACAGGTCTGGTTTTGCTGTGGCTAAATAGCGGGAACCCTGGCTATAAAAATCCGCGATAAAGGGATAAAGAACGGAACCGCTATGGGGATAGACACTTTCCATGAGCGCATAGGACGCCCGGACCATCCAGGGCTGTTGCAGGGCCGCATTCCAGGCAGCCTTTATGCTTGCATCGGTCCTCAGAGCCCCTGCAGCACGGGGAAAATCGATAACCTCTATGTGATGCTTTCCCGGGAAGGCCCCATCCAGGGCGTCCTTAATAACCAGGGCCGGACCTTTATGTCCGTACCCGACCTCGATCATGGCGATTATGATATGTGACATGGATGAATATTACCGCTTGAGCGGACTGGTTTCCCTTTGCATGGTACCAGTTTTAAGAATTTCTGCAATTTTATAGGTACCATATTTCCGGGCCTTAAGGAAGCCATCCCAGGCACATTCGGCAAGGCGACCCTCCTGCAGAAGGTCCCAGAGCCACTCATTGGCATATTCCGGGTCTTTCTGATCAAAACCACCCTGAATTTCCATGAGCCATTCCCGGTTATGGACCTCCTGGGAACCAATGGGAGGTGCAATAATGATGGGGAGCCCAAGGCCGGTATAAAAGGATAGTTCACTCGGCTTGGTCCAGAGAATATCCGTGTCATGAAGTATGGCGGCGAAATCTGCTAAATAACCGGCATCTTCAGGGTTGAAGACGATGTGGACCGAACCGGCTGCTTCAGGCTGTTTTTTACGGAGTTCCTCCAGCTGTTCCTTAAAATAGGCAGCCACTTCGGGACGCTTCCCTGCGACCAGGTTGAGTCTGAAGGAACCATCGGCGAGCCGTGGAGCCAGGGAATGAAGTACCGCAGCGCCAATTTCCTTCTGAGCCCCTGCCCCACCGACCGCAAAGGTAATGGTTACCGGGCCCACCTCTCTGCCACGTTTTTCAGGACAATTTTTCTTTCCCAGGAAATGTTCTACCGAGTGAACATGGAGGGGCCAGAATCGGTTTTGGGGATCCAGCCGGGCGAGGCGCTGCCCCAGATCGCGGCGTAGCACCGAAAGATCTTCGTCACCGATCAGTTCCAGGGGCAGGGGAAAACCGGTCATGTAGATCCGTTCATCGGGGACCCCATATTGTTTCAGCCTTCTCAGGGCTCTCCCGCAGGGGACAAAGTATTCGATACGGCTTTGTTTTGGATTGTCCGCGACCCAAACCCGGTTTATATCCGTATCACAGATAACACAATAAATCCGCCTGAGACCAGCCTTTTCTGCAGCGATAGCCTGGGCGTAAAAGGTGGTAACGATAGGAAGCGGTTCCGATTGGGCCTGCCGGATAAAGGTGCGGCAGAGGCCCTGTTCTACCAGCTTATTTACAAAGGTGTTTTGAATGGTAGGCTTAGAAAGGTCCCGGAAAGGATAGGCTGTTGGAATAGCCATGAGGGCATCCATGATGCCAAAGAGGGCGTTTCCAATTAAGGGCCAGCCTTTTATTCTGGAAAGCTTTTCATAGGTACGGCGCAGACGATTCCACAGGGCCATTTCATCGGGGTCGGTGTTTGCATCACTCCCGGCGATGATGACACCGCCCTTACCATAGGGAGCTAAAGGCCAGGCTGCCCGTTTATGGCCCAGCCCCATATCGGCTGCGGTAATCCATGCCAGATCCTTGTAAGTTTCCTGTGTCATGTAAATCCCCCTTCCTTTAGTGTAGATTTACCCCGATGGTTTTGCAAATACTGACATGTTTTAACTAGGAGCCTGTCAGACTTATAAACGTGGCTCCTTTGGGAGTTTGCAAGGTAAAAATCGCGGCTTACCGCGATTTTTTTGATGATAAGCGGACAAGTCCGACAAACTCCTGGTCTTTTCATATTTATGAAAAAAAGGTATATATAGTATAGACATGGAATTCACAGAATTAACCCTACACCCCGACCTCCAACGGGGCATCGCAGACGCAGGCTATATAACCTGCACCCCTGTTCAGGAACAGGTGCTTAAAAACGCTTTTGGAGGCCACGACCTATACGTTCAGTCCCAAACCGGGACTGGTAAAACAGCCGCCTACCTTATTGTAATTTTTCAGCGGCTTTTGACAGAACCGCTGCTGGCTGGCAAAAAGGCCCTCATCATGGTTCCCACCCGGGAATTGGCGGTTCAAGTAGAAGAAGAGGCAAAGCGAATCGGGAAATACCTGTCCTTTAAAATCGGCAGTTTTTATGGCGGCGTAGGCTATGCCCACCAGCAAAAGCTCCTGCGGGAATCGGTACAAATTCTTATTGGAACCCCCGGCCGGGTATTGGACTTAAACGGATCAGGCCAGATGAACCTCATGGACCTCTCTTTCCTGATATTGGATGAGGCGGACCGGATGTTCGACATGGGCTTTTACCCCGATCTGCGGAAACTCATCAAGGTTGTACCTCCGGTAGACCGGCGGCAGACCATGCTTTTCAGTGCCACCCTGAACGCCTGGGTTAAAAACCTCGCCTGGGAATATACCAGGGATCCGCTGGAAATCGAAATTACACCGGAAAACGTGACGGTCGATGAAATTGATCAGATCCTGTACCATGTTGCCGGTGAAGACAAGATGAAATTGCTCCTGGGTATCCTGAAACAGCGACAACCCGAAAGCGCCATTATCTTTTGCAACACAAAAAAATACGCAGAAATTGTCGCAAAACGGCTCAGGATCAACGATATTTCCTGCGAGTTTATCATCGGAGACCTGCCCCAGGTAAAACGGCTAAAGATTATCGATGATGTGAAGGCCGGGAAAACTCGCTTCCTGGTAGCCACCGATGTGGCTGCCCGGGGTCTTGATATCGAAGGGCTTGCCATGGTGATTAACTATGACCTGCCTAACGAGGCCGAAAACTATGTGCACCGGATCGGGCGGACCGCCCGGGCAGGCAAGACCGGGGTAGCGATCAGCCTTGCCAGCGAACAGGATGTGTACGAACTGCCGGCCATAGAAAAATATCTGGGGGCTAAAATTCCTTCCCAGATTGCAACGGAAGAGCTCTTCGCGGAAGATAAAAGCGAAGGGATGCATATCCGGACCGACAATTACGAAGATGGCGGCTATGAACGCAGCGGTTCCGGCCGACCAAGAGGCCGGGGCCGGGGCCGGGATCGGGATCGGAGCCGTGAAGAACGAGGAGGCCGGGGACAACCCAGATGGCAGAAACCTGGCCGGGAGGGGGACCGCCAGAATGCGGAGGGGAAAAAACCAACCGCCGAAGTCCGCAGACCAGAGCGTTCAGCTAAAATTGCAGGGCCTGTCACAGCAGGGGCGGTTGGGGAGAACCAGAGGGCACAACGGCAAAGGCCAGAAGCCGCGGGAAAAGGCGGCACCGGCCGTAGTATAGACCGGATCGCCAGCGCCGGAGCGGGCCGCGGCACAAACCAGAGCGCAGGCAGCAGCGCGGGTCGCAGTGCGGGCCGTGAAAGAACCGCTGCAAAACCGAACCTGGCCCACCTCACCTTTGAAGAACGGCTGGCATACTATAAACGAAAGTACCAGGCAGAAGCGGAAGGAACTGCGGAAAAGGCCTCTACCAATAAGCCGGCCAGGGGCAGGACGCCCACACCTGAAGCAGCCAGGGCTGGAAAACCTAAAAAGGCTGTTGTTTCAGAGCAGCAGAATAAAGCCGAAAAGAAACCAGGCTTCCTGAGCCGCCTGCTCAACCTGTTTAAAGGAGAAACTTCCAAGTGATTACCGTTTCTGATGTTACCCTGGCCTTTGGCGAGCGGGTCCTCTTTAAGGACGTAAACCTGAAATTTACCCCCGGCAACTGTTACGGCATCATTGGCGCCAACGGTGCGGGGAAATCCACCTTTCTCAAGGTCTTATCCGGTGAACTTGAACATGATCGGGGGGAAATCATCGTTACCCCCGGAGAACGAATAGCGGTCCTGAAACAGGACCACTTTGCATTCGAAGCCTATTCGGTCATGGAAACGGTCCTGATGGGATTTCCCAAGCTCTATGAAATCATGAAGGAACGGGAAGCCCTCTATGCAAAGGAATCCATGAGTGATGAGGATGGCATCCGGGCCGGCGAACTGGAAGCGGAATTTGCCGAACTGGGAGGCTGGGAAGCGGAAGCCCAGGCAAGCCAGATGCTTTCCGGTCTGGGGCTGGATGAAGAAGACCATACAAAAATGATGTCCGACCTGGATGAGTCCCGGAAGGTCCGGGTGCTGTTAGCCCAGGCCCTCTTTGGCAATCCGGATATACTCCTCCTGGACGAGCCCACCAACGGTCTTGACCTGGAATCCATCACCTGGCTGGAGGACTTCCTCATCGATTTTCCCAATACGGTCATTGTGGTTTCCCACGACCGGCACTTTTTAAATACCGTTTGTACCCACATTTGTGATATTGATTACGGCCGTATCACCCTCTATTCGGGTAACTATGACTTCTGGTACCAGATGAGCCAGATGCTCCAGCGGCAGGCCCGGGAACAGCTGAAAAAGCGGGAAGAAAAGGCCAAGGAACTTAAGGAATTTATCCAACGCTTTGCATCCAATGCGTCCAAAAGCCGGCAGGCTACCAGCCGCAAGAAGGTTCTGGAAAAACTGGACCTGGAAAACATCCCCGTCACAAGCCGGAAATTCCCCTATGTGGCATTTAAACCAAACCGGGATATAGGCAACAACGTACTGCGAGTAGAAAAGCTGAATTACCGAACAGCCGAGGCGCAGCTACTCCAGGACTTTTCTATTATTGTGAATAAGGGCGATAAAATCGCCTTCGTCGGCGCCGAACATCAATCTAAAACAGCCTTCTTCGAAATTATCGCCGGAGAACAGAAGGCCGATTCCGGGGATTATTACTGGGGACAGACGGTGAGTTTTTCCTATTTTCCCAAAGAAAACAGCCGGTTTTTTAATTCGGAACTCTCCATTACGGATTGGCTGAAACAGTATTCACCGGACCAGGACGATACCTATGTCCGCAGCTTCCTGGGAAGGATGCTCTTTTCCGGAGACGAGGCCCTGAAGCCGGTGAATGTGCTGTCGGGGGGCGAAAAGGTCCGCTGTCTCCTGTCCAAAATGATGCTTTCCGGAGCCAATGTGCTCATCATGGATGAGCCTACGAACCATCTGGACCTGGAGGCTATTACAGCCCTCAACGAAGGCCTTGAAGCCTTTACCGGGGTGGTGCTCTTTAATTCCCATGACCATGAGTTCATCAACTCTATCGCCAACCGGATTATAGAAATCCTTCCCGGCGGCAAGCTCATCGACCGGATGATGCTCTTTGATGATTACCTGAAGGACGATTCGGTTAAGGCCCTGCGTGCCGAAGCCTACCATCACGCAGAACGGCTTCAGATTTAATCAGGTTGATGAAGGGAGCCCGGTGAGGGCTGCTCGAGCCTGGGCATTCTGGGCCCCTTAAATTGCACCTGGGCGGGGTAACCGCCCTTGCCGCCCTCCAGGCTCGGCCGCCACACCCACCCTACCGGCCCCAAAGGCCCCGTTTCTTTTGATTTGCGGCGGCCTGGGCGCGGGTAAATTCATCCATAAACTGAAACGTAAAATGCACATACGCAAAGGCATAGCCCTGTTCAACCAGATGCAGGTTCACACAGGTACCGTCGGCAAGGTAAATGTAGGCTAAAAGCCTGCCGTACTTGTCCCGTAAATCCCAGTCAAAGGCGAGCCGTACGGACTTTCCAGCAAGCAGTTTTTTCACATAGGCCTTTGCTTCTTCGCCATAATAGCCCGCAGGCCGGGGACTGGCGCTCGTTTCGGGGGCATCGATACCAAGGAAGCGTATCGTCTCCTGGGCCTTGAGCTGGATTGGCCGTGGATTAGGGATGCTCACCTTAATCGTATCCCCATCTATGACTTCAAGAACTGTGGCAGGAAGCATTCGGGAGAGGTTCCCCTCCCGGGCAGAACGCAGGGGCGGATTATTGACCCGGTAGAGCTCCTTGCCGCCGGTATACACCGGGGGATTGCAGATACTGCAGGGTTCAAGTCCCCGCTTAAGGGCATCCTCCAGAGTAATGGAGCGGAGGTTTTTTGAATTTTTAAGGGTGGGGCAATCCTTCTCGTGATACTTCGTACCGGAGGGCGTTACCCAGACCAGGACTTTTGACGGGTCCTGGCTGCCCGCTTCAGCGCAGAGCGGTACAGGAAGGAGAAGGGCAAAAACTAAGAAAACCGTAGGAACCAGCATAGAAGGCCGCCTTAGCTTTTATTGTATAGCCCGGTTCTTCTGTATGCAAGACAAAGGGGAAATCGGTAGAAGCGATGCTCTCCAATTGCGGCGATGAGCTCATCGCTGGGACATATATCCAATCAGCGCAAGAACTATTATCTGTACCACAAGAGCACTACAGCAGGATAAATAACCTCATGAACGAGGTACTTGAATACATAAGGCCCGTATAAAAAATAGTTACAACTCCTTCACAAGAGGCTCTTTCAAAACTCAGAGAGTTTTGAAAGAGCAACCTTAGATGTACATGCAGTATTTTTACTATTTCTATTCCATGTAAATAGTTACATTTTTAATGTAAAAATACTGCAAGAGGTTTTTGCAAAAGTAACAGACTTTTGCAAAAACCTCACAACTCAGGGAGTTTTTAAAGAAAAACCTCACCGGATATCAAAATAAAAGCGTTCCAGGTAGGCAATCCGCTGCTGGGCCTCATCGTAGTGCCTGCTCTGGGGATATTCGCTGAGGAGGCGTTTATAATACGAGAGGGCCCCCTTTATATCCCGCTGAGGCCCCTTGGCTTCCAGGACCTGCCCCATAAGCCACCAGGCTTCATCACTGCCGGCGGGGTATCTGGCGCTGAATGCCTGCAGGGTGGCCAGCGTACTGGCATACTGGCCTGCATTCATCTGAGTCTTAGCCAGGTTGATGAATTCCTCGGGCTGAGTCAGGTTGTCCAGGGATGGGTTTGCAGCAGTTGTCTGGGTTGTGCCGGCAGGGGCAGCTGTCGCAGCAGATGATGTAGCCGGGGTGGTTGATGTCGCAGTGTTGGCTGTGGTTGGGCTAGCTGCGGTCGCAGTGGTGGCCCCGTTAGTGGTAGCGGTTGGGGCTGTGACAGGCTGGGCAGTGCCAGTGGTAGCGGCTGCAGCCATCGTCGCAGCGGCGTTAGCTGGAGCTGTGGTCGCAGTGGTGGCCGGTGCGGTCGAAGCAGCCGGAGCCGTGGTTGCCGTGGCAGGGCTGGCTGCGTTATTGGCCCCAGTTGCCGGTGTTGTTGTTGCTGCGGCACTGGTTTGAGCTGCAGTGCCAGTGGGAGCCGTGGTCGTAGTGGTGACTGCTGGGGTCGCAGCAGCCATGGTGGCCCCGTTAGCGGTAGCAGCGTTGGTTGTCCCGTTAGTGGTCGCAGTGGTGGCCGCTGCGCTTGCGATGGGCCAACGTGGATTTGCGACTACCCTGCCCCGGTCTACCGGCAGGGAGAACACACCCGCACCGGACGTGGCCGGCACCGGACTTTCGCCTACCACAACCTCAACATAATCATTGATAATATAATCCTTAATAAAATCCTGCTTAAAGAATTTTACTGTATAGGTGCCGGGAGCTTCACAGCGGAACACAAAGGTCTGGCCATCCGGATCGAGCCTTCGGGAATCGTAGGCGAGCCCTTTTCTACCTCCCACTTCACCGAGATACACCCAGCCCGCCCCCTGGTATGGTATTTCCACCAGCTGACCCAGGGTTGCACGGACCGACCGGGAAAGGACAACCCGTTCTTCTGCAAGGGCCGGGTTTGTCTTGGAAGGCAGTTCCGGGAGACCCGATGGAGGAACAGGGACGACTTCCTTTACTGTAGATGAATCCGGTTTTGGTTCCGCAGCCTTTAGGGTTTTGGAGTCTACCGGAGCTGCCTTCTTTTCCGCTGCAGCAGGAGCTGAGCCGGATGCTGTATTCTTCTGAGCCGTCGCTGTCTGGGGGCTTGTTGTCCCCGTGGGCTTAGATTCAGGTTTTGCTTGACCCGTCTGGGAGTTTTGCGGACCCGTTTCCGTCGCGGGCTTTACCGGCAACAGGGCCGTAGCCTCCGGGCTTGGCAGAGTCACATCTTGAGTCTTTCGGGTAAGTGCAGGCTCAACCGGCGCGGGGCTCGCCTCGGGAAACAACTGGGGTGGCTCAGTAAGGACCGGTTCACCCTCTGTTGCATTTAGCTCTGCAGGAGAGCTTACCTCTGCCACGGGGGTTCCCTGTTCTCCCACCCCAGGAGTGTCAGGGGTAGAGCCGGTAGCAGCCTCGGAAGCCTTCTCTGGTGCAGAGACAGGTGTGGTTACACAGGATGCATAAAAGAGGAGCAAGATGCTAAGGACTGCAAAACCGGAAAAACCCTTCACGGGATGGCCTCCAAAAGTGTACTGATTCTATTGTCGGCTTCTTTCTGCAGGTCTTGTAAGGTTTTATCATCCAGGGGGTCCCAGAATTGGGAAACGAATTCGGCATCCCAGGCTTCCCGGGGAGCCCTATAATACAGGAAAGAGGGGACAAAGTCCGGTTCTTCTTCTACAAAAAGTTCTTTTCGGGGTATCGGTTCTGCAGCATAGGCCTGGGAAAGGGTATGCTCGGCCACTTTAGGCTTATCAACCTGTACTATTACAAGTAGACCAATCAGTAACAGGACGGTTCCGCCCAGCACAGCAAAAAGAACCATCCGACGGGTATGGAGCCAATCCAGAACTTTTTCCACATCCAGCTTCATGGCTCATAGTGTACCATTTTTTCATCAACCTGTATATTTCATCAAAGGTTCTTTCAACAAGAGCCAAAATCTTACAGACAAGGAAATGCTCGGACCAAACCTCGCTGTAGCCCTGATATCCCTCTTGTATCCGGTGCTGTTCAGCTCATTGTCGTATTGCCCATGAGAGACAAGATACAAAAGAAGCTGAAATAAGAGAGTTTCGGCAAGAAGCCTGTCTATTCGGCATAAAACGATTGTAAATATTCCAGAATTGGTCCATAATTGAAAACTGATATGTAAATACAAGCATTTGATGAACGAAGGACAAAGGCTATGGATGAAAGATGGCTGACGGTCGATGACATTTGCAAATACCTGAATGTAAGCAATGAGACGATCTACAAGTGGATCGAACAACGGGCTATGCCCGGTCATCGCGTCGGCCGTCGCTGGATGTTCAAAAAAGACGAAGTGGACGAATGGGTCCGTTCCGGCGGTGCGGCTGATAAATCCTATAAGCCGGACACCAGGTAGTAAGGAGTGGCCATGATTGAACCGATTCACGACAAGATAAAGCGATCGATCCATGCAGCCGAAGGCTTGTATCACCGTCTGGTGTTGCTGGTGGGTGAGTCCGGTTCCGGCAAGACCGGCGTTCTTCGGGCAGTTGCCGCAGAATTCGGCTCGACTGTCATCAACGTCAATCTGGCTCTCTCATACGAGCTACAGGAACTTACTACCAGGCAGCGAGTGATTTGTTTGTCGGATATCCTCCACCAGATCGCGAACCAGGCTCAATCTCCGGTATTGCTGGATAATCTTGAGATCCTCTTTGACAAGGACCTAAAGCAGGACCCCTTACGCTTGCTGCAGTCTATATCAAGAAATCAGACCGTGGTGGCTTCGTGGAACGGGATCATACATTCCGGAAGGCTTTTTTACGCAGAAACCGGCCACCCCGAGTACCGCAGCTATGAATCGGTCGATGCGCTGATTGTGGGTATGGATGGTACGGCTACAATTGATGCGGAAAAAAACAATAGATAAGAAGGACAAGCATGAAATACAACGACCTTATCCAGTTCGATCCTATTGAGTCGGTCATTCAGTTGCGTGACGCGGATAAATCGAGCGCTGCACAGCACCTGGTTAATACCTATGTCATTTCAGATGAAATGGCCGAACGACTCACACAGATTGTTATTCCTCAGATGCAGTTCGACAAGCCGGTCGACAACAAAGGACTGCTGGTGGTCGGTAACTACGGCACCGGTAAGTCGCACCTGATGTCGGTGGTCTCCAGCATTGCCGAAGATGCATCCCTGCTGGAAGGACTTAAGAACAAGGGTGTCCGAGATGCAGCCATTCAAATTGCCGGACGTTTCAAGGTTATCCGTACTGAAATCGGAGCCACCACCATGTCCCTGCGGGACATTCTGGTAGCTGAACTGGAAGAACATCTCGAAAAACTCGGCGTGGAGTATGTGTTCCCCGAGGCGAGCTCTATTACCAGTCACAAACGGGCTTTTGAAGACATGATGGCCAAGTTCGCCGAGGTCTTCCCCGAACAGGGTCTGCTGCTGGTGATCGATGAGTTATTGGACTACCTGCGCACCCGTAAGGATCAGGAACTTATCCTCGACCTTAACTTCCTCCGGGAAGTCGGCGAGGTTTGCAAGGACCTGCGCTTCCGATTTATGGCTGGTGTCCAGGAAGCCATCTTTGATAGCCCACGCTTCGCTTTTGTTTCCGATAGTATCCGCCGGGTGAAGGACCGATTCGAGCAAATACTTATTGCCCGCAACGACGTCAAATTCGTCGTAGCCGAGCGCTTGCTCAAGAAGACCGCCGAGCAACAGGCCAGGATCCGCGACTATTTGAAGCCGTTTGCCAAATACTACGGTGGGCTTAACGAGCGCATGGACGAGTTTGTACGGCTCTTCCCGGTGCATCCCGATTACATCGACACCTTCGAGCGGATCACCGTGATAGAAAAGCGTGAGGTGCTCAAAACGCTATCATTACGCATGAAAGAGCTTCTAGACAAGGACGTGCCAGAAGATAAACCAGGCATGATTGCCTTTGACAGCTATTGGAGCACACTCAAACAGAACGCCTCGTTCCGCGCCATTCCAGAGATTCGCTCAGTCATCGATTGCAGCCAGGTGCTAGAATCAAGGATCGAAAATGCAATCACCCGCAAGCAATATAAGCCGATGGCACTGCGCCTTATCCATGCACTGTCCGTCCACCGGCTCACCACTGGGGACATCTATGCCCCCATAGGCGCGTCCGCGGAGGAACTGCGGGACCGGCTCTGTCTATTTGATCCCCTGATCATCGATATGGGCAGTGACGATCCGGATAAGGATCTTCAGACTCTTGTGGAAACGGTTCTGCGTGAGATACACAAAACAGTCAATGGACAGTTCATCTCATTCAATCCAGACAATCGCCAGTTTTATCTCGACCTGAAAAAGACCGACGACTACGACGCCCTGATCGACAAACGGGCTGAAAGTTTAGGAACGTCCCAACTCGACCGCTTTTATTACGAAGCCCTCAAGCGGGTCATGGAATGTCAGGATACCACCTATGTGACTGGCTATAAAATCTGGCAGCATGAACTGGTTTGGCAGGAACACAAGGCTGCTCGTTCAGGGTACCTCTTTTTCGGTGCTCCTAACGAGCGCTCTACTGCTGTGCCACAGCGGGACTTCTACATCTACTTTATCCAGCCCAATGATCCGCCACCTTTTAAGGACACAAAACAACCAGACGAAGTCTTCTTTCGTCTGAAAGGCATTGATGATGAGTTTCAGACTCTCCTGAAGAGTTATGCGGCCGCTCTGGATCTTGCCACCACATCATCGGGCCATGCAAAGGCTACCTATGAATCCAAGGCCAACGACTTCCTGAAGAAGCTGGTCCAGTGGCTGCAGAATCACATGATGGATGCCTTTGAGGTCACCTATCAGGGCCGTGCCAGGTCTATGACAGAATGGGCCAAGGGCAAACCGATCCGCGATATGTCCGGTTTGTCGTCCCACGAAACCGTAAACTTCCGGGACATGGTGAACACGATCGCAGGTATTTGTCTGGCCACATATTTTAATGAGCAGGCCCCGGACTATCCGTTTTTCTCGGTCCTGATCACCGGCAAAAACCGTGCCCAGGCAGCGCAGGACGCCCTGAGAGCCGTTGCGGGCTTAAGCCGCACCAAACAGGCTACCGCCGTTCTTGATGCCCTGGAATTGCTAGATGGTGAGAAGCTTGCCCCCTACAAATCGAAATACACCAGGTTCATCCTTGATATCGTCAAGACAAAGAGCCACGGTCAGGTAGTCAATTACAGCGAGATCATCCAGGACGACCACGGGCTGGAATACATGGATCCCAAGGGTTCGCGTTTGGAAGTCGAATGGGTTATCGTGCTGGTGGCAGCATTGGTTTACTCCGGCGACATTGTACTCGCCATCCCGGGTAAAAAGTTTGACGCCACCAGCCTACAGCAGCTGGCCGCGACCGGCATGGACGAGCTGGTCAACTTTAAGCACCTGGAGCAGCCCAAGGAATGGAACCTGCCTGGGCTTACAGCCCTGTTTGAACTGCTTGGCATGGCACCGGGCATGGCACAGCTCGTCACCCAGGGCAAGGATGAGCCAGTGCAGAATCTGCAACAGGCGGTGGATAGGATCGTCAAACGCATTGTCATAACCCTTCAGAATCTTCGTGAAGGGTTCTCCTTCTGGGGGATAGATTTGGTTACTGGTTTGAACAATCAGCAAACAGCCACTCTTAACCAACAACTAGAACAGGCGAAGGCTTTTTTCGAATCGCTACAGGTCTATTCCACACCGGGCAAGCTAAAAAACTTCCACTACAACGCTTCGGACGTGGATGCCTTTAAGCCTGCCATAAAGGCCCTCGATGAGCTGGACGCCCTGCGCGAGTTTATCATGAACCACAACCAAACAGCGGCCTGGCTTTCCACCGCCGAGGCGTTGCTGCCCGCCGATCACGATTGGGTGGATCAGGCAAAAGCGATCAGGGCTGATGTGTTGGATTCCATCAAATCAGCACTCAAAACTCAGAACCCGCAACTGGCCCGTCTGTCGTCGGAAGTCGGAGAAAAGCTGAAAAAGCTCAAGGGCGATTACATCAACCTGTACATCTCGCTTCATGGGCGCACCCGGCTGGGCGTAAACGACGACAAACGCAAGGCGGGACTACTCAACGACCAGCGCCTGCAAAGCCTGCTCAAACTGGCCGGTATTGATTTGATGCCCCGGCAGCAGCTCACCGATTTTCAGAACCGCCTGGCCGGGCTGAAAAGCTGCTTCGCTCTGACAGAGCAAGATCTCGACGATTCGCCCATCTGCCCCCATTGCCAATTTAAGCCTGCGGCTGAAATCGGGGTTATTGATTCAGGATTACCGATTGCTGGTTCACAGCAACTCGAAGAGCTGGATAAACAGCTGGATAGGATAATCGAACAGTGGACCAGGACATTGCTGAATAACCTCGAGGATCCGATGACTCAGGCAAATATGAAGGAACTGCTGCATGAGGATGACAAACAGATCATTCAATCGTTCATAAATTCTAAAGAGTTACCGGACCCGGTGGATGCTAATTTTGTGCAGACATTGAAAACCATTCTGGCAGGCTTACAGAAGGTATCTATGAAGAAAACCGATTTGCTCATGATCGTTTCAGACCTTGGGCCATCCACGCCGGAAGAAATCAAACGAGCTATCAGCGACTACGTAGACAGCCTTACTAAAGGTAAAGACCCCAACAAGGTCCGCATCGTGCTGGAATAACCGTTATGAACATAGATGTATGGCAAATGAATCAGGAACTAACAAGGAAATAAGTATGAAACAAGATGAAATGTCCGAACTGGATTTTAAACCAGTAACCTGCCTGGGGATGACCTTTAAAAATGACGAAGAACGTCGGGCCTATTTTACAGAGGAGCTGCGCAAGAAGCTACAGGACCCGGAGTTCCGCAAGATAGAAGGCTTTCCTATCGGTAACGACGAGGACATCCTTGCCCTAAGCGACCCGCCCTATTACACTGCCTGCCCGAATCCGTGGATCGCTGACTTTATTAATGACCAGAGACCCGAGACCCGGGACACGGAACCCTGCCACCGTGAACCCTTTGCTGCCGATGTCAGCGAGGGCAAGAATGACCCCATCTACAACGCACACTCCTACCATACGAAAGTGCCGCATAAGGCGATTATGCGCTACATCCTCCATTACACCGAGCCGGGTGATGTGGTGTTTGACGGATTCTGTGGCACGGGGATGACCGGCGTGGCTGCGCAACTGTGCGGAGATCGGGAAGTAGTTATGTCTCTTGGCTACAAGGTGAATCTGGACGGAACCATTTTGCAGGAAGAAACGGATGAAGATGGCAAAACGGTGTGGCGCCCCTTTTCAAAATTGGGTGCTCGCCGAGCCATCCTCAACGACCTTTCACCGGCGGCCACCTTCATCGCCTATAACTACAACACCCCGGTGGATGTGGCGGCCTTTGAAAAGGAAGCCAAACGGATTCTGAAGGAAGTGGAGACCGAATGTGGCTGGATGTATCGGACGCTGCATTGGGAGTCCTCCAGGACTGACCAACGAGGACTGTGCGATGAGTGGGCAGAAAAGCTTAAGGCCTGCAAAACAGTCGAAGAGGTTCGCACCTTACTCAGTCCTCAGTCTTTAGTCCTCAGCACTGACCCCATGTGGGGCCATATCAACTATACCGTCTGGTCTGATGTATTCGTCTGCCAGGAATGCACCAATGAGGTGGTTTTCTGGGAAGCTGCGGTGGATCAAGAAGCAGGCAAGGTACACGACGAATTTCCCTGCCCCCATTGCGGCGCAACGCTCAGCAAGCGCACCATGGACCGGGCCTGGGTTACCAGGTTCGACAAGGCCATCGGCAAGACCATCCGCCAGGCCAGGCAGGTGCCGGTGCTCATCAACTACAGCGTCGGCAAACAGCGGTATGAAAAGACGCCCGACGCCTTTGACCTGGCGCTGATCGAGACGATCGAGGCACTGGACATTCCCCACTGGTTTCCAACCAACCGGATGCCGGAGGGCTACAACACGGAGCAGCCTAAGGTTTCACACGGCCTCACCAATGTGCATCATTTCTACACAAAGCGGAATTTGTGGGTGCTGGGGGGCTTTTGGACGCTTACGAGAGAATCATCTCTGCTTTCCAAAATGGTCTGGGTATGTACAGGTATCGACACCATTTGTTCTAAATTGCTGAACTTTCGAGTCGCGGGTTCAGGAAAACCTACGCCACTCAAAGGTACTCTATATACAAGTAGTCTTTATCCTGAACTTAATGTGCTCAACATGTTCTATAACAAGGCAGTATTGAGACTGAAGCCCATCGTAGACTCGCTATTTGGTTTGCCGATAACAGAAACGCGTTCTGCGGATAGGCTTGATGGATACGCGGATCTTTCGTTCGACTACATCTTCACCGACCCGCCCTTCGGCGGTAACCTGATGTATTCCGAACTGAACTTCCTCTGGGAAGCCTGGCTCAGGGTCTTTACCAACAACAAGCCAGAGGCAATCGAGAACAAGGTTCAGGGCAAGGGCCTCGCGGACTACCAGCGGTTGATGACGGAGTGCTTCCGGGAATACTACCGGGTGCTCAAGCCGGGCCGCTGGATGACGGTGGAGTTTCACAACTCTAAGAACGCCGTCTGGAATGTGATCCTGGAGGCGTTACAAGTGGCCGGCTTTGTCATCGCCGACGTGCGCACCCTGGACAAACAGCAGGGTTCCTTTAAGCAGGTCACGAGCGCCAACACGGTCAAGCAGGACCTGGTTATTTCCTGCTACAAACCAAACGGCGGGCTTGAAGAACGCTTTCAGCGCGAGGCCGGCACCGAGGAAGGGGTTTGGGACTTCGTCCGTACCCATCTGAAACAACTGCCAGTGTTCGTTTCCAAAGACGGTAAGGAGGAAATCATTGCCGAGCGGCAAAACTACCTGCTCTTCGACCGCATGGTAGCCTTTCACGTCCAGAGGGGTGTGATGGTGCCCCTCTCCGCAGGGGAGTTTTACTCCGGGCTAGCCCAACGGTTCTCAGAGCGGGATGGTATGTACTTCACCCCCGACCAGGTGGCCGAATATGACAGGAAACGGATGTCTGTCCGGGAGGTTTTACAGCTTCAGCTTTTTGTCATGGATGAAGCCTCAGCCATCCAGTGGCTCAAACAGCAACTGCTCAAGAAGCCTCAGACCTTCCAGGAACTCCACCCGCAGTTCCTCAGGGAGATTAGCGGTTGGCAGAAACATGAGAAGCCGCTGGAGCTGTCGGAACTGTTAGAGCAGAACTTCCTTCGGTACGACGGCAAGGAGCCTATTCCGGCACAGATCGTGTCCTGGCTTAAGCAAAGTGAAGAAATGCGCAAGATCATTCTGGAAGGGTTAGCGGCTGGTCACCTCCACGAGGAAAACGGCGCCCTTCATTTTTCCTCACAAAATCCTCAGACCTCAGCCCTGATCACTCGCTCCAAGGACCGCTGGTATGTGCCCGACCCCAACAGGGCCGGCGACCTTGAAAAGCTGCGCGAAAAAGCGCTCCTTAAAGAGTTCGAGGAATACAAAGAGACTAAAAAGAAACTAAAGGTCTTCCGCCTGGAGGCTGTCCGCGCCGGATTCAAGAAAGCCTGGCAGGAGCGCGACTACGCCGTCATCGTCGCCGTGGCCGACAAGATCCCCAACAACATCCTCGAAGAAGATCCCAAGCTGCTCATGTGGTACGACCAGGCAATAACAAGAATGGAAGGAGAATAATTGTGCTTACACAATTACGAATACAGAACTTTAAAGGCTGGAAGGATACGGGCACCATTCACATGGCTCCGATCACCCTGTTGTTTGGCGCCAATAGTTCGGGTAAATCCAGTATCGGGCAGTTTCTCATGATGCTAAAACAGACTGTAGAGTCACCGGACAGAAAGGCGGTGTTCTATCCGGGCGGCAAGAACTCGGCGGTTCAGCTCGGATCCTATCAGGAAATGGTTTTTCACCGCGATCCTGGGAACAAAATCACCTTTGACTACCGCTGGTCATTGCCGGAAATACTTAAGTTTAAAGACCCGGCGACGGATCAGACCTTTTCCGGCAATTACATTTCTTTTCACGCCGAGGTCGGTTTAGACGATAAGGACCAGCATACGTTGGTGGTTAATCAACTGAAATACGAGCTTATTGAAAACGGAACAACCCAGCTTTCCATCGGTATGGAGCGAAAACCAGAGACCAGGTCAGAGTACAAAGTCGATGCGACCGATTACACGCTGAAACGCAAGCAGGGGCGGGTCTGGTATCCCGGCGCGCCGGTAAGATTTTATGGTTTCCCCGATGAGGTGGTTGCCTATCACCAGAACGCGGATTTCGTCCAGGAATTAAACCTGCACCATGAAAAGCTGTATCGATCCCTCTGTTATCTTGGACCCCTGCGTACCAAAGCGGAGCGACTGTATTCGTGGACCGGCATAGTACCTGAAAGTGTCGGCTATGCGGGGGAAAACACCGTCGCGGCGATTCTGGCAGCACGAAACCGGAAAATCAGTCTGGGGTACAAAAGGTCAGCCAAACCCTTTGAGGAAGTCATTGCCCTCAAGCTTAAAGAAATGGGGCTAATCGAAGAATTCAAGGTCAACCCTATATCAGAGCAACGGCAGGAGTACGAGGTCAAGATCCGCACCAGGGGATCAATAGACTGGGTTGATCTCCCGGACGTCGGCTTTGGGATATCCCAGGTACTGCCGGTTCTGGTGCAATGTTTCTATGCTCCAGCCGGGTCAATCATCCTGATAGAACAGCCAGAAATCCACCTACATCCGCGTGCACAATCGGCGCTGGCGGATGTGATGATCGATGTTATCAACTCGAGAGAAAACGGGAAAGACAGGAATATTCAACTGGTTATCGAAACCCACTCGGAGCATTTTCTACGACGCCTGCAACGTCGGATTGCAGAAGATGAGATCCCCCAAGAAAAGGTATCGGTCTATTTCGCCAATATCGCCAGGATGCCCGCAGCCCTGGAGCCGTTGCAAATCGATATGTTCGGCAACATCCAGAACTGGCCGGAGAACTTCTTTGGTGATGAAATGGACGACATCACCGCACAGGCCAAGGCTGCAATGAAGAAGCGGATGCAGAAAAACAAAAAGGAGTAGGGATCCGAATGAGCCTGCCCAAGAAATGCATTGTGGATACCAATGTGCCCAAAACGGCAAATCTAGCCACCATGCCGGATCCAATCTTTGACGTTTCCTATGCGTGTGTGCTGGCCTGCATCGAGGCGGTTGAGCATGTCATTAAAAAGCGTGGTCTAATCATCGACACTGGAGACGAAATTTTCAATGAATACCGGCATCAGCTCTCCATGAAGGGTCAGCCCGGGGTTGGTGATCGTTTTATGAAATGGGTTCACGATAATCGCTTTAGCCTGCCTAAGGACCAGCAAGTAACCATCAACAGCAATGGCGACTCATACGATGAGTTTCCCATGCATGAGGGGCTAAAAAATTTCGATAGATCAGACCGCAAGTTTGTTGCAGTTGCCAATGCTCACAGGGAGAAACCGCCGATATTGCAGGCCACTGATAGTAAGTGGTGGGGCTGGAAGGATGCCCTGGCTGAGGTTGGGATTACCGTTCAGTTCATTTGCCCGGAATACATCAAAGCCAAATATGCCGATAAGACAGGAACGTGAAAGAAAAATATACGGCGTAAACCCGGGACGCTCCTTTAGCCCAGACAAGAGGGGATTATTTGCAATTTGCATGGTTCGGGACAAAAGAACATGAATAAAATAGAGAAATTCGAGGATTTTACCGCCAGTCAGATGGTAAAGACTGAGATCCAGGTTGGTACGTTCTATTTTTCAGCGACATTCCAAACTCTTGCCAGGGTGATCGAGATCGGTACGCTTTGGGGTAATGATTATGCTCGTATTTGGCTTCCCAACTCTAATGTTGTCCTCTCCGTCCCTGCTTCCGATTTATCTGCACCCAGTCTTCAGTCCTCAGCACTCAGCACTGATCATATCGCCTATGTGGCCGCTGCAGCCAAGGTAGCCGAAGTGTTGGAAGGCTCTACCAGCACCACCAATAGCCATGTATTGCTGGCTCCCATGGAGTCCAACGTCATTCCGTTACCGCACCAGATCCATGCTTTGTCCCGGGCAATCTCAGGCGATCGGGTGCGCTACCTGCTGGCCGACGAAGTGGGTCTCGGCAAGACCATAGAAGCGGGGCTCATCATGCGTGAGCTAAAGCTGCGCGGGCTGGTTCGGCGAATCCTGGTTGTCTCTCCCAAAGGTATCGCCACCCAGTGGGTGGTGGAAATGAAAACCCACTTCAACGAGCAGTTCCAACTGGTGCTGGGCGACGATCTGGGCACGCTTCAACGAATATCGCCGTTCCAGGGAACCGATGTTTGGGGGCTTGAATCCGGTTTCTCACCTTCGCCACAGCAATCAGTAACCAATAACTGCCGAAGCAATCCCTGGACGCTTTTTGACCAGGTGATTGTTTCGCTTGATTCGGTCAAGCCCATAGACAGACGACGCGGTTGGACCGCCGAACGCGTTGCGGAATACAACCGCAGCCGGTTCGAAGATCTGATTAGCGCCGGTTGGGACCTGGTAGTGGTGGACGAAGCGCACCGTCTGGGGGGCAGTACCGATCAGGTCGCCCGCTACAAGCTTGGCAAGGGGCTCGCGGAGGCAGCGCCCTATGTACTGCTCCTTTCGGCCACTCCCCATCAGGGCAAAACTGATGCATTCTTTCGCCTGATAAACCTGCTGGATGACAAAGCCTTTCCAGACATGGGAAGCGTCACCCGCGACCGGGTAGCTCCCTATGTTATCCGCACCGAAAAGCGTAAGGCAATTGATGCGGAGGGCAAGCCGCTTTTCAAACCCCGGCGTACCCAGATGGCTCCGGTAGCATGGGAGAGCCGTCATCACCTGCAGCGGCTCCTTTATGAAGCGGTTACCGATTATGTGTGCAAGGGCTACAACCAGGCCCTGTGCGAAAAAAAACGACACATCGGCTTCCTTATGATCCTGATGCAACGTTTGGTTGTCTCCAGCACCCACGCGATCAAAACAACGCTTGAGCGCCGTCTTGAAGTACTGCGGAGTGAACAACGAGAACTGATTGAAAAAACAGAGACCCTTTTTGATTCGGAAGACTCAGATCTCAGTCCTCAGCTTTCGGAGCTGATTTATGATATGGACGGTCAGGAGTTACTCGATGAGCTACTGAAATCCCATATATCGGCTCTGCAAAACGAAGACAGATATGTTAGTGACCTGCTCAATCTGGCGTTTCGTTGCGAACAAGATGGACCGGATGCGAAAGCCGAGGCACTAATCGAATGGATTTATAAGCTGCAGTCTGAGGAAAATGAGCCGGACCTGAAGATATTGGTCTTCACCGAGTTCGTACCCACCCAGCAGATGTTGAAAGAGTTTCTGGAGGCCAGGGGGATCTCTGTCGTCACCCTGAACGGTTCCATGGATATGGAAGAACGCAAACAGGCCCAGGATGCCTTCCGCAAATCCCATCGCGTGTTAGTTTCTACCGACGCAGGAGGTGAGGGCCTGAACCTGCAATTCGCCCACGTCATCATCAACTACGACATCCCCTGGAATCCGATGCGGCTGGAACAGCGGATTGGCCGGGTGGATCGGATCGGTCAGTCCAAGACGGTGCGTGCCATCAACTTCGTGTTTGAGGACTCGGTAGAGTTCCGTGTTCGCGAAGTGCTGGAGCAGAAGCTCTCGGTAATCTTCCAAGAGTTCGGCATCGACAAAACTGGTGACGTTCTCGACTCCGTTCAAGCTGGTGAGTGGTTCGAAGATGTATTCGCCCAGGCCATCCTTAATCCTGACGGGATCGAAACTTCCATCGATAATACGGTGGCTCGACTTCGTGATGAAATTCAGCAGGTGCGCGAGGCATCCGCCATCTATGGTATCTCCGAAGAGATTGATGTGCAGTCAGCAGAGCGTCTGCGTACCCATCCGCTGCCCCATTGGGTGGAGCGGATGACGGTGGGCTATCTCAATTCTCATGGTGGTGTGGCCCACCGCAGGGGTTCATGGTGGGAACTTAAATGGCCGGATGGTAAGGAATATCGCAAGGCCGTGTTCAATGCCCGGGATGGGGATCGTCTGACCGACGCAATCCTGCTCAATCTTGAAAACAGCCGTGTCCGTGGGCTGGCTTTGAGCCTGCCCCAGATAGTGCCTGGCCAGCCATTGCCTTGCGTAAACATTATTGGATTGCCATCCAGCATTTACGGGCTCTGGGGTCTGTTTGAGATCCGCATTCAGGCCGGAATGCACCAGAAAACACAGCTAGTACGCATCCCCATGGTCCGGCGTGGCTATATCAGTGTGTTTCTGAGCGAGGAAGGCAAACTGTTTCTGCCTACAGCCAGGCATATCTGGGATACGCTGCAGACTGGGGAAATCCAGGTGGTGGCCACCATCGGCCAGGAAGAATCCATCATAGCCTATAAGCGGTTACATGAAGCGGCTGAACAGGCCGGAAAGGAGTTGTGTGATACATTACGGCAGGCGCATCTCGCGGCTTTGACGCGCGAGGAGGAACGGGGCATCGTCTCATTTGCCTCACGACGCAAGGCAATCGAGCGGGTTGGATTGCCAGAGGTACGCCAATACAGGTTATCCCGGTTAGATGCGGAAGAATCCAGATGGAAGCATGAATTGCAATTGGCAAGGCAGCTCGTACCGGAAATCCGACCCCTGCTGATGCTGTGGATCATCAAGGGAGGCTATCAATGAGTAGTTGGCGAGACGCTATCCTGAACGAATTTGTACCGAATGTCAGCAAGCTGACATTGGTCGCTGATCCGGATTGTCTGCTGACCGAGGAAAAGCTGGCCTTAGAACTTCGCAGGCGCGGCTTCGATCTGATCGAGTTTAGTGACCCTATAGAATTTAGATACGCATATGAGTCAAGGTACCGTTCGATTTGGGACCGGGGTGATCATACCGATCTGGTGGTGATACTTCGATCGCAGAATGCGGAGCTAGAATCCCTGCCTTATGACCTGCTCCGAGCGGGTCGAAAACTGTCGTTCAATCTGGGGAATATATTTCCCCATTTGAGCTACCCTGTAATTGAGAAACTCGACCGGAGCTTCCTAGACAAATTGTATGAGGCTCAACAAAATTGGGGGCCTGATCGGATGGGCGATAATGCTACCAAGGATTTTATTCTCCGTCATGTGTTTGGTATTGCGGCAGAACTGATCTCCAACGAGGTAGAGCTGCTTCGCGTCTTGCTCCACCTGCACTATGGCAAGCTCCAAATTCCCCTGATGCTGGCAGAGCGTCTCGTCCAAGTTCTCAGTGCCCATGATAGATTCAAAACCTGGCCACTATCCGAGATTGTTCCGGATGATGAAGCCTTTTTTGCTTTTTTGCAAGAACGATGGCCGCTCTTTCTTTTTAAAATCGGTGGTACAAATCTGATGCAGGAGAAGGCTCCAGAATACGGTCTTAAGTATCCCGGCCCTGACCACCTGCCATTCGACCATCAGGACATCAAGGTCTACATAGACAACCTGTTCCTGGAAGGGAAACTCACACCCGTCAAGACGGTAGATATTGATGTGGATGACGGGTCATGGATCCGCAGCGGAATCGCTAGCTCCGACATGGACAACGACACAATTCGGATTTCCCGCTTATTCGACCTTGTGGAAAAGGAACTGCCCACTCCGGAAGCCCGTTACTCGGACTGGATCGCCTTTGCATTAAAATGGGCCGAACTCTCTTCACTGGTTCACTGCGGCAACAGTATCGAGCATCAGACCCGGCTCCAGGAAATCGGTGATGCACTAAACAGGACCTTTGCGATTTGGCTGGCTGATCACTACTCCAGTCTGATCAACCTGCCGCCGACAAATCCAGTCATGCTACATCATGTGCCGCGCCGCCTGGCAAGGGACATCGAGGACTCTGGTAACAGATGTGCTGCACTAATCGTGGTTGACGGCCTGGCCCTGGACCAATGGGTGACCATTCGCCAGGTACTGCAAAAGCAAGATCCCAATCTGGTTATACGTGAATCGGCCACATTCGCCTGGGTCCCAACGCTGACCTCGGTATCGCGGCAATCTATCTTCTCGGGCAAGCCGCCGCTCTATTTCCCTTCATCCATCAACTCGACAAACAGCGAAGAGAAACTATGGAAGCAGTTCTGGGAAGTCCATGGCCTCTCCCGGCTCGATGTCGCCTACCAGCGTGGCCTTGGCGACGGTGATGCTGCGGGTATTTTCGACTTCGCAATTCACCCCGGGAAAACCAGGGTGGTGGGACTGGTCGTGGATAAAGTGGACAACATCATGCATGGCATGCAACTGGGCTCGGCCGGGATGCACAACCAGATCAAACAGTGGTGCCAGGGTGGTTTTCTGGCTACACTGGTCGTCCAACTGCTGAAATATGGCTATGAGGTCTGGCTTACAGCCGATCACGGCAACATCCAATGCGAAGGTAAAGGTCGCCCATCTGAAGGGGTGATTGCCGAAACTCGCGGCGAGCGTGTTCGTGTCTATCCCACGCCAGAACTCCGCGCTCAGGTGGCTGGGGCATTCCCGTTTGCCCATGAGTGGCAGCCGATAGGATTACCCGCAGATTATTTCCCCCTAGTGGCCGGTGGCCGCGACGCATTCATGAACCCGGGAGATACCATCGTAGGTCACGGCGGTGTAACCATTGAAGAAGTCATCGTCCCCCTGGTAAAGTTTGAAAGGATGACACCATAATGGATAAAAGACACGAAACCATTGGTATCAAACAGGTGATTCGTTTTGAGTGGATGCAGAAGGTAGCAAATCTGCTAATGGCTGGACTCGACGACAAAACCATCCGCCAGGAGTTACATGAGTTTCTCACGTACAGAAAAGGTAATGGTTCAGAGGGCAAGAGAAGCGATCAAACCAGGACCTTCGTGGTCAACAACCTGATGAAGATCTGGGTCTCTCCTGATCCCGATTTGATCCCCTTTCGAGATGCCGCGCTGGCATTCCTGCAGGCAAACCCTTCTATGGACATGGCGGTTCACTGGGGTATGATCTCGGCGGTCTATCCGTTCTGGTTTAATGTAGCCAGGCAGACCGGCCGTCTGTTGGCCTTGCAGAATCTGGTAACCAAAACCCAGATCATCAATCGCCTGAAGGAACAGTATGGTGACCGGCAGACCGTGTTCCGCTATGCGAGATTTGTCATACGTTCCTTTGTCGCCTGGGGAGCCCTTAAGGATTCCAATGCCAAGGGCTGCTATGAGAAAGCCGCTCCGGTGAGCATTACCAATCCAAACCTGGCTATGCTGATGTTCGAGTCCGCCCTCCTGGCCACCCCGGGATCCAAGGGTGTATTGGGGCTGCTCCTGAACAACCCGGCATTCTTCCCATTCCAGTTCCCTGTAATGACAGGAGATTTTATTTCCCAGTGCAACGACCGGATCGACGTGGTTCGTTATGGGCTGGACGATGTGACGCTGATACTGAAATGAATGAAGACACTTGAGTTCAAGCATCAAATGCAAAATTGACTCCCTGCTGTAATATAATATTTGGCAGGGTTTATGAAGCTTAGCCCTTTTCGCAGCCTTTTGTTCAAATCCTCCCGCACCTGGATCAGAGACTAGAATATACGGCCCTTTGTAGAAGGAAGTTTACAGGTTTTGCTTAGTCTTGCTGCATCCTGGTTAATCGTAGTGTACGCCGGGAATGCCAGTTCCGGTGTTCTGACCCAAAAACTTACTAACAAAGAGGATCTGCAAAAGATAGACTCCGCTTTTTTAAACATTTCTAAACAATTAGATGGGGGGCCAAGCGGCTGTTCCCCTACACGTCCTGCTCCACAGGCGTTTCCTGGGATGGCGGTTCCGCAGAGCCTGTACGTTTTGCCCGGATGGGGCGCAGGTCCGCCTCGGTCACCTGGGAGGGGTC
>Ga0208824_1000650_pt1 | contig 35625 bp, 32 predicted proteins | sample AD_JPNTR3_MetaG_FD_184447 | JGI IMG/M metagenome (GOLD analysis project Ga0208824, IMG submission 184447) | Active sludge microbial communities of municipal wastewater-treating anaerobic digesters from Japan - AD_JPNTR3_MetaG (SPAdes) (version 2) | ecosystem: Engineered > Bioreactor > Anaerobic...
GTTTCAGTGCCCAGTGGATCAGAGATTATCTCGCAAGACATGGCATCCATGTGACCATCCCCAGAAAGAGCAACAATAAAAGAGGAGGTCCGTTTGACCGTCAAGCCTACAAGATGAGAAATCATGTCGAACGGCTCATAAACAGGCTCAAGCAATTCCGCTCTATCGCAACAAGATATGATAAACGAGCCGACAGTTATCTCTCCATGTGGCTCATCGGCGCTATAATCCTCTGGCTATGATCTTTGCAAACACGCCCTAGTCTGAAAAAGCATCTAGATGAACCATCGCTTAAGCTGCAAGGAACCAACCGGATGATATGAAAGTCGATCGGAAAAGCTGAGCCCGGCCACAGGTTCTGTCCTTCCCATAGCCGGGCTCACGCTGATCTTCCGCGAGTCTTCCTTCCTTACTGCTGGTACTCGTATGCCCCCATGTCAACAGTACCGCCGCTGATGCGGGGATTGCCCGAGAGGTCGATGGTTGTCCCCGAAGGCACCATACTGTTGTCTCCGGCATCGATGCAGGGGCTGCCTTCCTGCAGGGTGAGATAACCATCACTTAAGGGGTCGTCATCGAGCAGGGGGTCACTGTCGATATTGCCCTCACCATCATGACCACCTTGGATGCAGCTATAGGTGATCGTGGGAGTTGATTCGAAAGGGTCGTCATAGATCTGTGAACCGGTTGCTGCTGAATTCTCCCATACGATGGAGTTATGGATAGTGGGATTTGAGGCCCCAGCATTGTACATCCCTCCGCCATCATCTGCAGAATTCCCGGAGAAGGTGCAGTTGGTCATGCCCGGACTGTTTTCTTCATTGTACATCCCTCCGCCATGACCTGCAGAATTACCGGAGAAGGCGCAGTTGGTCATGCTCAGGTTAAAGGATTTATAATTATACATCCCTCCGCCATCATCTGCAGAATTACCGGAGAAGGTGCAGTTGGTCACACTCGGACTGGAAGATTTGTTGCTCATCCCACCGCCATGACCTGCAGAATTACCGGAGAAGGTGCAGTCGGTCATGATCGGACTGGAATTAAATCCAGAATTCATCATCCCTCCGCCGCCATAATCTGCAGAATTCCCGGAGAAGGTGCAGTTGGTAACGTTTGAGCTGGATTCTTCATTGTTCATCCCTCCGCCACATTTTGCAGAATTCCCAGAGAAGGTGCAGTCGGTCACGATCGGACTGGAATTTTCGTTATACATCCCACCGCCAGCCCAAAACGTAGAATTCCCGGAGAAGGTGCAGTTGGTCACGGTCGGACTGGAAGATAGATTGAGCATCCCCCCGCCACGATCTTCAGGATCAGAGCCATTGGCGTAACCGGCTGTTATGGTGAACCCGTCCAGTGTGGCGCCGGTTGCCCCGGTGACTACATGGTAGCAGTTGTCCGGTGCGACCACCTCGGTTCCGATGTCCCCGGAGAGGGTGGTTATGTTCGTCTCCCAGTTCCGTGCCTGCCTGCAGGTCTCGCTGCCGGTAAAGCCACCGTACACGGCTACGCCCGATACAAGTGCGAAGGTGGCGCTCCGGTCGGTTCCGGCTGTCGGGGTATACGTCCCGGCCGCCACCCAGATCTCGCAGTCAAAGGGGTCCTCCAGAGCATCCTGAAGAGATGCATATGCTGTTTCCCAGCTCGTCCCGTCGCCTCCTTCTGCCGCATCCTCATCCACGAAGATGACGGTGACCACGGCAAGCTCTACAATATCCGAGGTGACGCTGCCCGCCGTGTTCGTGACCGTGCATCTGAAAAGTGCCGGCGTCTGTTCAGAGGTCGGGATGGAGCAGGATTCAGCTGTTGCCCCGCTTATAGGGTCCCAGGTCCTGCCTTTGTCATCCGAACTCTCCCACTGGTAGCTCAGTCCTCCTCCAGTCGCAGCCACGGTAAAGACAGCCTGCCCACCCAGAGGAACCACCTGGTGATCCGGCTGGGACGTGATGACAGGAATGGTAATTTCCTCACCGCCTCCCTTGGTATCTCCTCCACCGCCGCCTCCACCGCCGCCACAGCCCGTAAAGAGCGTGATGACGAAAAGAACAACCACGAAGCCTAAGATCCTCGACACCCTGACTCTCTTCATCGACTCTGCCCCTTTTTATCAAGTGACTTCAAATAACTACCCAACTGTTTTCTATTGGCGCTTTCGGGTTTTCGTATCAGGCATGATCCGGCGCGCGAGGAGGCAACCCTTCGATATAATTAGCAACGAGAATGCCATGTGTCAATCGACATGATATCAATACGTTATGAATGAATGCTCATAAGCGATACGTTGAAATATGGTAATGTTTTTCTTATCTTGGGAAAGATTTGTGCTCCTTCTTGGTGCCATCAGCAATTATAGATAGCTCATGAATATTTCACTCCCGATATTGATGGGGTTAAATGATAAGTGTCTTGTAATATTCAATGATTAAACGATAGATCCCGTGCCAGTATCGTAGATCAGATCTTTCTTTCAAACACTGTAACTATAATAAGGAAATGCTAACTTATTTAAAGCCTGAGGCAGGAACACCTGTAGTTTTTCAGGTATTTAACCAGGTTCCAGTTTAGTTCTCTCCACACGTGATGCAAATAATCGATATTTATCTCCAAGTTTGGCCGTATCCATTTTGATACATTTGCTTGTTTTTCGATATCTTTAACAGGCAGCAGGTATGCGTTTCCATCAGGGGGATTGGTTAAGCATATCCAGGCAATTTTATCGCTTGATCTCAAAAGATTTCGGGGCTTCGCTGTTATTCTGTACCAGAGCTTATCGCTAGGCTTGTCAAAGTTTTGAAAGTATACCAAGTGGCTAGCAGATTCGAACATGAATTGGTAGGGACGTACTTTTTTGAACTCCTCAGAAAACTCCTCCCCTAAAACAGCTTGGACAAAATCGGTTACAGACATTTCATTTATGGTCATGTTTATTCCTCCTACAGGATAATATGTTCAAGTAGTGATAGCGTTGCCAGGTATGCCCTTATCTCTTTGCTTTATACGCAGTTATTAGAGTTCCTCCGTCTACAATCATGGTTATATCTCTAGCCTTATCAAGCACCTGAATTACTCGTTTGAGCCTATGTCTTAAGTCACTAACCTCTTTTCTCCCCAATGATATTTTATCAACTCCTCCTGGTGCATGTTCGAGTTTGCCGCATTCCTCTATAATATCTAAAACAAAGTTGGGGATTCCTCTCTGTTTAATCCTACACTCGGAATGATTGGTTTTAATAATCATTTGCCCCCTCCATAAACAGTTTTTGAATGTGCCAAAGACTATTTATTGCCGCTGTGTCTGTTAAAAAAACGCTCAAGAGTTTCTTGGGTGGATGGAGGAATATCTCCGAATTCTGTTGAGTTTTCCTCAAGCATATCTAAAAAAGATATATATTTTTCCCACATTGCTTGATTCATATCATCAAGTTCTTCAATCAGGTTTAAGTATAAGGACATTTTCTTTTTATCCCTGGAAAACGAGTTCTCTACTCCGGTTCTCAATGAATGAAAATGATCAAAATTTGCGCTGATGTTTGTCTGGACTTCAAGAAAACAGTCTTGATAAGAATTGATTCCCCCAACAGTATCTTCGAGGATGCTACGGTCAGACTGTGTTTTTACTGAATAGACGGTATCCAATAAGAAGGCAAGTGCGGCATCTGAGAAGAGAATATATCTGACAAAATTGAGATGCCGGATAATATCATTAGGATAAATGCTAATCATTCCCTTTTCGGTCTTTTTCCTTCGTATCGCACCCGGTATCATTTTTTTCTGAATATAACTGCTAATGGTGCTCTGTTTAATCAGCCAACCTCGTTTGTTAATTTCATTTGCTAGGTCATCTCGGGTCATCCCTTCTGGATAGCTCTTTTCGATACTTGCAAGTTGATCTTCAGAAAAAAATGGCAAACCATTTTCAATATCTTTGATGTAGTGTTCGCTTTTTGTCAGATGGCGTAATATCAACTTGCGACTACTGGTATTATACTTGGGTATATTTTCAATTTTAACAGATGTCTTCATACAGCCCCCTTATAAATATTGTTAGCATATTTATAATGATCCATTATTGTTTGTCAAGGGGTAATTAAGATATTTTTTCAAATATTTTTAGTGTCTCTATCGGGGATGGTTGAAACCCCTCGCCTTTAGGCGAAGAGAAGAGTCTGCGATGTCCCCCTACAGGGGACGAGCAACGAAGAACACATTTACCCCGATTTCGTATTATCAGTGGCTGCATGAGTCGAATTTATTCGACGCAGCCACCGAACCCCTCGACTTCAAGTCGAGGGTGATTTCAGTTAATTGATATTATTGATTAATTATACTATATGGACTGAAAATTAAACCTGTTCCTTTCTCTTAACTGGTTTTGACGAGTCAGGGCATAATTTCTAAGCAGCATCCAATACCATTAGGCAGGCATTATTGAGGAGAGCATTAGCCGTCAGGTGGATAACTTTATTTTGCATTGCACGGCTTGGTAGCTATACATTTCGGGAAGGCTGTGCAGACTCAGAATTTCTCCCTGCATAAAGAAATAGAGGGAAGCACTTTTTATATGCCAGATTATTAGTTCTGCCCTGAGAGAAGATTTCTTTCTCATATCTCAATATGAACAAGTTAAGTCCTTACTTATACTTTCTATAAGGAATTATAACGCCCCGAACTGCAAGATTATATATACTTGATCCACCCGTTTTCAGCATTAGGAAGATCAGTTTTTGAAGTGTTAATTTTATAGTATTATTTTTGATACCGCAACACCCCTCAAATGTGCATAAAAGAGCACCTTAGAGGGGTTTAACGTGCATAAAAACGCATTATCTACACTTCGCCATCAAAAATCGCTTCAAAATGTTCCAACACCCCTTAAATGTGCATAAACGAGCACCTTGGAGGGGTTTAACGTGCATAAAAACGCATTATCGAACACCCGTTTATACACTATAAAAACAGCATCAAAACCACGACGATCACGGCCTGATATCGAAAGCAATACGAAAAAGGTTCATTAACTTGCGCTGAACACAGCATGAAAATAATGTAACCATTTAATATGATTAAGTTATTTGATATCATTCCGATAAGAACAACATCATGATCATACATAAAGACTACAAGCTCAGACTGATTATCGATCCTGAGATCGAGCACACTTATCTTTTTTCCTCGGACCACTGCTGCTATGCCCGGAACAAAGCTCTCGTTAAACCTGTTCGTCCATCCGACTCAATGATTGAAATCGACATGGGCATTGCCCGGTTTGCAGCACCCCCAAATGGATCATATCTTGAGCCACTAAACAGTTACCGAGCATCGAGGAAAATGCAGCTTATTTATGATAAACAAAACATATATAACAAGCCTATTTGTCATGCCGATGATCAAGCCCTTGAATTTTACCCCTTGAGTTTAAAATGGAGGGAGGGGCTGAACAGAAGACCTTGTCTTCTGTTACAGTGTCTCAATTCGGTGGGGGGGGTTTTAACCCTAAATATTACACTTGTAGTAAAAGAATCCGCGATAATGTGACCTGCCTTGGAAGATATCAAATCCTATCTTTGGGAGATCGCCACGCAATCCGGTAACGATCATTTGGCCCTATCAACCTCCCGTTAAAATACCCGGCCATCATGGATTTCTGCTCCAACATACTCTGCCGTCCTGGTCATCGAAAAGATCAAGATCATCTATGAACACTCAGATTGCTCACAGGTCTATCAAGATGAGATCGCCAGACGATACGGATCAAACACTTTCATAGTTTTTCGAAACACAATTTTCAGTCAGAGAGTTATCATGGCGCTTACTGATCATCCTTATGAGATTGCCATACTTTCTGTAAGAGATGAATTGGCGCTTAGAATACTCACGAGATGCACCGCAGCTTATTCGGAATGGACATATTCATGCTCTTTTGAACATCATCATAGGCAGAGAGGCAGTTTGCGATTTATTTGCCTGTGGATTGCCCTGGTAATTCTCCTGTCCTGTAGGATCTAGTCAACGATACTTTCAAGACGAGATTGCCAGACGATACGGATCAAACACTTTCATAGTTTTTCCTTTGTTAATCCATAGAAGAGAGCAATCCTGGCGTTCCAAATTTATCCTATAGTCTTGCCATGCTTACCGGACCCTACATTTTCGCAAGTTCTTTTGAAGATGATCCATAGAAGAGAGCAATCCTGGCGCATAAGCTTACCTTGACATGAGCCGCCTGAACACCGGAACGGATAGACGGCGGACCCTTGACATGTCCTTTGTTGTTCTCGTGGTCTATCCTTCTTTTTTTTGGCCGTGTTTTTCTGTGTTTCGAGATATTTTGGTGATTTTGCCGCGCCTTCGGCGCGTTTTTCCGGGTAAATTTTGCCGCGAAGTGGCAGCATCGTTTCGCCGCGAAGCGGCTTCGCTCCACATTCTCCCGCCATCGACGGGCGCAGCCCGTCCGAAATATTTGTAGCTATTTGCCAGTATTTGTAAGTACACCGATGATTTCATGGGTTTTTTCTTTGTGGCAGTCTGAACCCTTATCCTTGTCGCATCTCTTACGCGCCTATTCACGCCCTCTTCCTGTTTTATATGGCATCGCAAGGTGATAGATCGTTTCTTTCTTTTCCAGAGCCGTCCGGAGCCGTTTAAAGCATGTTTTTTAGTTTATTCCTGTATTATCAGCGTATTACGATTTCTTTTTTTGTCAGTCATTTTTCCATTCATATAAACATGAGTTATTTCGGTTAATTACATAGCTTCCAGTATCCTTGAGATTATTCCTGGTGAAGTTATGGCCTGGGGATTTTTTTTCAGCCCATTTTTTTTCATCCTGGAAGAATAAGAATCACAAGGAGAGTTATCGAATGAAGCTAGACAAATACATTGAGGCTCGTATCTGGAACAATCTCAAGAGAAACTATCTGGATGATTCGAAGCCGGTTCGCCTATCCATCGGTCGTATCATGGAGAACGTCAGGGCGATTTATCATCCCAGATTAGATGATCCCGCTCTTAGTGCAATGATCTTGAAAACCCGTATGAGGGTAATCAAACGATGGGAAAAGGCGAGAGCGAGAGTTCATGAATGGTCGCTTAAATCCGGGTTGCCGTTTGATATCCTGTTTCGGTGTTACCTGGAAGGATCGATCACATCGAAAAAAGAGGTCTTACAGTTCACCGAGCATTTCATTCTCTTCTCAAATTCAGCCGGTTTTCCCGTGTACAAGTTTCTCGTCTCCAATAAGAAAAGGGAAAGCTTGCGCAAGAAGAAGGCCAAGATGATGGATGAGCAATGCAAAGAGATAAAGAATTCTCTGTGATTTTTTTTGCCGTCCATACTTTTTCACAAATTATTCTGGATTATTTTTTTTCAGCCCATTTTTTTTCACGCTGAAAGAATAAGATAAATATGAGAAGTCAACTCGACCGAATTGAAAAAAAACTGGACAAGCTCCTAAACATCCTCGGGGCCGAGGGTTCCACGCGACAACTGCCTGAAATCAAGCGGGAAGCTATGGCAACCGTGTTGCAGTTCCGTCAAAAACAAGCTAAAAAAAGGAGTTATGAGCGTGCGGACAATATCGGAAAATAAACATTGCATCGATCTGTATCCAGAGGGGCGCAAGGGGCCGAGACTGAGAAAAGTTTTCGCCGGGACGCTCGAAGAGGCATTAATTTACGAACGCGAGCTTTATCAGGCGTTCCACAAGGCGCCAAGACCTCATAATAAGACGGTCAGCGAGATTTCCGAGGAATATCTCGGGTGGGCAAAACTGCATCGGGCTGAAAGAACGTATAAAGAGCATAAAAGGATGCTCTACAAAAACATCCTCCCGTTCTTTGGTCGAATGCAACCGGATCGGATAACTCTCTCCATTTATCAAGCCTACAAGGTTAAGCGGACAGAAAACAACAAAAGGAAAATCCATCGGGCAGTAAACCTGGAAATCATGTGTCTGCGCAGCCTCATTGCTTGGGGAGCCGAAGACGATCGGAGGTACTGCGAACCCCCGGCGAAAATCAAAATGCTTCCATACAAGAGAAAGGTGCCTCAAGTCATCCCCAGGGATCAGCTTGCGGCCATCTTTAAGGCCATGAATCCTGATTGCAGATCTCTTTTTATCGTCATGTACTCCGCTGGATTGCGGATGGATGAAGTATGTCACTTAAAGCGAAGTGATGTAGTCACAAGCGTAGTCACTGTTAAAACAACGGACGGAACCAAGGCTGAAGTAAGACAGATGACCATTACTGTTACCGGCAAGGGAAATAAAGAGAGAACTTTGCCACTTACCAGGACTGCTCAGCAAGCCGTGTGTGAACAAATCAAGCGGCTGGAGAAAAAGGGCTATAAGGGAGAGCTGCTGTTCCCCTCACGGAAAACCGGAGATGTTCTCACGGACATCCGCAAACCCATTGAGACAGCCAAGAAGAAAGCAGGGATCACCCGCAGGATTACCCCCCATATGTTCCGGCACTCGTTCGCGACGCACTTATTGGAAGCTGACACGGATCTCCGGACGATCCAGGAGCTCCTTGGTCACGAGCAAATCAGCACTACGCAAATATACACTCATGTGGCGATGACGAGAAAACAGGATGCTATCAACAGCCTGGAGATGGAGTAGTCATGAGTGTAGTCATTTGTAGTCATTTTTTAAAGACAAGGGGCCAGCCGATACCGGCTAACCCCTTGATTTTGGTGGGCCATCCAGGACTCGAACCTGGGACCTACTGATTAAGAGTCAGTTGCTCTACCTGTTGAGCTAATGGCCCAAATGCTTTTTCTGGCACGCCCGGGGCGACTCGAACGCCCGACCTGCGGATTCGAAGTCCGACGCTCTATCCGGCTGAGCTACGGGCGCTCATAACACATATTGTGGGGTGAGTGAAGGGGATCGAACCCTCGGCCACAGGAGCCACAATCCTGCGCTCTACCAACTGAGCTACACTCACCATAGGCTCTCGAGCGCGCCTGAGAGGATTCGAACCTCTGGCCTACGGATTAGAAGTCCGTTGCTCTATCCAACTGAGCTACAGGCGCCCATCCAACCTGCTTTGGTCGGGGCGAGAGGATTTGAACCTCCGACCCCCTGCTCCCAAGGCAGGTGCGCTCGCCAGGCTGCGCTACGCCCCGTAGAGCAGCCTTATAGCAGAGGGTATATGGCATGGCAAGCATTTTTTCTCCAGCAGCCGTATCCTCTAAACAGGGGATTACACTGTCATTCTCTGAGGTTTTCCCTGGCTTCAGGATCACCTTTCTCCTGCGTCCTTTAAAAATATATACAGAAGGCCTTGAGCTGCTCGGAAGGCGGCCCGGCCCGCTCAATCAATTGTTATTCCCCCAGGATCTCTCTTATGAGACGGTCCTCTATTTCTTCCATCTCCCTGGCCATCTCCTCAGACACCCCTTCGTGATTGTACCCCGTCAGGTGGCAGATTCCGTGCACGAGGAGCTCGAGCATCCGCTCATCGAGCCTCATCCCGGATTCCTGCGCCTCCTGAAACGCCTCTTCGATGGATATCACCACGTCGCCTAAGTGTTCTCCTTGGGGGCCTTCGCCCTCCTGTTGGGGGAAGGAGATGACATTGGTAGGCCGGTCGCGGTCCAGATAGGTGCGATTGAGATCCCGGATCTGGCCGTTGTCGACCACTACTACCGAGAGTTCCGCGTCCTGCCTGCCGAGCAGCTCGAGCGCCCGGGAGGCCCACTCGCCCAGCGGGATTTCGTCGATCGAAAACCGTCTCTGGATGTTCTGCACGTCAATGACTACCATTGGGCGAGTACCTTTCGTAGGCCTTGATGATCTTTGCCACCACCTTGTGACGGACCACGTCGTCCTCGCTGAAATAGATGAAGCCGATCTCGTCGATGTTTTTCAGAATCTGGTCGGCCTCGATGAGGCCTGACTTCACCCCCGAGGGCAGATCGATCTGGGTGATGTCGCCGGTGATGACCGCCTTTGAGTTGTATCCGAGCCGGGTCAGAAACATCTTCATCTGCTCGGAGGTAGTATTCTGGGCCTCGTCGAGAATGATGAAGGCATCATTCAAGGTCCTGCCCCTCATGAACGCGAGCGGCGCCACCTCGATCTGGTCCCTGCTGATAAGCCTCAGCACGTGGTCGTGCTCGAGCATGTCGTACAACGCATCATAGAGCGGCCTCAAATACGGGTTCACCTTCTCCAGGAGATCGCCGGGCAGGAATCCGAGCTTCTCGCCAGCCTCCACGGCCGGCCTGGTCAGGATAATCCGCTCCACCTTCTTCTTCAGGAGATGGGACACCCCCATGGCCAGGGCCAGATAGGTCTTGCCCGTGCCGGCAGGTCCGATGCCGAAGAGCACGTCCTTGACGCGCATGGAATCGATATAACGCTTCTGCTGCAGACTCTTGGGCACGATGACCTTCTTGGTGGATGAGATATAGATGCTGTCCTTGAACACGTCTTCAAGGTTGACGTTGCGGTCTTTGGCCAGCATCCTCACCGCGTACCACACATCGTCCGGATAGAGGGGAAAACCGCCTTTGATGAGCTTGTAGAGGTCTCTCAGGGCGTGTTCCGCGAGCTCGACATCGTAATCCTCCCCCGAGAGCTCAATGGTATTTCCCTTGAGCGAGCACTTGACCCCGATGGATTCCTCGATGATCTTCAGGTGAGAGCAGCTGTCTCCGGCGAGTTGACGGAGTATGTACGGATCTGGAAATTCAACGCTTGGCATCGAAAATGATCTGCCTCTTTCTCATGAGCTTCTGCTTCCTCATGATCTCTTATTAAGAGTTCTGATATATCAAAAAACATGCGAAAACAAGACCCTCTTCCACCGGGACCGCTCGCAAGCATCCGGAACCTTTATGAAAACACCCCTGCAATGGCCGATGGACCCCGTGCCGCGCCTTTGAAAAGGCCCTTGATCGAAGATGACGGCGTGGGCCTCTCTTGAAGGAAACAGCCCGGTTCCAGAGGATATGCCGTCATTTAACATGAGGACATCCCGAAAGTCATCGGCTGGTCCAGCCGGGGAATTCCCTCAGAAGCCGAGCCGCTGCCTTCCGGAGGCTATTCTCATATTGCACAGGTATCTTTTTGTGTATTATGTACGTCACATGTTCAAAGCAAAAGTCATAGACACGTTCAGCGCGGCCCACAGCCTGCGCGGCTACCGGGGCGACTGCGAGAGGCTCCACGGGCACAACTACCGGGTGGAGGTAGCGGTGGCGTCCCGGGATCTCGACGCCATGGGGGTCGTCATTGACTTCCGCGAGCTCAAGCAGCTCGTGAAAGGGGTCCTGGCCGGGCTTGACCACCGGTATCTCAACGATATAGAGCCCTTCCGCGAGCAGAACCCATCTGCCGAGAATATCGCCCGATACATCTTCACCTCTCTTCTCCCCTCCATCGAAAAGCCGCTTGAGCTCCACGAGGTGGTCGTGTGGGAGAACGATACCTGCTGCGTGTCTTTCAGCGGAGACGCGCGGCCATGAAGGACATCCAGAAGGAGAGACCGGATAATCCGCTGTACATCCAGAAGGTCGGCGTGAAGGGGATCTCATACCCCATCGTGGTCTCCGACAAGCTCAAGGGCAGACAGGATACGGTGGCGTCCATCAACCTGTATGTCGACCTGCCGCGGGTGTTCAAGGGGACCCACATGAGCAGGTTCATCGAGGTGCTCAACGAGCACCGCGACAACATCCACATAAAGAATTTCGAGCACATCCTGAACGAGATCCGCACCGCCCTGGAGGCGGAGAGCGCGCACATGGAGGTGGATTTCCCCTACTTCATCGAAAAGAGCGCCCCGGTCACCGGCTCTGTCGGACTGATGGAATATCGCTGCCGCCTCATGGGCATGGTAGGGAAGAAGCGCGAGTTTCGGGTGATGGTGAAGGTCCCGGTTCAGACTCTCTGTCCCTGCTCAAAGGAGATCAGCGCGTACGGCGCTCACAACCAGCGCGGGCTCGTGACCGTTGAGGTGCGCTACGAGCGGTTCTTCTGGATCGAGGACCTCATCGATCTCGTCGAGCGGTGCGCATCGAGCCCGGTGTATCCTATCCTCAAGCGGCCTGACGAGAAATATGTCACCGAATACGCCTACGATCACCCCATGTTCGTGGAAGACGTGGTGAGGCTCGCGGCTGCGTCGCTGAAGGAAAGACCCGAGTTTTCATGGTTTTCGGTGGAGGCGGAGAACTATGAAAGCATCCACAACCACAGTGCATACGCATACATCGAGAGCGAAGACCGTGGGTAAGACGCCACTCCCTGTGGGCAAGCTGCCCCTAAAGCTGCTGGAAAGACTGCTCCGGAGCATACCCTCCGGCGATCCAAACATCCTGGCTGGCCCCGGCATCGGGGTGGACGCCGCGGTGGTGCGCTTCGGAGACCAAACCCTGGTGTTCAAGACCGACCCCATCACCTTCACCAGCGAGGACATATCCCGATATCTCGTCACCATAAATGCCAACGACATCGCCTGCATGGGGGGCATTCCCCGATACCTGCTGGTGACCTTCCTGCTCCCGGCCGGCCCGACCACCCCTGCATCGGTGGAAGAGCTGTTCTCCGACCTCAGGCAGGCATGCGCGGCCATGGATGTCACCCTGATCGGGGGGCATACCGAGATCACCCACGGCATCGAGCGGCCCCTGGCAATAGGCTTCATGATCGGGGTCATGGAAGAAGGAGCGGCGCACCGTCCCCGGAATGCCGGGGCCGGGGATCTCATCCTGCTTTCGAAGAGAATCCCCATCGAGGCCGTGTCCATCATCGCCTCCGAGGCATCCGGCCGGCTCGACATCGACGAGCAGACGCTCGCAGAGGCCCGCTTGCTCATCCGCGATCCGGGCATCAGCATCTTCAAAGAGGCCAGAATCGCCTGGGACCATGGGGGCGTCACCGCCATGCACGACCCCACCGAAGGCGGGCTTGCCACCGGTCTGAGAGAGCTTGCCCTGGCGAGCGGGTGCGGTGTGGAGGTCTATCAGGACCGCATCCCGGTGCTGCCGATCGCGGAAAAAATCCTGCCCCATTTCGGCATCGACCCCCTTGGCGCCCTGGCCTCGGGGTCCCTGGTGGTCTGCTGCGAGGAGGATCGCGCAGAGGGGATCATCGCCGCGTGGGCCGAAAATGGGGTCGAGGGCTCGATCATCGGCCGTCTCACCAAGGCCCGGGATATGGTCATCGTCCGGGACGGCGTCAGGAGAGAGCTTCCGGAATTCCCGGCCGATGAGATCACCAAGATCTTTTCGTAGCGCCAGCGATAGCTGTAGTATCTTATAGTGCCCAGAGCCGCCGGAATCTCCCTGCTGGAGGCCTTTGCCTTGCCCTTTTCATGCCTCCTTCGACGCGCTTGGAGAAGTGTTCCTTCATGGATCACCTCCCCTCACTCAACGGCGTCGTTTCAGGATAATGGCTGCGATCCGCCGATGGAAGACCGCCCTTTACGAACACCGAAGGTCTCTTCCCTGGCGAGACTGTCCTGCGATCTCCCGCACGGCGTCTGCCGGATATCACCGCTGTCTTCAGACCAGAGAGTCTCCCTGGGCAAACCCGCTGCCCGCCTTCCGTGAGATAAGGAGGAAAATGCCGGTGCCTGCAGCGGTCACGAGCCCGCCCGCATAAAACGCACTATCGAGGCCGCCCAGATCGGAAACCACGCCCATGAGCACCGGCCCGAGGATCATCCCGATGCCCCAGGCGGCATCGAATATCCCGAGGCTCGAGGTCATGCCCAGCTTCTTGCCGTACTCCACGGCCATGACCGACGACGCGGGAATGGAAACCGCCCCGCCAATGCCCATGATCAGGCCGATGGCGAGAAACGACCGGAAGCACTGTCCCAGGGGCATGCTCGCCAGGGCGGCAGCGGAAACGAGGGAGCCGATGGTGATGAGCTTCAGGAGATTCCCTTTTGTCACGATCTGCCCGAACGGCCTCTGGAGAAGGCCTGTGGTGAAGATGTTCGCGGAGATGAGCATCCCCACCTCCAGCATGCTCAGGCCCGCCCTCGCCGCCAGCAGCGGGATGAAGGCGAACAGCGACCCCCTGCCCAGCGCGCTGATGACCCGGAAGATCAGGAGGCCCGTCATGGGCGAATACCGGGAGATCGCGCGTACGCTGAACGCGGGCCTGCCCTGCATGGACGATCTCATGGAAGGCACGAGGAAAAAGACCAGGATCCCGGCGAGCAGTGAGAGCAGAGAAAGGCAGAGAAACGCGCCATCAATTCCCATGGCCTCGGTGATCACCCCTCCCAGGAGCGGCCCCGCCCCCATACCGAGAAACAGGGCCGTGTTGAACGAGCCCATGAACGCCCCCTCCTTTCCCTTTTCCGCGACGAGGGCGATGTAGCTCATGGCAAGGGGGAGCACACAGGCCGATGCCATCCCGTGAAAGGTCCTGATGACGATCAGGGCCTCGGGGGTGCCGGCCAGGATATACATGAGGGCGATTCCCGCATACAGGAACAGCCCCGTCAGGATGAGCTTTCTGAGGTCTCTTTTCTCTGCAATCATTCCCATGATGGGTGTGAACACTGTGCGTGAGAGAGAAAAGCAGGTGAAGATAAGCCCCACCTGGGTGGCGGTTGCGCCCAGGCTCCGGGCATAGACAGGGAGCAAAGGCACCACGATGCCAACACCCAGGAGCACCACGAACGAGATGGCGGAAAGCAGCCAGAGTATCCGCACGGGCATCGGATTCACCAAATGAGCGGCTACTTTTTCACCAGTTGCATGACCAGGGAGGTATCGCCGTTTCCCGAGAGGAACTTGTCGTTGGCGAGCAGTTTGAGCAGCAGATCGAGGTTGGTGACGACACCTTCGATCTTCGTTTCGTTCAACATCCGTGTCATGCGCTTCAAGGCACCCGTGCGGGTGCTGTTGTGAGCGATGAGCTTGACCAGAAGGGGGTCGTAGTACGAGCTGATGACACAGTTGGGGAACAGGTGGGTATCCACCCTGGCTCCCGGCCCCCCCGGCAGGCGCATGGAGGTGATACACCCGGTGGTAGGCATGAAGTTCTTGGACGGATTCTCGGCATTGACCCGGCATTCGATGGCATGCCCGCTGATGCCGATGCGGCCGGGGCTCAACCGGGAGCCTGCAGCGATCATGAGCTGCTCTCTCACCATGTCGATGCCGGTCACCATCTCTGTCACCGGGTGCTCCACCTGGAGCCGGCCGTTGATCTCCAGGAAATAGGTGTTTCCATCCTGATCCATGAGGTATTCAACGGTTCCCAGGCCCTTGAATCCGATGGCTTCGATGATCATCTCGGACCATTTCCAGAGGTTGTCGCGGGTTTTGGCGTCGATATTGGGTATGGGGGCCTCTTCGATGATCTTCTGGTGACGCCGCTGGATGGAGCATTCCCGGTCGCCAAGCACCTGGATCCCTCCCTGCCCATCCGCAAGGACCTGCACCTCCAGGTGCCGGGGACAGGAAAGATAGTGCTCCATGTACACCTCGTTGCGGCCGAACGCTGCGTTCGCCTCGCTGCTGACGCTGGCGAAGTGCTGGCGAAGCTGGTTCTCGTCATAGGCCACCTTCATACCCCTGCCGCCGCCGCCGTAGAGCGACTTGAGGATCACCGGCATACCGAGCTGCCTGGCCATGGTGATGATCTGATCGGCGTTGGAAATCATGCTGTAAGAGCCGGGGATGGTAGGGATGTTCAGTGACTTGACGACCTGCTTGGTCCTCGACTTGTTGCCGATGGTCCTCAGTGCCGTGCTGGGGGGGCCGATAAATGCGATGCCGTTCTCCTCGCACATGGCCGCGAAACTGGGGTTTTCCGACAGAAAGCCATAGCCCGGATGTATGGCGTTCGCCTTCCAGACAAGGGCCGCACTGATGATGGCTTCGATGTTCAGGTAGCTTTTCGACGGCTGAGCAGGACCGATCTGGACCGCCTCGTCGGCATACGACAGGTATTCCATGTCCCGGTCGGCCTCGGAATACACGGCAATGGTTTCGAGTCCCATCTCTTTAGCCGTTCTGAGCACCCTCAGAACGACCTCGCCCCGGTTCGCAATCAGAAGCCTCTTCATACAGCAAGGTTGTATGCCTCTTTAGAAGGGCAAGTCAAGATTCATATACTTCGCTATATCCCTGAATCGCCTCTGATATGCCCGTTTGAGGCTGCAGCCTTTCCTGGCGCGACAGAGGAACGGCCGGACCAGAGCGAGAAAGGGCCTTGTGTTCAATGCCGCAAGACGGTATGATAGGGTTCTTCCCAATGAAATACATTCGTATTGTGAGTGGGCATAAAAAAATTGTCATGAAGGGAGAAATACGTGAAAACTCTCAAGCTGTACATCCTTGTCGCCTTCACCGTGCTCCTGTTGCCCGCCACGTCATGGTCTTTTGGTGAAACATCAATCAACTACCTCTGTGAGCGTCTGGCGGAAAAAGGGCTGGAGAAAGATCAGATCAAGGCCCTCTTCAGTGACCAGAGGCTGGCCGTCACCCCCGAGGTGGTTATCAAGAACCTCTTTCATTCGAGTCCCAAAGGGACCGCAAAACAGCCCGACCACATGTATATCGCCCCCGAGTACATCACCAAGGGCAAAGAATACATCATCGAGAACGCCCAGGCACTTTCCGCCCTGGAAAAGCGCTTCGGTACCTCCCCGCAGGTCGTCACCGCCATCCTCATCGTGGAGTCGAGGCTGGGGACATATCCCATGCGCTACAATACGTTTACAGCATACACCAACCTCGCCGTCCTCCTCGACCCCGATTACTTCAGAAAGATCCAGGAATCGTATGCCCATAAATATCCCTCCCTCAAGGACGAGGTCATGATCACGAGGGCCCAGAAAAAGGCGAAATGGGCACTGAACGAACTGTACAACCTGATCCTCCTCGCCCGCGACCTGAATACCGACCCGCTTGCCATCATGGGGTCGTTTGCCGGGGCCCTGGGTCCGGCCCAGTTCATCCCGTCATCGTTTATGGAATACGGCGTGGACGGAGACAATGATGGAAAGCGAGACCCGTTCAACATGCAGGACGCCACGGCGAGCATCGCCTTTTACCTCAAGCGCGCCGGATGGAAGGAAGACGCCACCGAGGAGAGGAAACGCACGGCCATCTGGTGCTATAATCACAGCCAGGTGTATGTGAACACCATCATGATGCTCTACGAGAAGCTCTCGTCTTCCTCGTGATGCGAAAAAAATCCGGGAAGCCGGAACCCTCATGTTTCTCCTGCCGCCCGTTCCGAGATGCTCTTCCCGGTCCGGGCAGAAAACAGGCAGCGTGCCGGAAGAGGATCTTGAAGTATCCTCGATTGCATGCTATTGCCTTTCTGGGAGAAATATGTGGACATTACTGCGCTAACATCCGAAAAAAAGGATATATTCGACAACTACCTCCATGCATACCTCTCGGCGGCGGATACCTCTTCGGGTATCTTCAAGGCATTCGCCTACAGCCTCAAGGCGGGCGGCAAGAGAATCCGGCCCGTGCTGACCATGCTGGCCTGCGAATGCCTCGGAGGGAAGGCGGAGGATACACTGCCCGCAGGGCTCGCCATTGAAATGGTCCACACCTTCAGCCTCATCCACGATGACCTGCCGGCCCTGGACAACGACGATCTCAGGAGGGGACGCCCAACGTGCCACGCCAAGTTCGGCGAGGCCACCGCGATCCTCGCGGGAGACGCGCTGATATTCCAGGCGCTCTCCGTGATCACTGCGGCGGGATATTCGCCCCGGATCAAGCTCGACATCCTGGAATTCATGGCCGAGGTCTGCGGGGTCAAGGGGCTTGTCCAGGGAGAGCACCACGACGTTATGGCAGAGGGGAAGGAGGTCTCCATGGATGAGGTCTGCGATATCTACCGCAGAAAGACCGCCCGCCTCTTTGAGCTCTGCATGTTCGCCGGGGCCCGTATCGCCGGGGGCGCACGGGAGCAGATCGAGCCGCTGGTGGGCTTCGGGACCTATCTCGGCCTGGCGTTTCAGGCCATCGACGATATCCTGGATGTGACTTCAAGCCGTGAGGTTCTCGGCAAGAGCACGGGCAAGGATCTCGCCCAGGGCAAGGCGACCATCGTCAAGGCCCTGGGTCTTCAGGAGTCGCGCCGGTGGGCCCGGGACATGACGGAAAAGGCGGTGGGCCTTCTCCCTGCCGAGAACGGGTTTCGCACAGAAAACCTCAAGGAGCTTGCCTTGAGCATGCTCGAGAGGGTTGCCTGATTATGGCGGACATCCTGCCCTCAATCGAATCGCCCCGCGACCTCAAGGGCTTGAGCCTGCAGGAGCTCGAGATCCTGGCCCAGGAAATCCGCGATTTCATCATCAGCCACGTGAGCCAGACCGGAGGCCACCTCGCATCGAGCCTCGGCACCGTGGAGCTCACCTTGGCCATGCACTACGTCTTCGACGCCCCCAAAGACAAGTTTCTCTGGGACGTGGGCCATCAGAGCTACACCCACAAAATCCTCACGGGCAGAAAGGGCATGTTCTCGACCTTAAGGCAGTCGGGAGGGATCACCCCGTTCATTAACCCCAAGGAAAGCCCGTACGACATCTTCATCTCCGGCCATTCCGGCAATGCTATCCCCGCGGCCAGCGGCATCTGCGAGACCATGTCGCTCGCTGGCTGTAAAAACCGCGTGATTGCCGTTATCGGCGACGGATCTCTCTCCAACGGCCTCACCTTCGAAGGACTGAACTTCGTGGGCATGAAGAAACAGAACCTCATCGTGGTGCTCAACGACAACAAGATGTTCATCTCCCAGCGGGTGGGGGCCATCGCGGATTACTTGAGCAGGATCATGACCTCGAAAAAGGTCAGAGAGGTCAGAGAGGGTATCAAGGGCATCCTCAAGGGCATCCCCTTAGGGGGCGACACGATCTATAAGATCGCCAAGATGATCGAGGGCAATCTCAAGGGTGCGGTGACCGAGGGACTCCTGTTCGAGGAGCTGGGCTTCCGCTACGTAGGGCCCATCGACGGCCACAAGATCAGCCACCTGGTGGAGGCGTTCCAGAACATCTCGGCCATGCACGAGCCCATCTTCCTGCACGTCATCACCCAGAAAGGACGCGGGTATACCCCTGCCATGCGCGACCCCGAGAATTTTCACGGGGTGGGCAAGTTCGTGCGGGAAAACGGCGAATCTGCATCAGGCTCCAGAACTCTCACCTATTCGGATGTGTTCGGCAAGACACTCACCCGCATTGCCAGACGCGACCCCAGGGTCGTTGCCATCAGCGCGGCCATGACCTCGGGAACCGGGCTCAAGGGGTTCGCGCTGAAGTTTCCAGACAGGTTCTACGACGTGGGCATCGCCGAAGGCCATGCAGTGACCATGGCCGCGGGCATGGCCCTCTACGGGCTGAGACCGGTGGTGGCCATCTACTCGACCTTTCTCCAGCGGAGCTATGACGAGATCATTCACGATGTAGCCCTGCAGAACGCACCCGTGATCTTTGCCGTTGACCGGGCGGGGCTGGTGGGCCCCGACGGCCCCACTCACCACGGGGTGTTCGATCTGGCCTACTTCCGAAGCATTCCCAACATGACCGTTCTCGTGCCCAGGGACCAGTTCATGCTCGAAAGGATGCTCGTCCATGCGCTCAAGATCCAGGGGCCCACAGCCATCCGATATCCGCGGGACAGCATCATTCCCGCCCCCTTAAAGCCCGGCAACCTGCGCACGGGCAGGTCGGAAGTGCTTAGGGAGGGGTCGCGCCTCGCAATCTTCTGCTGCGGCCCCTTGTGCTACACCGCACTCGATGCCGTAGACGGGCTCGAAGACATCGCGGTGGTGGACCTCGTGTATGCGAAACCTCTGGATACCGGGACCGTACGCGCCATGGTAAGCTCGTGTGGGGGGCGATTTGCGGTGGTGGAAGACGGGTGCATTCACGGCGGAGTGGGCTCGGCCGTGGTGGAGGCCTTGCAGGATATCGGCCACCCCTTGAGGTTCAGGCTCCTGGGAGTGCCTGACGCCTTTGTCGAGCACGGGTCTTTAAGCCAGCTCAGGAAATCCCTGGGTCTCGATGCCGAGGGAATACGAAAGGCCGTTAAGGAACTGTTATAAAACTTTTATTAGAACTTTCATGAAAATGCGACTGGACAGACTGCTGGTGGAGAAGGGACTTGCAGAGACACGGACAAAGGCTGCCGCGCTCATCATGGCGGGCAGCGTGCTCATTGACGGAACCCCGGTGACCAAGGCGGGGACCCCGGTCAGCGAGGACGCCAAGGTTACGCTCAAAGAGTCCCCCCGATACGTGAGCCGAGCCGGAGACAAGCTCCTGGCCGCCTTGGATGCGTTCGGCGTAGATCCGGCCGGCAAAATCGCCATCGACATCGGCGCTTCCACCGGGGGCTTCACCGACGTGATGCTCCAGCGCGGGGCGGCAAAGGTTTATGCAGTCGATGTCGGGCGGGGTCAGCTCCACTGGAGGCTCAGGACCAATGAAAAGGTGGTGAGCCTCGAAGGGATCAACGTGCGGAACCTGAACCCCTCGCTCATCGGGGACCGGTGCGACCTGGCGACCTTTGATGTCTCGTTCATCTCGCTGAAGCTCGTTATGCCCCCGGTCCTGAATGTACTTCAACTCGGGGCCGACATCATCGCCCTGATCAAGCCCCAGTTCGAGGCGGGCAGGGAGCACATCGGGAAGGGGGGCATTTTGAAAGATGTTGCAATTGCACAGGAGGTTATCCGCGATATGGAGGCGTTTATCACAGGGCTCGGCTGCAGGGTGAGCGGCACGATTCCATCCCCGGTCAAGGGGGTCAAGGGCAACCAGGAATACCTCGTTCATGCCCGGTTTATGGGTGCTGCATGAGAATCACCATCGCCAGATACGCAGGCTTCTGTTTCGGGGTCCGAAGGGCCATCGACATCACCTTCAAGGTGAGACAGAAGAACCCCCGAAAAAAGATCTACACTTTAGGCCAGATCATCCATAACCCCCAGGTCATCGAGGCCCTGAAGAAACGCGGCATCGGGATCGTACACGACATCGACGACGACCGGCTCAAGGCGGGCAATATCGCCATAGTCCGCGCCCACGGCATTGCCCCGGACAAGAAGCAGATCCTTCAGAGCAGGGGAGTGGAGGTCATTGACGCCGCGTGTCCCATGGTGCTCAAGGTCCAGTCCATTATCAAGAAGGCATCGAAGACTGCAGATCTCGTGGTGATCGCAGGCGGCAAGGACCACCCCGAGATGGACGCCCACCTGGGAATCGCGGGCGACAAAGGGGTGGTGGTAGAGAATGTGGAGGACGCTCGCAGGCTTCCCCAGGCCAGGAGAATCAGCGTGGTGGCCCAGACTACCTTTGATGTGGCCACCTATCGCGAGATAGTTTCCGTGCTCAGGGAAAAGTGCGAGGTGCTCGACGTGTCGGACACCATCTGCCGCTCCACCATAGACCGCCAGAGCGAAGTGCGGGATCTGGCAAAGGATCACGATGTGTTCATCGTCATCGGGGGGAAAGACTCTGCCAACACCAAGCGCCTGGCAGAGATCGCGGCAAAGGAGAACCGGCGTGTGATCCGGGTGGAAGACCCGGAGCAGCTCAAGGAGGCCACGATTCCCCAGACCTCCCAGGTGGCTGTGATCGCGGGGGCATCGACACCCCACTGGGTGATCGAGGAGTGCATCGAGGTGCTCAAGAGCACCCATACCCATGCCGGCATCGAGAACGCGGTGCTCAATTTCCTCTCAGCCACGCCCCTGCTCCCCTCGCTGGGAAGCCTCGGGATCGCCATGGCGTCCCTGGTATTCTGCGGACAGCGCTATTCATGGGATGTGCTGCTGACCGTCTTCTTTCTCGCCCTCGCTTCCACGGGCCCGCACCGCACGCCCCGGCAGTGGCCCCTGTGGGCCGTTTCCACAGGCATCGCCACCTCGCTCGGACTGCTGTCGGCAGGGCTGACGGGCGGTCTGCTGGTCATCGGGATATCCCTGCTGCGCCCGCTCATCGACGTGGGGGGCGTGGCGGACTATCTCAGGAGCATCTACGGGCTGGTGATCTTTGTTCTCATATCCATCATCACCCCCTTGAGTCTGGAGAGATCTTCCATCGCCCCGGGCGTCTTCATCCTGGCTGCATATACGGCCGTGCACTATCTGGGAGTGGAGATCCTCCTGGGGCTCAAGAACATGGAGCGAGACGCCATCATCGGCCGCATGAGCCTGGCGCGCTATATCCACGAGGAGCATTCCATCATGCTCCTGGAGTATGCCATCATGGGCCTCGCCCTTGTGCTCTTCCTGAGCTTCCCCTTGAAGATCGCGCCCGCACTCGCCTATGGCCTACTCCCGCCGCTTTTCTTCCTGGCCAAGGGCATCGACTTCTACCATGAACAGGTGATTTTCGATAACCGGATGTACACCATCTATGTGCAAAGCCTCTGGGTCATCATCCCTGCCATGGGCCTGCTGTGGAAATTCACCATGATGTGAGGCCGCCGGCTGTTGTCCTGTTTCGCCTTTGGCACCAATTGATTTTAGCTTCAAGCACCCCTATTGTCTATCTATGAAGATAGAGAGGGGAGGACGGAATCATACGGAAAAAGACCGGAAACCGCATCGCGGGAGCGGCTTTTTCCGGGATCGTACGTTGAATGATATCACCGGGTTTTTGGGTAAAGGGAAAACAGGGATTTCAACGTCGCATTCCCCGTAGAAACGGGGGGCTCATCACCCCTAATTAAGGTGATGGAAGGATGGACGGCCTGCTGTCAAAGGTAGTCGGCATCTATCATGAATACTGGTGCAGAGCTGAATTATCTCCTTGTCCTGTTTCTTATCCTTTCTGTCCTGACCGCATCGGTGCGCTTGGGGCTCCATATCCTGAATATCTCCCATCTCCGTTCTGAAGGCCGAAAGGTCCCGCAGGAGTTTGCCGGGGCCATTGATGCAGATACCCTGAAGGAGATGAGGGATTATTCCACGGCGACAGGCCGGCTGGAGGCGGTCCGCCATCTCTTCTTCGATCTCTTCCTGCCCCTGCTGGTGATAAGCGGTCTCATCCCCTGGCTCGCCGGGGTGATTTCATCCTGGGGCCTCTCCTTTGTCCTGTCCGGAATCATATTCCTTTTTGCCGGGTATCTCCTGCTCGGGATCCTTGAGATCCCCTTCGATCTCTACCAGACCTTCGGCGTGGAAAAGAGGTTTTCCTTCAGCACCATATCCTGGGCCACCTGGACCGCCGACCTCGTGAAATCCGTCCTGATATCCGCACTCGTGCTGGGCATCCTGCTCGCAGCGGTTCTCGGCCTCATACGCTCATTTCCGGATACCTGGTGGCTGTGGTCATGGCTGTTCCTCATCGCCTTCCAGGTGCTCGTTTCCTGGCTCTACCCCGTCGTGATCGCACCTGTGTTCAACAGATTCGAGCCGGTAGAAGATCAGGACCTCGCTCGCAGCATAGCCTCGATGGCCGAACGCGCGGGATTCAGGGTCAGGGGCATCTACACCATGGATGCCATGAAGCGGAGCAGGCACTCCAACGCCTATTTCACCGGGATCGGGAAAACGAAGCGGATCGTGCTCTTCGACACCCTGCTGAACGATCACAGCCGCCAAGAGATCCTGGCCATCCTTGCCCATGAGCTGGGTCACTGGAAAAAGGGCCATATCATAAAGCAGATGCTCTTTTCGGCGGTCATCTCGCTCCTCGCGCTCTACGGCGCGCACCTGGCCCTGCAGCAGGAGATCCTGTATAGGACCTTCGGCTTCGATTCCCCGGTGATCTATGCGGGCCTTTTCATCCTCGCTGTATTTCTCAGGCCGGCGGCGTTTTTCCTAAGCCCCATAAGGACCATGATCTCCAGGCGATTCGAACGCCAGTCGGATGATTTTTCCTCGGCAATGATGGGGGGCTCAAAGGCCTTGATCGAATCCCTGAAACGGCTTGCGAGCCGGAACCTGACGAACCTCTATCCTCATCCTGCGTATGCCTGGTTCTTTTATTCCCATCCGCCTGTCCTGGAGAGGATCAGGCGCCTGAAAAACAGGGAGGAAATGCATGAACGGTCTCATACCGGCGGCCTCTCTCCCGGATCCGCACCATTGCCCGGGCACGCCCGGGCTCCGGGAAAGGAAGCGGGAGAAGGTCTGCCGTAAAGCACCGTGCTTCGCGCACGGATCAAACGAGAGGACGGGGCGGCCGGAGGACCGGCACCCCCAGTGAGTAAGGTGTATGGATATCAACTCACCATCCCTTATCACCACACGCATCATTTCGCGTAAAGGAGGCAGATATGAAACGCTTGATGATCATCGGAATGACACTTGCGCTCCTGATTCTCCCTCTGGCGGTCTCTGCCGCCAGTTTCGAGATCGCCGTGGGCGCATGGTACGTAAAACCGGACGGCGATCTTGCATATTCGCCGAACGGGGCGAGCACGAGTCTCGACCTTGAAGACCGGTTTGGCTTCGACAGCGAGTGGGAACCCGTGATCAGGGCCAAGATCGAGCCGGCGGAACTCTTCGGCATCTATCTCAAGGCAACCCCGATGGGTTTCGACGCCACGGAAGACAACTCGTTTGAGTTCGCCTTCGGAGACACGGTCTTTTTCGGTGACGACGTGATCGACTCCGAGTTCTTCCTGAATCTCTACGATGCCGCCCTGTATTTCAGCACCCCGTTCATCGAGACCGGCCCCACCGGCGGGATCGATCTCGATGCCGGGATAGGTGCCAGGGTGGTGCACATCGACACCGATGTGGAGCGCATTCCCTTGGACGACGGTATCGTTGAAGGAGACGTCCTAGAGGAGAATCCGGATGAGACCATCACCTACCCCATGATCTTCGCGGCCCTGGAAATGCAGCCCACGGACATGGTTTCGGTGGAGCTTGAGGGCTGGGGCATGGCCATCTCCAATGACCAGGTCTACAGCTTCAGCGGCATTGTCAAGTTCGTCCCCGGAGGCGGACCGTTCATGATCAATGCGGGCTACCGCGCCGACTTCCTGAACATCGAGAAGAAAGGCCTGGACCTGGACGCCAACTTCACCGGCCCGTTCGCCGAGGTGGGACTGAGGTTCTGACGGGGGAGCAAAGCAGGGCCCTCATCTAGATTGATGAGCCTTGTGCCCTGATTTCCCTCGTACTTGTACGATGCAAGATGAGAGACGATGAGATAGGCAAGAAACGTGAGACGAAAGAGTTTCCGGCTCACGGATCACCCTGTCTACCTCATCGTCCTCTTTCTTTCCCTTCCTTTTATCACCCTTAAAAAAGATGAGCACCCCGCGAAGGGGGGCTTCTCTAAAAAGGCTGCATCCTCTTCCAAGAGATCACATTGTGTATTGACAAACAAAGCACTCCCAGACGAAAATGACGGCCGGTCATGGGTATCATTTCTGAGAATGCACGAAAAATCCTGTCCGAGATTCCCGAGCGCGTCCGGGTGGTTGCCGCGGCAAAGGCGCGCACGGCTGACGAGATCCGCGAGGTGATCGAGGCCGGTATCACCCTGATCGGCGAGAACTACGTCCAGGAGGCCCGGACTGTCATACCCGAGATCGGAGAACGCGCCGGCTGGCATTTCATCGGGCATATCCAGACCAACAAGGTCAAATACATCGTGCCCCTGTTCGACATGATCGAAACCCTGGACTCGGTGCCGCTTGCCCAGACCATAGACAAGATAGCGGGCAGGCACGGCAAGATCATGCCTGTGCTCATCGAGGTCAATTGCGCGCATGAGCCCCAGAAGGCGGGGGTGCTTCCCGAAGACGTGCTTTCGTTCATCCGTCAGATCCATACCCTGGAGCACATCCGCATCCAGGGACTGATGACCATGGGTCCTTTTCTCGACGACCCTTCAAACCTCAGGCCCTATTTCAGGGCCACCCGGGAGCTGTTCGACGAGGTGGCGAAGGCGGCCGTGCCCGGGGTGGAGATGAAGCACCTTTCCATGGGGATGAGCGACTCCTACCGTATCGCCATCGAAGAGGGCGCCACCCTGGTGCGGATCGGCACCCGGATCTTCGGGCCAAGAAACTACGCGTAAGAGCCGGGCGAGATCAATCTCACAGGCATGCCTGCCTTTGCTCCGAGCAGCACGGCTGCGCTCTCACGGTTCGCCGCCACCTCCACGGTCAAGGCGCTCCCCACAATCAGGGCCGGCTCACCGGGAGGGATGCCGGCAAAGCTTTCGACTATCCGGTGCACCCTCTTCCCGCCCACCACCAGGGAGCATCCATCCTGAAGGCGGGAGCCGTGGACGTTCGTAACCACGTTTCCGAACCGGTCGATGTGCACGACCATATCCTTCGCAACATCGAGCCGGACAGGATTCGAAGCCGGTCTTCCGAGGCTCTGGGGCGGAGTGTACTTCAGCAGCTCCACCACCACCGGCGCCATGATGTCCCTGCCGTGAAAGGTCGAGGATAGAGGGCCTAAGGGCTTCCAGGTGATCTCGATCACCTGCTCTGCCGGGAAGAGAAAGGAGAATACACCGTTGTCCGGGCCCACAAAGGCATGACCGTCCTTGAGCACCGCAAGGATCGGGCGCGAGGTCCCCACCCCGGGATCGACCACGCAGAGGTGGATGCTCCCTCTGGGGAAAAAGGCGTATGAAGTATGCAGGAGCCAGCCTGCCGAGAGCAGTCCAAAGGGCGGGATACTGTGGGTGATGTCCACCAGCTCCACGTCCGGAACCTGTGAGAGAATCACGGCCTTGAGCTGGGCCACATAGGCGTCTTCCAGCCCGAAATCGGTAAGGAGGGTGACGACCGGTCGGCTCATAAAAATCCATATGCGTGCCTAAAATACTGATGTCAAGGAAGTCCTTGCACCGTTATGCGGTATCGCTTATAGATAAGTCATGGTTATCAGAGAGGAGAACTGTTTCTACCCCGATCACATCATATATTCTGACCCTTCGAGCTATGGGTTCGTCAAAGAGGAGCTCATGATCCAGGAGAGGCTGCACGGCTGGATCATACAGCCCAGGGCCGCAGTCGTCTCGCCCGCCACCATCGTCCATCTCCACGGCAATGCCGAGAACATGACCTCGCACGTCACCGCGGCCCTGTTTCTCCCCGAGATGGGCCACCGGCTCGTCACCTTCGACTACAGCGGATACGGCAGATCAAAGGGCGAGCCCTCGCTCAGGCAGATCCAGGACGACGCGCGGGCCGTGTTTCACCACATCTTCGCCCATCCGGAGACCTTCGGGAGCGCTATCTTCGGGTTCGGACAGTCCATGGGCGCCTACACCCTGGCCCGGGTCCTGCCGGATTTTCCCTCATTGAAGGGCGCAATCCTGGAGGCGGGTCTCCACTCCTTCCACGCCCTCTTCTCCGAGGCCTATCCGCAGATCCCCTGCGAAGTTCCTGAAGAGGGGTTCTCGGCGCTCGACACGCTGCCTTTGAGCCCGGTGCCCAAGCTGTTCATCCACGGGACAAACGACCCGGTGGTGCCCCACACACACTCCATCCGAATGCACGAGGTCGCCCGCGAACCCAAGGAGATCGTGATCCTCGACGGAGTGGGGCACATCGACGCCTTTGTCTCACGTCATGCCCGTCAGTACATGCTCGAGATCCATTCGTTCATCGAGAAGCACCGCGGGTGAAGAAAGGGAGTTAAGCGGCCGGCTTATACCGAGGCAGCCTTCCCGCCCTGTTCCGATGGAGGTTCGACGGCAAAGGTAAGCTCGCCGTTTCTCAGCTCCACACTCACCCGGGAGCCGTCCATGATCTGGCCCGCCACAATCGCCCTGCCGAGTCTGGTCTCCAGCTCCCGCTGGATGAAGCGCTTCAAAGGCCGGGCACCGTATACGGGGTCGAACCCTTCCCGGGCGATAAACTCCTTGGCCTCATTGCTCAGCTCGAAGCTGATCTCGCGCTCGCTGAGGCGTTTCTGGAGATCCGCTACGAGCAGATCCACGATCTTCTCGATCTCCGGCAGCGTCAGTGCCTTGAAGAGCACCACCTCGTCCACCCGGTTGAGGAACTCGGGCCGGAAATGCAACCGCAATTCGGCCATGACCGCGTTCCTGACCTCCTCGCTGATCTCGCCCGTGCCGGAGATGCCCTCTACGAGGCTCTGGGAGCCGATGTTGGAGGTCATGATGATGACCGTATTCTTGAAATCCACGGTCCGGCCCTGTGCATCCGTTGCGCGTCCGTCGTCCAGGATCTGCAGCAGCACGTTGAAGACGTCGTGATGCGCCTTTTCGATCTCGTCGAAGAGGATCACCGAATAGGGCTTGCGCCTGACCGCCTCGGTGAGCTGCCCGCCTTCCTCGTAGCCCACATAGCCGGGAGGCGACCCGATGAGCCGGGACACGGTGTGGCGTTCCATGTACTCGCTCATGTCGATCCGGATCATGTTGTCTTCCGTATCGAACAGGGCCTCGGCCAGGGTCTTTGCCAGCTCGGTCTTCCCCACGCCTGTGGGGCCCAAGAAGATGAACGATCCGATGGGCCGTCTGGGGTCCTTGATCCCTGCGCGGGCGCGGATGACCGCATCTGCGACAGCCTGAACGGCATCGTCCTGGCCAACCACCCTCTGGTGCAGGATGTCGTCGAGCCTGAGCAGCTTCTCCTTCTCGCCCTCAACGAGCCGGGAAACCGGGATGCCGGTCCAGCGTGACACGATATCCGCGATCACGTCGTCGGTCACGCTTTCCCTCACCAGCCGCTTCTCCTCGCGCGATTCCAGCTCGGCATCGGCGAGCTGCTTCTCCAGCTGCGGGAGCCTGCCGTAGCGGAGCTCGGCCGCCCTGTTCAGGTCGTACTCGCGCTCGGCCTTCTCGATTTGCATCCTGACCTGCTCGAGCTCCTCTCTAAGCGCCATTACCCGGTGCACGGTCCGTTTCTCTTCTTCCCACCGGGCCCTCATGGCATCGGCCTGCTCCTTGAGATCGGCGAGTTCCTTACGGAGCTCCTCCAGACGCGCCATGCTCGCCTTGTCCTTTTCATTCTTGAGCGCGGCCTCCTCGATCTGGAGCTGCATGACCTTGCGCGTGATCTCGTCGAGCTCGGCCGGCATGGAGTCGATCTCGGTGCGGATCAGGGCACACGCCTCGTCGACCAGATCGATGGCCTTGTCGGGAAGGAACCGGTCGGTGATATAACGGTTCGACAGCACCGCGGCGGCCACCAGGGCGCTGTCCTGGATTTTCACGCCGTGGTGCACCTCGTAGCGCTCCTTGAGGCCCCGCAGGATGGAGATCGTGTCTTCCACCGTGGGCGGCTCCACCAAGACCGGCTGGAACCTGCGCTCCAGGGCTGCGTCTTTCTCGATGTGCTTGCGGTACTCGTCCAAGGTGGTTGCGCCCAGACAGTGGAGCTCTCCGCGCGCCAGCATGGGCTTGAGCATGTTGCCGGCGTCCATGGAGCCCTCTGCGCGGCCAGCGCCCACGATGTTGTGGATCTCGTCGATAAAGAGCAGGATCCGGCCCTCGCTCGCCTTGATCTCGCTCAACACCGCTTTGAGCCGCTCCTCGAACTCGCCACGGAACTTGGCGCCCGCCACCAGGGCCCCCATGTCCAGGGCGAAGATGGTCTTGTCCTTCAAGCCCTCGGGCACGTCTCCCCGTACGATCCGCTGGGCAAGCCCTTCAACGATGGCGGTCTTGCCCACACCGGGCTCGCCGATGAGGACCGGGTTATTCTTGGTCTTGCGCGAGAGGATGCGGATGGTGCGCCTGATCTCGGCGTCCCTGCCGATGACCGGGTCGAGCTTTCCGAGCTGAGCCTGTGCCACGAGGTCGATCCCGTACTTCTCCAGGGCCTCGTAGGCGGCCTCGGGGTTGTCGCTGGTGACCCGCTGGTTGCCGCGGATGGCGGTGAGCGCCTGGAGGACGCGCTCCTTGGTGATATTGAACTGCGCGAGGATCTTCCCTGAAGGCGTTTTCCCGCCCTCTTCCATCATGGCGAAAAGCAGATGCTCAACGGACACATACTCGTCCTTGAGCCGGGCCGCCTCTTCTTTGGCCTTTACGAGCATCCGGTTGAACCGCTGGGTCACATAGACCTTGCCCGCCTCGGCCCCGGGGCCGGAGACTTTGGGCCTGCGGTCGAGCTCCTTATGGACCTCGGCGATCACGGGGTCCAGCGGCACGTCCATCCTGGCAAGGATCCTCGGGATCAGCCCGTCATCCTGCTCCAGCAGGGCCAGGAGCACGTGCTCCACATCGAGCTCCACCTGTCCGAAGCGCACCGCTATGTTCTGGGCGTTCTGAATCGCCTCTTGCGTTTTCTGCGTCAGCTTGTTCACATCCATGTATTGTCTCCTCTTCGTGTTTTTCGCCTGACACTGATCCTAGTAGGTTGTATGGTCCTGTATTTCAAGGCTCTTATAGGGATTTACCATGATTTTCAGGGTCGGGATCGTTCTATTCTTAAAAAAGGAGGTACGTGCCGGGACTCACTCGCTTTTTGGGCGATCCATCTTCACCCATCGCCGGGAGAACAGAGAGTCGGCCGACTCCATCCCGGTCGCCCTCTCTTGCCGGCGATGAAAATGCTCCTCCGCGATACCTTGATAAAAAAGGGGCTTTTTTAAGCCCCTTTTTTAAAGAACCTCACGTGAGCTTCAGGGAGATCAGTCTCCCTTGATCTTGATCTTCCGCTGCTCTTTTTTCTCCTTTTCTACCTTGGGCAGGGTGATGTTCAACACGCCCTTCTTGAAGGTCGCTTCCGCCTTGTCCGGATTGACCTCCACCGGGATCGGGATCACCCGCGAGAACGCGCCGAACGAACGCTCCATGTAGTAGGATTCCTTGCCCTTCTCTTCCCTCTCTTCTCTCTTCTCACCCTTGATGGTGAGCGAATCCCTGCTCAGATTGATGTCGATGTCCTTTTCATCAATTCCGGGCAGCTCCGCAGTTATGTATATGGAGTTTTCATCCTCGGTCATGTCCACCTGCGGATAGAACGCGCCCGCGGCTTCCATCTCTTCACCGAAGGGCCTGAGCCCGAATCCCTTGAAGAAGTCATCGAACAGGCGATTCATCTCGCGCTGGAACATATCCAGCGGATGCGTTTCAATCTCCCTGCTCACCGGAACACTTCTTCTTCCCCATCTCCAGGGGGTTAACGATCTCATAGCCATAATTTCCCTCCTTATACCGTATCTTCGTTTGTCGTCATTCTGCTTGAATCTTGATCTGTTTCGGCTTTGCCTCTTCCTTTTTGGGCAGCACGATCCGCAGTACACCGTCCTTCATCCTTGCCTCGATCCTGTCCCGGTCGATGGGCTCGGTGATGGTGAAGGACCGGAAGTAATCGCCCACCCCATATTCCGCATAGGTGAGCCGGTGATCACCCGCCTTGACCGGGGGAGAAACCTTGGCCTCGATGGTGAGCACATCGTTTTCCAGGGTCACACTCACGTCCTCATCACCCGCTCCGGGAAGGTCGGCATACAGGGTCAGATTGTCCTTGTCTTCGCTGATATCGACATTCGGCATATAGATCCTGCCGGTCCGTGTCCTCTCGGTCGCTACACTGCCGCCCGCCTTCTGCTTTTTGACCTCACGGGACTTTTCTACCTCTGCCATGTCATTCGCCTCCTTATTATGCAGTTTTCACACTGATCTTTCTGGCCTTATCCGCCTCGGCCCGGGGAAGGGTGATCTTCAGGATACCCTTGCTGTAACTGGCCTCAACCTTGGAGCTTTCCACATTGTAGGGAAGCTGAATGGTACGATAGAAATCCCCGTACCCGCGTTCCCTGCGGTGCCAGGACTGACCCTCTCCAAGCTCCTGCCGCCGTCTCGTACCTTTCAGGGTAAGCACGTCGCCGGTCACAGTGAGGTCTACATCCTCCGGGTCCACGCCCGGGATCTCTGATGTGATGATTACATTATCTTCGCCGGTGAAGATATTGACCGGCGGATACTTCACAGCGCTCTGCCTGCCGAAACCGGAGAAGAAATCGCTCCAGTCCCGCTCAAGCCGTTCCATTTCCTGAATCGGGTCCCAACTCCAGCTAATTCTGCCGATTCTTGCCATGACCCTCACCTCCAGATCATTTTTAAGCCTTTATTAGGGCATGTCCTGCAAATTTCAAGGGGTGGGGGATTCATCATGATACTTCACAATCCATGAATATCCTTCATGGAAAAAATGAGGCGACGTCCCGCCCCTACCCGGCAATCCTTGAAAGAACAGGGGGCATTACCTCTTTAGATGCCGGTATGCCCTTACCCGTGTTCTGTAAGCATGTGAACGCTGCACCAAAATCCCCATGAAAGCATTCACTGTAAGACGGAGAGAAACTTTATGAAATTATCCCTGCAAAATCTATTCTGTACAGGAAGATGTTTTGATGCTAAACAATGATCCAACTTCAAGGAAAGTGCGTACGAGAAGGATATGGCAGCAAAAGGAAAGATCACGATAAACCAGGGATTGTGCAAGGCCTGCGAGCTGTGCCTCACCGTCTGTCCCGATGAGGCGATCCGGCTCTCGGAGGGCCTGAACGAAAAAGGATATCATCCTGCCGAGACCGCCAAGGATTCATGCAAGGGGTGCGCCCTGTGTGCGGTCATGTGCCCCGAGGCGGCCATCGAGGTGTGCCGTGGATAAGAAGGTTCTCATGAAAGGCACGGACGCCCTCGGAGAGGCAGCGATCCGTGCAGGCTGCAGGTGCTACTTCGGCTACCCCATCACCCCGCAGAACGAGGTGCCCGAGTATATGTCAAGGCGTATGCAGGAGGTCGGCGGGGTGTTCCTCCAGGGCGAGAGCGAGATCGCTTCCATCAACATGGTGCTCGGCGCGGCCGCGAGCGGGATGCGCGCCATGACCAGCTCCTCTTCTCCGGGCATCAGCCTCAAGCAGGAAGGGCTTTCGTTCCTGGCCGCGCTCGAGCTCCCGGCGGTCATCGTCAACATCAACCGGGGCGGGCCCGGCCTGGGGAATATCGCCCCGAGCCAGGGAGACTACTATCAGGCCACCCGGGGAGGAGGCCACGGCGACTACCGCATGCCCGTCTACGCGCCGGCATACGTGCAGGAGCTCTACGACATCACCATGAAGAGCTTTGACGTGGCCGATCTCTACCGCACCCCGGTCATGATCCTGGGCGACGGCATGATGGGCCAGATCGTAGAGCCCATCTACCTGCACGAGCGGCCTGATGTGGAGATCCCTCCCAAAGACTACATCCTGGACGGAGCTGAAAACAGGCCCTCTCGGATCATCAAGTCTCTAATCCTGGACCCGGTAGAGATGGAGGAACACAACTGGAAGCTCAAGCGGAAATACGATCTCATGGCGCATGAGCTCCCCGAGTGGGAGGAGTTCATGACCAATGACGCGAAGCTGACCATCATCGCCTACGGCACGGCGGCCCGCATCGCCAAGGGTGCGGTCAAGCGGGCGAGGAGCGAGGGGCTGAAAGTCGGCCTGCTCCGTCCCATCACGCTGTGGCCGTTCCCCGAAGAGGCGATCCGCAACCTTGCGAAAAAGACCAAACTCTTCCTCGTGTTCGAGATGAGCACCGGCCAGATGATCGATGATGTGCGCCTGGCGGTCGAGGGCAAGGTACCCTGCGAGTTCTACGGCCGCCCGGGAGGGGTCGTGCCCATTCCCCAGGAGATCGCCCGGATCATCGAACGGTACTGGCTGCAGAAGGAGCTCTAAGATGAAGATCGTATACACCAGACCCAAGTGCCTGAAGCCGGTGCCCAACCACTACTGTCCGGGCTGCGGGCATTCGATCATTCACCGGCTCATCTGCGAGCTGGTCGACGAGATGAACATGCGCGGCAGGATCATCTGCATCCCGCCTGCGGGCTGCGCAGTGCTCGCCTACAACTACTTCGACTTCGACATGTGCGAATCAGCCCACGGGCGGGGCTGCGCCATTGCCACCGGATTCAAGCGGGCACAGCCCGACAGGATCATCTTCACCTACCAGGGCGATGGAGACATGGCCGCGATCGGGACCGCCGAGACCCTGCACGCGGCAAACCGGGGCGAGAAGATCACGAGCATCTTCGTAAACAACGCGGTGTACGGCATGACCGGAGGCCAGATGGCCCCCACCACCATGATCGGGCAGAAGACCACCACCTCCCCCTATGGCAGGAGAACCGAGGTGGAAGGGTACCCGCTGAAGATCACCGAGCTCATCGCAACCCTGCCCGGCGCCGCCTATGTCGTCAGAACCTCGCTGGCCAATCCGGCCAAGATCCGGGAGACAAAGAAGGCCATCAAAAAGGCCTTTGAGGTCCAGATGGCGGGCGCAGGCTACTCACTCGTTGAGGTCCTCTCTCCCTGCCCCACCAACTGGAAGGTGAGCCCCAGGGAGGCCTTCGCCTATCTGGAAGAAAAGATGGAAAAGGAATACCCCATAGGGGTCATGAAAGATTACACAGCAAAGAAGGACAAGTAGACGCCATGCTCCAGAAAACCATCATGAGTGGAATCGGCGGGCAGGGGATCCTCTTCTCCGGCCTTGCCTTCGCGTGGGCTGCCATGCTCGAGGGGCACCATGTCACCTATCTGCCCTCCTATGGCGCAGAGATGCGCGGCGGCATCACCTCGTGCACCATTGCCATTTCGGATGAGGAGATCGCGTCCCCGGTGGCGTCCTCTCCGGACTACCTCGTTATCATGGACAATCTTTCCCTCCAGCGTCTGCAGAACCAGACAGTCTCCGGAGGTCAGGTGTTCATCAATACCAGCATTGTCACTACCAGGCCGGTGAGAGGGGATATCGAAGTGGTGGATGTCCCTGTGAACGAGCTTGCAATCAGGACCGTTGGCGAACGATATGCCAACATGGTCATGCTTGGCGCCTTTGTGAGCCGCACGCGGCTGATCAAGATCTCCACTCTCATCGACAATATGGAGGAAATCCTGGGAAAGGGAAAGAGCCGCTTCAAAGATAAGAACATCGATGCCTTGAAAACAGGGTACGATTTTTTTTCGAGGGAGACCTAGGTCATGTCAGTCAAACAGTTTCGTCTTGAGACCGCAAATGTATCGGGAAAGCTCTCTAACTTGAGCGACACGCTGGGCAAGCACGGGGTGAACATCAGGGCCATCTCGGTAGGGCAGGAATCTGCCGAGGTTTCCTCCATCTGCATTGTGGTGGATGATCCCAAGAAGGCAAAAAACGCCCTGACCGCAGAGAAATTCGAATATCAGGAAATCGGCGTTCTCGCCGTAGAAATGCCGGACCACCCGGGCGGGATGAACGCCGTCCTCAAACCCTTAAGAGATGCAAAGATCAACGTCATCACCATGTATCCCTATATCGGCAGGGCATCAAACCCCATCATGATCCTGGAAGTGGACAACATCACGGTTGCCACCAATGTGCTCAAGCGCAACTGGGTAAAGCTCTGGGACAAGGAAATCTACCGCCTGTAAGGGCCCAAGGGTTCGTTTTTCTCCCTTCTTAAGGCAACGGTCCTGATCCCTACCGTCCGGAGACCGCCGGGCGCGCATCCGGGAGTGCCGCCAGACGCCGCAATGTTGCCTGACCCACGTGTACGATGGTGTCGTAGGCGCCCACGGCGGACGACCCGAGACCGATTCCCATAGGGAGCAGGCGCGATCGGTTTTTTATGGGCACGAGCCGGCGGAGGACCCTTCGCATCCCCTGGTCCACGCCCCTAGTGAAATACTTCATGGGGAGCAGCCGGTAGATGTATTCCCTGGTGAT
>Ga0208824_1000653_pt1 | contig 35544 bp, 30 predicted proteins | sample AD_JPNTR3_MetaG_FD_184447 | JGI IMG/M metagenome (GOLD analysis project Ga0208824, IMG submission 184447) | Active sludge microbial communities of municipal wastewater-treating anaerobic digesters from Japan - AD_JPNTR3_MetaG (SPAdes) (version 2) | ecosystem: Engineered > Bioreactor > Anaerobic...
TTTAAAGGGTAATTTATAATCGGGAACATTGATCCTTTTAAGAGTACCTATCTCGATGTCTTCGATTTCCTCTTTGCAGAATTTCAGTTCAAGATCGTCGAGTGTGAGCATCTCACCGGTGGGTGTGATCATCAGTACGTTCTTTGCTGTGGCTTCTTTCATTACGATATCTTTCTTTTCAGTATTGTCCACCATCTGTTTGTCGGTGGATGCTTTTAATGTATTGTTCGTTATGTATTCTTTCGGTTCCATTTTTTATTCTCCTCCTTTTGTATTGTTTTTATTTGATACACTGTTAACGCTGATTTTGTGTAAACTCATGAAATTGTTTACATCTTCCAATAAGTAACGAACACTTTTGCCGATTTTGTAGTAATTAATACCCTTTCTCAAGCTACGGTAGTTTCGCAGCGTGAAAACGCTCATCCCAATAATTTTACTAACTTCATTTTCCGTTAAATATTGCTTTTCCATTTGCTCACCTCCTTTCTTTTATGCTTCTATAAGAAAGGGGCTAATTTTGTCTTCGCTTTTGCGAACGAAAAATTCGCTGAGGAAGGAAAAGAAACAATTGATAGTTGGGGGTTAGCTTTTTTCGGATTGTAACGTTGCTATTATTTGTTTAAGTCAGTTTGAAATGACTGAACTGAAATAGCCATTTATGGCATTTGGATGTTTATGGGTTTATCTTCCAATCAGGCTCATTAGACTTAAACTTGCAGTTTGCGCCGGTAGTTATGTGATTATCCAGGTAGGTTTTTAGCTTTGGCATTATCTCGCCGATATGTTTTTTTGCATTAACAATATGCTTATAAACGAGCTTTCTTGCTTTTTCTACTTCAGGGTTTTTGGCGGAGTATTTGTTTGTCAGGAAGACCTGAGTACCTTTCTGGCGCACCAGATATCCATACTCCTTCCTAACATATTCTTTATAATATTCTAATTTCTTTGTTATTTCTTTAATTTTTTTTGTGTCTTTGCTTTTTCTTGCGGATTCCAATTCTTTTAACAACTTATTTCCTATTTCCCTAATTTTATCAATATCATTTTTATCTAGCTTATCTACATTTACATTCTGTTTAAAAAAATGTAGCTCATTGTAATCGAAGGAATCTTCTTGACTATAATCGTTTTCTTCTTCTTCAGTTTTTTTCATGTTTACATTTTGTTCAAGTAAATCATCAGCAGAGTTGCCTTTCACAAATCTCACTAAATCAAGGACGTGAATTTTTTGATTTGGATATTTCAACAGTTGAACGACATAATATATACACTCTCTGTGCTTTAGTAACTTTGTTATTCCATCAAAAGTTATCTCCCAAGACTCTCCTCGAAGTACAAAAGCTCCTCTATATGACGGCATATCTGCGAGGAAGGAATCATCCTGCATGATTGATGAACCTCTGATAACATTTATTTTGTTTGTTTTTTCATATTTTTCTATATCCTTAATACGGAAGAAAGACTTTTTTAGTTCGTCAAAAATAGGTATACAGTCTTCCTCCCGTTCGGGCAATTCATAATAATGCCAACACGTTGGAGCATCTTTCAATTCGCTCTTTAGGCTATTCACTTCATCCTCGATTTGATCATATATGTAGTTTTCCTCCTCCCTAGGGATAACCTCTTTCTCATAGCCTCCATCCTGCCACTCATAATCAACCCATACTATCTGAGGAATATTTGCCATCTCTAACTTATCCTCCAGTCTCTTCAATTTCTGAAGTTTTGCATAAACGTCAGGGGGAGGTTTAGGTTGTCCTAACTGATCATATGGCTGAAGGTTGTTTTTGACATGATCAAATAGCTGGAAAGCCTTGATCTGCCAGCGTTCCAATAACTCTTGTCCGGTCAACCAATTTGACATGCTTGCCTCAATGTAGTTTCAAAAGTAAAAATTTTACGGGTTATAAAAAAATATTTTGAATTTCTATCGCAATTCCAAATTTTTAAATATTTATAAGTATTGATATATTTTATCATATTTTATTTTGAAAACGTTTGCTTATAAAAATTCTAACATCCGTCATCAGTGTAATGCTTTCAATTTAAGCCTATTCAATTATTCTCATTCCAATATCTTTTACTTTCAGTTTTTCAGTTTCCGACTTTTCTTCTTGTCCTGCAGCAATCTCGTTTATAATATCACCAGCAAGATTGGATGCTTGTCGTAAAGTTTCATCTCTTAAATGGGCATATCTCTGCGTCATTACTGGACTCTTATGTGTTAAGAGTTTCTGAAGAGTGTACATATCGACTTTCCCAGATGAGGCAAGCATGCTGGCGTAAACATGGCGGAGACCGTGGAGAGGTCTAAAGCCTACTGGCAATTCTGCACGTTCTCTAATTTTATTTATCCTTTTACGTATTTCGGTAAACGGCATTCCTTTGTTATTAACAAAAATGTATTCATCTGACAGTTTTGGATGATTATTAAGCAGTTCGCTTGCAGGTGCATTGAGAGGCACAATCTGACTTTTTCCTCCCTTAGGTTTGCGAATATAAATGAAGCCTTGCTCAAAATCGATATCGTTCCATTTAAGTCGAAGGATTTCACTTTTTCTCATACCAGTGTAAAGCGCCAAAAGCATAATGTGGGATGCTTGTATATCGGTGCTTTCAGTTATAACTTTAAGCAATTTTTTTAGCTGCTCCGGACTGAGTTGCTCCGTAACAATGTTATCAACTATTGGCATTTCCAATTGGAAACTTAATCCACTACAAAGCTGCTTTCTCACGCCAAAATTGATTATCCTCCTTAGTAAGGCTAATACATGTTTTGTTGTTTGTGGCGCTTTTTGATCAAGGCTTCGACGCCGTAAACGGTCTAAATCAAGAGGTACAATTTCTGACGGTTCTTTTGTAGCGAAGAATGGCTCAATGTATTTCGCATATCTACTATTATCGGATGCTCTGGATTTTGAATTATGGGTGTGCTCTTTATAAGATTCCCATAAACGTGCTATAGTCCATTTACCTTGAGCTGTTTCGGCAGCAAGCTTTTCTGCTTCGCGTCTTTCAGCATTGCTTTCTTCCACACCTTCTATTCTTTTTGCTCTAATAACAGCAGCTTTTGCAGGAGTCATGTCATCTTGGAATTGTCTACCAGCTTTTTCCTCTATTAGCTTACCTTTTTTTCTATAAATAATATAGTAGATACGTTCACTACCGCGAGCTCCTTGACCTTCAATATATACAACACCTGGGTATTTTGTTTTGTTACGTTTCTTAGTTGGCATATAACTCTCCAAGATGTATTTTCATTCCCAACAGTATTCCCAACATTAAGTTTGATATTACATGTAAAATATAGTAATGTCAAGTAAGTATTTATAACTGTATTTAATATATTTTAGTAATATATGAAAAATGAAATAAAACAATGTAAATGATATTTTTCGGCCTCCGGAGCCAAAAGTCGCAGGTTCAAATCCTGTCGGGCGCGCCACTTTTTCTTAGCCAATCAGCCTTCAAAAGGTAAAATATATCCTATTTCGTTATGCAGTAGGGTCTGAGGGGGGCTTCAAGTAACAGGCAATACCGCAAGGCATCTTATATATGGGCTTTATATATAAACTTCTTGACAATGTATGATTATTTATTGAAAATAAAAGGCTTTCTATGGTAAAAACCTTATTATGGCAAAGAATTCTAATATAAACCCAATAAACAAGAATATCTTCATATGGCTCTTTATCGTACTCCTGGGGCTTTTTATATTCAACATATACTATAAGCCCAAGAAGTCCTATGAGCAGGTTATATTCAGTGACTTTGTGGAGGCTGTAAGGGCCAATAACATCCTTGCTGTTACTATTCAGGGAAAAAACATCTTCGGGACATATAAAGACGGGAGGGAATTTAAAAGCTATGCCCCTGATGACCCTGAACTTATGAAGATACTCAGGGAACACAATGTAAAGATCCATGCAAAGCCTGACGAGGAATCCGGTTTCTGGCAGAATATATTTATATCCTGGTTCCCCATGCTCCTTCTCATAGGTGTCTGGATATTTTTTATGAGACAGATGCAGGCAGGGGGAGGCAAGGCTATGGCATTCGGTAAGAGCAGGGCAAGGCTCTTTACAAGCAAGGAGAACAAGGTAACGTTTAAGGATGTGGCCGGTGTAGAGGAGGCAAAGGAAGAACTCCAGGAGATTATAGAATTTCTCACAGACCCAAAGAAATTCACAAAGCTCGGCGGCAGGATACCAAAGGGTGTCCTGCTGGTGGGTCCCCCGGGCACAGGCAAGACCCTTCTTGCAAAGGCAATAGCAGGAGAGGCAAATGTCCCGTTTTTCAGTATAAGTGGTTCAGATTTTGTGGAGATGTTCGTAGGTGTCGGGGCTTCCCGTGTCCGTGATTTGTTTAATCAAGGTAAAAAGAATGCCCCTTGCATCATATTTATAGACGAGATAGATGCTGTTGGAAGGCATAGAGGCGCAGGACTCGGGGGTGGCCATGATGAGAGGGAACAGACCCTCAACCAGCTCCTTGTAGAGATGGATGGCTTTGAATCCAATGAGGGTGTTATTGTCATGTCTGCAACAAACAGGCCTGATGTCCTTGACCCGGCCCTTTTAAGGCCAGGGAGGTTTGACAGACAGATAGTTGTCTCTACCCCGGATGTGAAGGGCAGGGAAGAGATACTCAAGGTGCACACAAGAAAGACTGTTCTGGCAGATAATGTGGATCTATCCATCCTTGCCCGAGGGACACCTGGTTTTTCCGGCGCAGACCTGGAGAACCTTGTAAATGAGGCAGCCCTTATTGCTGCAAGAAAGTCAAAGAAGGCCATTGAGATGGAGGACTTTGAGCATGCCAAGGACAAGGTGCTCATGGGCGTTGAGAGGAGAAGCATGATCATCCCATTTCAGGAGCGAAAAAATGCCGCCTACCATGAGGCAGGGCATGCCCTTGTGGCAAAGATGATACCCAATGCAGACCCTATACACAAGGTAACCATAATCCCAAGGGGAAGGGCACTCGGTGTTACCCAGCAACTCCCTATAGATGAAAGACATACATATTCAAAGCAGTATCTCCTGGATAATATAACAATCCTCCTGGGAGGCAGGGTTGCCGAGGAGATTGTCTTGAACCATGAGACCACAGGCGCAGGAAATGACATTGAGCGCGCCACAGAGATTGCGAGAAAGATGATATGCGAGTGGGGTATGAGCGAGAGACTCGGGCCATTAAGCTATGGCAGGAATGAGGAACACATCTTTCTCGGCAAGGAGATTGCAAGACACAGAGACTTCAGCGAGAAGACAGCCCAGGAGATAGACGAGGAACTGAGGAACATCGTGAACAGTTGCTTTGAACGTGCCCGTAACATATTAACCACAAATATAGAGACCCTCCATGCCATAGCAAATATGTTACTGGAGAAGGAATCCCTGGACGGCCAGGAGATCGATAGCATCATAAGGGAAACAACTGGTGATAAAGGGGCTACTGCATAAGGGCAGACCCCTTTTAATGGGGATATTGAATGTAACACCTGACTCCTTTTTTGATGGTGGCCAATATCTCAATACAGAAGATGCGCTAAGACACGCCATGAGGATGGTGGAGGATGGTGCCGACATCATTGACGTGGGTGGTGAATCTACAAGACCATTTTCAGACCCTGTTGATGCCCATGAGGAGCTTAAGAGGGTCATCCCTGTTATTGAGGCTATAAGATCAAGGTCAGATGTTATAATATCCATAGATACATACAAATCAGAGGTGGCAGAAAAAGCATGTGATGCCGGTGCCGAGATTGTAAACGACATAAGCGGTCTTGGTTTTGATAGTAACATGGCAGACACAATAGCCAGGATGGGTGCATATGTTGTAATAATGCACATAAAGGGGACACCTCGGGATATGCAGACAAACCCATACTATGATGATGTGGTATCTGAGATCAAAGGTTATTTTCAAGAGAGGATAGCCCTTGCAGAATCAAAGGGTATAAAAAGAGACAAAATAATACTCGACCCTGGCATAGGATTTGGCAAGAGGGTAGAAGACAATCTGAGGATTATAAAAGGGCTTGGGTCTTTTAAAGACCTTGGTATGCCCATCCTGATAGGCACATCCATGAAATCCTTTATAGGAAAGGTAACAGAAACAGAGCTTGACGAAAGGACAGAGGGGACACTGGCAAGCATAGCCATATCCGTCTGGAATGGTGCAGATATTGTAAGGGTTCATGACATAAAAAAGGCGAATAAGGTTTTAAAGCTCGTGGATGCGGTGATGAAATCATGACAGAATTTTTAAGGTGGCAGGATATCCTGGATATAATACTGGTGTCATTTATCATCTACAGGATACTTGTATTTATAAAGGGGACGAGGGCGATCCAGCTTATAGTAGGTCTCATCATAGTCCTGTTCGTATTCTATATCTCCAAGAAACTCGAGCTCTTTACCCTAAGCTGGATACTTGGCAGTTTTGTTGGCTCCCTTATAATAATAGTAGTCGTTATATTTCAGGATGATATAAGGAGGATGCTCCTTGCCCTGGGCAGGAGCCCTTTTTTAAAGAGGATAACATATCTTGAAGAGACCCTTTTCTATGACATCCTTGTAAATACCTGTGTTATCCTGGGTAAGAGAAAGACTGGCGCCCTCATTGTGATAGAGAGGGATGTAGGTCTGGAGGAGTTCATGGAGATAGGTGTCAGGCTCGATGCAGAGGTGAACACGGAACTCCTGCTCAGCATATTCTATCCCGGCTCGCCCCTCCATGATGGGGCAACGATAATCAGGGAGGGGAGGATAAGGGCAGCAGGGTGTATTCTACCCCTAACACAGAGAGAGGACATAGACAAGGTCTTCGGGACAAGGCACAGGGCAGCCATAGGTATATCAGAGATTACAGATGCTGTGGCTATAGTGGTCTCAGAGGAAAGAGGTCATATATCCTATGCCTACAGGGGTGAGATATATACAAGATTAAACAATGAATCCTTAAAGGCTGCATTGATAGAGTTATTGAGGAAGAGAAAGTGAAGGAAAAGATTAAAAGGCTTTTAAGCTACATCATAAGAGATATAAGGCTAAAGATTCTATCCATTATCCTTGCAATCCTGTTCTGGTTTGCAGTTTCTTACACAGGCGACACAAAGATGACCATCTCCGTACCTGTAACCCTGAATAACCTTGCCCGACAATACATAATTAAAAATACAGACCCGGACAGTGTATTGCTGTCTATTAGTGGGCCTGTATCTATCATGAAAAACTTAAGGGCAAGGGATATAAAGATTGTGATTGATTTATCAGAAATAAAAGAGGGTAGATATACCCTCAACCTCTCCAGGGAGAATGTTATCCTTCCAAACGGTCTAAAGGCAGAGGATATAAAACCTGACTATATAAATTTAGAGATAGACGGGGTAATAGAAAAAAGGCTTAAGACAGTTGCCAGGCTTGACAAAAAGTGGTCAGACATCTATAAGATTAAATCATTGTATCCCCAGTATGTAACTGTAGAGGGTTCAAGGGAGTCCCTGAAGGATAAGGATACCATAGAGACCAATGTAATAGACGGTAATTTTTTAGGTGATGAAGAAGAGGTGGATATAGGCCTTGATACAAGGGGTATTACCCTGAAGAGGATAAGGCCCGAGACAGTAAGGGTTATTCTAAAAAGGATGTAATTTAAATCAGGAGGGTATAATATGCCGGACTTAATGGTAAATATCGATCATGTGGCAACAATAAGGCAGGCAAGGGGGACATATTTCCCCGACCCTGTATACGCAGCAGGTATTGCAGAGATGGCTGGTGCCTCTGGTATCATAATACACCTCCGTGAGGACAGACGGCACATAAAAGACAGGGACGTGAGGCTATTAAGGGAGGTGGTGAGGACAAAGCTCAACCTTGAGATGGCAGCCACAGATGAGATGGTGGAGATTGCAAGGGATGTGGTCCCGGACATGATAACCCTTGTCCCTGAAAAGCGTGAGGAGCTCACAACAGAAGGGGGTCTTGATGCCTTTTCTCTATCGAGAAGACTGAAAAAGGTCACTGAAAAGGTGAGGGAAAAGGGTATAAAGGTAAGCCTTTTTATTGACCCAGAAGAGAAGCAGGTCATGGCAGCCAAAAAGATAGGCGCAGATATGATAGAGATCCATACAGGTGCCTATAGTGATGCCATTAATGACAGTATGAGGAGACAGGAGTATAAAAAGGTCGTAGAGGCAGCAAAAAAAGGTAAGGAATTAGGGCTTGGTGTCAATGCAGGTCATGGTCTCCACTATCACAATGTGAGGGAGATAGCAAAGATAGAGGAGATAGACGAACTGAGCATAGGGCATTCTATAATAGCCAGGGCTGTATTTGTAGGGCTCGACAGGGCTATAAGGGATATGCTCGAGCTTATAAATGGCTAATAATACCTTTATGGGGATGTAAGGTTAGTAGAAAGGTTCTTGCCACATCCCCTCCTGCCTTAGCAGGGAGGATGTGGGATTAAGGTGTTTGAGGCCTTTTTCAAAGGCCTCAATTTTTTTATGGCTCAAAAGGTGCATTCGGGTCTTTTGTCCATTCCTCTGTGGAGCCGTCATATATCTTTACATCACTGTAACCCAGGATATCTGAGAGTATAAAGGCCCAGGCAGTGCATGTCTTGCCTGTATCGCAGTATGTGATAATCTCTTTTGTCTTGTCTTTACCTATTACATCTGTGGCTGCCTTATCGAGTTCCTGTTTTGTTTTAAATGTCCCATCTTTATTAAAAATAAGGGAGTTTGGCAGGTTCACAGCACCCTTTATATGCCCTAATTTGGCAACAAAATCCAGTTTCTTTTTCCCCTGGAAGAAATCAGGTTCTCTAACATCTACAAGGATTGCCTTTCCCAACCTTGACATAACATAGCTTTTATTTACAATGAGGTTTTCCTTTACTGCTGCCTTATAGCTACTTGCCTTGGGTTTTACAGTATCAGTGGACACCTGCTTTTTATCGGCAACCCACTTATTGTATCCCCCATCGAGTATGGATACATTCTTTACCCCTGCATATTTTAGGGTCCACACAACCCTTGTTATATCGAATCTGCTTGGCGGTGGTTCAACAGGTCCTACGACAACCACATGCTTCTCCGGGGTGATGCCTGCAGACCCTATGATATCAAAGAGGTCGTCCAGTGCTGGCAGTTCGTTCCTCAGACCCCCTTTTGTAATGGCCCATGAGCCATAGAAGACATTGACAGACCCCGGGATATGGCCTGCCTTGTAGTCCTCAACCTTTCTCACATCAACCAGGACAACATCAGGGTTATTGAGGTTCTTTTCAACCCATGCTGTTGTAACAACCGGCTCTGCTGCATTGGCAACAGTAAAGGCAGCAAGGATAAGTATCAGCCCAAAAAAGATTAGATGTTTTGCCTTAGTGAATCCCTTCATAGCTCCTCCTTTTATTTATTTTTTTTAAAGATAATTTCCACATTTGCCTTTGAGCCATCTTTTATAATTATATCAGAAGTAAGGTAATCCCTCCTTTCCTTGTGGCATGCATCACATGAACGAGTTCTGTCTGTCCTCTTTCTTATATTATGGGGTGCTGTGTCCCAGTAGTTGGGTAGTCTATCATAATGCTCCATCTCAATGCCAGCAGATTTAAATGTCTTTCTTACTGTGGGTATAAGCCTTAATGTTGTGAATGTCTTCTTGTCCCTTGGGTTTACCCCGAGGAAAAAACCTGGTTTTGATTCTGCGCCCTTTCCCAGATGGCAGTTATAGCAGTTTCTGTAGGGACTACTGGAATGGCAGGCATAGCAACTCAGGGTGTCCTTGTGCATCATATGTGCCTCCATTGCCTTTTCTGAGTCATTCTCACCTATCTTATGGCAGTTAATACACCTGGGCCTGTCTTTAATCTCCTTCATGGATTTATACAGGACGCCATCTCCGTGGAGCTCGTTTTTCTTATGGCAATCCACACAGATCATGCCTTTCTGATAGTGTATGTCTGCAGAACCACCGTATTCCCCTGTAAATTCTGGGTATACCCTTCCTCCATGGCATAATCCGCATGTCTTCCCCTCATCCCTTTTTACAAACCTGTGGCCCTTTATAAGCCCCATCTTTACACCCCCTATGGGTGGTGAGCTCACATGGCAGTCACCGCAGGATGCATGACAGCTCCTGCATGATGCCTCGAATACCTTATTATCAAAGACCTTTAGTTCTTGCGCAGAAAACCTTCCCTTAACGCCCTCCCTCTGACCGGCAGTTGTAAAATGTAGAGAGTTTTTAAATTTCTTTACCACATCCTCATGGCATGTCTCGCATGTTGACAGACTCTTTGATGGTCTTGATACAAGGCCTTTATGTGCTATCTTTCTATCCCATGCCTTGGGATTACCCTTATGACAGGAGGTGCAGCCCTCTGAAAAATGTATATCATTCTTGATAATATCTTTATCCACAAGAAATGCCCTGTACATAAGCTCCGCCGGGACCGACGGAGGTGCACCTGCTCACCCCTCGCCTTCAGATGACTCAATCTTGACAGGCTTGTAAAGCATCTTTAGGGTTTTTTCACTGGTATGGCAGCCTACACAGGTCTCCTTTTGCTGGGAAAAGACATGAGCAGGTAGAAAAAAAAGTATCATGGTAAGAAAGATAATCAATCTCATAGCATATCTCATCCATGGAGAGCGCATTTGATTTCAATAATACATTCCCATGTCTTATGTGTCAATGATTTTTCAATGTCTACGATAGAAGCCCTATTTTACAAAGGCCTTGAATGGTTTTTATTCGGCATATCTTAGTCTTCTCAGCTTTATGATAATAAACACCTCCTTGCCCACAGAGAGGTTCATCTCATCAAACATCTCCCCTGATAGCTCTGTCAGGAGTTCCCTCCCAAGGACGTTAACCTTTACCCTCACCAGGGACCTCAGGGGTATCACCTCTGTTACAACACCTTTAAACCTATTTAAGGCAGGTCCTGGGGGTTCTGTATCAGATATATAGATATCATGGGGTGAGATGGCTATTTTACTTATTTTTGTCCCTTCATAGGGGAGGACAATGGCAAGGTCACCGGATGTAACCTCGATAAGCCCTGTTGAGAGTACCCTGCATCTATCACAGTGGATAATGTTGGGCATACCGATAAATTCTGAGACCCTGTCTGAGCCGGGATGGAAGAGTATATCCTCTGGTTTGGAGACCTGTTCAATCCTGCCTTTATGGAGGATGGCAATCCTGTCTGCAATCTCCTCTGCGCCGAGGAGGTCATGCATGACGATTATTGCTGTTATCTCCAATCTTTTCAGAAGGGTCTTCAGTTCTATCCTGAAATACTTTGCTGTCTGGGCATCGAGGCTTGAGGTGGGTTCATCAAGCAAAAGCACCTTTTGAAAAGGCGCAATTGCCCTGGCTATTGCTACACGCTGCTTCTCCCCGCCGCTTAGTTGTTGAGGATAATTACCTTTGAGTCTTGTTATGTGCAGGGCACCCATTAGTTCTTCTACCCTGTTTTTTATAATCATTTCAGGGTAATGCCTTATCTTTAGACCGTATGCAATGTTGGATACTACATCAAGGTGCGGAAATAGGGCAAGGTCCTGCAGGAGGTATCCTACACCGCGTTTATGGGCAGGTATTTTGTTCACATTTTTGCCGTCAAAAAATACATCCCCCCTGTACCCTGTAAGACCGGCAATTATATTCAATATGGTTGTCTTGCCTGAGCCGTTGGGTCCCACAAGGGCAAGGATTTCCCTGTCATAGATAGCCAGGTTTATATCCTTTAACACATATTTCTGTATATTTTTCAACTCAATAAAGGGCATATCTATCTCTATTTATCTTAACAACCTTCAAGGCCTTTGGCAGCCTATTATTGTGGCGATGTCCTCCTTGTCAGCAGTCTCACGCCATAGAGGACACTTAGCCCTATAAATACTAAAATTAAAACAAGGACCACCGTTCCCTCAATGTCTGCATTTGCAAGCCTCATAAATATGGCAATGGGGATTGTTTCTGTCTTCATGGCCATGGAGCCTGCAATGGTGATGGTGGCACCGAATTCACCCAGGGCCTTTGCCCATGTAAGTATAGAGGCAGCTAAAATGCCTTTTTTGCTTAATGGCATGGTGATGGTAAAAAATGCCTTTACTGGGGTTGCCCCGAGAGTCCTGGCTACCTCTTCATATCGGACAGGTATCTCATCCATTGCTGCCTTTATAAGCCTTATGGCAATCCCCAATGTGGTAATAAACTGGGCAAGCACAATCCCGTATACAGTAAACACAAACTGGACACCCCTTTCCTGTAACAGGATTCCAAAAGGATTATTGAAGAATATAAGGATAGTTGCACCCAGTGCCACAGGTGAGATAATCATGGGCAGTTCGAGTATGGTGTCTATTAATCCATGACCTGGAAAACGAAACCTGGATAAGGCATATGCTGAGGGGATGGCAATAATAAGTGAGGCAATTGTTGCTATTGTGGCTGTTATCAGGCTTAAACGGATAGAGAATAAGGTCCTCTCTGATTTTATGGTCTCAAGAAAGAGTTGACCGTTATAGAAATAAAATAGGGAAAGGATAAGCCCACCGTATAAGATAAAGACCGAAAAACTCAGTAGAATGGAAATCCTCTTCAGTGTCATATGTGGGGTTTATTTAAAAAGTTATTTTTTTATCCATTCCAGAGGTGGGTTATATTCCCCTCCTACTGGTTTTTTCTCACCTATCCAAGAAGCGGCCTCTTGAGGCGTCATAAAATAGTGGTATTTTTTAAATACGGCCTTACCTTCTTCAGATAGGATAAAGTCAATAAACCTCTGTGCCAGGTCTCTATTGGAGGTAAATCTTGATACGGCAATAGGTATATAACCTATCCTTATAATCTCAGTTTTTTTCAAAGGTATTGTCTCTATCCTCTGGGGGTCCCAGTGCTGGAAGACCCTCCAGCCTATCACGGCGTCAACGGCCTTAAGGGATATGGCTGTTGCAGTTTTTTCACAACTCTCAGTGTAATTTACAAGATTTTTCCTTAAAGCCTGCTTTTCCTGGGGATTTAGGTTCTTCTCTATGATTTCAACGGCATAGAGCCCAACGCACACACCTTCGGGGTTGGCGATTGCCACCCTAAGGCCTTCTCTTGTCAAATCCTTAAGGGTTTTTATGTTTTTTGGATTTCCTTTCTGGACGTTTATGGCTGGCACAAGATATACCACATATCTCTCCGTCTCAGGATATACAAGGCCTTTTTTCTTGGCCAGCTCCATATAGTCCGAAGAACCGGGAAAGTAAATGTCGCCTTTTTTTGCCAGTGCCATCTGGGATAGGACGAACCCTGAACCGCCGAATGTGAGGTTAACCTTGATGCCTGTCTTTTTCTCAAACAATTTTGCCACCTCTTCTGTAGGCGGCTTGCTCGCTGCACCGGCAAATACGATAAGTTCATTGCTGAATGCTGGGGTAATGGATAAAATGACAAATAAAGTAGACACGATGAGTCTTAACCAATGCATAATATTCCCTCCAAGGTTTCGTTATATTCATTAGGTAATAACGATTTAATATACAGGGAAGTTAAATCTTTGTCAAGGTTTTCTATGCCTTTTTTCTCTTTTCTTCATACATCATGGTGTCTGCAATAGACATGAGCTCATCAAGGGATAGGGGTTCAGAGGGGTCATAGTAGGCAATGCCTACACTAAGAGACAGTTCATAGCTTCTGCCATATTTTTTATTGTATCTGTATAGTATATTGTCAAGGCGTCTTACAAGGACATCCCTTGTTGCAACTGTGGCATCTAAGGCAAGGACAGCAAACTCATCACCGCCTATGCGTGCAATAATATCAGATTCTCTGAACACCTCTTTTAAAAGTGAGGCGGTTTCTTTGAGCGCCATATCGCCTGCCCTGTGACCCAGTACATCATTTATCTGCTTCATCTTATCCATATCAATAAAAAATAGAAGTATGCCTTTTTTTGTCCTGTCTGCTATTTTTAGCTGTTGTTCTGCAAGGGTGATAAAACCCCGTCTATTATAAAGGCCTGTTAGTTCGTCAGTAATGGACATGCTTTGAAGGTGCTCTTCCAGGCTCTTTTGCTCTGTTATATCTTCACAGCTTATAATATGTTCGCCTGTGGCAAGCTGTACAGGGATAAAATTTACTATCCTTTCTGTGCCATTTTTTGTGGTAAGTTTAAATGTCCTTGGTCTCTTTTGACCTATCCTTGAATCCTGCAAATCCTCTTTCCATGCTGCAACCACCTGTTCCCTGTATCCTTTGTCAGGGTATGCGTGTTTTAAAAAAGTCCTGCCGTCAGGGATATCCTTGAGGTCATAACCAAAAAGCTCAGTAAATTTAGGGTTGACATAGAGAGGTATACCTTCAGAATTTATCATAATAAGACCAAAAGGTGCATGTTCTACAAGTGTCTCAAATCTCTTTCTTTCGTTTATTATTATCTCTTCTGCTGTCTTACGTTCTGTTATATCCTGTGCTGTCCCAAAGAGTGTGACCACGTCTCCCTTTTTATCCTTTTTTACGCTACCCCTTGAGCTCATCCATCTTACACTCTTATCAGGTAGTAGGATGCGAAACTCCATCTCAAATGGGCTCCCATCTTTAATAGATTTTTCTACTGTCATAATAAATTTATCCCAGTCATCTGGGTGTATAATCTTTTTATGTTCATCAAGGGGAGGTTCTCCATCTTTTGGGTCTAGGCCAAAGATACGGAATATCTCTTCAGACCACCTGGGTTTACCTGATTTTATATCAAGAACCCAGTGACCTATATGGGCTATACGTTGAGCTTCTTTTAATAGCATTTCCTCTTCTTTTAGTTCTTTTAAGAGGAGACTGTAAGGGTCTACAAGACCTGTCTGCAGGATGGCCCTGTATAAGAGATAAAAGGAGATAATCTTGAAGATATGGCCTATGAGATTTGATAGTCCATAAACACTGATGTAAAATGTAAATGCCAGTTCAGAGCCTATGGTTACAACAATAGATGCCACAACAAGATAGAATATATTTTTTTCAAACCTGTCCCTGAACCTGTATAAAAAAGCAATAGACACAATGAGTATGGAGGATATGATATACTCGCTTATAATCTTAAAATAAGTGAGCCCCTTGCCCTCGATAAAGCAATCTGGAAAGATTTTCAGATAGAATATGGAGAAAAATAGTGATGATGTGATAAGGGTATAGACAATGAAAGCTACATATACATTAAGTCTTTTTTTGAAAAACAAAGGGGCAATCAGTAAGGATAATGACTCCATGTATCTGGCAACAATCCATAGCTGGGTGGGAAGGTTGGCACAAAATCCCAAAAAAACACCCATACCCTTATAGGCGAGGGTATGGATAAAATCTACTGTTCCTACAAAAAGGTATGCAATTCCTAAGAATAGGAGATAGTTATTGTTTATAATGTGTCTTGTATTCCATGCCACTATAAAAATACAGCAGGCAATAACAATGGAGAACACCTCTGCAAGGCTATGAAAAAGGATATAGCTGTATAGGCTTGTGAGGTATAAACCAAATATGATTGCGATGCCTAAGACGGCACCGAGGGTGTTACTTAGTTTTGTTGATATGACTTGCTTATCCTTAAGGCTAAATGGCATATCGATATTTATACAATTATTTTAAAACCTTTGCAAAGCTATAAAAAAGGCCCCATTATCTCTTTTCTAAACTTTTTTGATATGCCCTTAAAATATCTTTCCTGCTTAATAATGCTATTACCTTCCCTGGATCTTCCTTATTCACAACAGGGATTTCACGCACCTCTACATCTGCCATAACCTTCAATGCCTTATCAAGAGAATCTTCAGGGGTTACGGTCATTACATCTGTTACAGCCAGGTCTCTTGCAACAAGAAGGGGATAGATGGTCTCCTCTGCCATGGCAGACCTTAAATCAGTCATAGAAATTATCCCTACAAGATTACCTTCTCTATCAACAACAGGAAAATCCTGCTGGCTTGAATCTGTAATGAATTTTAAAATATCCTTAAAGCCCATATCTTCTGGAATGGTATCCACTTTTCTATCCAATGATATGGCATCTTTTACCTTTAGATAATTCATAATATCGATTGAATAACTTCCCATATGGGCCGGTGAATCAAGCCTCGTAGGAACCTGTTTTTCATAGAGAGATGTCCTTCCGAGAAGTAGAAACGAAAGAGACGATACAATCATCATGGGCAGGATTAAACTGTATCCCCCTGTCATCTCTGCTACCATTATAAGGGCTGCAATGGGAGTTTTGGCAACCCCTGCAAAAAAACCTCCCATACCGGTAAGGACAAAGGCAGCGGGCTTATCGAATATGTCAGGGAAAAACCTGGCGCAGATATCACCGTAGAAACCGCCGAGCATGGAACCTATAAAAAGAGATGGTGCAAACACGCCACCACTGCCACCTGAACTTATTGTAAATGAGGTAGCAATAATCTTGCCGAAAACAAGGGCAAGCATAAGTCCCCATGCAAGCTCGCCGTTTATGGCAGATTGAATCCATCTGTATCCACCGCCTAATACCTCAGGCAGAAAAAATGCAACAACTCCAAGCATTAAACCACCTATAGCTGGTTTTAATGCCCTTGGGACATTAAGGGGTTTAAAAAATCTATCCCTCATCCCATAAAACACATTTACATATATACTTCCAATAAATGCACAGAGAACACCCATCAAACCGTAGAAAGGTAACTGAACAGGTGTTGCAAGGGCAATGGCAGGGATGTGAAATATAGTGCCTGTGCCATCATGGAGCGTAAAGACCGTATAACCTATGATGGAAGAGAGTATACAAGGTATGATTGCCTCAAACTCAAAGTCTGTTTTGCTGTATAATACCTCGGCAGAAAATAGTGCAGCGCCCAGAGGCGCCTTAAATATGGCCCCTATTCCGCCTGCTGCCCCTGCCAGAAGCATGATACGACGTTCCCTATCGCTTAATTTCAGGATAGAGGCAAGGATAGAGGCAAAGCCAGAACCGATCTGGGCAATGGGTCCCTCTTTTCCTGCAGAACCCCCTGAACCGATTGTTATGGCAGAGGCAATGGTCTTTATAACAGGCACCTGTTTTTTCACAATACCTTTTTTTCTGTGAAAGCTGTCTATCATTGCATCTGTTCCGTGTCCTTCAGCCTCAGGGGCAAATCTGAATACAAGAAAACCTGCTATAAGCCCACCGACACCCGGGATAAAAAGCATCAACCAGCGACTCAATGGAAAACCGAGAAACCCCATATCAGGGCTATGCCCCATAGATAGGTAACGGATTAAATCATTTGTAAAAAACCCTGTAAAGAAATTGATCATGAAATTAAAAACAATTCCACCAAGCCCGGATACAATACCTATTAATATCCCAAAAAAAGTGCCCCTCCAGATACGTTTTATCCTTTTTATGGTTTGGTGTTTATATGCCTTTTTAAACATGGGTTTTATTATATCACAAGCGATATTTCCTGAAAAATGATAAAAATGTGAAGTAGAATTATTTTATATTAATAATTATGTTACGTCTTTACTTTTTCAGCATTGAATTCAAACAATTTAGGGGCAAAAAAGCTGGATGAAAATGCTTTAATCCTCTTCTTTGCTAACTTTACATATTCCTGGTTGATATCGTATCCCACATAGTGGCGAGATGCTTTTATTGCAGCAATTGCTGTCTGTCCACTACCTATAAACGGGTCCAAGATAACCTCATCCTCAAAAGTGTAAAGCTGGATTAGTCTATAAGGCAATTCCACAGGAAAAGGTGCTGGATGCCCGACTTTTGTGGCTGGCTCTGCTGCAAATGTCCACACACTTTTAGTATACTCAAGAAACTCATCCCTGGAAATAGTACTATTTCTTTTTAGGCTCTCTCGGCTGAACATACCTTTTGAGAAAATTAGAATATACTCGTGGATGTCTCTTAATGTTGGATTTTTAGCAGAAAGCCAGCTACCCCATGCAGTGGATGGGCTACCGCTGGATCCTTTATTCCAGATAATTTCACCCCTCATCAAAAAACCTAATCCCATCATATCCTCAATAATAAATATATGAAGGGGAATATAAGGCTTCCTGCCAAGATTTGCAATGTTAATACATGCCCTACCACCAGGAACGAGAACCCTTTTAACCTCAACCCATACCTTTTTCAAAAAATCCCTGTATTCTTTAAGTGTAAGATTTTCGTCATACTCCTTTCCCACATTATATGGTGGAGATGTAACCATCAGGTGGACACTGTTATCCGGTAATTCCTCCATGTTTTCACTCGTTTTGCAAAATATTTTATCTAACATTTCGGCAGGAATGGGATTTTCAGAATAACTGACTATATCTTCCTTGGGTAATCCTTCGTATAGTCTACTTGTATAAAAAGGTGTTGAATTATGGTTGATTCTACCCGGGGAGCCAAAGGCACTTGTCTTTGTGCCAAAATTTCTCTGCTTGCCCATGCTAATCCTCCCCCCAGAGGTCAACCCATCTTCTATAGGGATTAAAATCTATCTTTTTTCTCTGCCAATTTATTATAATTCTTTTGGATTCTTCGTTCTCAACCAAAGTTAATAATGCCTCTTTAGCAAACTCAACACCCCTTGGATTTGTCCCTGCCTTAGGAAGTTTAATATAATTTTCCCGCCCCATTTTTTCGAATACCCTTGTCTGTAATTCCATTGGGATATAATAAAGCCCTCCAACATCGTTCCAGTTTATTTGAACAAGCAAGATATCACAATGAGGGTAATAATTTTCACTAAATGCTTTAGCCTTTTGGGCATCAACAGTCCATATCAATTTGACCCCACTAAAGCTTTTACCTGTAATTGTTTTAATTGATATCGGCTCATTGAATAATTTAACATCAACCTCTGGTTCGGTTATGGGGATCTCTGTCTCAACATTTGTCTCACCGAATTTATAAATAAGCAAAGCTACTATTATCTTTTCCCTTACGGAACCAACCTCCATACCGGTCTTGCCTGCCCTTGAACTTTCCAGCTCTGCAAGCTGAAACAGATAAGGCAGGCGTGTTTTGATTTTATCTATCAGTTCGTTATCATCAAATAATTTCAGCAAGTACCCGGGCATAATTTTCCTTTATGATAATTTAACAATTCAGCCTCATCCTCTGTAATTATATGTATATAAAACCTTAACGTCAAAGGAAAAGTTTCTTTACAAATACGCACAAATCTATAATAATTAAAAACCGAATTTAAAAGGGGTGCCTATTATGAAAACAGGGATATTTTTCCATGAGGAATTCAAAAATAAAGACTGGCCTGTGATAGGGGACAAATTCAGAAATTTTCCAGAGGTTTTAAAGGATGTATTAAAACTTCCCGGTGTTTTATACTTTGAATCAAAGCCCGTAGATGAAGAGATACTTTTAAATACCCATACCCATACCTACCTTCAGGAGGTGAAAAGAAGCTGGTACTACAAGGGTGCGAGCCTTGCTGTTGGAGGATGCGTTGAGGCAGCAGAATTGATAGCAAAGGGCGAACTAAAAAATGCCCTTGTGTTTTCTGTAGGTGCAGGTCATCATTCAGGGCCTTCTTCGGGGTGGGGTGGCACATATCTTTCATGCTCAGGCCCTGCCATAAGACATGTGAGGTCAATCACAGGCCAAAAAAGATTTGCCATACTGGATACAGACTGCCATCACGGAGATGGAACCCGCAGTGTCTTTGAAGGAGATTATGATGTGCTCCATGTGTGTTTTTGTAGTTATAACAATGTCATTGAAAACGGGACAAAGATAGATGTGGATGTCTGGGGAAGGACAACAGACGAGGAGTATTTGAATAAGGTGGGTTCTGAATTTATACCAAGGGCAGAGGCATTCAGGCCTTTTATGATACTCCACAACTTGGGCCATGACACTGCCCAGGGTGACTATGGAGATATAGGATTGACAAGGGATTTTTATCTGGAGCTTGTAAGGATGGTTAAGGCATGTGCAGATAGAATATGCGAAGGTAGATACCTTATCATCACCCATGGCGGTTCCAGGGCCGATAATGCTGAGTATATATTTCCAAGGGTTGTAGAGATCCTTGCATCTTAATCCATGTAATCAATCACCTTGATTTTTATAACCCCATATGAACCGATGATGAATTTTTTTGGAATCTTTGTTATTGTTGTGATTATATGGTAATATAGGATATGTTACATATCCTTGCTGCACTGGCATCGGTCCTCCATATATATAAAAAATGCCCGAAATGTGGTAATTATCAAAAATTTGAAGGCAAGAAAAAGGGCGATACAGTTGAGTGTAAACGCTGTAAACAAAAGTTTGTCTTGAAATAGCAGTACCCCGAGAGAATTTATCAGTACTAAAGCACAGAATCTTTTATCCCCTCAACAGCCTTGGGAGTTCCTATCACCAGTAATTTATCCCCTATTTGTATTAAATCGTTGCCTTTGGGGAGCTTTATCGATTCCTCGCCCCTTATTATGGCTATTACTGTAACCGAATATTTTTTCCTGAATTGGAGTTCGGCGAGGGATTTACCTGCAACAGGCGATTGGGAGGATATCTCTATCTCTGCTGTAGCAAACCTTTTGGGTGACAAGGCAGGTTCATGCTGTTCTATCTCCTGGAGTATATCCTCGGCATGCCTTATTGCCGAATGTTCACCCACCATGACAATCCTGTCACCTGGAAAAAGCTGGAAATTAGGGTCAGGTTCAAGAAATACACGGCCTGCCCTGCTTACTGCAACAATTGTAATGCCTGTGAGGTTTCTTAAGTCTGTATCCTTTATCTTCTGACCTGCAAATATAGAGCCTTTCTTTAATCTTATCTCTTTTATCGCCAGAGGCAGGTCAAAATCCTTCGGAAATAAATCCATGGCTTCTGTGAGTGAATCTGCTGCCTCCTCTGAGGCATCTATAAATGGCTTCAAGACCACATGGGCACCTTTTGAATAGTAAAGCTGCGCCTCTTCTTCGTCTGTAGCAGTAAGGGCGATCTTTCCTTCATATCTTCTTTCTCGTAATAGATGTAACAGGGTCATATTCAAATCCCTGTCCCTTACAGTGCTCACTACCCACGATGAACAATGTAAGGGTAGATTATCAAGAAACTCAGGGTCACCCACATCACCGAAAAGGGTAGGTACACCCATGGATTGCCACATCTTAAGTGCCTGAGGGTCAAAGTCAACACCGGCAATGCGTTTTTTTCTTTCTATGAGTTGTCTTGCAATACTGCTTCCGTAATTTCCGAGACCTATTATTAGCATATCTACCTGAGGAATTTCACATGTCCCGGAGGCGACCTCTTCCCTATAGGGGTGAGTTCTCTCAAAGACCTTCAAAAAGGGCGCAAGCCACCTGTATATGGCGCTGGAATAAATAATCATGTAGCTTGACAGGCATATGGTTATGACGCCTACAAGGGTTACAAGGCTCATGGCCTCCATATTTATATGACCTAAACTCAATCCCAGGGCAGCAAGGATAAGAGAAAACTCGCTAATCTGGGCAACGGTAAGCCCGGCCATAAATCCTGTGCGGCGTCTGTAACCCATAAAACCCATGATGGCCATAACAATAAGGGGGTTTCCAATGAGGACAAAAATAGACAGATATATAGCATTGGGCAACTGTGGCCCTGCTATGGAGATATTAAGGCGTGAGCCGAGGTCAATGAAAAAGAACAGGAGGAGAAAATCCCTGACGCTTACAAGCCTTGCTGCAATTGCCTCCCTGTATCCTGTAGATGCAAGGGATACACCGCCTAAAAATGCACCTACCTCCTTACTGAAACCGAGATAATCCCCTGCTGCAGCGAGGATTACTGCCCAGGCAATGGCAAACAGGACAAGTATCTCCTGATTGAATGCCAGAAACTCTGTAACCTTAGGGAGAACAAATCTCATAAGAATCCCTATTACTATAAGAAATCCAATACCTTTTCCTGCCATCATTGCAATCTTCCCAAGGGTTGCCTCGCTTGAGCCATGCCCACCACCTATGGCTGTGAGCATAATCATGGCGAGTATGGCAACCATATCCTGGACAATAAGGAAGCCAACGGCAATCCTCCCGTGGAGTGCATCTATCTCCTTTTTGTCAGAGAGGAGCTTAACAATGATGATGGTGCTGGAAAAGGTGAGTGCCACAGAGATATAAAGGGAGCCAACAATATTAAACCCCATGGCATAGGCAATAAAAAAACCGAAAAGGGTTGTAAATATAATCTGGCCCAGTCCTGTTGCCAAAGCAACGGGTCCTGTTGTCTTGATTAGCCTCAAATCAAGGCGTAGCCCCACGACAAAAAGAAGCAGAGATATACCGATCTGGGCAAGTAGCCCTATCTGTTCATGGCTTTTTATAAGGGAAAACCAGGAAGGCCCTGATAGAACACCTGTAACAAGAAAGGCAATGATAAGGGGCTGTCGCAGCACCATGACTATAATGCCGAGGACTGCTGCAAGACCCAATATAACCGCTATCTCATAGAAAACCTGTTCATACATTTCACTTATCCAAATTTATTTTAACCAGTATGTCACATGTCATAAAAGGCTGTCAATTAATGATTGAGCATGGGGTTAACTATTTATAACTTTTATAATTTCATAAAACCATTTAGATATGTAGACTGATAGACTGTAAGACTATAGACTACAGACTCACAAAAGCCATCCTGCTATTATGTCACGAAGTAATAGACCTTAATCGATTATTGATTTATGGGTTTAAAATGGATGTTTAATGATTTAGACTGCAAGGTCTAAACCCCATAACAAAGCAAAAATGACATTCCAAAGGGGCTGGAGTAGGTGAATATCCCTGTAAATACTACCCTAATTTCATCTCTATAAGATAAGGTCCTTTTTCGCTTAGGGCTTTTTTAAGTGCTTGGGCAAGGTCTGATGCAGTCTCCACTGAGACTGCATCAACACCGAATCCCTTCGCAACCCTTACCCAGTCAATGGGTGGGCTGTCAAGCTCTATTAAAGACTTAGCACTTTCCCCAGGGGATGTAATCCCTGCCCTTGCCAGTTCAATCTTCAGTATATTGTAGCTCCTGTTGGAACATATAAGGGTCTTTATATTTAAGGATTCATGGGCCTGTGTCCAGAGTGCCTGTACTGTATAGAGCGCACTGCCATCTGCCTGGACATTTATGACAGGCCTTTCAGGGCAGGCCATGGCAGCCCCGATTGAACAAGGCATGCCATACCCTATTGCACCGCCGGTAATGGTAAGGAGCGTATGGGGTGAAAGGTTTGCAGATAAAGGGTAGTATGCAAAAAAGGATGTAAGACCCTCATCTACAATGATGGCATCTTCAGGCTGGATGGCAGCAATTATATGGGATGCCTTATCAGGGGTCAGACCTCCTGAAGGGAGATTGGATCTAATATCATCGGGTCTTAACATAGGTCTCGGCGTATCCTGGGTTTTGGATTTTTTTAAAGAGCCGAGATTGTCTGCAAGGCATTCAAGGGCATAAAACATATCCTGGTTCTCATGGCAGAGATAGACCTTTTTCTGCCCGGGAGAGATTAAATAGCTGTCTATACCTTCATAGCCGAAAAAAGTAACAGGCTCTCTTGCCCCCGCTATAATAATCAGTTCATATTGGGAGATTAACCTCTTAGACTCTTCCGGGAAATATGGTATCTTTTCTATATAGGGTAATCCAGCCCCCCGATCTATATACCCCGGGAAAGTCCCGGTGAGGAGATGACACCCTGTAGCCTCCTGTATCCTCGAAATAATAGAAAGGCCTCTTTTTCTGAGTGCCTTGCCACCCAGGAAAAAGGCTGTTTTTGAAGCTGATTTCATTGTCTTGGCTATCTTCTCAATGGCCTTGTTATCAATAGCCTCACAATAAATAGCTGACGGGCTTGGTGGGATATATTTTATATCCGCCGTCTGATTATTGTGGGGTATTATAAGGCTTGCTGTCTTACCTGAAGATGCTGTCTGGATAGCATCAAACGTGTCTTGGGCCAGTAAATCAGGGGATTTGTTTGTATGAACCCAGTCTGATACAGTTTTTGCAAGGGCCTCTATATCCATGGCAAGGGGCGGGTCTGCATGGATGTGCCAGGTTGCATGCTCTCCTATGATATTGAAAAGAGGTGTCCCTGCCCTCCGGGCATTATGGAGATTTGCTATGCCGTTGGCAAATCCAGGTCCAAGGTGGAGCAGGCTAACAGCGGGTTTTTCCAGCATCCTTCCATATCCATCAGCAGCACCGGTGCATACACCTTCAAAGAGGCCAAGCACTGTTTTTATATCTGGATATCTATCCATGGCAAGCAAAAGCGGTATCTCTGTTGTCCCGGCATTGGCAAAACATATCCTTACGCCTGCCCTGTATAAGGTCTCTATTACTGCATCTGCGCCATTTGTATTGTTTTTCTCTACCATAAAGTTATACCCCTAAATCGACCTTGAAGTTATCTTCTTTGTCATAGACCTGAGGGCTGTATTCTATAACACGGCTGTCTTCAACGCCAATAAATATATGGCCGCATCTTGTCTTTACATGTATCCTTTCCCCTTTTTCCAGGACATGTTCCTTCCTTTCATGGGTGTCCATATCAAGGAAGACTGCCTTTATTCTCCCCTCTATTATGTAAAAGAACTCTTCCTTTTTTTCGTGATAGTGATTACCCCTGAAGAAGCCTTTTTTTAATTCAAAATAGGCGAGGTGCCATATCTCCTGTTTGTATGATACCTGGACGAATTCACCCTTTTCCTCGTCCCATCTCTTTGCGCCCTCTACCTCTTTTGTATATGGGAGTTTTTCTATATAGACTTTATCCATGTTGTTGGGATTAATATAGAGTTTTATTTTCTCATGGTCAAGAAAAACAAATCTATCAGTCCATTAGCTTAATTGAAATGCAAAATATTTTATTTAACAAAATTCTGTATGATTCTTTGAAAACCCTGGTCAAAAAATCCAAAAACTCATGAAAAAGATATGTTGTGAAAAGACAAAATATTTTATCTCAATTCAACCAAGGGTTTTTTGGTAAAATATAGGGTTGGGGTGCGCATTAGCGCGCACCCACCTTCTGTGAAGAAACCTTATAGTCTGTGTTAAGGATATTTTTTGCCTGCTCATCGAGCACATCTGTGATGAATGGTATCTTTGTCTCTTTCTCTGTCTCGCGATTCCCGGAGAATATATCGTTTCTTGAGATCTCAGGGAGGCTGAATTTACGGGCACCTGCCATAAGCTGCTGGAGGCCTGCTGCAAGTTTGTCTGCAAGGGTCCACATGGCAATGGCGCCAAAGGGGATGTTCTTCATCTCGTCTTCACCGAGCTTCTTCTGGACATCATAGTATCCTGCAAAGATCTCTTCCGGTGTTGAGCCGAGTTCTTTTACTGCTGGGGCCAGGTCATCCCAGTTGCCATTGACAATCTTTCTTCTTTCGGGCCTTAAGACACCTTCGATGTTAGAGCCAACAAAACCAGGGATCATTACTGCCCTTCCCATACAAATGAGCTTTGTGAAGGGTGCACCAAGGGCAAGGGCCTTAAAGATATGGTCCTCTCTTGCGAGACCTCCGGCAAAGGCAATATCTACAACCCTTTCACCCCTTGAGGCAAGAATGGATGCATATTCATAGGTCTTTGAGTGTAGCAGTATTGAAGGCACACCCCATGTCTCCATCATGTTCCATGGACTCATGCCTGTACCACCACCGGAACCATCAACAGTTAGCAAATCAAGGCCTGCATCAGAGGCAAACTTGATGGCCATGGCAAGGGCCTCCATGCCGTATGAACCTGTCTTTAAGGATATCCTCTTGAAGCCGATATTCCTTAGATATGCCACAGACTCCATGAAGTTTTCACGGACTGCCTCAGGGGAAGCCATATCTGTGTATCCGAGCCTGCTGTGTCGGGCAAATGCCTTTAATGCCCCGTTTTCAAATGCCTTCTGGACCTCTGGTTTTGTTGGGTCAGGGTCAACCACATAGCCCCTGTCTTTTAAGAAAAGGGCATATCCAAGGCTATCTACCTGGATCTCGCCACCAATGTCCTTTGCACCCTGTCCCCATTTGAGCTCAATGATAACCTTTTCCCCGTATTTGTTGATTACGTATTCGGCAACACCGTTTCTTGTGTCCTCTACATTCATCTGCACTATTATTGCTCCATACCCGTCAAAATAACGAAGGTATGTCTCGATCCTCCTGTCCAGCTCCGGTGCTTTTACAATCTTACCATCTTTAATAACTGCCTCTCTGTCTACACCCACTACGTTTTCGCCGACCACTATGGGTATACCTATAAGGGCTGCACCAATGGCAAAGGAATCCCAGTATTTTGCCGCAATAAATGTAGAACCAAGGGCACCGGTCATTATAGGCATCCTGCATCTTGTTTTAACCTCGTTACCAAATGCTGTTTCTATGTTCACATTGGGGAATATGCAGTCATCCGGGGAGCTTGAAAGACCATTGGGTAGACCGTATGCACCGTAGTTATAGCCCTGTATCCTCAGTGAGTTGTATGACACACCTATATGACATGTGTTAGAACTACCGGCAGTAACTGTCCCAAAATCCCTTGGGTATAGAATCTTTCTGCCTTTCAGGCTCGATAACCACGTCTCACACCTGCCCTTGCAGTCTGCACGACATAGCGTACATAGACCAGATTCTGCTGGGTTTCCACGGTTTACAGTGCCAATTGCATCGTTTGATTTTGGCCATTCAATCATTTTATACCTCCTATTTTCCTTTTCTACGGTAATCAATTGCCTAATATATGGTAATCAATTGCCGAATTTAATAATCATTATTATTCGAATTCTATCAATAGAACAAATAAATGTCAAGTAAAAATTGAATATACAACGTTTAAAAAAATGTTGCAATCCAAAAATGTAATCGGTATAATAAAACAAAATGGCAATATTGCCATTTTTGATAAAAATTATTGCCGATAAAAAGAGGGCCTTCATATGGATAGAAAAAATAAGAGAAAAGGGCTTTTAATCCTCAATGTCTTAAAAGATTCAGAAAAACCCCTAACGAGTGCCAGGATTGCAGAAAAGCTTGAGCTTACAGGTTATGATATAAGCGAGAGAACCATCAGGCTATATCTCCAGAGGATGGAGATGGATGGACTTGTGGCAACTAACGGCAAAAAAGGAAGTATGATAACCAAAAAGGGGCTGGAGGAGCTTGATTCTTCATGGGTGATAGAGAAGGTAGGTTTTTTATCTGCCAGGATAGACAGGATGTCCTATATGATGAATTTTGATCTAAATACGGTATCCGGGACGGTTGTAATAAATGTAACCCTTGTTGAACCCCGTCTCTTTGCAGAAAATATAAAATACATAGAAAAGGTATATTATGACGGCTATGCCATGGGCAATCTTCTCACATTCATACCACCAGGGGAGAACCTGGAACATATTGCTATCCCAGAGGGTATGATAGGGATTGGGACTGTATGTTCTATCACCCTTAACGGGGTTTTATTGAAGTACGGTATACCTACCACATCGAGATTTGGAGGTCTCCTGGAGATAAAGGATAAGAAACCTGTCAGGTTTGTTGAGATTATTATGTATGATGGGACAAGCATAGACCCCCTTGAGGTCTTTATAAGAAGCGGCATGACCAATTACATGGGTGCCATAAAAACAGGTAGCGGTAGGATTGGTGCCAGCTTCAGGGAATTCCCTGCAGAGAGTCGCGATAGGGTTGAGCAGATTGCAGCTCGCCTCAAAAGAATAGGTCTCGGCGGGTTGGTTGGTATCGGGATGCCGGGTCAGAGTTTCCTCGATATACCTGTAAGTGAAGGCAGGGTGGGTGCCATAGTAATAGGCGGGCTTAATCCTGTCTCCATCCTTGAAGAAAACGGGGTTCGTGCATATTCGAGGGCACTGGCAGGGCTTATAGATTTTAGCAGGCTATTCCATTATGAAGAGATGGGAGAGCGGATAAAGAGATTTTTATGATCTTTTAAAGGAAAGGTATGTTTTGAGATATGACACCTTTTATTATCCCCATTAGCACAGGCCTTGATAGCCTTGATGATGTATTGAGCGGACTCCGCATGGGCGATAATGTGGTCTGGCAGGTAGACAATATAGATGGCTACAGGCATTATGTTGCCCCTTTTGTCAAAAGGAGGTTAGCTGAGAGGCAAAAGATCGTATATATGAGATTTGCCGACCACGAACCGATCCTGCCATCACAAGAAGGCATTAAGGTATACAATATAGACGCCAATAGCGGTTTTGAGCATTTTACTTCAGAGGCATACAGGATAGTCTCCCATGAGGGAAGGGGTGTTTTTTATGTATTCGATTGCCTGTCTTCTCTTCTGTCCGCCTGGGCAAACGACCTCATGATAGGCAATTTCTTTGTGATTATGTGTCCCTATCTCTTTGAGCTCAATACTATTGCATATTTCTCCATATTGAGAGGTCATCATTCATTTAAGACAATAGCCCGTATAAGGGAGACTACCCAACTGCTCATTGAGGTCTACAACCATGAGGGCAGCTACTATGTCCATCCGTTGAAGGTCTTGAACAGGTATTCGCCCACCATGTTTTTGCCCCACCTTGAGGAAAACGAAGACCTTGTACCCATCATAAACAGCGTTGATGCAACACAGTTGTTTTCGGATATATCAGAGAGAGAGGCAAAAAGCGCAAGAAGACACCTCGATTATTGGGACAGGCTATTTTTAAAGGCAGAGGACATATTAAAACAGACATCAGACCCAGAACAACATAAAGAGATGATAGATGAGCTCTGTCGCATTATGATAGCGAGAGACGGCAGGATGTTTGACCTTGCCAGGAAAAACTTTTCCCTGGAGGACCTCTTAAATATCAGATCCAGACTCATCGGGACAGGATATATAGGTGGAAAAACAGTGGGTATGCTCCTGGCAAGGAAGATCCTTGAAAAGGATAAGGTGATTAACTGGGATAAATACCTTGAACACCACGACTCATTCTATATAGGCTCTGATATATTTTATACTTTTTTAGTGCAGAATGGCCTATGGAAATTAAGGATGGAGCAGAAGACAAAAGAGGGTTATTTTGAGGCAGCCAAAAGATTAAAGGAAGGGATGTTGACAGGTATTTTTCCCGATGAGATAAAAGAGCAATTTCAACAGGTCATAGAATATTTTGGCCAATCGCCTATAATCATACGTTCCAGCAGCCTCCTTGAAGATGCCTTTGGAAATGCCTTTGCTGGAAAATATGAAAGCATCTTTTCAGTAAATCAGGGCTCACCGGAGGCAAGGTATAAGGGCTTTGTAGAGTCGGTAAGACAGGTCTATGCAAGCACAATGAATGAGGATGCCTTAACATATAGGCTTCAGAGAGGTCTTGACGAACTCGATGAGCAGATGGCACTTCTTGTTCAGAGGGTATCAGGGACATATAGAAAATATTATTTCTTCCCTGACCTTGCCGGGGTGGGTATATCATACAATACATTTGTATGGAAGGAGGGGATGGACCCGAGATCAGGGATGCTCAGGCTTGTCCTGGGCCTTGGCACAAGGGCAGTAAACAGGGTAGAAGATGACTACCCCAGGATCATTGCCCTTGATAATCCTTTATCAAATCCCCATGCAGACATGGATGACAGAAGGAGGTTTTCCCAGCATTTTATAGATATCCTCAATATAAAGGATAATAAGATGGAGACAGTGTCCTTTCTCGACATGGTGGATAATGGGCTCAACATTAGACTTGACCTCTTCGGTGTCCTGGACCATGAAGCTACAGAGAGAATCCATGAGCTGGGTAAAAAAGACAAAAGTATCTGGATACTGACCTTTGATAACCTTCTGACCAAGACCTCCTTTCCAGGGGTTATGCACAGGATGATGAAAAAACTGGAGGAGATATACAACTATCCTGTGGAGATAGAATTTACAGTAAATTTTACCCGTTATAATGAATACAAGATTAACCTCCTCCAGTGTAGACCACTCCAGACAAAGGGTATTGCCAAAAAGGTGGAGATACCTAAAGAGGCAAAAAAGGACTCTATCCTGTTTCAATCAGAGGGACACTTTATGGGCGGCAATATCTCAAGGGTAATAAAACGTATCATATATGTAAATCCTCTGAAATACAGCGGATTGTCGTTGTCTGATAAATACAATATCGCCCGTCTAATCGGTAGACTTAATAGACTCATAAAGAATCGGGAAGACATGCCTGTATTACTTTTAGGTCCTGGCAGATGGGGGACAACAACGCCTTCGCTGGGTGTACCGGTGAGGTTCTCTGAGATAAACAATTTTACTGCCATAGGCGAGATAGCCTATATCCACGGAAACCTTTTGCCAGAGTTATCCTATGGGACACATTTCTTTCAGGATCTGGTGGAGACAGATATATTTTACTTAGCCCTTTTCCCTGATAATCCAGGTGTCTTATTTAATATAGATATTATGGAAGGCCTTGACAACATAACAGGAAATCTTTTGGAAGAGGCAGACAGATACAGTGAGGTAATTAAGGTCTATGATACATCCCGCCTTGAGGTGAAGCTTATGGCAGATATAATGTCTCAGAAACTTTTATGTTTTATTGAAAAAGGAATGAACTTACAGCATCATTGAAACCCTGGAGCCTTGAATATTCGTACAGTGTTGACATGGCCATGCTGTCTGTATAGATGCCTGATTCCTCAACAGCGGCTATAGGGTTTAATCCACCCACAACAATCATACCCACTTTATCAACCCCTACCGGGATATCCAGCAGGGGTTGATTGGGTTTGCCAAAGATAATTGAACCATTAAATCCCTTTGCCAGCATCTTCTTTGTCAGGTTCTCTGCCTCATTTATACATACTATGGGTATCTCCCTGAAGCTCGCCAGTATCTTTCCAGATGACCTCTTCACCGTCCCTAATACATCGGTCATCCTGCTCTTTATAAATATCTCAAGGGGATCAATGGAAGAACCCTCATAGCTAATAAGGGATGTAAACCTTAAAGGGTTTCCGTCCACTATCTCTATAACACCGCCGTATCTGGAGCTAACAGGTATACCTGACTTGAGAAATATACCGTTTAGTGTTATGCTGCATATTGTCCCTATACCTATGCACCCCTTTGGGACGACTACATCACCTATACGCTCTTCCCCCCGAGCAATCTTTATCATGTTGCTCATTACATACTTTGAGGCAAAGACACCTGCCATAATCTTTATGGCATCACGAGCCTTTTTCTCCGGGAAAAAGGATATATTCAGTATCACATTGCCTTTTAGTATATCGAGACTAAAATCTGTTAGATAGGCAAGGCTGTCGATTTTACTTATTATAAAGTTCACCCTCTCAGACACAAAGGCATGATTTAGCTCCTCCCTGCCTTTTTCTGTAATGACCCTGCCCTTTCTGCCCTGCACCTGAGTTAGACCCTTTTCGTCGAGCATCTTGAGGTAATACCTGACAGTCCTCTCTGAAAGGTCAATACCGTAGGACAGGAGTTCCCTTGCAAGCTCTGTGGAGCCTACCAGTTCCTGATGTTTATCAAGAACCCTTAAGATGGTGAACATGATTTTATTCATTAGACAATCCCATATGCCAGCATTGCCTTGGCGACCTTGAGAAAGCCTGCTATGTTTGCACCCACAACATAATCGCCTTTTTTACCGTATGCCTCTGATGCATCAAGACATGCCTTGTGTATATTCTTCATGATATTGAGGAGCATCTTGTCTACCTCTTCCCTTGACCATGATAGTTTGAGGCTGTTCTGGCTCATCTCGAGACCTGATACAGATACACCCCCTGCATTTGCAGCCTTCCCTGGCCCGAAAAGGACATTGTTGCTCTGGAAGACCTTTACTGCCTCTGGTGTTGAAGGCATATTGGCACCCTCTGCTACACATATACAGCCGTTCTTAACCAGTGCCTCAGCGTTTTTCCCATCTATCTCGTTCTGTGTTGCACAGGGGATGGCAATGTCCACCTTGAGACCCTGTTCCCTTATGACATCCCATACATTGTTTCCAAGATAGCAGACAGTCCCGAACCTGTCGGCATACTCTTTTATCCTCCCGCGCCTTACATTCTTGAGTTCCTTTACAAAATCACATTTTTCACCACATATACCCTCTTCATCCACAATGGTGGCGTTGGAATCGCATAGTGTTATAACCTTTCCACCAAGCTGGTTTACTTTTTCTACTGCATACTGTGCCACATTGCCTGAACCACTTATAGCAACCACCTTACCATTGAAATCAAGGCCCCTTGTGGCCAGCATCTCTGCTGCAAAGTAGACTGCCCCGTATCCTGTTGCCTCGGGCCTTATAAGGCTTCCGCCGTATTCCAGACCCTTTCCTGTAAGCACGCCAGTATGTTCATTCATAATCTTCTTATAGTAACCAAACATATAGCCTATCTCCCTGCCTCCAACCCCAATATCCCCGGCAGGGACATCTGTCTCTGGTCCGATGTGTCTAAAGAGTTCCCTTGTAAAGGCATGGCAAAATCTCATTACCTCATCATCTGATTTGCCTTTTGGGTCAAAATCAGAGCCTCCCTTTGCCCCACCCATAGGGAGTGTAGTAAGGGAGTTTTTAAAGATCTGCTCAAAACCAAGAAACTTCAAAATACTGAGGTTTACCGAGGGATGGAAGCGTATGCCGCCTTTGTATGGCCCTATGGCATTGTTAAACTGCACCCTGAATCCGCGATTTACCTGAACCTCTCCTCTGTCATCTACCCATGGAACCCTGAAAATTATGGTCCTGTCAGGCTCTACTATACGGTCGTATATCTTTGCCTTAACGAATTCCGGGTGTTTTGCCTCTGTGGGCTCAAGGGACTCCATAACCTCCTCCACTGCCTGATGAAACTCTGGTTCATTGGGATCCCTTTGTTTTACCTTTGCGATTACATCCTTTACAGCTGACATAAAAACCTCCTGATATTTTTTTGGATTTTAACCAAAAGCCCTTTCAAGATAATAACGGAGGAGGTGAAATCTGTCCCTTAATTCTACATTGTTATGGTCCATCTCCCATAATTCCTCCATCTCTTTTAGAACCTTTAGTGCCTTATCCCCCAATCTTTCATCTGAGGTGAACTGTTTTTCTGCCTCCACATCAGCCTTTTCCAATACATACATATTTTCAGTCATACCGCCTGTCTTTAAAAATAATATCTTGGCGCAAGACCCCATATCTCACCTCTTTAGAAATGGTTTAATAAATCTTTTTAAAATAAAGCTTAAAAACCTGAATTTAACAATAAGGGGTTGGATATTAAAAAAATAGGGGATTTTACTATATTAGATATAGGGTAAAAAACTATAGTCTTTATAAATCATCGATTATTGGCTCTCTACCCAATGGACTGCATGTTTTAAGAGCTCTGTAGCATTTTTTAAATTAAGTTTTTCTTTTATGTTGGCTCGGTAAGACTCAACCGTTTTTACGCTTACATGAAGCATATCAGCTATCTGGCGCGTCCTGTAACCCTGGCCAATGAGATTGAAGACCTCAAGCTCACGGTCGCTTAATATCTCTATGGGTGAGTTTTTCTGGACTTCTTTGCCATCTATAAATCTTTTAACTATATTTGCGCTTACCCTCTCGCTGATATAGAGCTCACCCCCTATGACCTTTCTTATGGCCTCCATCATCTTTTCTATTGCCTCCTGTTTCATGATATACCCCTTTGCACCGGCCCTTAAAGCCCTCTCGGCAAATAGAGATTCATCATGCATAGAGACAACAAGCATGGGGATATACTGATATCGTTCTTTAATCTTCTTTATCAGTTCAATCCCGTCAATGCCCTTGAGGGAGATGTCAATGATCGCAAGGTCAGGTCTGATTTTTTTTAAAAGGTCAAGGGCAGACTGGGCATCCTCTGCCTCCCCGGTAACAGTAAGGTCCTGTTCCTGGTTTATGAGTTGTGCAAGCCCTTTTCGGACAATAGGGTGGTCATCTACAATTATTATTTTATATCTCGACTTTTTTTGAGTTGAAGCTGCCCTCTTGTTCACTTCTTCTCCTTTATTTTAAATGTGCAGGTCACAATAGTTCCTCCTGATGCACCCTTTTTTATATCAAGGGATGCGCCTATCATACCTGCCCTGTATCTCATTATACTGATGCCCATTCCCTGTGAGTCTTTAGCTACCCTGCGAAAAGGCCTACCGTTGTTTTTTATCATCAGTATTGCCTTATCTTTTTCTTTTGTCAGGCTTATTATTATCTTTGTTGCATCTCCATGCCTGATGGCATTGTTTACTGCCTCCTGGACTATACGATACAGATGGGTTGCCATAGTGTTGTCGTGGATTAGAAACGGTTCACTATATTCAAATCTGCATGAGATACCAAAAAGTCTCTCAATATTATTGGCAAGCTCGCTTACAGCAGTAATAAATCCATACGCCTCAAGCCTTACAGGATAGAGTCCCCTTGCAAGACCCTTTGTCTTTGTTATGGCATCATCAATAAGGGATACTATCTCATCTATGTCCGCCATGTCTTCTGGTGTTTTGGATGCTATCTTCTTCTGTAATCCCTTGCATAGAAGTGCTATACCTGTTAGCTGTTGTGAGAGACTGTCGTGGAGGTCCTGACCTATACGCCTCTGTTCCCACTCGCTCACCTCAAGAACCTGTTTTTCAAGTATTTTTCTCTCTATTATCTCTCCTATACGTTTGGCAATTACATCTATTAGGTATCGTTCTTCCCTGAGAAATGGACCTTCATAGGACTCCGGTCTTTCTTCAAGATAATAAACCTCAAGCATGCCTGCCTTTTTTCCTTTTACAGTTATGGGCGATGACTGTTTCCAGGGTGTAATCTTGAAATTTTCAGTGGCAAAGGTATTTTCTTCAATGTCTATCCTTGCACATGTTATTTCAGGGTATTGCCATGCCGGTGGTATGATCTCTACAATGCCGGAGAGTATTTTTTCAAGGGATATACCGTATTTTTCTACGAGGTAGGATATATTATAGAGACAATTGAGTTCTTTAATCCTCTCTCCAAGGGCATGGGTCTTTCTCTTGAGGAGGTCCCTGGTCTTTTTATGCCTTAATTCCAATTTTTTTAGGGTTGCAACCTGGGCATTCAGCCTATCAATCTTTTTTAGGAGTCTGGTATAGTCCTTTTCCATATCTTGTAGATACATAATCTATAATATTTTGAACACAATGGCAAAACAAACAAGATAAAGACTTTTGCAGAATCTTGAATGGTCTTTTATTAGGTCTCCATATTGCAGGCATCATGTAATTCGTTCGTTGACAATAAAGACTATTATGAATTATAATTGAATGTCTGAAAATAATTATAGATTCAGGCCTGTATGTTCCTTTAAAATTTATTTTCCATACAGCCCGTTTAATTTCACAAAAGATACCAGATCACTGCTGTCCAAAATACCACAAATTCACTAATCACCTCCAATAAAATCAGCTTGTTGGACGGATAAAATCTCATATTTAAAATCAGGTTGGTTCAATAGTTGTTTATTATAATGCATTCTGCTG
>Ga0208824_1000655_pt1 | contig 35490 bp, 27 predicted proteins | sample AD_JPNTR3_MetaG_FD_184447 | JGI IMG/M metagenome (GOLD analysis project Ga0208824, IMG submission 184447) | Active sludge microbial communities of municipal wastewater-treating anaerobic digesters from Japan - AD_JPNTR3_MetaG (SPAdes) (version 2) | ecosystem: Engineered > Bioreactor > Anaerobic...
CCTCTACTGGTACGGTCCACACCAATCTCCTTAGTGTCAGCCCGATGATAGGTGCCCCAGATAGAATATTCATACCCTTCAGGATTTGGACCATAATGAGTTCCAGGTGTAACCATCCATCCAAGTCCAAAGGGAGTTGTATATTTTTCGTAGATGGGCCATGAACGTTCCAAAATGGTGACGATGGTATCAACAGCAGATGGTTCATTGGTGAGGCTGCGAAGGATCCATTCCCTGGCAATTTCCTCTGAAGTACGATCAGGATTCCAGGCGAGTTTTCCAAAGGCATACCAGTTTGCCTGAGCCAGCCAATGCCCCGTCCAATTATAATCACTACCAATATTAGATACGCCTGCCATACCTCCCGCTGGACGTTTATAAAAATAACCGTTTATAATGGAAGAAACTTTTACATTTTCTTCTGATATATGGGGTTCAAAGTCTAACACTTGTTTCCATTGGGGAGCGAGATAACACAGATCTATCTGATGTCCCGTATATTCCTGGGTTATCTGTAATTCGAGTATCTGATTCGTTTTTTCCAATCCTCCAAAGAGAGGAGAAACGGGTTCACGGACCTGAAAATCATGGGGGCCATTTTTTATCTGCAGGATCACATTATCTTCGAATTGGCCATCCAGGGGTTTAAAGATATCATATGCAGCCCTGGCCCTATCAATACTGGTATCGCGCCAATCCTGTAGCATGTATACAAAGGCCCTCCAAATTAGGACTCCGCCATAGGGTTGTAATACCCGGGCCAGCATATTTGCTCCGTCGGATTGGGATCGGCCATAGGTATGAGGTCCCGGATTATACTCAGAGTCGGCCTTTACTAGAAACCCTCCAAAATCGGGTATCCATTTATATATAAGACCGACCTGTGCTTGCCACCAGTCAATAACCTGCTGATCCAGAGGATCGGCTGTTTCGAGCCCTCCAACGATAACGGGACTCATAAAGTTTATACTGAGATAGAGGCGGATATGATAGGAACGAAAAATAGCGGCTAATCTTGCAAGATCAGGTAAATATGAATCGGTAATAAGAAAGGGAGCACGGTCCTTTACGTTGACATTGTTAATTACAGTGCCGTTTATACCGACCGAAGCAAGGAGCCGTGCATATTCCTGGTGCCTCTCCGGATCATTAAGTATACGGTTGTCGTTAAAAAAAAGAGAAGTTCCCGAGTACCCCCGTTCAATGGTGCCGTCAAGATTATCCCAGTGATTCAGGAGCCGTAGTGGATTTCTTGGTCCTTCCTGGACGGCTGTAGTGGTATAATCCTTCTGCTGCTGCATGAGAGCGAACATATAAAAAAGCCCATAGAGCAGGCCCGATTCAGAACCGCCAATAATCATGAGGATATGTTTATCTTGAATATAGTTGATACTAAAGGATTCATCCTTCAGAGCAGCCTTGCCCGCCTCGGTAACGTAATTCAGACTGCATACCAGAGCGTGCTCATGATACTCTTTTAATTCAGGGATCGATACATCAAAATATTCCTGAAAAAACCGCTGTATTTCTATGCGGGAAGCAGTACCTTCCACTGCAGGATCTACCCAATACCCTCGAATATCATGCAATACCTGGTCTTTATACTTTGTATACTGCCCCTGTTTACAATAAGCATTAGTATAATCAAGCCAGCAGAGCGAATATGCACTCATCTATATACTCCAGTTCCTATTTAGGATTAGATTTTGATATAGCTTCCCATAATCCATACATATATGCAGACCCAAGCGCCTGGTCATATAAACCATAGCCAGGCATGGCTAACTCTCCCCAGATTGCTCTGCCATGATCGGGCCGCATACAACCATCGTACCCATAATCATAGAGGGTTTTCAATATATTATATATATCCAACTCTCCATCACAGGAGAGATGGGCGGTTTCTTCAAACTTACCCGATCCAAGGGTCTTTAAATTGCGAAGATGAACAAAATGGATTCGGTCATGTAGCTCCTGAATAATATGGATCACATCATTTTCAGGATGAATCCCTAAGGATCCAGTACAGATCGTTAAGCCATGAAAAGGGCTAGGGTTCAGACTAAGTATTCGTCTTAAATTATCTAATTTGGTTACAATCCGGGGGATTCCGAATACACTCCAGGGAGGATCATCGGGATGGAGGGCTAATTTAATACCAAATGTTTCGCAGGTTGGTATGATAGCCTTAAGAAAATATTCCAGATTATTAAAAAGGGTTTCCTCAGAACTACTACGATAATATTCGATTAGTTCCTTCACCCGAGACATGCGCTCCGGCTCCCAGCCCGGCAAAAGGAATCCCTTTGCCTGACCTTGCAGCCATCCGAAAAGTTTTTCCGGGCCAAGATTAATAATTTGTTCCTCATCATAAGCGAGTACGGTGGCCCCATCGAGCCGCGGTTTTGCCAGAGAAGAACGGATCCAGTCAAATACGGGCATAAAATTATAGACCACCAGATGAATTCCCTCTTCCCCCAGGGCCGTAAGAGTTTTTATATAATTTTCTATATATCTATCTCGCTCCGGAAAACCGGCTTTTATCGATTCATGAACATTAACACTTTCTATGCCTTGTAATGACAAACCAGACTTTTCTATAACGGCTTTTAATAAACGGATTTCATGCCTGTTCCATGCTTCACCGGCAGGCTTGGTGTACAATGTGCTGATGATACCATTAATGTGTGGCAACTGTCTGATTTTATCAAGGGAAACCGTGTCATATTCTTTGCCAAACCATCTGAATAGAATTTTCATATAGTAATGTATGTACAGCTAGGGGCTACAATGGACTGTCTGAGAACCAGACAGTCCAAATCTTATAGATTGAGGTCTTTGCAAAAGTAACATACTATTGCATGAACCTCAGTTCTTGGTTACTTTGATTTCTTTAATTCATCTATTTTTGCTTTTCGCTCATCAATTATTGCCTGGCCGCCAGAACGGAGGTAGTCCTGCATTCCCGCATCGAAGACCTTATCAAAGTCGCTGGTCTTTGCAACCACCGCTTTTACCACCAGGGTGTTCCGTTTTTCAGAAAGGGCTGGACCCATCCCCTGTTCTGCCTTAATTTCTCCAACCTTAAAGGCAGGTACAATTCGGATATCCACTGTCTGGGTCTTATAGGCCTTTTCAATATACCGTGGATCTACCCCGCCGTACCCAAGAGCAAGGGAACGGGCATTCAGCGCGGGATCTCCCAGATCAAGCCCATTCAGGGTAATGGTATAATCAATATTGTAGAGCGAATTGATGCGCTTATCCCCTTCGACCGGCTTCATCTTAACCGCTCCGTCTGGGAGTACGTCATGATGTACACCAGGCTCACCAATTGCGAGGAATTTTCGGTTGTCCAGTTTGCTGATCCAATTAAGATACAAGAGAGACGCCAGAGGCTCCTTATTGGTAGCCGGGAAGAACACCTTACGATCTACAGCTGGGCCCAGGTACTTCCGGTACTTGCCAGCATCATTTTTAAACGTATCAATCGCAATAAAGGCAGCATCAGGACCAATGAGTTTTTGCAGATTGCCATGGATACCCTTTTCACCATCCCGATAGGGATAATCCCAGTTCTGAATAAAGGCTCCTACATAGCCAGATTTTATGAGATTATCTCCGGTCTGATCCCCAACAGGATAGAGGGCAAAATCCTTCCAGATAAGGCCTTCGTTATACCATTTATTTACAACCCGGACAGCTTCCTTATATTTAGGCCAGAGCAGATGCCGGTCATCAAAACCATAAATATAGAGCTGTTCATCACTGGTCTTATCAGGCACAAAGGAGTCTGCCAGATTATTGATATACCAACCTACATCTACTGTCAGGAAGAAGGGAATCATCTTGTCCTTATCTTTCCCAAGGAGCTTCTCAGCATTATCACGGAATGCTTTTAGGGTTTTTTCAAATTCTGCCAGAGTTTTTGGTTCCGGAAGGTTCAGCTTTTTTAACCAGTCTTCACGAATAAAAGTGGTGGTCCTGGTATTGGGCTTTCTGATTCCCTCTATAGCCCACAGCTGTTTTGTTTTTGGATCCTGATCGTAGTATATGTTATTATCGCCTAGCAGATCCCATAGGTTTTTTAAGTATGGTTTGAATTGTTCAAGGTAGGGATTCAAATCCATTACACCACCCATATTTGCATAGGTTTGGATCGTGGGATAATCGTAGGTAACACAGATGTCAGGGGCTTCTCCTGCGGCCAGCAAATTATTCAATGCCTGTACTTCTGTCCAGCGGGGTACCGGTTTGAATACTACATTGACATTATGGTCCCGAAGCATGCCTTCTTTAATAAAGCGCGCAAAGAAGTTATCTTCCGGCGGGGTCCCTGTACCACGGTCATAGACTTCTACCGTGATGGTCTTAGTCTGAGTAAAACGACCATCTACCAGGTCAGCAATTTTTGTTCCCCCAGTTTGACCTGTGTCAGCATTGCCTGCAGCCATCAGCAATGCGGCTGTAAGCAAACCGAGAAACACCAATAAAGCTTTTTTCATAGCCCTATCCTCCTTATTGTATTGTGACTGCCCTTAAGAGCAGCGGATTCCCACAGCATTTTTTTACCCTATTCTTTTATTGCACCCAGGGTTACTCCCTGGATGAAATATTTCTGAAGCCAGGGATAAACAAACAGAATAGGGATGGTGGCAAACATGATCGCCGCAGCCTTTAATGATTCACTTAAGCCTGGCTGGGTAAAACCCTCCGTTGAATAGGTTTCCAGGCTCGAAACAGCATTTATCAAGTTGTATAGTAAAAGCTGTATAGGAAAATATTCCCGTTTATTCATAAACATTAGAGCGTCGGAAAACCCATTCCACCGACCCACGGCATAAAAAAGGGCAAGGGTTGCTATAATGGGAGCCGAAAGAGGAATATATATACTGAGGAGGATTCGCACCGGCCCAGCTCCATCCATTTCCGCTGACTCTCGAAGACTGGCAGGAATGGTATAAAAATAATTTCTCATCAGAATAAGATTAAATACACTCAAACAGTAGGGCACGATGAGCACAAGCGGTTTATTTAATAGGCCAATATCTTTTAACAACAGATACATAGGAATGGTACCTGCATTAAAATACATGGTAAAAAGGATCAAGGAGCTTATGATCGTTCGCCCCTTTAATTTGTCATAGGTGAGGGGAAATGCTGCCAGGGTCGTCATAAACAAGGATAATAAGGTACCAGCCACGGTCAACATGGTGGTCCAGAGAAGAGACCAGGTGTATTTAGAGTCGGTCAGCACATATCTGTACGCATCGAGAGTAAAACCCTTTGGCCAGAGGGTAACCTGATTGCGAATTAAATATTCAGGAGAACTTACAGAACGGGCAAGAAGGGTCACCATAGGCAGCAGGCAAACAATAATGATAACTATACATACGGTAATAAAAATAACATCTAAATATTTTGACTCCCTCGTACTAACCATCTTAATTCTCCTAAATAATTCCACGCTCTCCAAATTTTTTGGCGAGGTAATCTGCGAATAAAAGGAAGCTCACACTGACCACTGACTGAAAGAGGCCAACCGCTGTAGTTAAAGAAAACTGTAATCCCCGAATTCCGTAGTTGTAGATAAAAATGGAAAGAACATCGGAAACCTCTTTTACTAAGGGATTCCGCAGCGCATAGGGCCGGTCAAAATCACTACCCAAAATACGGCCAAGGGACAAGATGAGGAGCACTACAATGGTGGATCTAATTCCCGGCAAGGTAACATGCCAGATCCGCTGTAATCTATTAGCACCGTCAATTGCGGCAGATTCATACAATTCGGGATTAATACTCGTAATAGCAGCAAGATAAATAATTGTATTCCATCCAACACTCTGCCAAATGCCCAGAATCACATAGGTAGCAATCCAATAGACCGGTTCGTTCAGAAAAGGGATCGGCTGCATGCCCAATCGCTGCAATACAATATTGATCAGACCATTAGATGGCGCTAAAAGCTGTAGTGCCATCCCGGCTATGATGATCCATGACAGGAAGTGGGGCATATATGCAACAGTTTGAGTAATCCGTTTAAGACCCCGGTGGGATATTTCATTTAATATAATTGCCAGCAGAATCGGAGCCGGGAAACCGATAACCAAATCTAAAATATTGAGCAGAATGGTATTCCGCAATGCATCCATAAAATCTTTGTTTTGAAAGGCCTTTATAAAATATTCAAACCCATTATGTGCCGCCCAGGGCATCTCCCAGGGACTTTTAACAATGCTGTAATTTTTAAAGGCAATCTGTATATACGTCATGGGTATATATTTAAAAACAAGAAAATATACCAGAGGCAGCAACAGCATTGCATAGAGTGACCAATATCGCTGGAAATACCGGGAAGCACCTTGTGACGACCCTCGTGTACCTGTACTTATCATAGGCATGCTCATGTACACTAGTATATTAGCATATTTCTGATTCTGTCAATCAATTTTTTATTGAGGCTCTTGCAAATCATCTAATCATTATACTAATATACAAGTATATCTGATAGCAATTATGAAAACTACTAAAACTCTGTTTAATAATGGGTGGACCTTTGCAAAAACACCTTTGGATGTTCAGGACTGGAAGGATCTGCAATTCTTTCCAGTAGAATTGCCCCACGACTGGCTTATTTATAATACAGATAATTTATATGAAAGTGGTATCGGCTGGTATCAAACCCAATTTTCATATAAGCCCTCCGATGCCGGGTGCGTTTCGATCCGCTTCGATGGGGTCTATATGGATAGTACCCTCTTTTGTAATGGATCGTTTGTAGGTGAATGGAAATATGGGTATTCATCCTTTGAACATGAGCTAACACCCTTTCTGCGGGAAGGAACCAATACACTGGTCCTTAAGGTCCTGTACCAGGCACCAAACAGCCGCTGGTATTCAGGAGCAGGGATCTATCGCAATGTGTGGCTTATAAAGCGGGGAGCTTCCTACATTCCCACTTATGGAGTCTATATTTCCACGAAGAATGCAGGGAACCACTGGAACGTCGAAATAGAAACAGAATTATTCATAAAAGATAGGATAACAATCATCCAGACCCTATATTCAGGTAACATTAAAGTAGTAGAACTACAGGAACAGCTTCACCCACAATCAAATGATCCCATGCATAGCATCAAACAGGTACTTAGAGTTGAGCAACCCTGCCTTTGGAGCCCCCAGCAGCCCCACCTCTATATCCTAGAAACAAAACTCCTTGACCATGAAGGACATTGTATTGACCAGGTCATTAATCCTGTAGGGTTCCGCACCTTGCTATTCGATCCAGATAAAGGGCTTATTGTTAATGGGAATCCTACAAAACTACAGGGAACCTGTGAACATCACGATCTGGGGGCCCTCGGAGCAGCCTTTAATAGAGAGGCTCAGCGATACCGTATGCAACTTTTAAAACAGATGGGTGTTAATGCCATCCGTACCAGTCACAATATGCCAGATCCACAGCTAATGGATCTGGCTGATGAGTTGGGATTTCTTATTGTATCAGAAGCATTCGACATGTGGGAACGGCCAAAAACCGAATATGACTATGCCCGTTTTTTTCCCCAATGGTTCAGCAAGGATATAGAAAGCTGGGTCCGCAGAGACCGAAATCATCCAAGCCTTTTGATGTGGAGTATTGGTAATGAAATTTATGACACCCATATATCTCAAAGAGGAGAAGAACTAACACAACTATTGATGAATACAGTCCGTCAATATGATCCTAAAAGTAATGCACCGGTCACGTTGGCTTCAAATTATATGCCATGGGAAAATGCACAAAAGTGTGCGGATATTCTTAAATATGCAGGTTATAATTACGGTGAAAAATACTATGATCTGCATCACCGGATGCACCCGGATTGGATCATCTATGGTAGTGAAACCTCATCGGTAGTACAAAGCAGGGGAATCTACCATTTCCCATATAAGAGAACGATCTTAACTGAAGCGGATCAGCAATGTTCTGCCCTAGGAAACAGCCCGACTAGTTGGGGCGCCCGATCCCCGGAGGAATGCATTAATAATGACAGAATAACTCCCCATTCGTTAGGGATGTTCATTTGGAGCGGTTTTGATTATCTTGGTGAACCCACACCATATCACACTAAAAACTCGTATTTTGGCCAGATTGATTCAGCTGGCTTTCCCAAAGATTCTTTTTATCTTTATCAAGCAGCTTGGACTGATTATAAAAAGTCTCCCATGATACATCTCTTTCCTTATTGGGATTGGAACCCCGGCCAGATGATCGATATCCGCATCTATTCAAATGCTCCCCGTGTTGCCCTGTACTGTAATAATCGACTCATAGGAACTAAAAACTTGATGGATGAACAGGGAACTTTACATACTGCCTGGTGGACCATTCCCTATGAGATGGGAGAATTAACGGCCCTAGCCTATGATGAGCAGGGGCGATGTATTGCCCGTTCAATCCGTCGCTCCTTTGGTGATCCGGTTCGGCTCAACCTGCGGGCATCCAAAACCTTTTTGGAAGCAGATGGAAGGGATCTTGTCTTTATAGAGATAAGTACCCTCGATGCCTTTGGAAATACTGTAGAAAATGCTGCAAATCGTGTTCATATAACGATGCAGGGTCCAGGAAGACTACGTGGTCTTGATAATGGAGACAGCACAGATAATGATTCTTACAAAGGTACCAGTAAGCGTCTTTTTAATGGTAAATTGATGGCCCTTGTCGGCTCAACGAAAGAAACGGGACTCATTTCTGTTACCGTTACTTCACCCATGTTGCCTGATGAGACAATAACTATTACTGCGGTTCCTACAGAAAAAACAGATGTAGATTGTTATGCTGTCATAGACCGAAATAGCCCTTGTATTATAAGGACAGGTAAGGAAGATGAAATTCCTCTCCGTAAAATTGAACTCCATCTCTGTAATGGGAGCCAGCATCTTACACCGGAATCAGGATTTGCAGAACTGGAAGCATACCTCTACCCAATACAGGCAAGTTACCAGGATCTACAATGGTCAGTGGTAAACGAAGGTGGCATTCCCTCTCCCCTGGCTACCGTTACAGTCCAGGGGAATCGGGCGCTGGTAAATCCAAGGGGCGATGGCAATTTTGTTATTCGATGTAGCAGTACAAATGGTACAGATCACGTTAGGCTCATCAGCCAACTGGAGTTCACCGCTGCTGGTTTCGGAACCCTGTATAAGGATCCCTATCAATTCTGTTCTGCAGGACTCTATGATGATGCCAATGATGGTGTTGGTCCGGGAAATGAACAGGGTATTGCAACCGCCCGGGATATAACCACCATCGTGGGCTACAGGGATCTTGATTTTGGTACCGATGGATCTGACACAATAAGCCTTCCCATATTTACCCTCAGTAATGAAGCCTATGGGCTTGAAATATGGCAGGGATACCCTGAGGGAGAAGGCAGCATTAAGCTAGGAAATTTTATATACAAAAAAAAGAGTATATGGAATGTATATCAGGAAGCTACCTATCATCTGAATCGTAGACTCAGGCTGCTACAATCGATATATTTTGTAACCACTGCTAAAATGCATATTAAGGGCTTTATTTTTGAAAAACAAAACCGTGCTCATACACGAATATATGCAAATGAGTATGACGAGCTGTATGGCGACCAGTATATCCTAACTGATTGGGGTATCAAAGCAATTGGGAATAATGTAACCATTGCCTTTAGGAATTTGCATTTTGATACAAAGACTTTTAATACCCTACGTATCTATGGCCGATCTCTAACAGAAAAAAATTCCATACAAATCAGATTTTCGGGGGCAGGAATTGAACAGGTACACCTGATTGATTTTGAGCATTCTGAACAACCAATAGAGAAAGACTTTACTCTGCCACTATTATCAAAAAACCTGCAATCTCAGAGATTGCAGGTTTCATTTATTTTTCTGCCCGGTTCATCCTTCGATTTTGGATGGTTTCAGTTTCAATAGATTTTATAATTGCCGCTTAGGGCGAGCATTGCAAAGAAGTAGAGGCAATTGTCATAATACCGTCGATCTCCTTTGCGGAGGGGTGTATTCCAGAAAAGACGGACCATGTTTTCTGCAAGGGGACCTTCGGTAGCCAGAGCCCCCATGGCATTGGTGGCCAGGAGTCCCACGGGATGTAAAGCAGGCTCCGGCCGTGGAGTCCCATCAATCTTATACCAACGATAGTCTTCGGGTTTTTTGTCCGCAAAAAATCGGTGGATTGCGTCGATTATCTCTTTCTGATAGGACCGTGGTCCGAACCAGAGTGCATCCAATCCAAGGTTTGCTGCCACCCTATAGGAGTCACTGTAAAAATCGCCATGATCGTTATAAAAGTTAGGCTTCCCGTCATAATAGGAATATTCAGGGGCCAAGCCGGTTAGGGGATGACAGGCCCGTGGCAAAAATTCCCGGCTTGCCTCGGCGGCTTTTTGCCAAAAGAGGCGATCCTCAGGGTTAGCCCAGCGGGCAAAGAGTTCATAAAAGTGGGGGAGATGATACGATGGGTCGGTAAAATCACAATTGGGAATAAACTTGATGAGGTAATTCTCCGGATCCCACATGGGGTCCCCCGCTTCCCGTTCGCCCTTATGAATGCAATGAGAAAGGAGTTCCCGAGCCTGCTGGCTGTAATTAAAGGGAGACTCCCGGTCGCCCCAGCGATGGGAAGCAAAAAAGAGGGCCATGGCAAAGTATTCTTCACCATCAGGAGCAGGACCGTAGGAGTTTTTGCTGCCATCGGGACTGCAGGACCAGGCAAAATAGCCCGCATTAGGTCCTTGATCCATATACATATAGGTCATGGTCCATTTCCAAATCCTATCAAATATATCCTGACGATTCATCTGTACTGCCATCATCATACCATAGGATTGACCTTCGGTCCGTACATCGATATTTCCCGTATCAAGCATATAGCCCATATCAGGGCCTGCTTCAAAATAAATACGTTCATCTTCAGGACCTTCGAACAGGGTCTTCCATGCATTCAGAAGCCGCTGCTCAATTTCATCACGACTATACCCAAGCTGTTCAAGATAGGATTTTTGGTTTAGCATTATGCACCTCGTCACAAAAAAACTTCCGACCCGCAGGCCGGAAGCTGTATTCTAGTATATCTTTTGATTGATTTAAAGTAGTTCTGTCAGAAAGGGTAATTAATTCCAATCAATACTATCGATATTTACCGTTGCAGTTTCTCCATTCGTTCCATTCAGGGATCGAATTTCGATTACTGTAATTGTATCGACATTAAAGGTGTCTGATGTATATGCGCCCTGTTGTGTCACCGTTGATCCTGCAGCATCACTTACACTTACGAAACAGGGTTGATCAGCATATTTTGTATTATTAGCATCGCCTGCAGGGAGCAATTTATAAAACACCTGCGTCCATTCACCTGGAGTAACCGCTAAGGCATTACCCATAGCTTGTTGATAACTATTATCCTGCAGATTAACCTGAATTGCATTATTATTTGCACCTTCAGGTACATACACCCAAAGTGATATAACTTTATTTATTACATCCAAGTTAGTGACACTTAGAATTTCGGCGGCTTTTATACGCATACCAATTTCTTGTGCATCACTATATTTATCTTTTTGTGTGGTACCTGATATTTTTAAACTTGCACTACCATTCTTAAATAGATTTGAATCCTTTTCCGCTGTAGATTGTGTATCAACTTCTGTCATTGCATTCCCTGGATTATAAGCCCATGCGCCATCCCAATTCTCAAAATTGATTTTGGAATTATCGGCCGTTCCTGTCCCGCCTCAGTCATCATTAGTATCGTTGCTTGTCGGATTCGGACAGCCCAACAGAACCAGCCATCCCAGAACAGTCAGCGTTAAAAGAAGTGGAAGCAGCCTTCCTTGCCGTTTCATAGAAACCTCCTATTGGAAATAAAGTAAGTTTATTATTTTCCTCTCTGAAGAATGGTGGTATCAGGTCTTTTCCCTATAGTAGAATTTCCCGATATGCAGCAGCTATTTTAGTCCTCAATATAAAAAGACAATTTATACATTTGGAGGTCCTACATGAATCAGCAAGATTGCTCATGACAATGATTCTGATGATTCTGTTCAGTCCTTTTGTGATGGCGCAAATCATGTCCACCCAGGAGGTGCCTCTGGTACCGCCCCAAGAACAGGGAGGTGGCCAGATTACTCCATCCTTCTGGATCGGCGCTCAGGCAGTTGAAAGTTTCGGTTACAATTTGGAAACCGGTGCATTTGGTCTCAGGAATCATAGCGGTGATACCTGGGCAAGTTTTAATTTTGCCTTTGTGGACAGTAAATATGATACTCCCAAATTTGTAGAATATGGCGGAGACCAAAAGACATGGACGGGAAGAATCCGGCTGCAAAATTACACCTATCGTTTAAACAGCTGGACCAGCACCCCTGAGGTAAACCTACCCTCCTGGATTGCTGAAATTCAAGGAAATGGTTTCCATATTGGACTCTTTAATCAGGCAGGTAAATTTATAGAGCCAAATTCAGCAAGTGATAATAATCCTTCCCCTAAGCTAAGCTCCGCTAACATGGTGCTTTATTTTAACAATCCTAACGCCCTTGATGCGGATTACATCGCAAACGTTAATCCTGCAACTTCAGTAAGCTATACTGGCACTGGACTTGTTTATCTGGGTTATACCCAGAAGGATGTATTCAAAGTATATTTGAGTATACTCTCAGAAGGAAACGTCAATTCGAATATCAATAATGGAGCTAATGATGGATGGGCCGGCGCGGTAGATCTCTATCTTACCCCCTTTGGAACAAGGGCAACAAAAAAACAGATGCTAGCCCCACGAATCAGCCTGAATGCAGTAAAAGGATTTAATTATAATCATAATCCCTTAGGTATTGGTACAAAGGCAGAATTATCTGTATATCTTGGTAATACCTACGAATTAATTCCCCTCGCTGCATTTGATGGGAAATGGGATGAAACATTTACCACATTCAGCTGGGCTGCTGGTGGAGGTTTACAATTCAGATTCAGCAATGCGATGCTGGTAAATGATGACTGGGGCGAATTAGCTACTACCCCAAGCTCAGAATATTTTAATTATACCTATGAAAACAGTAAAATTTTAAAATATTCTTATGCTCAATTATATGCATCCTATTCTGAACAAAACGATATTGACATCGCAGTAAAAATAGAAGAACCAGATGGGGCTGCAGGTTTTGATAAAAATCTTGGAGCTATGCTGGAAGTTCGCCTGAATAATATCATGCAGTATAATAACACACCCCTTTCATGGTCTGCGGTTGGAAGGATAAGTTATGAACTGATGAATAATACGGTCATTCCATATATTCGTACTTATCTGGATAGCAAAAGCGTATTAAAACTACGAACCGGAGCACAGATTGGTGGCATAATTCCTAACACGGGTTTTGAAATTGCCTATACAAGCCGTAACCTGAACCAGGGTGCCAGTTCAACTGCCACAGCAGATAAATTCGACAAAGGAAGGATTGAATTTATCACAATTATTAAAGCCGACTCTGGAAGGGTACTCACTCCGAAACGCATGTCCGATTTGAATTATTAATTGAGGCTCTTTCAAAACTCAGGGAGTTTTGAAAGAGCTACCTTAAATGTATATGCAGTATTTTTGCTATTCTTTATAATATAAATACTTATTTTTAAATTGCAAAAATACTGCAAGAGGTGTTTGCAAAAGTAACAGACTTTTGCAAACACCTCAATTAATGTAATTTAAAACCTAATAAGGGGCCTTACTGGCCCCTTATTTTTTTTATAAATCGATAACCAAAGTTGTAACCGATGTTGGTAAAAAACGTATTACGACAGTTCCGTTAGCTATAGAAACATTTTCAGAGATATCAATTGCTGCCAAATTCTCCATTTCAGATGTGCGCCAAAGCCTTATTCTGTTTTGTAAAGAAAGACCAGCACTATTAATTCCTAAATTTCGCTCATAATCATTTGTATTAATTCCAACAACAATTAATGTCTTTTTATCAGGAGATATATAAGAACTGAGCAATAGTCCCGGTAAGGGCTCGGATGAAATATCGATTCTGGAATACCCGGGCCGTATGAATCGGCTGTACTGACCTAATGTAAAAAAACGCTTATTTTTTTGTATAGAAGCGCCATTAATAACATGAAGCAGAGATCCTCCTGATTGATTAGTCAGTCCAGTGTTAGTCCAAAGCCACCAGTATAAAAATGCATTAACCTCAGCGAGTACCATGTCATGGTGTATTACCTTTGCCCATAAAAGCCCATCCTGAATTGAACCGTCATTAGGCCCTCCATCTGAAACTTCGGTCATCCAGAGAGCCTTATTATAATACTTCGTCTGATTCAATTTCTGGGCAGCCATATTTTGTTTAAAAGCATAGTCATATTGATGAACACCTACGATAGAAAGCACATTTCTTGCTTCCTGATCAGCTAAAACAGGCAGTATCAGGTCCTCTCTGAAATTTTCATCCTCCGGAGCCATTATTCTCAGGGTAGATGGGACATTTTTTGGAGGGAAACGGGTACCAAGTATTTTAATAAAATCTCGAATCTGGTTACCATCCCATTTGCATGATTCATAGTTCGGTTCCCAGGTCGGTTCATTTTGAATGGAAAGTACCGATAGGTCATGTCCCATTTGGTTAGGAAATTGAAGTACATAATCAGCAAGCAAATCTGCATAATCAGTATAATGGGATGGATCCAGATAACCTCCAACCTCAGGATAATCTGTAATATTGGGGACATTAAGCTTCCATTGGGTTACCGCATTATTTGGAGGCGTCCAGGGAGTACTCATAACAATCAATTTTTCAGGTCCATCTGGCAGAGCCTTTATTAAACTGATTAGATTTTTTGTATTCTGCAAGTCCCAGTTTGACCAATTTAATGAGAACCATTTTGCCCCATTATTCAATGAATAGATATATTGATTCGTTCCATCCTTATTAACAAACTTGTCATCATTTCCATCTTTATTTAATTCTCTAAAAGGTATTCGATTCCGTAATATTGTAAGCCCAATACCATTTTCTTTTGAATATAACAGCTGCACAAGTTCATTTCTTACCGATATATTCGCTGGTAAACTGAGCCAGGCGTTTGAACCACCAAAACCTTCGATTACTTGCCGTATTTTGTTCGTATCGAGGTTCACTGTTTTTTCAGCTTCCAGCGGTCTTGTTGGAGTGAAAGTAAAATTACATGATAGAAATATTAGAACTAAAATACTGACAATTCCATATTTATGATAATTGGTTACAGCTGATTTCATGGATCTTCCTTAAAAATAAAGCGCCTTTATCAACTATACAGTTAAATAAAAGCGCTTCGCATTCAGATGAAATAGATTATTATCTATCGAACATATTTCCACATAGAACCCTGGCGTGAAGCAGGATCAATGCCTTTTCTTTTAAACAGTTCAGAAAGGGTAACAAATTCATATCCTCTCTTTTTTAATTCAGGTATTAAAATCTCAAGAGCTTCTGGTGTCGGATGTGGATCCGGTTGTACATCATGAAGCAAAATAATTGCCCCATCTGCCATACCTTCTAAGACCTTTTGAGCCCGAGCTTCTGCAGTGGTTCCGCATCCAGCCCAGTCGAAACCAAGAACACCTTCTACAAAGGGCAGCTGAATGGTGTTAAACATCGTCTGACTCACCGCAAGATTTGGAGGTCTGAAGAACTTAGGTTCTACTCCAGCAACTCTTTTTATGGCATCCTGGGTTTTAGCTATTTTATTATTAATTGACTCCACAGAAGCAGTATTTAAACTGTCATAATCCCAGCTGTGATTACCTATTTCGCAGCCCATACTAAGCATCTGGTCTATTACTTTCTTAGACCCATCGTTAACACGGGAGCCAACCATAAAGAAAGTAGCAGGAACCTTATGCTCTTTTAATACATCAAGCACACGCTGGGTTTTTACAGGATCGGGACCATCATCAAATGTCAATGCGCATAGTTTGTCTGGTTTAACCACAGAAACATCCTTTCTATTCACAGTGCCTGTGCTTTGACAGGCTGTAATATAAATTACTACGCTCAACAGTAAAATTACTCTTTTCAACATTTTTTATTACCATTATTTAGGAAGAATAGCAATATCATCTATATAGAACATTACCCCTGCGGTCTGCGGTTCAATATAGATATCCTGTGGAGTTCCTACATCTGACGACAATACAAAGGAATCACTTTTTATCTCTGTCCATACACCTGAGGGAACGGCAGCCCCATACACTGCACCTTTATAAGAAGAAAGACTTGTCTTAATGGTAATATTAAATTTAACATCCTGTCCTGTGTTCTGATAAATCCATGCAGAATAAGAATAGGGTATATCGGCAAGAATTTTTTCACCACAGTTATAGAACCATACTGTCTTCCATCCCGCGTCTCCACTGACAACTTTAATGCTATAGGTTCCACCATGAACAATATCAGTTGCAACGTCAGCAGATGCATTATTTCCAGCCCAGCCCATGGTAGTACCGTCTTCGAAATCAGTAACCCAGGCTGCAGCTGCAATCTGACTTTCTTCTTCTTCAACGGCCTTGCCGGTAGTCACACAGGCAGTGATGCCGAATAGAAACACAAAACCTATCAATACACAGTTACGTAATTGTTTCATAACACCCTCCATTTAATAGTGCTTATTAATCACAGGATAAATGTGGTTCTTGATTTGCAATATCAGGATTTTTCCCTATAAAACAAAAGGGGCACCCTTTTGAGGTGCCCCAATACTATTATAAACCTTTTACCTTTTTAGGATCTACAATTGCCCAGAATGCCGGTTTTGATTTTAATTGCTTGTCAAATAATAGGGGAGCATTTGTTCGACCTGGTACTGGGTAATTATTTAGCCAGCTTCCATCATCAGTCAAGCCCCATATAACAACCATGTCCAGCTGTTTTTTATTTGCTGCTTCTTTAAAAAGATCAAAAAGCTCTTTATATCGTCTGGCTTGTTTTAATAAAAGGTCATTCGTGATAACCTTTTTCGGTTCTCCGGGATTTTCATAGATTGAGACATCTAGTTCTGTGATAAGAACTTTAACACCGAGAGATGCAAACAAATTAATCGTCTCCCGAATCTCTTGTATAGAGGGAGCATTGATAGAAACATGCATCTGCAGACCAACCGCATCTATCGGGACCTTCTTTTGCTTCAGCTCTTTAATTAGATTATACATATCTTGCCGTTTTCGGCTGTTGCTTTCTAAATTATAGTCATTGATAACAAGCTGAGCGTCTGGATCTGCTTCTCGGGCCCATCGGAAGGCATTCTCAATATAATCAGGTCCTAAAATCTGATACCACTTTGATCCTTCAGAACCAGTTCTGAGTCCGCCATTATCAGAAAGGACTTCATTTACCACATCATAGGATTCTACTCTTCCTTTATATCGTTTCATCACAGTTTGTATATAGGTCTTAAGTCTTTGATTTAATATTTCTTTAGAAACAGGTTTATTTGGATCTTTAGAATCCTGGAAAATCCATGAGGGTACCTGATTATGCCAGACCAGTGTATGCCAGCGCAAACGCATTCCGGTCATTTCACCAAATTCAACAATTTTATCGGCCCTACTCCAGTCAAAAACACCTTCCTTCGGTTGAATAGAATCCATTTTGTGAACATTACCAGCCACAATGGTATCGAAATGCTTTATAAGTAATTGCGCTTTTTGTGTAGCAGGTTCAGCTTCTTCAGGTTCTATAGCAGCACCAACAGAAAACCACTGACTTAGGGTCTCATAGAGACTGGGTATACCTACTTCTATTTTTGGTTTTGCGGCAGGATCCATTTTTTCTACCCGTACATCATCGATATAAAAGGTAATTTTATCATTTTCCGTAACCGCACTATCCTCTTTATAAGGGAGCTCTATATAAAACCATATATTTTTTTGTGTCGGATCCTTTGGGACATTATATTCGGTGCTTATCTGTGTCCACTCACCTTTTTTTACTAGAAAGGAAGCCACATTGGTGTAACTATGGTCTAGGCTTTCATTTTTATAAGATCTTTCCGCACTAATAATAAAACCAGACTGGGCTGGACCATCCTTATAATACACCCATGCACTGATAATGTAGGTATCCTCAGGAACAGGATTATCGGTTAATACATGAATTGGTCCGTTCCAGGTTTTAGACCGTTCACTAATTTTAAGAGCATACTTACCACTTTTTGCAACATCAGTAGAAATATCTACCTTTTCTGTACCCCTAGCTGCCCATCCCCCCACTTTTCCGTCTTCGAAATTATTATCTAAAATCAGTTGATTTTTAAAAGTCTGTGCGTTCAACTGAATCCCTATTAACACCATGGAAAATAGAAATACAATACTCTTCATTTTCTTCATAAAAATCCTCCTTATTCTTTTACCCCGCCAACGGTAAGACCGATAACGAAGTATCGTTGCAAAAATGGATATACCACAAGAATGGGAACCGCCGCGACTACAGTGATTGCAGCACGAATACTGGCTGGTGTGACAATACTGGAAGCATAATCTTTTGCCATACCCATAGCACCGACATCCGCAGCACTTTTTGCCTGGTTTTGACTTGATGCAAGAAATTTCATCAATTCATATTGGAGAGTACTTAAGTCCTGACGTCCTGATGCAAATATCATGGTATCAAACCATGAATTCCAGTTACCTACAGCAACAAATAGTGCTACAGTTGCCAAAACCGGTGTAATTAAAGGCAGTATAATTCTTATAAAGATTAAAAAATCTTCTGCTCCATCTATACGTGCAGATTCAACAAGACTGTCTGGAATTGTCCCCATATATGTTCTAATAACAATAAAATTGAATGCATTAACCAATCCTGGAATAACATAGACCCAAAAACTGTTGATCAAACCTAATGAGCGAATTAAAAAATAATATGGAATTAAACCAGCACTGACATACATAGATAGAATAAGAATGAATGTAAACTGTTTTCTCAATACATATTCTTTTCTGCTCAATGCATATGCAAGCATACTTGTTAAAAATATGTTTCCAACTGTAGACAACAGAACTCTTGCAACAGAAACAAGAAATGCATGATAAATTGTTCCTGAAGCGAATACGGCTTTATAATTCTGAAAACTTACTTTTCTTGGCCAGAATGTCAGTCCTCCTCTAAGGGTATCTGTAGCATCATTAAAAGAAACTACGATAGTATTCCAGAATGGATATAATGTTACTATGGCTAATAAAACAAGCAAAACTTTTATACCAAAATCAAACAATAAATCATTCATATATGATCTATAATATTTCATATTATGCCATCGGTTCATATAAGCCGCTCCTCTCCCATTCTCTTGGCAAGAAAATTTGCCAGAAAAATAAGGGCGATATTTACTATATTTTTAAACATGCCAGCCGCTGTAGCTAAAGAATAGTTACCTGAATTTAAGCCAAAGGTAAGAACATAAATATCAATGGTATCTGCATAATCCTGAATTAGGCCATTTCTTAATAAAAATTGGAGTTCAAAACCTGCATCCAGGATATGCCCTATACTCATTATAAGTAAAACCATGATAGTAGATTTAATCCCGGGCAAGGTGATATACCACATTTTTTTTAATCTTCCGCAACCATCTATTTCAGCCACTTCATACAAGGTTGGATCGATACCAGAAATTGCAGCAAGATATATAATGCTGTTCCAGCCTATTTCTTTCCACAGATAGGTAAATCCCGTTATCCACCAGAAGTATTTGGGTTCTCCAAGCCACATAATAGGTTCTTTTATCAATCGCAATGAAAGCAATAGCTGATTTATTGCCCCATCTTCAACAGATAACATGGAAGCAACCAGACCGCTAACAATGACCCATGAAAGAAAGTGTGGCAAATATGATATTGTTTGAATGGTACGCTTAAAAAACCTTTCTTTCACTTCATTAAGAATAAGTGCAAGAGCTATGGCACCGATATAACCAAAGCTTAGGTTAATAAGACTCATAGCAATGGTATTTCTCAGCACCTTTAAGAAATTGTCATCCTTAAATAAAAAAAGGAACCATTTAATACCAACCCATTCTTGCTGAAAAAAGTTGCGTGCAGGTTTAAAATTTTGAAAAGCCATTGTCCATCCCCACAAGGGGATATATGCAAAGAGAATAACATATAGGATCAGAGGAGCAGACATATAAAAAAGCTGCCGCTGCAATTTAAGTTTCTGTAAGAATGTTTTTTCTTGTATCTTCACGCCATTTTGATTCATCCATCTCTCCAAATATTCTTTATCGCTAAGAGAAGCGAAGGCTCATATAATGAACCATGGGCTTCTCTTAGTGCTTAATTAATTAGGTTATTTTTTCGGGCTCCACCTATCTACCCGCTTTTTAATCTCCTGAGTCATAAATTTCTCATACTCTTCTAGACCAATTTTATTTAGTTCTGCCACATATTCATCCCATAACTTATCAAACTGATTCGGTCTTGAGAGTATTATTCTGGGCAGATACTTTCGGTAAAGGTCCTCTGCCTTTTTCCACGCTATTTGTGCAGCCGATCCATCAGGAGGAACTAACTGCCATGCGGGGAAATATACAGGGTTTTCTGGCGGATTCGGATCCATCAATTCTGCAAAACTTGAAACCCCATAGGCTTGTAATAATTCCGCATCTTCAGGCCGTTGGGCTGCTAATGCTTCTGCAGGAATCTCACCGATACTGGTCGGATTTCCATCGCTAAAGGTGCCCTCCATCTTTGGAGCATCGCCAAACCAAAGCTCTGCCTTATTTCTCAGCTTCCATACAGGATCGTTCTGCTGATTTCTCTGCTCTTCGGTTCTAAATGGGACTCCCTTCTCATTGAGCTGATAATCTTCATTCAAGAACCCCCATTGGAACACCTTTTGTGCTTCTTCAGAAAGTTGAGCATCAAGGAAACGAATAATTCGTACAGGGTCTTTAGCCTTTATACTGATGCCATATCCTCGTCGAATATTTGGCAATGGCCTGTTTCTATACCATGGTTTAATAGACTCATCAAAAACAATTGGAAGCGGCGCCATTGAATGGATATACATATTCTGATTCAATAACGCTGTGGTTGCATCCTGGAATTGCCAGTATTGGTCATGAACTCCTAAAACGCGGCCGGAAGAAAGCTTGGCCATATATTGGTCATAGTTGTCTACAAAACTTGAACGGTCAATAAGTCCTTTGGCATTCATTTCATTAAGTTTTTTAAACCATTTCTTAGATATATCTAATCCTAAGAACACCCTGGCATCAAATGTTTTTTTATCTACAACAACATTTCCATCATTGGGATTTCCTGCAAGAAAATTAGGAGGATTTATAAGACAGAATGCCCGCCAATCATATGTAAGTATTGAAAAGCCAATGGTAGGAAGGCCATTAATAGTCGGATGTTTTTCTTTATACTTTGCTATAATATCAAAATATTCATCCAATGTCTTAATTTTGGGATATCCAAATTCTTTTAATACATCTTTTTGAATCCAAAGTGCTGAATCACCGTAGTATGTACTTTTGTATTGACCATCAATAACACCCCAATTTGGCAAACAATAAATGTGCCCATCATCTTCTTTTATCTTTTCCCATACGCTCGCATAATGCTTTTTTAAATTTGGTCCATATTTTTCGATAAGATCTTCCAGTGGAATAAGCGCTCCCGCTTCAATAAATTTAGTACTGTCCACTAGAAGCAGATCAGGATAATCCTGGGCTGCAATCATTGTACCAATCTTCTGATCTTTCTGTCCGACAGCGATATCCCATTGGAAGGTGACATTAAATTTCTCCTTTATCCATTTATATATTTTATTATCTTCCGGCGGAGTCTGCTGATTCTGGAATGTAAATACCGATATGGTTATCGGATAGTCTTCAGTGCTCGGAAGTACAGCACTTTCTTTCTTTTGAGCACAACTACTCAAAAATGATATAATTAAGCTTAGCGAAATAACCAGAAGACAGGTTTGTTGATTCTTCTTTCCCATCATAATGGCCTCCTTATCTATAAGTTTTATGTAGTATAAGGAGGAAAACCATTACAACGGAATCAGGATTTTTACCTATACGATCTCACCAAATGGACTTAATGCCTGCCATTCAACTGCTAATTGACGTAATTCCTGGGAGCTTTTGCAATGCAGTTTTTCTTTTATATGTTCTTTATGGGTGTCTATTGTTTTTGTACTAATACGGAGACGTTGAGCAATTTCTATCGTACCCAATCCTTTCCCAATTAAAGAAAATATTTCAAATTCTCTATTCGAAAGTTTTGCCAGAGTTGTTAAAGCATCAGTATAGGTACCACCAGCTTGGATACCAAAATCATACTCGCTTATCCGATCCCTTTCTGCTTCACTAAGCCAGATTTTTCCTGCAAGGACGGTTCTGATGGCCTCAAGAATTTTATCTCCCGCTTCAGCTTTCATAATATAGCCTCGGGCCCCTGCTTTTATAACCCGTTCAGCATAGTACCGTTCTTCATACATGGATAGAACCAGGACAGGAAGCTGCACATTATCTGTTTTAAGTTCCTTGATAAGATCAAGCCCATTCTCACCCTTTAAATTAAGATCAAGAATGATAATATCAGGAGCCTTATCCAGAATCATCTGCTTGGCTTCCTGACAATCCCGAGCCTCTCCTACCACTTTATAAAGGTTCTGAGACTCTATCAGGACAGCAAGCCCTTTACTGAAAATTGGATGATCTTCTACAAGCAAAACCTTGGTAACTGGCATATCTCCTGTTCCTGGTTCAAATAATAGTATTATTCAACAAGTTTTACAATTCCAAAACCGCTGGGATCCTTGTATCCCAGATTAGTATCGTTATGCCAGTTTCGAATTCCTATACGGCTTCCGGTAGCATCGGCTTCATTAATCTGAACATCAAAGCCTAAGAGCAAACCAGTTTCAGGTTTTATATGTGTAAAGGGAACCGCCGTCTGAACCCAATACCCACCTAATACAATTCGGCTGATTGACTGGAACCTTTCTTCATCTCCTCCATTAAAGGATTTAACATTCCTATAGTTAACTCGATATTGGGCATCATCAGCTTCATAGCTCGTAGTTTTTCCATTGTTTTGATCAATAAATACTTCTACTGAATCCTGCTCCCAGGGATTACTGTTCTTATCACTCAAAAGCTCATCTTTTACTTCCATAAGCACATAAAGATAATTTTCGTCCCAAAGAACCTTGAATGTGGATCCTTCTTCAGTAACCCCCATGGTTTTTACTGTCATAGGAATTGGTTCAATGGTATCCCAGATCGGATCCTTGTTTCGTGAAAAGGTAATACTGCCTCGTTTGACATCCAGAGTTCGAGGCATCTGTTTCATTGAAAGCGTTCCATAGTTGACCGTACCCTTTTCCTGATTATTGGTAAAATCATTCCAGCTCTGCATCGAAATGCCCTTTGCTGAACCATTTTGTATTTTAATATCAAATCCAACTTTAGATTCTAATTTCGGAGTAAATGGAATTTCCGCAAACACTGTATATTCAGATCCTGAATCCTGAGTTGCCTTAGATCTGGGAACAGAAATACTTATAAGCTCATCGCTTTTCTTTTCCAGCCTTCTGTTTTTAGGTTCCAGATACATTGTGACTGCATCTCCTGCATCAGGACTATTATCTAACACTGTAGCCAATACCATAACTGAACGACCATTCCAGGTAGCTTTAAATGAACCATAGGTTATTCCTTTTTGATCTACAATGGGTGTTGAATTAATATAAGAATAAATGGGATCAGCGGGATTAAGGCTTTCATTCTGATATGCAATTATGTTTTTAATGCCAATTGGCAATTTATCAGGATTAACAATAGCCCAATACGCTGGTTTTGCTCGTAAATCTTTTCCAAAAAGCAATGGATAATCGGTGCGCCCGGGCACAGGAAAATTGTTTAACCAGGTCCGATCATCTGATAAGCCCCACAACACTACCATGTCCAGATTACCAGCGGCAGCTTCTTCCTGGAACATCTTAAAAAGATCTCTGTATTTGTATGCCTGTTCCAGTAAAATCTCCCGGTCTGCTTCTTTTTTTGGTTCACTTCCTGATCCATATATAGATACATCAAGTTCAGTAATCTGCACCTTTACCCCTAGGGATGCAAACCTGCGAATAGCATTCCGGATGTCATTTACAGTTGGGAATCCAACATTAATATGAGCCTGAAGCCCAACACCATCAATAGGAACACCCTCAGCCTTTAAGGTTTTGACTAAATTATATAAGGCATCCTGTTTAGGACCTCTAAATTCAATATTGTAATCATTAATAAATAATTTTGCAGCAGGATCTGCTTCTCGAGCCCATTTAAAGGCATTCCGAATATATTCATCACTGCCAGCTATTTTTAAATATGCAGAATTTCTTAAATTCCCATTGTCTTCGATAACCTCATTTACCACATCCCAGGAATCTATTTTGCCTTTGTACCGGCCCACTATTGTTTTAATATGATTTTCCATCCTGGAGAACAGCAAGTCCTTGCTCGCAGCAGCACCAGGATTTTGAGAATCTTGAAAGAACCATTTTGGGGTCTGGTTATGCCATACTAATGTATGACCACGAAGTTTAACCTTTTGTTTTTGCGCAAAAGAAACCAATGCATCCGCTTTTTCAAATACAAAACGGCCTTCAGCAGGCTGCAAAGATTCCGGTTTCATTTCATTTTCGTAAACAAATACATTAAAATGTCTCAATAAACCGTTATGTAATTTAGTTGAATCTAAATCTATCGAATTAATTGCTGCTCCGACAGGAAGATCTTTGAATAACGTATAAAATGAAGGGATATCCGTCTCCACCTGAGCAGGCCTGGGTGGTGGCAATTGAATAATTCGTACATCATCAATATAAAATGGGATTAAATCATCCTTAGTTGCCTGATCATCCTGTTTATATTTAGTTTCAACATATAACCGATACTGAGCAGGATTTTTGGTTACAGGAACAGAATATTGACATTCAATATAGGTCCAGTCACCACGAGGAACCGATGCTCCCCCTATATTTATATAATCTTTGCTGGATCCCAGGGTCCGTTCCAGACTCACCATTATATCCTGTTTTTCAGGTCCTTCCTCATACAAAAACCATAGACCTATTTTATAGGATTTCCCAGGGCTGATTACCGCAGTTATATCCTTAATCGGGCCATTCCATGTACTGGTCCGCTCAGATACCTGTAATGATTTTTTTCCATCCGATGCATTGTTCTCCACAATTTTTAATACCTCCGAAGCTCTGCCGGACCATCCCTGGAGATCCTTTTCAAAACTATCTTCAAAGACAATTTTTTCTATATTCTGTTCCGATTCTGTTTTCGCAGCAGTCTTATCTGTATCCTTATTCCCCATAGCATTTACAGCCGTGGAACATAGAAAACCGCAAACGAAAATGACTCCCATTAATATGCGTAGTTTGTTCTTTCTCATCTGGCATTTCTCCTGACTTATGGTATACTAAAATCTCTTTGTATACTGTACAGTCCTGATATTAAGAGTGGTATAGGGGATTTTACCGGTGTCGCAAAAAAATATTGCCTTGTTCGTTAATAACCTCGATGAAGAGTACCAGATATCTGTCTATAAAGCTGTCAGAGAAGAAGCCTTTCGTCGTAATTATAAACTTATTTGTATCCAATCAGAGCCAATATTCAGTGGTAAAAATGATCCCTTAACCTTTTATTCTGCCCCATGGCTGGCTGTAGATGGAGTTTTGATTCTTGCATCACTCATAGGACGGGAAGTAACAGAACAGGAATACCAATATATTTATCAGCTTTTTAAGTCTGTTCCATGCGTTTCCATTGGTAGACAACTTGGACCTTTCCCATCAGTGTTAACCCATACCAAATCAGCCTTTTCTGAACTTATCCATCATCTTATCGATAAACATGGATATAGAAAGCTTCTATATATCGGAGGCCCTCCGCAGAATCAAGATACTATTATAAGAGAAACGGTTTTACATGAAATAATTCAGAATTATATAAAGGAAGCAATTGCGATTGATCTTACTGTTGAATATGGTCAGTTCCATGAATATTCTGGGATGATGATTGCCCAAAAATATATACAGAGCAAACCTTCAGATCCTTTTGATGCGGTTATTGCAGCCAATGATAATATGGCGATCGGTGTTATAAAAGCCATTGAAACATCTGAAAACAACTTCTGGAAGCAATGTGCCGTCACCGGATTTGATGATATCCCCCTCGCGAAGCTGGAATATCCGCCAATAACCACCATACACCAACCGCTGGATTTGCTGGGCAAGGAAGCACTGCAATTATTGGATAACCTTATAGAACAAAAAGATATTAAAATTAATCCACCTTATGTTCGCTATGTTGAATCAACTATAATCATTCGCCAATCCTGCGGATGCCAACCTAGTAATACATCATCTCAAGCCATACCGCAGGATTTCCAGAATTATACATCGATACCAACTAATATATTACATCAAAAACAACCTCAACTACATACGGGCGATTTGTCTTCATTTCTGTATTTATCAATAAAATCCGAACAGAATATGCGGAACCTAAGCTATTTAGGGCAGCGCCTGGTTACCGTTAATACCTATGAAGGGATGGCTCGACATTTATCGGACTTCCTTGCAAATCTTTCAGTTCCTCTGTGTTATCTATTTGTTTTTGAAAAACCCATAAAAGAACCTTCTTATGTAGCCTATCTTGTTTATAAGAAAAACAGCAGCCAAGAAGAATACCTGACAGAAAAACCGCAGTTATTACCAATTAAAGAAGTACTCGCAACGGTAGAAGACCCAGTGCAATGTGTTTATCCGCTTAAAGATGGCGATACTTATATAGGTATTTTAATATACAACTCTTATGATTATGCACAACCACATATGTGCAGCTGCGCCACATTCCTCTCTAATAATATACAACGGCTTTATGAATTGGAACTGGAAAAAAAACGAACCCAGATATTAGAAGAACAGGTACAAATTCGAACACAGGAGTTAGTAAGGGCATATAAAGAATTGCAGGAAGAATCTCGGAGAAGAGAAGCGGTAGAAGCAGAGGTACTCCGGATTAGTGAAATGGAACGGCTCAGGTTCAGCCTCGATTTGCATGATGATATATGCCAGAGACTGGCGGGCCTATCAATGTATTGTAAAAGTATGGAATTAAAAAATCCCAATCTCGGAGAAGTCGTTAAAATGATTGATGAAACATTATTGCTGACTCGACGTTATGCACACGATGCATTTCCCGTAGAACTGGAAAATCTGGGTTTAGAAAAAGCTTTGGAAAAATTGTTACGTACTTTAGAGCGGCAGACTAAATGTTCATGTACATTTAACTGGGATATAGATAATTCAGCTATCAATATTGCAAAGGATCAGGAAATTAATATTTATAGAATTGTACAAGAGGCGGTTAATAACAGCATTAAACACGGAAGAGCTACAAGACTGGGCATTTCTACATCGATTAACCAAAACCAATTTTTCTGTATCACCATATCTGATAATGGTCATGGAAATGAACTCTTAAATCAGTTTCCGATGAATATCAGTGCTGGTGGAGTGGGACTCAGATCTATGGAATATAGAACCCATCAGCTGCAAGGAAAGCTTTCAATACAGTCTCATGTGAACAGAGGGACTATAGTAACCATCTGTATACCACTCAATAAAGGGGATTAACACTGCAATGAAATATAAAGCTCATGATATTATAAATTCCTTACCAGGCATACATTTACTTACCAATGACACAGTAGATACTTTTCTTTACGGGAATCGGGATATTCCGGTAAAAGGTATTGCGGTAACCTTCCTTGCAACACTCGAACAATGCAAAGAAGCGGTACGGAACAACTGCAATCTTATTATTACCCATGAAGGAATCTGGTATAGCCATAAGGATCAAAATCTCGGTACTATTCCACAAAGTGCTTTTGATCCAGTATATCAGGGAAAGCATCTATTCATTAACTCTAATAACCTGTGTATCTATCGCTACCATGACGGAATACACCGCGCTTTACCTGATATGATAACCGCTGGTTTAATTAAGGAATTACATTGGACCCAGCATGAAATCAGTCAGAAACCTGCCTATTCGATCTTAGAACTGAATATGCCATTAAAAACAATACTCCAGCATATTAAACAACAGCTTGGAATCTCATTCATACGGTATATGGGAGACCTGGATCGTATAATTCATAAAGTCATAATTGCCGTTGGCTATCGTGGGAGCGGCCAACTGATTCTTCCTGTATTAGCACAGGAACAGATTGATGCTATTATTTACGGCGAAGGCCCAGAATGGGAAATACCTGAATATTGCAGAGACGCATTACATCTCGGCCAGCATAGGGCTCTCATTATTCTTGGACACGGAGCGAGCGAAAGCCCCGGGATGAGACTACTCACCCATGAACTGCAGGTACAGTATAAAAATGTACCGGTCTATTACTTACCGTTTAAGAATCAGTTTATGATCGGATAAAACTACCACAAGGGCCTATTCCAGCCTGAGGACCTCCACCCGGGAAAGGTAGCGGATACGGCGGGGACCGGGCCGTTCATCCCGGGTGCTGACGAGACAAAGCTCCCCTTCCTTTTCTCCCAGCACCTGGCCATTTTTGGTGAGCACCACGATAAGGCCTTCTCCGATGGGGCTGTTAAAAATCTCGTGCCAGGAATAGAGGGCCCGGTACCCGTCCGTGCCGGTCGCAACAATATAGGTCCTGTTGGGAACCTCATGTTCTTCCAGCCGCATTTGGGCCTCTTCCAACAGGTCCCGGAGCAGGACCCCGGAATATTCCAGTCCCGCTTCTTTCAGCTTGCCGCTCCCGCAGAGGATATCCACATCTTTAACGACTACCTGGGGCCGCTGCCGCAGGGCCTCTGCGGTAAAGGTACAAGGATTATCCACAAAACCTTCGATACGTACCGCGGTACTGACATATTCAGGCCCGTACACCTTTTGGCGTACCCCCGGCGGCATGTTTATCATATACACCTCCTAGAAAAAATCATAAACACGGTTATGCCGGGCTGAACCAAGTACAACCCTAATGGTATTCCCCGGCATTACAAGTCCCATGGAATCGGCCAGATCCTGCAGGGCACTATCGGCCAGTACATCAACCTTATTAAGTACAAGGACCCGCCGGGCTCCAGATGGAGCCCCCTTAAAAAGCCCCTGGGGATGGAGCACCAGGTTGATGAGATGAGGGCTGCCTATGGGCTCCCCCGGCTGGCACCCCGTAAGATCCCTGAACAGGACAGGCCGGTGTACATACCGTTCATCCATGGGCTTGCCGAGGCAATCCAGTCCGATACAGCCCAGAACCACGTTGCTTGCCTCAGGAACAACCGGCTCATGGTCTGCCGGAGCCTTTACAGGCAGATGTTTTGAGCCATCGGCCTCAACCAGCACAAGGTCCCAATAGGGTGAAAGCCTTTCCACCCAGGCGGGGTGTATTCCGCCAAGTTTTAACAGGTCTGTTTGTCCCTTAGGTTGATGAACCGAATGGTCCGGGATGCCCTCTCTGGCTGCAACGACAGCGATATGTCCAGCCTGGGGCACGGAACCAGACTGGCTTTTCTGCGCCCCCAGGGAATTCCTGTCCGGCGCTTCAGCCAACTCGGGCACAATAACAACCTGATTGCAGGGACAGGGTTGGGCCTCCGTACGGGGATCATAGATATGGGTAGTGGTAGTAACACAGACCCGCCCTCCTTCCCGGGCCAGGGCTTCCGCGAGTAAGTAGAGGATCGTCGTCTTGCCCCCGCCCCCCACCGCAGAAACAACCAGGCCCTTTCGCTCAGAAGGCAGCCTGTTATGTGCCGGCCCTGCGGAGCCTCTGATGAGGGTGAGTAATTCAGAACTCAGACTGCGGTCCTGCCTCTGCTTAATATCCATCACATCACCATTCCTGCTGTAATTCTTCTATTTAACACTTCTATTTAATAAATCGCTTCAGGTCCCCATCACTTAAGGCCTTGTGGTAAAAGAGGGCGTAAAACTCCCGGACCTTCGTTTCCAGGGTCTCGCGGCTCACCAGATCCGGATATGCCAGATGGGCCAGCCAGTAGAGGCCCGCAAGACGGTTAATTGATGGGGGCCGGGCAACCCAGTTATAGGGCTCCACCGGAATATCGTAGACCTTGCCCTGCTGCACCGCCCGGAGCTGGCGGAAAAGGCTGTCCTTTTTAAGGTTTTCGGCCTGGGCTCCGCTAGTAAGAATAATGATATCCGGATCCCAGAGCAGAAGCTGTTCTGCCGACACCTGATTTCTGCCGGATCCGCCCTTATTTGCAAGGTCTGCCACATTGATAAGCCCCGCAAACTCTATGGTCTGTGAATGGATGGAACCGGAGGCAATGGTCATGAGGCCCGAAGCATCTTCCCCGTAATAAAGGGTCGCCTTACGCCTGTTCTGACCAAACTGATTCTGCAGGTTCTTAAAGTAGGCTACCGTATCATCTGAAAAACGGGCCAGCTTTTCCGCCTGATCTTCTACTTTCAGCAAACGGCCCAGGTCCCGGTAGGTTTTACTGTAGGATTCAAAGGACGCGGCCTCAATAAACACCGTAGGGATACCGGTCCTGTTCTGGACATCATCCATATCCCGGGCAATAGTGGGTTTCCGTTCCCCTATATCGATGATGATATCGGGCCGGGCGCTGATGAGGGCTTCCATGTTCAAGGTGGAAGCGGTGCCGTAGAACTGGCCAAAGACGGGAAGCTGGGCCATGGTATTAGATAGATAGGGGACCAGCTCCGGTGCGGGCTTACTGGACCATCCGGCAAACCGATCCGGAACGAGGGTAAATAGAAAAATCTGAGCCATAGGCCCCGATGGGGCGATTTTTTTTATTGTATTGGGAACCTGAACCGTCCTGCCCGCCGAGTCCGTAAAGGTCCAGTTCATCGACGTCGCAGTTTCGGTGCTTGCGCTCACCCCATCTGGAGCCTTTTGTGCCATAAGGGGACAAGAAAGCGCAAGACTTAAAACCAGGGCTGGGGCCATCAATCTGCAGGTTCCTACCTTGTTCTGTGCCATCTTTGTTATACTCCTTTTTCAAAGTTGAGCTTCTGTCCGTGATGAACCATTTTTCCATGCTGTCCCTGCCTCACCAGAGAAAGGCACCCTTCCCGGTCAGTGTAGAGGGTACCGCTCAGGGCGCTGACCCCATAGGAAAATAGAGCCGGAGCCATACAAGTGCTGGGTCCCACGAGGACGACAAAGGCTTGCCGGCTCAGTTCGAGGAGCCGGGGCAGAGTCTTATTTGCCAGGGTGCTGCCGGTAATAAACACCATATCCATGGCAGGCAAAAGATATTCCGCCGCCGCCGCGGGGTAATCCCCATTCTGAGGATGTTCTTCTATTATATAGAGGGAAGCCGCCACGGGAGCGATATGCCGTTCCACCGAGGCGAAGTGGCCAACACTGGCTACCTGCTTGCCCCGGGCCAGCTCTGCATAGCGGGTAAAGGGGTCCGCTTCTGTTCCTCCGGAACCCCTGAACGCCCTCTGGCCTGTCCTATCTACGTTGCTGGAGAGGGACTCCTGGGATGAACGCACATATCCAAAATGTTTATTAAGCACCACAGGAGAATTATAATAGGCGTTGAGGGCCGCCCCGCCCAGGGCGGCATCGGCAGCATTCCAGGAAAGGACCGCTTCAGCCACTTCCTTAAGGGGCATCCCCCTAAGGTCCGGGGGCAGCCTGGGCTGTATACCGGTAGGCTCCAGGGTCATCACCGTGCCAATCCCCTCCCCGGTAACCACGATGGAATGGGAGGCCCCCACAGCGGCATCCAGAACCCGCAGTTCCGTTGGAATTGCATCAATTAACGCACGATACAAAGCTTCGGGATTCACCGGAGCACCTCCCGCAACCCCAGCACAGGCATACAGGCCTGGTAGCGGCCGGCCTTTTCATTTCCCAGCGAAAAAAGTCGAACCGGTATGCCGTACAGGGCTTCGAGACTGCCTTCGGTCAGGGCCTCCGCCGGCGGACCATCGGCAATAATCCGGCCCCACTGCATCACGATGGTTCTGGTGGACCAGAGAAAGGCATGTTCAGGATTATGGGTTGATAAAAGGACGCTGTAACCATCCGCCGTAAGGCCAGCGATGTGTTCCATTATACGGACCTGGTTGCCATAGTCCAGGTTCGCCGTGGGTTCATCCATCACAAGCAGCCGGGCTCCCTGGGACAAAGCCCGGGCAATAAGGACAAGCTGCCGTTCGCCACCTGAGAGCTCCGCATAATTTCGCCAGGCCAGTTCCTTAAGCCCGAGACTCTCCAGGGCACTGCGGGCCCGTTCCACATCCCGCTCGGTTGGCTGGGAGAAAATACCCTTGCCGCTCGCCGCACCCATCAGCACCACATCCAGGGCGGAATACCCATAGACCGGCACATGGGCTTGAGGGATATAGGCAACGGTGCGGGCAAGCTCGGTTTCACCCAGGGTCCGCAAAGACCGGCCCCCTAAGAGGATTTCCCCCGTAAATTTCCTGTGAATACCCAGAATGCACTTAAAGAGGGTACTCTTCCCTACCCCATTGGGCCCCAGAATACAAAGCAGTTCTCCAGCCTGCACCGAAAAGGTTAGTTCCTGTAAAACAGGTTTTTTGCCATAGGAAAAGGAAAGCTGCTGGACCTCAAGCATAGCCCCGGCATCCTGGTTATCTGGTTTCACCGCACCAATTTTTACTTCACCAATTTTTACTGCACCAAATTTCACCGCACACCTCCTCGGCGAATGAGCATAAGAAAGACCGGTACCCCCACAAAGGAGGTTAAAATACCAATAGGAATTTCGCTGGCAGCAAGAAGCCGGCTGAAATCATCCACCAGAATAAGGAAGGAAGCGCCCATAAGCATCGATGCGGGAAGCAACACCCGGTAGTCGCTTCCGGCCAGCATACGGGCAAAATGGGGAATCACAAGTCCCACCCATCCGATGGGGCCGCTGATGGCTACGCTGGCGCTGGTGGCCAGGGTTGCAGCCAGTATGATGAGGGCCCGGGACAGGGGAACCTGGGCGCCCAAAGTACGGGCTTCCTCTTCTCCCATGGTGAGCAGATTGATACGCCAGCGGAGGGCAACAAGCAGAGCAAGGGCCGCAAGAATAAAGGGGCCTGCAATAACAAGCTGGGGCTCCTTAATCGCGGAAAAGCCCCCCATGAGCCAGTAGGTCAGAGCCGGCAGCACATTGGTCGGATCCGCCAGCAGTTTTAAGAGGGACGTGGCCGAGGAAAGCAGGGACCCCACCATAATTCCCGAAAGTACCAGAGCCAGATTGGAATTCTGCCCCACCTTACGGGCCAGAAGGCCCACCAGCAGGGCCGTTGCAAGGCCGAATGAAAAGGAGACCAGGAGCAACGCCATAGGATGAAGGCCGAGAAAAAGGGACAAGACCGCCCCAAAGGCCGCACCGGCAGAAACACCCAGCACATCGGGGGAGACCAGGGGATTCTGAAAAAGACCCTGGTAAGCCGCACCGGAGGCGGCAAGAGCGGAACCTACCAGGGTGGCTCCCACCAGACGGGGGAGCCGGATGCGGAAGACTACCAGAGAAGCCTGCTCAAGGGCTTTAGGCAGCGGTGTCCCCGAAAGGCGGGTCCAGAAAAGGCGGAGCACCTCGAAGGGAGAAATGGGGAACCGGCCCAGCCCGGCGGAAACTACCAACACTACTACTAATAATATCCCCAGGGAGCCCAGCAGCCTGTGTGAAGATCTGTGTACCAGGATACTCACTCAATGAGTATAAGCCCGCTTTTCCGGGCCGTCAAGAAAAAGCATTAGGAGCGGGGGAACAGCGAAGGGAGAGGCTTACCGCGGGTTTGTTCAATGGGCCCACGGTTCTTAGATGAAATCATCTTGTTCTAACTTATTTATTTTAAACTTAAGTGATTTTGCAAGATCTGACATGTTTTTATCAAATGTATTTAAATAAAACTCAGATGTAGGCATTAAACTGCTAAACTCTAAAGCTGTAGCAATATGTATAGCATCAAGAGTTTTACATTTTGCGATCTCTTTTCTTAAGACAATAATTTTTTCAATATCTTCATCAATAATTCTAAAATTAACTTCCTTTAAGTATTCATTAAGCTCATTAATTTTTCTTGTTATCCAACTTGAATCCAGTCTTGATTTATTATGTTCAAATGTTCTTCTTAATACTGTTATTGTTTCTAATTTCAATAAGATTGAGCTCACTTTTATAGTAGCTTCATTCCATAAATTTAATGCTATATCTTTACGTTTCTCATCAAGAAGAATTGCTAAGAGAATACTCGAATCAAAATAATATAACATTTTATGATTCTCTGTTTTCTTTATACACTGATATCCAATCAATGCCGGAAGGGGTTTCTGTTTTAAGTTGAGTAGAATTGTTTCTTTTTGCTTTAATCAACTTTCCAGCAGCAGTTAGTTTCTCCAACATAATTTCAACATCTGTATTAGAAACTTCATTTGAAGGTGAAGAGATTTCTGCTATAACACGATTATGTTCTGTAATAATAATTTTTTCACCACGCTTAACATATTGAAGGTACTGTGAAAGTTGATTTTTCAGATCTCTTACACCAACTGTAATCATATATATAATATATAGCTACAATAGCTACTTTGTCAAGGTTTTGTTAAGCACAGAAGGCGTCCAGCTAACTTACCATTTTACAGTCGACTACTATATAATAGTTTTTATACAAAGGTTCTTTATAAAGTAAATCACAATAAGTTTTTCAGCCATTCCAATGTAGATTGAATCTGGCGGATGCGGAAATCCCTGGCAAGGATATTGATATCAAACAAAAGGGGGGCATTCGAGGCAGCCCCCATGGGACGCCCTTGGTTAGCCCTCTGGGCTGGCCCCTGGACGCTGCTCTGGTCAGATTTTTGGGCGATCCGAAGGGCATCGGTACCGGTAAGCCGATCCAGTTCTTGCTCCAGGGCTGACCGCTGGGCTTCTATAATGGCATAGGCAAATTCCACATCACGGCGGAGGGCGAAATACAAACGGCTCAAGAATTCCAGCTTAAGGAGCCGGGGGCTGGCCGGACTGGGAGAGCTAAGCCACGCTTCATAGGCCGCAAGACCCGTAGCGGTTAAGGAATAGCACTGCCTGCTCTGGCGAGCAGGCGGCAGCTCATCAACCTTTACCCCTGCCCCTACATTTGCATCTGTATCGGCACCTGCAGGAGACTTCTCCTCCGGAGCAATCCAGCCCCGCTTTTCCAGCCGCTTGAGCGAAGCGTACATCTGGCTTTCGCTGATATGCCAGAGACCGGACAAATCCTTTTTAAATTGCTGATAGAGCTGGTACCCATGGGCTGGGCTTTCAGCGAGAAATCCTAAAAACACATATTCGGGCCGCACATCTCCCATGGAACAGCTTCCCAGACTTCTTAAACCGGAGTATACAC
>Ga0208824_1000656_pt1 | contig 35484 bp, 32 predicted proteins | sample AD_JPNTR3_MetaG_FD_184447 | JGI IMG/M metagenome (GOLD analysis project Ga0208824, IMG submission 184447) | Active sludge microbial communities of municipal wastewater-treating anaerobic digesters from Japan - AD_JPNTR3_MetaG (SPAdes) (version 2) | ecosystem: Engineered > Bioreactor > Anaerobic...
CAGGAAATTTTGACCGTATTGCTTTTTGATTTTCAAATCGTATTTTTTAATCAGATATTCTGTTTCTTTGATGCTCATAACGACCTTCCCCGGGTTTTTAAATTTTTCACTCTTTTAACGCCAACATGACTTTTACACTTGTTATGCGACAAAGTTTAAAATTCCTTACTTTTACCGCTTTCCTTGTGTATATTATACCATGCAATTTGAGATTATCCAATCAGATATATAAGATAACAAAAAAACACCTAACAGAAGGCCAAAATACTTTCTGCGGGTGTTTTTCGATTAATTAAATATTAATTATTTTATTCTTCGTCTTCCAAATCTTCGTCCACATCGTCGAGCAATTCGTCATCGTCATCGTCGTCTACATAAACTGTTTTGTCTTTTTTGCGCGTTTTGTCGAACGTCGAGTCGTCGTCGTCCTCGTCGTCGTCGTATTCGTCTTCCTCGATGGTATCTTCGTCGCCAATCAATTCTTCGAATTCTTCTTCCAATTCGTCGACTTCCTGTTCTTCGTCTTCGTCGTCTTCGTCCTCGAGCTCTTCGCTGTCGGTCAAATCGAATTCGGCTTCCAGATCTTCCAATTCTGTTTCTTTGAATTCTTCGTCTTCTTCAAAGTCAGGGAAATCCGCAACCTCTCTGTCCAAAACCGAAGTAGGTTGACGTTCTTTCAAGTCCCAAGTATCGTCTCCGCAATACACAAAGAAACCCGAGGACATAAAATCCAAAAGAAATTGGGTTGCAATGTCTTGGGATTGCGACTGTTTCAAACCTTTAATCGACATTACTTCTTTGACGATTTCCTTGATGTTTTGAGGTTTTTTCTTTTTATGAAGCAATTCGATTGCTATCTCTAATAATGAACTATCTTTATTCGCCATTTAAAATCTTCCTTTCATAGCGTTCCTACTATTTTACCACAAAAAACACTTTTTTTGCAATCAATTAGTATTGTCTTGTTTAAAGGTTACTTTCAGCTGATGATATACTCCCTGTTCCTTATCCATTTCGGTTTGATAAATCGCTTCGAAATAATCATCGTCGATAACCAGATGGTCCGTAATGCAGCGCATGGACATTTCAAATTTTTCTTTGGTGTTCATTTTAAGCGTAGTTTCGTGCTGAGGATTCAATTCCATGTCCATCATTATAAGGCCTGTCCGAAGAATCTTCACTTTATTGGTATAGATGTCAATGGCCGTCAGCAATTTGGCATCGGTCTGTTCGATAAACTTCAGCCTTCTGATATTATCCTCAACAGTCAATTCACCGTCGGTCAGGAATCTGATTGAGGTACCATCCGTAGCCATTAACGAAAAGTCGACTTGGACTTTCATTTAGCGAACTCCTCCTATAACATATTATATATTAAAATCATCACCAATCCCGGAATTCTGAGAACGCCTATAATCAGGATTGTCCAAATATTCACGGGAATATTGGCGTTAATATATACGCCGATAAAATTAAACACAAAAATCGTTACAATACTAAAGATCAGTGATTTGATTAGCCATTTCAAAAACTTTAACATATATATCTTCACCCCTTCATTATATGAAAGGGGAAAATCAATTAGAATTAAATCACCATTCGAGGTCCCGATACTTGGCAAAAAATTTGAGGTCCGTCCGATCGACCGTAAGCGGAGTTATCGAAATAAAACCTTCGTGAAAACTTTTGATGTCCGTATCAGCTTCGTTGATATCGAGATAATTGTTGGCCGAACCCCGGGCATAGAAATATTCCTCTTCCAAAACAAACTTGGTCCGAAACGGATTGTAACCCTGTCTCGTAATTCTGATTCCTTTGAAATTTTTCGGAATATTGATATTCAAAACGTCCGCATTCCTGAACAAACTGCTCTCAAGCAGTTTCGGCCACAATTCGCCAAAACATTTTAGGAAACCCGTCAGATCCCCGATTTCGCAGGAAAAGGCGATTCCTTTTCCACCCAAAAGTGCTCCTTCGCTTGCGCCGGCCACGGTTCCTGAATAAAGGATGTCGTGACCCATGTTGAGGCCGTTGTTGATGCCGGATACCACGATATCGAAAGGAAACGATAACTGGTGCTTGGCAAATTTCACGCAGTCGGCAGGTGTTCCTTCCAGCGAATACGTCGGAACTCCTTCAAACATATCGGGATATTTTGTCAGTTTCATGCCGCCTCTTACGGTCAATGCGTGGCTAGCGGCGGACTTTTCGGTTGTCGGAGCAAGAATCAGCAACTCATAACCGAATGGGAGTAAATGTTCGACGAGTGTTTTCAACCCAGGGGCTTTAATTCCATCATCGTTGACGATTAATACTTTCATTATTGTTTCTCCGGATTAGCCAATTTATATTCTTTCAGACGCAAGTCCAATTCTTCCAATAATTTTTTCTTTTCTTTGAGACTGTAGATGGTCGCTCCCGCCGCCATCAAATGGCCGCCGCCGCGATATCCGGTTGCGATATCGTTGATGGCCACAAAACGCGATCTGAGACGGACCCTGGTCGAGCCGTCGGGATAATCAATAAATGCCACCCAAATCAAAGCACCTTTGATTTGCGACAAAACATTGACCAAGCCCGATGCGTCTTCGATGCTAACGCCGAATTTTTCCATAATCTTTTGGGTGAAATGGATATATACCACACCGTTCGGCGTTTGTTTCATTTTTTTGTAAACGAAACTTTGAAGCACAAAAACAGCGAATTCCTTCAAATATAGTTTACTGTAAATTTCTTCGATGTCAATACCCGTATCAACCAAAACCGCGGCCGCCCGTAAAACATCTCCGTTCACGCCCCGGTATTGGAATCTTCCGGTATCGGAAACGATAGCGGTATAAAACGCTTCGGCAGCTGCCTTATTCAGAACCAACTGGTCTTTGTTGGCCAAATAGAATTCGACCATTAAAGCTCCGGTGGCCGGTACCGTCGGATCGATGAAATTCATATCCGCAAAATCAAACGAATCGTCGTGATGGTCGATTTTGATACTGTAAGAAGCCAGTTTATAGCGATGGTCGCAAATTCTGTCTTCGGTAGCGGTATCGATTACCATAGCCAAAGCGTTTTGATAATCTTCGTCCTTAACTTCGTCGTTTTGTCCCAAATGCGAAAGATAGTTGGGAATATCGTCTCCTACGGTTAAAATCCTTTTTTGGGGAAAACTCGCTTTCAATAATTCTTTCAGGCCCATTTGGGAGCCGATGCAATCGCCGTCCGGGCGAATGTGCCGATGAATAATGATTGTATCGTATTGTTTGATTTTTACCAGTATTTTGTTATATATTGCGATTTTGTTCATTGTATTCCTCCATTGCTTTTGCTAAATCTCTTAAGACATCGTCAACCAAATCCAAGCTTTCGATTGTGGCACCGCTTGCCAGCAGATGCCCTCCGCCTCCGTATTTGGTTGCCACCTGATTGATGTTCGGGCCGCGCGATCTGATTTCCACCAGCACTTTGCCGTCTTCGCATTCGGTAAAATTGGCCCATATATATATTTGGCTGATTCCCGCCATAATATTTACCATACCCCTCGAAATATTGAACGGATTGGAATTATAGGAAACAACATCCTCATAAGTGTTCACCAAATAAGCAATACCGTTATCAAGGGTTTTAAACTTTAAAGTCAGTCGTGCGCGTAGTTTTATCATATCCAAATCTTCCAAATATATATTATCATATATTTTATCCAAGTCAATATTTGCGCTCATCAAATATGAAGCGAGTTCAAAGGTTTGGGAAGAAACCGAAGTATATCTGAATCTGCCGCTGTCGGTCACTATTCCGGTAAAGAGAGCTTCCGCGGCACTCTTGGTCAAGGCGAGATTGGTTGTTTTGATAAAATGGGCAATAATGCCCGAGGCACTTTCAAAGTTTTGATTGACAAAAGCTAAATCCCCATATTCTCCTTGAGGAATATGGTGATCGATTTTGATAATAAAACAGCCTAAAGCATATCTTTCGTCGCTAATTAAATGCTTAGCTCCGCAATCAACAACAATAACCAAAGCATTATTATATATATCATCATTCACATTATCCACGTTGCCCAAAAAAATAAAGCGTTGATTTTGCTCCCCAACCGCAAAAATCCCCTTTTTAGGAAAGTTTGCCTGAAGAGCATATTTTAACCCTAACTGAGCCCCAATCGCGTCTCCGTCGGGTTTTAAATGGGTGTGAATGATAATAGTATCAAATTCTTGTATTTTTGATAATATTTGTTTATACATTCTCGTAAACCACCTTAATAATGCATTATACCATATTTTTTCATTTGTTTCAAAAAAATTACAATAAATTAAAAGAGCGGGTGTCTCCATCCGCTCTTTTGTGATTCTAAATGTTTAAGTCAGCCCTTCAATTGATTGGAACATAAGTAATTGTAATTGATAGAATATAAATTTGGGCATTGGAGGAACCTCCAGTTTGAGTATTTTGCAAACTGAAAGTAGTAATGTCTAAATCGGAATAATTTTTGGTAACATTCCTTAAATCAGCGGTTGATAAATCATAAACGTTTTCGCCAAGGGTTAATTTTCCTGTTGGGTTATTTGTTGAAGCTCCAAATTCAAAGACAACACTTGTAATTTTAAATCCTGCTGCAATTGAAATTTGTAAAATATTACCATTTCCATCATTTCTGTCAGTATATATTCTGATCTGTCCATCTTTATTAAGACCTACATTTTGATTTGGCGAATTCTTAATTGCTGTAACAGTAAACAAATCTGGATTTAGTCCAATTGAGGAAGCATTATTGCCATCAGTCATATTGGTTGTAGCGCCAGAATATGCTGCTGTAACTGTTACAGGGTCGCCGCCAGCTTCAGCTTCTTTAGCGATTGTTACTGTTACTTCAACTGTAACAGGTTCTTCTTCGCCAAGAGTTAATGTTGCTTCAAGAACAACTACTGCATCTTCACCATCAACTCCAGGACGAATAACTTCGGTAACAACATTGTCAACGATTACAACTGCTGTGCCTGATTTAACTGTCCAAGTGATTGTTGAGCCCATTAAGCCTTCAGTCGGTAAATCAAATATCGCAGTTTTAAAGCCAAGATCCGTATCTAGTGCATTAACGTCGGCTGCCAATTTTTCTGCATCACTTAATTCTGCAACTACTATTTGTTCAACTTTGCTTAGCATTACTTGTGCATTATCATTAAATCTTCCAACCGGAACATTAACCAATGTGACTGGTTGACCAACTATCATAGCTTGGAAGTGAGCTTTAACTGCCGCGAAGTCTGCGATATATGTGTCTACGCGAACTTCAAGAATATTTGTGCCGTCGGTAACTTTTACAGTATAACCACTTGTTCCGATTGTTGGGATTGTGTGGATAGTAACGTTCTTAACGGTAACTAGTTGTCCTTCTAAGGCAAGGATTGCAGCGGAATCGATTGATTCAAATTCAACTGGTTCTGGAACCGGTTTTGTGCCCAAAACTTCTACATGGCTTAAACCAGAGATTTGTTGCAATTTGCTGAATACAGCTTTGGTACCGATTACACCAACTTCGTTGCCGATAACAAGTAGATCTGCATAATCAGTGTTGGAACCAAGGTATAAGTAGATACCTGCAGTTTCATCTTGAATAAAGACGTTGTTGCCAATGATGGATGTTACAACACCTTTAACTTTTACTTCTTCATCTGTTGCAGCTGCGCGAGCTTCTTCCACAGTTCCGTATTCGACTTGTGCAAGAATATTAATTGTAATAACTGCTTCGTCTGTTGCTTCTCCTGCGGTTAATGTTGCGGTTAATGTTAAAGTCGCATTAGCTGTTAAGCCTGCTCCCAAAACACCGTTTTCATCAATTAAATCGACTGGATCTGCAACCCATGTAATAGTAGAACCGTTAACTCCAAGGGTTGGCAATGTTAATGTTGCGCCTGCAACATAGTCGCCGCTTAGAGCTTCAAGGACCGCTTTGTCGGCTGCAACTTTTTCTTCGTCGGTTAATTCAGGTGCTGTGTATTCGCCTGGTAAACCAAGGTATACAATACGTGGTACGCTAGAAGAAGAAAAACCATAGAAGTAGATATTGAATGTACCAATCGTTCCTTCAGCAGGAAGTTTAGCAGTGTCTGCATAAACAGTAATCTTAACGGAAGAATCGTTAACATCTACTAAGTTGTTGCCTTCGCGTTTTGCAAATACTTGTAAGTATTGGTTGAACGGAGCGCTTGTTGTGTTAGTTAATGCAGCAAGTTCTGCAACTGTAATTGTTCCGTCAACTTCTGGAAGTTCATGTTCGCCAGGTGTTCTGGATAACAATGTCCATGTTCCGACTTGTGGGCAATTTTGGTAAACTTCGCGTTTTCCTTTAATTACGACTCTGTCGCCGATTTCAACTTTAGTTTTGTTTCCGTAAATAAGGATAATGTCGCCTGCATCGTCAGTGATGTAGAAGTTGTAATATGATGACCATACACCGGTTACTCTACCTGCAACCACGATATCTGAATTAACTGGTTTTGCAACTACTTCGGCAATGGTCATAGGTTCGATTGGTGCAATTTCCACTGGGATTTCTTCAGTTGTTGTATATTCACCAACAGTGATTGTAACTAGCAATGTAGCATTTGTTAATTCGGAAACTTCAGTGAATGTCAATTCGCCATCAGCAATTGCCATCTTAGCTTCGTCGCCTTCTTTAACAGCAAAACTGTAAGTTGCGTCGAAGTTATCATCGCCTGTTGGAAGAGTTACAGTTTCTGTATAGATATATTTCTTTGCCAGTTGTGTAGTCAAAGCTTCTTTAGCAAAGCCAGCTTTTTCTTCATCAGTTACAACTGGTTCCGCAATTTCGACAAATGTATCGTCAGATAGGTTGAACGATACTTGCCATAATTGTTTGGATGAATAATATGTGTAAATGTTGAATCTCATCTTGACATATTTGCCGAGATGGTTGTCAAGAACATTCTTTTCTTCCCAAGCAGTATGGGATTTGTAGTAGATTTGAACTTGATTGCCTTTGACGTCAACCAAATGGTAATTCATTTGACCGTCTTTGTCGGCATAGTATCTGAAGTAACCTTCGGCTTCGATGTATTGACCGCCGAATGCGTTACCTACTACTGCATCCGGTACAAGACCCGCAATTTCTTCAAGAGTCATTTGAATCGGTTGAACTGGTTCAGTAGCAGTTCCGAGGCGGGTTACGTTGATATCGCTTCCGACTTGGAGGATACCGTAGTATTGAGTGATGTTACCTTGAACGTTGACATAGTCACCTACTTGGATTCCGTCAACAATCGAGTAAACAAAGAGACCGCCGGTGTTGTCTGCTACTTGGAATTGACCTTCACGGTAGTGAACAGCTGTTACTGTACCGTTGAAGTTAACAGGATATTTGATTGCAGCGGTGTAGTTTCTCAATGCTTCTTCTTTCAATTCTGCAATCGTACCTTCGAATAGAGGAGAAGATTCAGCTAGGATTGTAAAGGAGACTTTCTTGGATGCCGAATAGGTTGCTGTTGCTTCTTCACCATCTTCTTTTTCATAAGTATATTGTTGCGAAACTTTGAATGTAACGTCGACGGTTACATTGTCGGTTTGATAAGCAGGGCGGGTAATTTGACCGACTAGTTTATATACATCTACAAATTTTAATCCGGTAACTTCTGTTACTGCTTCGCCTTCTTTGGTTGTAGTAGATACCTTATTACCATCCTTATCAATATAGAATAATTTACCGCTGGAGTCTTTTTGAGCATAGATAATATTGCCGTTTGCATCGCGAACAAATTCAACGATGGATTGACGAACAGTCGATTTAACCCATTTGACATTCAAAACGTCTGGGTTGGAACTTATTACTTCGACAGTGCCGCCGTATTTATGTTCGAAAACCGGCTTGTTAAAATCATCGTTAGGTCTCAACGCTTCTTCCCGAATAGCAAATTCGAGATTGGAGACTGTTTCTTCTGGTTTTTCAAAATGGATATTGGCTAGTACTTCGTCAACTTTATCTCTTGCGGCGCCGCGGGCTTCGATGTCAGCCGAAGATGCGCAAGCTGTAAGTACTAACGCGAACACTAAAGCCACAAAAAGGCTTAAGAATCTTTTACCATGCTTGGTAATACTCATGTTTTTTTCCTCCTATTTTTATTTTACCCACATCAATAAGTGAGGTCTTTTTGGTTTGCAACCAAAATTTGCAATTCGCCATCAAAAATACTCATTATGCCTACAACATCAAGTGTTTTGCCGTCAAAGTATTCCCAATCGGAAACACGGTTACCTTTATCGTCGTAGATATATGTTTCGTTAGGAACGCGAATATTGATTTGTTTGCCGTTCACTTTTGCTTCGAGAGTGAATCCCAAATTACTTGGTTTGTTCTCTTTCGTGTTGTATCCGTCGACAATCAACAAGTTTTCCATTTTCACTAAAAGTCCAAGCAAATGGCGATTGTTGGCGTTAAAATCTTCTTCGGTAATTTCCAATGGTTGGACTTCGTTGTTTAAGGAGTAAATTTGTACGGTTGAATCATTGACACTGGTTACCTGCACGGCTCCGCCGTAGTAACCGATTGTACCCGTTGTATAGATTTCGCGTCCGACCTGGAAGTTTGTGATATCCTGATGACCGCCATATAGATATAAACCGTACCACTTGTTTTCTCTTACAATATAAGGAATTAAATTGTTTTCGTTTGGTTCGGGAACAGTAATGCTCTTTACCCAAGCGTATTGGTTAAGCGGTGTTTCGCCGTCTGTTAGCGAAGCCACATATACTTCGTAAGCGTTTTGTCCGATTTCGCCGATTTCTGCTTTGATGCCTAAATCGGTTTCCTCAACAAACCAATTGCCGTTTTCGCCGATATAAGGGAATGTCGATCCGTCGGTTGCGACAACTTCGGTGTTGGTAGAACCGATGAACCAATAACCTTCAACCTGTTGTTGGATATAAGCATTTCCGCCGCCAAATTTGCGGGTTACGATACCTTGAATTCTGACTTTTTTGCCTTTGTCCAACTCTTTGGCAACGGCATAAGTTGTGTTGTATTGATCGTTGATTTCTTTTATGGTCATCGATTGACCTACAGCACTGTAGTCGTATTCAGGGTCTTTAAGGGTGCGGTTCCAAATTCGGGTTCCAAAAGCTTCGGCTGCAACGCTCGCTTCAATCATTTTCTGCGCATACATTGTGCCGGCTGCTTTGGTTGCCGTGTAGCATAGTTCGACCAATTCAAGGTTGAGCAAGCGGTCGCCGACCCAAACCCATGCCAAATACCGTTTACCGGTCGAATCGATACGTTGGGTATCGACTTCGTCGGCCTGAAGAACAATCGGAATATCGTTGTCTCGGGCATTTTCCATTACCCTTTTGACGAATCTTGCGGCCGCAAATCCCCATGGTTCGACTTTGTAAGTCGATTCCGGTGTATCTATGCCGAGATACCGTACGGTAATAACCTGTCCGTTTAAAGTTCTAAAGATTGTGGTATCGCCGTCGATCGCGGATACGAATTCTACCCGTCCGATTCCGTCTTCGATAAAGTCTTTTCCTTCGTAATCTCTGTTAAGTTTGAAAGAATCAGTAAGCGGAGTCGGAATTTCGTCGTCGGTATATATCTTGTCTTTATCGCCTATCGGCGGATTGTCTTTTACGCAACCGACAAGCAGTATCCCCAGAACCACGAACAGTAAGAGGGATAACAGTTTATTTTTTTTCATCTAAATCCTTCTATCTAGACATCGTTATTCTAGTTCGTCAAGCGCGTCTTCGTAAGCTTGATCGATGCTGACACCGCCATATAGAACCGCTTGAACTAGTGCTTCAACGACGTCACGGCAGTCACTGGAACCAGGGAATGCAGGAGATGTGTAGAATATATTTCTTTGTTCCCATCCAACTTTCATTGTCTTGGCAATGAACGAAGGTTCGTAAATTGTTGTCCACTCGCCTGTATTGGCATCAAGGAGCAATTTCTTACCGGATAAGAAGTCTTCGTATTCCTGAGATGTTCTTACGCTGTTGCGGATTGGGAAGTAACCGGTCTTGGTTGCCCAAATCATGGCAGCTTTGTAACCTGTCAAGAAGCGGATGAATAACCAACCGGCTAATTCTTCCATCGGATCTGTACACTTGAATAGCGTTACGTTTGTACCTTGTTGAATTACTTGTCCTTTTTCAGGTTGGATTCCGCCGAATTGTGTTACATCTTCGAATTGCGGATAAGGAAGTATTCCAACATGGAATGTGCTGTCAGGATCACCTGGATAGTTGTAGTTAGCACCGGCAGATGAACCGATTGTCATCTTGATTTGACCGGCTTTGAAAGCATCGGAACTGTAATCGGTACCGAATTTTGTGGAAGTACCGAATAAACCTGCTTCTTTGTTGTCGAAGAACCATTGCATTGCAGCCTTGGATTGAGGGTTGTTGAATCTGAATCTCGGTTCTTCAAGCGATGTGTATTCGCCGCCGAATTGTTGTGTCAATGTGATGAAAAGGTTGGCTTCGGAGTCGGCTGCGAATCCAGCATGTTTTAATTTATCATCATTGGACAATGCTTGGTAAGCTTCGCTGTTGATGTAAACTTCGCAGATTTCGATTATGTCTTCCCAAGATAGGAAAGCATCCGGATTGTCGTTGAATACCGGTTTTTCGTCAACGATTTCGACAGTACCTAAATTGTATTTTTCATATAGGCTTACGCCGTCAACTTTTGTGTTGTAGAACCAAGTTTTGTTATAGAACATAACTTCGGTTGATTTATTGAACGGTAAACTGTAGAGTGTTCCTTTAGTATCGTAGATTTTACCTTCTTCAAAATAAGCAGGAATAAAGTCTTCGATTTCTTCCTGAGTCATGCCGTAACGAGCATGATTGATGTAGGAATCAAGTTCACGCACAGCTTTACCTTGAAGATAAGCAGCAACGTGGTCTGGATAAGTTTGCGCAATCGTTGGATTGTTACCACTTGATAAGGTTGTTAGAATCTTGTCGCGAAGATCGGTGTAGCCGCCTTGTGATTGCTGAACTACTGTGATATTTGGGTATTCCTTGTTAAACTCGGTAATGATTTCCGCAATAACACCTTGGTTGGCTTGTCCCATGGCATGCCAGAATGTTACTGTAGCCGAAATCTTAGTTTTATAATCGGAACCCAAATCTTCGATTTCATGCTCATTTCTTCTTTCTCTTGGGGTACAACCCACAACTGCTATTGCAATAATAAGCATCGCAAGTAAACTAAGAAATTTTTTCATTTTTTTCTTCTCCTTCTTTTTGCTTTTTATTTTTACTAAAACTTTCATTTTAGTTTTAGCCTTTAATACCGCTTCTTGATACACCGCGCATGATGTATTTTCTTAGGAAAATAAAGATAAATAGAAGCGGAGCGGTGACGACTGTCGTTGCAGCCATCTGTAAGTTATAAGGTGAACGGCCCTGGTCATCGGTAAAGGCAGTTCTTAAACCGTTTGTAATCAGACGCATCTTACCTTCCGTAACAAGGTTAGGCCATACATAAGAGTTCCATGCGCCCATCAATTTGAGAATGGTGATGGTTATAAGTGTTGGCATGGCAATCGGAACCATGATTTTCAAAAGGTATTGGAAATCGCCCGTGCCGTCCACTTTTGCCGCATAATACAACTCGTTAGGTATTTGCTTGAAGTTTTGTCTAAGCAGATAAATATAGAACACTGATACCCAGAACGGAACAATCATCGCCTGATACGTGTTGATCCATCCCAGTCTTGAAACGGTAATATAGTTGGTAATAACCATCATTTCCCCCGGAATCATCATGGTTGCGAGGAAAACGGTGAAGAGAATATCGCGACCTTTGAAGTTCAGTCTTGCGAATGCGAATGCGGATAAAACTGTTGTGATTAATGTACCGATTGTTGAGAAAACGCCGACGATAACGGTGTTAATCATGTAACGGCCGAAATATGTTCCCGACATTGTCATCGCAACGCGATAGTTCGACCAAATGATTTTTCTCGGGAAATAGGTCGGATCGGGAAGATTGACTTCTTCCGTCGACTTAAGCGATGTGATAATCATCCAGTAGAACGGAGCGATAATGAAAATTGCCACAGCCGTCAAGAATGTATATGTTACGATGTATTTAATGATTTTGATTGTTTTTTCCCGTCTGATTACTTCCGAAACGGAATCCCCAATCATGGTATTTGTGGTATCGAGATTGGTACCGTAACGTTTGGTTACGATTTCGCGGTTGCTTAAGACTTTCTTTCGGAAAACAGCAAGCGGAACTAAGACAATAATTAGAACACAAATGAAGTATCTTAATAGAACCATAAGCCGCCCTCCCTAGTAATGCACACGTTTGTTACTGACCCATGAATTGATGGCCGTAAAGAACATGATTATAACGAATAGTACAACAGCTGCCGCCGCTGCATACCCCATGCCTTTCGTCATATCGCTGGTTTTCATCCGGTCATAGACATACCAAACGACTGTCGCCATTTGTCTTCTGTAACCTTTTGGACCGGCTTGATTGCCGAAGATTGCCACAACCGAGGAGTATTCTTTGAATGCCCCGATAAACGATGTGATGGTAAGATATGCAATTTGAGGCGAGAGGAGAGGGACAGTGATTCTGAGCGCGATGCGCATTTTGTTTGCTCCATCGATTTGGGCTGCCTGATAATACTGTTTGTCAATGCTTTGGAGCCCGCTTAACAGAATGAGGATCTTAAATGGCAAGGCGTTCCATGTGATATATGTCAACAAAACCAACATCGACTTCCAATAGGAAGGGTACAGCGAATTTCCCGCCGAATCCATTAAGTCGCCACCTAACCAGTTTTGTGGTTGCCCACCGAAAACTTTAATAAGATTGTTGATCAATCCGCCGTGTGTCGCAAACATTACCGAGAAAACCATCCCGATAGCGATGGTGTTGGTTACATATGGCATAAAGAAGACGGTTTGATAAAACTTTTGCAGCGCTTTGATGCTGTTTAACGCAATAGCGATGATAAGCGACAATACGACCGAAATCGGTACAGATACAAATACGATAATCATCGTGGTCTTCAAATACTGAAGGAAATCGCCTTTTGTGAAAATTGCTTTGAAGTTTGCTAGACCCCAGGAACTGAATTCATATTCGGTTGAATCTGGCCCTTTACCGTATCCGATGTTAAGATAGTTGTAATTTTCTTTGAATGCGATGATAAATGTGTTGATTAACGGATAGATTGTAAAGATGATTAGTAGGATTAAAGTTGGGGCCAAATATAACCAAGCTTTGTATTGCTTTTTTCCAACTTCCATACTATTGCAGTCTCTTTTCCGTTAGTTTATCGAAAATAAAGCATTTATGGGGTTTGATTTTGGCTTTTATGACTCTTCCGTCAACGATGTTCTTGATGTCTGCATCCACAATAAATCTGAAAGTCGGCGATTCGCAGTATTCGTTTTCGGCAACCACGGATTTGTCGCGTCCGATGTATTCGACCAACTTGATCTTTAAGGTGAAATCGCCGGTTCCGTCTTCGTTTACTTCGAAACCTTCCGGACGGATTCCGATTGTTACTTCCTGTTCAGGCAATTCGGTTTCTAAAATTCTGTCTTCGCCAATATAAACGCCGCCGTCTTTGATGTAACCTTTGAAAACATTGATTGGAGGGGTTCCGAGGAATTTTGCAACAAAGAGGTTTACCGGATTGTTGTAAACTTCCTGCGGTGCGCCTTTTTGTTGGGCAACGCCGTCTTTCATAACGATGATTTCGTCGGAAATACTCATTGCTTCTTCCTGGTCATGGGTTACGAAGATGGTCGTGATTCCCGTTTCCCTCTGAATGCGTTTGATTTCTTCTCTTGTCTGAAGACGAAGTCTCGCATCCAAATTGGATAACGGTTCGTCCAACAAAAGCACATCGGGATTTTTAACCAATGCCCGCGCAATGGCTACACGTTGTTGTTGACCGCCCGAAAGTTGCTTCGGCTTGCGGTTCATAAGGGAACCGATGGCAACCAAATCCGCAACTTTTTGCGCTCTTTGCAAAGCTTCCGCTTTAGGTACTTTTAAGTTTTGCAAGGGAAACAAAATGTTTTGTTTCACTGTCATGTGTGGATATAGAGCGTAATTTTGGAACACAAGTCCGATTCCCCGTTTTTCCGGTGGCAATTGCGTTACGTCTGCGTTCCCAAAAAAAATCTGTCCTTCAGTTGGATTCAATAAACCCGCAATCATGTACAAGGTTGTTGACTTTCCACATCCAGACGGACCAAGCAAGCCGATAAGTTTTCCGGATGGTATAACGGTGTCGAGATTGTCGACCGCCCTTACTTCGGAGTCTTTATCAGCAAAAACTTTGGTTAGGTTAACTAATCGTATGTCCATTTTTTTGTCCTCCAAAATTATTACTGTAACGTTAATATGCGTCTATTAACATTATACTTTTAGTCAATTCATTATAGCATACTTGGAGGAAAAACGCAATTAATAACCTTATTTTTTTCAAAAAATGTTTTTTCGTGCCAAACCGAAACAAAAAATGTCGCAATTATTTGCGACACTTCGAAATCAGTTTTTTTATTTTTTATTCGATTATTTCCTATGGTTTTTCACATGAAAGTCCAAATTACGAAGAGGACGACGAACACGATTCCCAAGACCAAAATCAGCTTGAACGACTTTTTGATGACAGTAATCGCGCCGATGACAATCAGCAGAGCCGCCCCAATCAAAACAATTGCCTGAAGAAAGCCGGAAAGTTGGGAAAAAACCCCAAGAACGAAATCAACGAATTCCTGACCTTTTTTGTTTGTGTAATCGATAATAATATCAAATATACCCATCTTATTTTCTCCTTAAATTTTCTTTCTTGCTTCGAGAGCTCTTCGGAGCGTCAGTTCGTCCGCATACTCAATATCCCCACCCGCCGGAAGACCGTAGCCAATTTTCGTAACCGTAAGGCCGGGTCTTGCGACAATTTTATCGATGTATAAAGCGGTAGTTTCGCCTGCCGGCGTGAAACTCGTGGCGATGATGATTTCTTTTACAGACGGGTCTTCGGCGCGCTTGGCGAGCGTTTCCAGATTGATGTCGTCGGGACCGATACCGTCAAGCGGCGAAATGAGTCCGCCCAAGACATGATAAAGGCCGTTGTACTGTCTGCTTTTTTCGATTGATATTACGTCTTTGGTGTCTTTTACCACCATGATTTGCGAATGGTCGCGCACGGGGTTTTGGCAAATCTCGCATTCGTTCTGATCGGTCAGCACATGACAAATCTGACAGTGCCTAACGCTTTCCTTGGTGTGAACCAAAGCGTCAATCAGGTTTTTGACGTCTTCATCGCTGAACTTTTCCACAATGTGAAAAGCATAGCGGGTAGCCGTTTTTTTGCCTACTCCCGGCAGCTTTTCCAGGGAAGAAACCAGACGGTCCAACAACTTCAGCTCATTCATTAAAAGAAACTGCCCATTCCGCCGAGAAGATCTTGGTATTTTCCCAATTTCTCTTCGGTCATTTTTTCGATATCTTTATAGGCAAGATTGCATGCGGCAACAATCATGTCCCCCAGCATTTCCAAATCGTCCGGTCCTTCCACGGTGAAGTCCTGGTCGATTACCACTTCTTTGACTTCTTTGGTTCCGGTAACCGTAACCGTCACGGCCCCGGTCTTTTTCGTAAATACCGCTTCTTCGATTTCTTTTTGGGCCGCCATCATTTCCTGTTGCATCTTTTGGACTTTACGGATTAATTGTTGATTCATTATTCTCCCTCTTTTCTAATCAATGCTTTACCAAATAAAGCTTCCGCTTTTTGGTCAATCGAATTTACTTTAGGCGTCGTCAGGCTTTTGTCCGTCTTCATGATTTTGAGTTCTGGATGATTAATCGGCGAAAGTTTCGGATATTTGACGCCCATGTAATATTGCGAATGATATTCTTTGCGTTTGTCCTGCCATACGCTTTCCGGCAAGGCGATGAAATCGTACTCTTTGCCGAAGGCGTTCTTCAGAACCTGTTTGGCATCGAGATGGACTTTTTCTTCCATCAGGTAATTGCATATCTGCGCGTTCGGATAAACGATAATCATTTCTTTGAGACCGTTTGCGGCAAGAACACCGTCCATCAGGTAACGGGCAACCGGTGTCAGATGCAAACTCAGCTTGTCGCCCATCCGGCGCCAGTTATTGACGATCTTGACTTTTTCCTCTCGGGCTTTCTGGTCGCGCGATTCGTGAAGAATCGTTTCGATCCGTTTGACATCGTAGACTCTTTGGGTTTCCAAATCGTCGATTTCTTCTGCAGTCACTGGAGCCACGGTTTCGCTTTCAGCCCGAGGAGTCCGAACAACAACCGTAGTCGGCGAAGTTTGCGTTTGAGGTTGCGGAGCAGCTTGAACCTGCGGCACGGTTTCAGGTGCAGCAGGAACTTCCGCCGGAGCTTTTTTCATTGCTTCTTCGAGTTGGTTAATCCGTGCGCCCAATTTGAAACTGTACTCTTTGACATTATTGATTGATTTCGATAATTCGTCGAGCACCGTGGCATCGAGCGCCGGCGTTTCTTCTTTCTTTTCCGCTTTCTCGGCTAAATCGTCGATTCTTTTTACCAAACCGTCGATTTCGCTCCGATAGGCAAGTTGGAACGCTTCCACCGCATCCTGATAATGTTCGAATTGTTGTTTCAATTCATTATATTGATCTTTAATTTCGTTGATTACTTCCTCGGAATGAGGTTTTTCTTCATTGTGATAAAGTTCAACAATATCCAAGCGTTCTTCCACACCGTTGAATTTGCCCATAATCAGCTGCACAAGCGAATCCATATCGTCGATTCGGTTTTGAAGCTGCATCATCATTTCCTGGGTATTGGCAATAAACAGATTGCTCGGTTCCTGAGATTGTTCCGGTTTGGCTCCCAGAATATTCGTGACTTTGCTTTCGATTATTTCAATCCTTTCCAACAAGTCGCTGTTGATTGGATTCGGTTCTTCTTTGACATTTTCTTTGATTACAGAGATTCTGCTTTCTAATTCGGTTAATTTTGCCAATAGTTCTTCATCGGCTTTCGGTTGAACTTTCTGGGCTTTTTCAGATAAAGCCGCAACCTGATTTTCTAGTGAAGTCAGTCTTGTCAGCAATTCTTCGTTTGTTTCATTTATATTATTACCGGTTTGAACATCGTTTTCCGCCGGTTTTGTTGTTTTTACGGCTTCGACGTCAGCTTTGATTTCTCTCAGCGCATCGCCAATAACTTCCACGATGCCCATTTTGTCCTCGAATTCGACCTGAAGACGTTTTTGGGCATCTTCCAATTCCAATATTCTATTTTCTATTTCTTTATTATATGTGGTGTTGCTAACTCGGTTTTCCAAAAACTCGAGTTTTGCGTTGACGCTTTCCTGCCAATCTTTGATGTTTTGGTTGGCAAATTTGGCTTCCAGGCTTTGGACGTTGCGTTCGAGGTCGCAGATGCTTTCTTCGAGGATGGCAATCGTTTCGCTCTTTTCGATATCGATTTCCTGAACAACCGGAGTTTCGTCCTGGTAATGAATCATTTTCATGATTCCGACTTCCAAATAAATCATTTGGGAAGTCGTCCATTTCATCTTGTTTTGAATATCGATTAAAATATCTAAATATTTAAGAATCTGCATCCGTTTCAGCGATTTAGCCAGGGCGATAAATTTTTCGTCGTCGAAAACTGCCTTCTTGCTTAGGGCGTTTCCCTGAGTCTGATAAAGGAGAAGATCGCGGCAGAGCTGAATCAAACCGTAAGTTATGCGATCGACTTCTTTTCCCGACTCGACCAATTCCTCGATAATCGATAAGGAGTTTGTGACGTCTTTGCTTTCAAACGAAGAGAGGAGTTCCAAAAGTTTCACCTTGGAAACCCGGCCAGTCACTTTGTCGACATCTTCGATGGTTATTTCGTCGTCGGTAAAGGCGCTGACCTGGTCTAGCATACCCAAAGCATCGCGCATTCCGCCTTCCGCAGCTTCCGCGATTCCTTCGACGGCTTCATCCTTAATCAATATACCTTCTCTTTCAATTACCCGGTTGAGCATCATGACGATTTGCGCTTTGGTCAATGGTTTGAAATCGAATCTTTGACAGCGCGAATGAATTGTCAACGGTATTTTATGGGGTTCGGTCGTGGCAAAAATGAAACACACGTGAAGAGGGGGTTCTTCCAATGTCTTTAGAAGAGCATTAAATGCGGAGAGGCTGAGCATGTGCACTTCGTCGATGATATATACTTTGGTTTTCAACAAGCTCGGAAGAAAGTTTACTTTTTCCAAAATGCGCCGCATTTCGTCGACGCCGTTGTTGCTGGCTGCGTCAAGTTCGATGATATCCGTCGTGACTTCGTTAAGAATCGCTTCGCATTTCGGACATTTGTTGCATGGTTCGCCGTTTTGAGGATTTTCGCAATTGATGGCACGCGCAAAAATCCGGGCAATCGTCGTTTTTCCGACTCCCCTAGGTCCGCTGAAAATATATGCGTGAGAGGTTTTGTTGTACATTATCGCATTTTGCAATGTTTGTGTTACATGCGACTGTCCGACGACTTCCGCAAAATTGTTGGGCCGATAACTTCGGTATAATGCTTTATAGGCCATAGTTCAACTTCCTTTCTCTTCATTAAATAAAAACCAAGAGCACATCAACTCTGTTTTCGAAAAAAACCAATAATAATCATTGATAGTATAGCATAGATTATCAGATTTTTAAAGTTATTTTATCTTTTTTTGAATCCGGCCCAGCTTTTGTGTTTTCGGCGCAACTTGTCAAATTCTTTCCTTATATATAAAGAAATAAAGGGAAGCCTGAAAACTTCTCTTCGTTTTTCCGCTTCCCTTTATATATATTACTTTTTGTTTTCTTTCTTTTCGGTTTCGCTCAAGAGTTCTTTTGCGGAAACCGCCAAACCGGCAATGCTTTGAAGTTCGGAAGGAATGATAATCTTGGTTGCCTGACCTTCCGACATCTTTGCCAAAGCTTCATAAGCTTTTAAAGCCAAGACGCCTTTGTCGACCGCAACATCTTTGATCATCTTCAAGCCCTGAGCCGTTGCTTCGTTCACGATTAAAATCGATTTGGCATGACCTTCGGCTTCATGAACCAAAGCTTCTTTTTTGGCTTCGGCACGGAGAATTTCGGATTGTTTGTCACCTTCGGCGCGAAGGATGGCGGCTCGTTTTTCCCCTTCGGCAAGCAAAATAGCTTCACGGCGTTCGCGTTCGGCACGCATTTGTTTTTCCATGGCGTCGCGGATGTCTTTCGGAGGCATAATGTTTTTGACTTCCACGCGGAAGACTTTGATGCCCCACGGGTCGGTCGCTTCGTCGAGAATTGCGCGCATTTTCGTATTAATCAAATCGCGGCTGGTCAACGCTTCGTCCAAATCAAGATCACCCATGATATTACGGAGAGTGGTTGTCGTTAAATTATCAAGCGCGCCGATTGGATTCGATACGCCGTACACATATAGTTTAGGGTCGGTGATTTGGTAATAAACTACGGTATCGATTTGCATCGTAACGTTATCTTTGGTGATTACTGGCTGAGGTTCGAAATCAATTACCTGTTCTTTTAGGTTGACGATTCCGATTTTGTAAGGACTGTAATAAGATTTGCTTTTGGCATATGTGGTAGCCGCATTCGGATCGACCGCTATCCGATCGATGAACGGAACCAAAAAATGAATTCCGGTATCCCAGGTTGCATGGTATCTTCCCAGACGTTCAACGACATAAGCGTTGGTTTGGGGAACAATACGAATGTGCGAAATAATGATTATCGCAATCAAGACCAACAAAACAATAACAACGATTAAAAAAGCTTCCATAATTTTCTCTTCCTTTCTTTTTTTATTAAGTTATTTAATGTTAATTTCCTGAATCGCATCTACGACCAGTTTGTTACCATCAATCCTTGCCACGACGACTTTATCGCCTACGGCAAAAGATTGGTTGTTGAGAGAAATAGCCGTCCACGTCCGAAAATCGACAATAACTTCGCCCTTTGAGAAGGGAGTGATTTCTCGCGTAACCTCTCCGACTTTACCGATTAACCGGTCGGCATTGGTCCTTACTTCGGTGTTTTTCTGCAGCTTCGCCACAAGCGGTCGGGTTGCGAGAACCAAAATAAACGATACTCCCGCAAATACCGCCATCTGAACGATCACGTTTGCTTCGAGAATTGCAGCGAGTAGACCCCCGATTGCACCGAGGGAAAACCAAATGGAAACTAACTCTGCGGATTCGGTTTCCAATACTACTGCAATAATGGCTACAAGGATCCAAATAATAATCATGTACATTTGCGTTGAACCCCAAAATGATAACATTAATATACCTCCTTGGTATTAACAATCAACATCCGGTTTCCGGTATTCCAGAGAGCACTGAATTTGTACGCTGTCTTGCTGCGAAAATCAAGCGCGAGATGATCACTGATTTCCGTAATTAGATGTTTACCCGAAATGCGTCCGTAAGATGGTTTGATGGCTATTTTGTGCAAACTTTCCGCATCATGGTTTTCCGCTTCTTCTTTGGAAACTTTCTGAATGATGATATTTCCCGATTCGCGATCGATTCCCACAGCAACCGCATAGGCGTCTTTAAAATAATTGGCCGCATGCTTGTTCAAAGTTATATTGTTTTCGTAGAGCGTAACAGCGCCTAAAGAACTGTTTTTTGTAATCCAATCTATCTTCATAATGCTCCTCCTTACTAACATTATAATCAAAATAGACTTTTTTGTCAAGAAAATGTATAAAAATGTATAAAAAATATTTTGTTTATATAATAGTGTATGCGCTGTATCTTTATTATATAATATTCTTTTGTCAAAACAACCGGCAAATTGTTCGTCCGAAACTTTTTTGAAGGGGTTAAAAACGGCAAAAAAACACAAAAACTTCAATAGAAAAATTAACCAATTTTGCTTTTTTGAAAATCTTTTATAATATATTCATTGTTTTATTGAAGAATTGGTGGTATAATAATACAGAAAAAATTAACGAGGTGAATATAAATGCAAATGCGTGTAACAAAAATTATAATATTAATAATATCAATTTTATTTCCATTAATTGTAACAACCTTTATTGCCTTTTACTCTTACGGAGCCGTCGGCGGTTGGGAGAAAAATCAGGACCGTTTCATCGAATACTATTTCAACAGCAAGTATTCGACCGAAGAACAAATCGAACGTTCCGTCCGTTTCTCGGCCGCAAAATTCCAAAAGAACGTCAATAACGTAACTTTCAGAGATCCGGACACAAAAGACGCGCTTCAATTAAACAACGGCACCTTGAATTTGGCCAATGCGTTTTCGGTTGAGTCTTACGCTATCATGAACGAAATCGATGAAAGCAAAACGATTCAATACACATTCTTCATTTACGATATCGCCTACGGAACAACCGAAGACCCGATCGTCAAACCGGCCGATTTATATATCGTTTCGGTTCAGGGAGTCGGAACGGAAGCCGATCTACATCTTCGTTCGGCACTCGATTCCTTAAGCGATTCCCTCAAAGACAGCGGTTCCACCGGCGCCGCAACCCCATCGTCCGCGCGTTCCGGTTACTATCCTATTTACGACAACAATGCCGACGACCCTGAGAATGCGGACAAAGCGCATTACGTATATACTATTACCCCTAACAACACTTACATGTTCACTCATATCGACGACAACGGTGTCGAAAAAGAAATCAGCTCCATGCCTTTCTTGTCTACCAGAGAAGCAACGTTTGCGATTGTCCAAAAAACCGGACTCGACGAAGATCCGATTAAAGTTTGGACCATCGGAACATTAACCAATATTAAGTCTTCAACAACAGCCAACAACGATTTGAACTTCAACACTTTGCCGAATCTGTCCGAAGGTTACAAATCCGACCTCAAAGCGGCCGGATACCTGAAATTCGTTTGGCCGACCCTTTTATGGCAATCCGCAATCGCTCTTGTCATTACGGCGGGATTATCTTATCTGTTTTATAACATTTGGACTATCGAAGACGAGGAAACCAAGAAGCTGAAACCGACAAATGTAAAGAAGGTAAAGAAATAGGTCGTTAAGACCTTTTCTTTTAGGAAAAAACTATGGATATTAAAGAAATCGAAAGATTGTTGATAACGACTTACCGTAAAGACCTCTACCGCCCCTTTATCCAGGCGATAGCGGAATACGAATTGATTAAACCCGGCGACAGGATTGCGGTATGCATCTCCGGCGGGAAAGACAGTTTAACCATGGCTAAACTAATGCAGGAATACCAGCGGCACGGCCAGGTGCCGATTGAAGTGGTATATATCGTCATGGATCCGGGATTTACGGAAGAAAATGTTGTAGCTTTAGAAGAAAACGCCAAGAAAATGGGCATTCCGATCGAAATAGTAAAATCGGATATCTTCCAGGTGGTCGAACGAATCGCCGGCGATTATCCGTGTTATATGTGTGCCAGAATGCGAAGAGGAACATTATACTCGATTGCCAAACAAAAAGGATGCAACAAAATCGCTTTGGCCCACCATTTCGACGATGCAATTGAAACAATCCTCTTAAACATCTTTTACGGCGGGACATACAAATGCATGATGCCGAAACTGAAAGCCCAGAATTTCCCCGGCATGGAACTAATCAGACCTCTTATATATATTAAAGAAAAAGACATTATCCGTTTTATCAAGCAAATCGGGGTTACGCCGATGAATTGCGGGTGCGTGGTGGCGTGCGGAAAAACCTCGTCCAAACGCAGGGAAGTCAAAAACCTGATTGCCAACATGCGCAAGATTTATCCGAACGTCGACATCTCGATTTACCGCAGCGCGCAAAACGTTAATCTCAACTGCGCATTGGGCTGGAAACACGGCGACAAACAACACAGTTTCCTTGAATACTACGACGAAGATATATATTCGGACGAAAATTAATCAAAAAAATAAAAAATGCAGATTAAGGTTAAAATCCTTATTCTGCATTTTTTTATTAGAATTCGCAGTTTTTCGGTGTTCTAGGATAAGGAATGACGTCGCGGATGTTTTCTACTCCGGTCACATACATAATCAAGCGTTCGAATCCCATTCCGAAACCCGAATGTTTGACGCCGCCGTATTTTCTTAAGTCGATATACCAGTCGAGTTCAGCTTTGTTCATTTTGAGTTCGTCCATGCGTTTAAGCAGCATATCCAAACGTTCTTCACGTTGGGATCCTCCGACCAATTCTCCGGCTCCCGGTACCAAATAATCGACCGCTGCAACCGTTTCGTTGTCGTCATTCAAACGCATATAGAATGCTTTGATGTCTTTCGGCCAATCGGTTATAAAGACCGGCGCTTTGAAATGCACGTCAGTCAAATACTTTTCGTGTTCGGTAGCGAAATCCTGTCCGTATTCCGGTTCGACTTCGAATTTCTGGCCGCTTGTCTTCAGGATATCCACCGCAGTTTTGTGGGTGCAGATATTGGCTTTTGATTTTAGCAGCGCTTCGAGCTGGGCGATTTTGCCCGGTGCGACAAACTTATCGAAGAATTCCATTTCTTCTTTGGCGTTTTCCAAAATGAATCCGACGACATATTTGACCATTTCTTCGATTAAGGCGATGTTGTCGTTCAAATCAGCAAACGCAACTTCCGGTTCAATCATCCAAAATTCGGAGGCATGGCGGGTGGTGTTGGAGTTTTCGGCCCGGAAAGTCGGCCCGAAAGTATAAACCTTTTTGAACGCCAGCGCAAATGTTTCGGCTTCCAGTTGGCCGGTAACGGTAAGGTTGACTTTTTTTCCGAAGAAATCTTTGGAATAGTCGACTTCCCCGGATTTGGCGATGCGTTCCAAATCGAGGGTGGTGACCTGGAACATTTGACCCGCGCCTTCGCCGTCGTTGGATGTAATCAACGGCGAATGGACATAGATAAAGCCTTTTTCGTTAAAGAATTTGTGAATGGCAAACGCCAGCAGACTTCTTACCTTAAACACCGCATAGAACAGATTGGTTCTGGCTCTTAAATGGGCATTCTTTCTTAAGAATTCTCTGGTATGTCGTTTGGGTTGAATCGGATAATCCTCCGGACTGTCGCCTTCAAGCACAATTTTGTGGGCTTTGATTTCGATCGGTTGCGCTTCTTTTGGCGACAATACGACCTCTCCGTCCACGGTCACCGCGCTTCCCACACGGATTTTGGCGGCTTCCTGCCAGTTTTCCAAAGATTGGTCGTAAACTATTTGCATGCTTTCAAAAAACGAACCGTCGTTCAAAACGATAAATCCGAATTCCTTCTGACTGCGGTTGGAGCGTACCCAACCTTCCAAACGCACTTTTTTGCCGACAGCGCCTGCTTTTTCCTTAATTAAATGCTGAACACTGGTTTTTTGATAGTCGCTCATATTTTTTCCTCCTTCTTGAAATAAAAATAGTCCTTAGGAATTTGCTTCCTAAGGACGAAAATTTCGCGGTACCACCTTAGTTCACGGCTGTTATGCCGATAAGCATATATATTGCCGTGCCCTCGTTGATCCATAACGCCGGATTAAGCGGGTAGTTCTACTTTCAAAAATGATTTCTTCTACCACTCCGAGGTGTTCTTTCTATCGGGCTTTTCTGTTAAGTTTCCACTGTCCTTAACTCACTGGAAGAAGCGCTCCCGATATACTTTTCCTCTTCAACGTTTTGCTTTTTCGTAATTTGTTATCTGTATTATATGCTCTCTTGAGCAATCTGTCAAGTCTTTTTGCTATTTGCCCAAACAAAACTTCGAGAACAGTTCGTCAATCAATTGATCCGTGCGGACTTCCCCGATGATTTCCCCCAGGGAATTCCAGGCCGCCTGAATATATATATCCACAATATCAATATAGACGTTTTCCGAAATTGCCTTCATAGCTTCGTCCAGATTGCTGATTGCCTCGTTAATTTTGGCAAGCTGGCGGGTATTGCTTATATAGGAAACGTCGGTGTCGTTGATATCCCTAATCATTACGTATTTGGTGATAGCTTCTTCCAACTTGCTTATGTCATTCGGGTTGGTGGCCGAAATGACAATCGCGTCGGAAAACGCTTCCGGATTGACGACAAGCGGAAGGTCGCTTTTGTTGATAACCGTTAAATGAGGACGGTTTCTGACCAGTTCAAGCAAATCGTAGTCCATTTTTTCGAGCGGCTCACTGCCGTCCAATATCAAAAGAATCAACTCGGCTTCGTCGATTTTGTGCTGGCTCTTGGAAATTCCGATTTTTTCGACTTCGTCTTGGGCTTCCCTGATGCCCGCCGTGTCGATTAAGTTCAGCATAATGCTTCCCAATACGAGTTTTCCTTCCACGATATCCCGGGTTGTGCCCGGAATAGGAGTCACGATGGCTTTGTCTTCTCTAAGTAATGCGTTTAGCAGGCTGCTTTTGCCGACGTTCGGCCTGCCGATGATAACCGTTTTGATGCCTTCTTTGATTTTTTTGGCATCGCTCGAATAGGCAAGTATCTTTTTCAGCTGATTATATATATCCTGAATTTGGGGTTTAATGACCGAATTGGTTAATTCTTCCGCATCGTCGTATTCCGGATAATCGATATTGACCGCAATAGTGGCGATTATATTCATGAGTTTGGAGCGCAAATTGTCGATTGCGTTTTTAATGTCGCCCCGCAGGCCGTAATTGGCGAGCCGAAGCGCCGCTTTGCTCTCAGCATCAATCACATCCATAACCGCTTCCGCTTTCGTAAGATCAATCCGTCCGTTCAGAAAGGCCCGTTTCGTGAATTCGCCTGGTTCGGCGATCCTCGCCCCCTGAAGCGCAAGCAGTTCGAAAATCTGGTTGGTTACAAAAATGCCGCCGTGGCAATTGATTTCCACGATATCTTCTCTGGTATATGTTTTCGGCGCCCGATATACCGTCACCAAAACTTCGTCAATCGTTTCTTCGGTTTTCGGATTGACGATATGGCCGTAATGCACGGTATGGCTTGGGACTTTGCGAAGGTCTTTGCCTTTGAAAACTCTTGAAGCTATCTCGAGAGCTTCGCTTCCGCTCATCCGCACGATGGAGATGGCGCCTTTGCCGAAGGCGGTTGATATTCCTAAAATCGTATCGTTCATTGTTTCTTTCATTCGCTGCTCACTTTTTCTTCCAATAAGGTTTCTTCATCCATTTTGTCGATTTGTTCGAACTGTTTAATGATTTTTTCGTTAGTCGTACTCAGTTTGTCGGATTCGTCTTTGGCTTTTTCGATTGCTTTTCTGACCAGAGTCCAACGATCGTTGTAACGTTCGAATTCTTTGCTTAGTTTGCGCAACTCTTCGATAATCAGGTTGGTGTTTTGGCGCCGTTTGTAATCCAACAAAGATATCTGGATTACTTTAAGCGTGGCAATCAAAGTCGTCGGGGACGTCAAAGCCACGTGCTTTTTCTCCGCATAACCAACCAATTCCTGTTGGGTTGCCAAAATATAATAATATATCGCTTCGGACGGAATAAACATCAAGGCGTAACCGATGGTTTCGCCCAGAATAATATATTTTCGGGAAATATCGTCGATATGTTTTTTCACATCGGCTTTGAAGGCCGTTTCGTAATTCTTTTTTTCGGCTTCCGGAATACCCGGGGCAATCATTTTCCGATAGTTTTCCAAAGGAAATTTCGAATCGATTGCAATGTGCCCTTTGTTCTCCGGCGTGAAGATTATGGCATCGACTCTCGTGTCGTTCGACATCTTGTACTGCGTCTGATATATATCTCCGCTTACTCCGAAGACATTTTCCAAAATCGCGTTCAGTTGGAATTCGCCGAAATTTCCGCGTTTGGTTTTGTCCTGCAGGATATCCTGAAGCTGAATGATATCTTTTGACAAAGCTTCGATATTAGTTTGTGCCTGATCGATAACAGCTAAACGTTCCATTACGTTGGTAAAAGTTGTTCTTGTCTGTTCGAATCCCGTTGCCAAACGGGTTTCGACGCTCGCATTGATTTTGGCGAGTTCGTCGGAAACGGTTTTTAAAAGCTGAACTTCGACCTGACTGAACTTGTTTTGAATTTCGTACAGTTCTTTGGTGGCGTTCGATAAAGTCTGCGCATTCTTTTCGGACAAAACCTCGAACCTCTGATCGATAACCGCGCGCGTCTTTTCCAATTGCTCTCTGATATGGTCGTTGGTTTTTTGCATCAAATCAAGCTGATTTTTGTAAAGCGCGTTTTCGATCAGATTTCCAAAATCCTCTGGTTTTTCTTTTCCCTTGTCTTTAATCGTTCTAAACAACAGGACAAGCATAACTGCGTTAAGCAATAAAATTGCCCCCAAAATAACAGCAATCACTGTATCCGGTAAGCTCATATCTTCCTTACCTCCCTTTATTTATGTATATTATATCACAAGATATATCTTCTGGGGTTATTTTAATATACCAGTAAATGGAAACATTTTCACTGTTTAATCGTTGGCGAACCGGTTTTCCCTGTGTTATAATTGTTTTGAAGTCCGAACTAACCTTCGCTCATCTTTTGCTTGGTCTATTTGGTCTTCATCCCTTATTATTTTTTTCTAGTTTCTTTTTCAAAAAGAGAGGGCCGCAAGCCCTCTCTTTATTTTTTGCTTTTTACTTTTTTACTCTTGGTTCGATAATCAGATAGCGTTCCGGTTCAACGCCTTCGGAATGCGTTGTGACATCGCGCCAATCGGATAATTTGTTGTGAACGACTTTACGTTCGTAGGCGTTCATGTAATGAAGTTTGACGGGAATTTTGGTTTTGGCGACATCTCTCGCAATCCGGGTTGCCATGCGTTCAAGCTGTTCGTCGCGTTTTTTCCGGTAATCGCCAACATCGACTTTTACGACAAACCCCGATTCGTGATCGCGGTCGAAATACTGATTGACAATCATCGAAGCCAAAAACTGAAAAGCGCTCAGTGTTTTGGCACCTTTGCCGATCAAAACATTGTTGGCTCCGTCGGTCGATACGCTGTATTCGACAACGTTGTCGCGCATTTTGCGTTCCACGTAACCCATGATATTGGCATTTTGCAAAAAAGTTTCCAAATAATCTTTGGCTTTTTTGATTGGATTGGCATCAACCATGACATGAACCTGAATTTCATCCCGGGATACTTCTTCCGGCGTCAAAACATCGAAATACAAATCTTCTTTTGCTACGCCCAATTCCTTGACAGCTAATTCTTCAACTTCCTGAAGAGTGTGTCCCACATATATTTTCTCTTTCACTTCTCCACCTCTTACTTCGCGTGCTTATTGCGTAAACGTTCTAAGCGTTCAGCGCTCTGTTTTTGCCCGATATAAGATTGGAACATTGTATAGATGTTACCAATCAACCAATAGAATCCCAAGCCGGCTGCGCTGCTCAAGACGAACATTCCCATCATGATTGTCATGAAGTACATCGTATACTTCATGGTTTTTTGGGTTTCGCTTTCCTGTGCGACTGCCTGACGGCGGTAGGCAGGAATATTGGCCTGCGATTCTTCCTGAAGTTTCTTTTGTTTTCTTTGTAAAATGAATTGGCTCAAAAGCTGCGTTCCCACAACCAAAACCGCCAGAATAATTACGCCCCACATCTGCCAGGAATCGCCCTGGGTACGGTCTTTGAACAAATCGATGCCAAAGACCTTGGTATTCAATCCTTCAATCCAGTTGGCGGTTCCGCTGACTTCGCCGTTGGTATACGGCAAACGGGAAATCGCCCGGAAGATACTCATGAAGATCGGGAATTGCAGGAACGGGAGCAAACAGCCGCCGATGCCGACTTTGTATTTGCGATAAATTGCGGCCATTTCCATCTGTTTCGCTTTTTGCGATTCCGGATCGGTTCTTCTTTCGTATTTGGCTTCCAGCTTGGCTAGTTCCGGTTGCATCAATTGCATTTTCAGACTCATGTCGTTGGTTCTGGCGTAAATCGGCCAGCCGAGTGTACGGACGAGCAATGTGGTAAGGATTAATCCGATAACATAGTAACCGCCGAGCAATTTGGACAATGTTTTCAAAACCCAGCCAACTGGGAAGGTAAAGAAATTATTGAACAAATGGCCCCAAAAACCGTTTCCGAATCCGTAAAATTGGATCGGAGCGGGTTGCAAACGATAGCGGTCGGCCTGGATTGTATAAAAATACACTATTTCGTAAACATCCTGAGTTGCTTCGAATTCGGCTTCGTTTACCGATTGGACGGTCGCACCGGTACAACTCGAACCGGTTCTGCGTACAAGTCCAAGTTTTGCGGCTTGGGTAGCCGTATCCAATTTCGCCAAATATTTGACTTTGGCTTTTTCGATTAATTCGTTTTGGTAATCTTCCAAAGAATCCGCTTCGATATAACGGTCGATTTGATCGATTGCGCTTAATTTAGCCCCTTGAAGCTGGGCGTTTTTGATTTCGTCTTTAAACGCTTCTCTGTCCACGCCCCGAACGCTTACCCCGAGTTCCTGGGCGAGTGCTTCAAGCTGATTCAAGGCATTATCCAAAAACTCGTCGGTGTTGGTAATCGCTTCGTTTGTGAGGATTGAGGTAATCTTGGCGTAAACTGATGTCTGCGCGTCCGCGTTTTCCTCCGGTACTAAAAGGTACGTTCTCAATGCGTTGCGGGTCTTTTCCAATTGAGCGTTTTGGATTTCGGTTTCCAAATCTTTATAAGTGATTGTCTCTTTCTTTCCGCAACTCACCAGGAAAAAAGCGAAAAAGCCCAAAACAATTGTTATCATCGCATAACGAATTATTTTACTTGTCTTTGTAATCATTTAATTCTCCTCAATATTAAATTTTTGATTGATTGAGTTTATCAGCTCGGTTAATTCCTCTTTCAACTGAAGAAATTTCAGCGTTTTGCTTGCTTCTTTTACAACAATTACTACCGATACATTGGGAAGCACGTCTAGAATCGGACGCATGATTTCTCTAACGACGCGTTTAATATAATTTCTTTCAACCGCACTGCCGTATTTTTTGCCAACCGAAATTGCGTACAGGTTGTTTTTCAAATTGTTTTTCTGATAATACAGCGTAAAACAGGGACTGCTCACTTTTTTCCGTCCGCGGACGATTCGAGCAATATCTTCGTTTTTCTTTAAGCGATAGCGTTTTTTCATTATTATCCCTCGTTATAAAACAAAAAGACCTCTTCTAACGTTTTTGGTGACAAGAAGTGGTCTATGTATCGATATTTGGTTGTACCATAAGTGGAAAATTATGCTGATAAGACTGCGCGACCTTTTAAACGTCTACGAGCCAATACCTTTCTTCCTCCGACTGTTGCCATGCGGGCACGGAATCCGTGGGTTTTACTATGTTTTCGTTTGTTAGGTTGATATGTTCTTTTCATACGAGCACCTCCTATAAACCATGCTTGTATATTATACATGAAGTGCTTTTGTTTGTCAACGAAATGAGTACTTTTTTATTTTCGGCAATATCTTCGGCTCGCTTTTTTATTATTATTACCCAAAATCGGTTTGTTTAACAGCGCTATCGTCAATAAACCACTTTTAGTATGTCTTGATGTTTTCGAAGTCGACCCAAGCTTTGGTTACGGTTTCCCTGTTGTCGCTTCCGGTGACTTTGGCGATAATGTACAATTTGGAAATGGTGTAAACTTTGTTGACGTCAACCGCATTCGTCGAAGGCATTATCGACGATTGGTTGATGCAGCCGTAATAGGAATCGATTAAAATGTATTCGCTGAAATAATTTTCGGTATCGGTCGGGTGATTGGTTACCCGGGCATAGATTTCGATAGCCATATTTTCCATGGTAACTCCGTCGACGGTTTTCGGAATCAGATACGTGCGGAGCTTGTTGACCGTTTCTCCGGTTACCCGCCGTTCAATCCGCAGCTCAAACAATTCGCCCTGGTTGACCAAATACCCTTTTTTGCCGGCCGTTTCGTTGTCGATTTGACGTTCGTCGAAAGAGTCAAAATCGATTTTTTCCAAATCCAAGTCTTCAGCCTGATAGGTAAAGTGTTTGAAGTCGTATTTGCCGGTTTGGGTATTGCGGATTTCGTAATAAATGCTTACATACAGTTTTATGGGTTTATTGTCAAGTTTTGTATATTCTTCGGTTTTGGAGTCGTAATCGTTGCTTGTTTTGCCCAAATTAGACCAAGACGCAAAACTTGCGGAAGTATTGCTCCATGTGCTCGCTTTGCCTTCTTTATATAATAGATTGCCGTCGGCGGTCAAAGCGGTCAGGAAGCCGTGAACGTTGATGATCATCGCATTCGAATCTTTTTTGGTTAAATACATGAATACATCCCAATAGGAGTATTCTTTGTTTTTATCGGTATTGGAACCGGTTGTACTCGGAATATTTCTTTTTTCCCGTTTTTTTAGGGTCACAATCAAATTTTCGTCATATGGGGTCGTACCGTAGTCCTGATAATTGGCATCGATGGAAGGTTGGAACATTCTTGTCAAAAGCACAATCAACGTTGCCAAAACTACTGTGTACACTACTAAAACCAAAACTTTTACTTTGACGCTCAATTGCGAAAATTTATGCATAATTCTTCACCTCAATATCGAAATTATACCATAAGGGCCCTTTCTTTGCAAGCAAACCATCGTATAAAGTTTTCCACAATATCCACATTGGGAAAACTGTTGGGAAAACTTTCCGGAATTTTCCACAGGAAAACTTTTTGAAAAATGTTTATTAATGTTTTAGCCGATTTTTTTGTCATTTTGTGATATATTATAGGGTAAGAGGTGATATTATGGACAACGCTCATCAGCTTTGGCTTGAAGTAAAATCTAGGCTCCAAAACGCGGAACACCTGATCGGAAAAACCGAATACGAAGAATTGATCCAACCAATCGATACGATTCACAAAGTTTCGGGCGGATACATCTACCTCATCGTATCTTCCATGTTGGAAAAATATCGCCTGGAGAAGTTTTACCTGGAGAAAATGAATCAGGTACTGGCAACAATTACCAATGAGGTTGTCAAATTCAAAATAATTACCGCGGAAGCCGCCGAAAAAGAAAGGGAAAGCAAAATCGACGAACCTTTTCAGGTGCCGGATGCGGTCAACAAGCGGGTTTTGCGGCCAGAATATACTTTTGATAACTTTGTAACCGGCGAATCCAACCGTTTTGCCTTCCTTACCGCTATGAAAGTTGCCGAATCTCCGCACGTCACGGTGAACCCGTTGTATATTTTTGGTGACGTGGGACTCGGAAAAACCCATCTCATGACCGCCATCGGCCACTTTGTGCTTGACAACAACATCAACACCAACGTGGTTTACACGACGGCACAGCAGTTTGCGGAGGATTATTTTCAGGCCACAACCTCCAAAAAGCCGGGAGCAATCGAAAGTTTTTACCAAAATTACCGTGAAGCCGAGTTGCTGTTGGTCGACGATGTTCAGTTTTTGTCCGGAAAAACCAAAACCCAGGAAGAATTCTTTAAGGTTTTTGAGTATTTGTTCGAAAACAATCGGCAAATCGTCTTGACATCCGACCGTCCGGCAGCGGAACTCGAAAATATAATGGCAAGATTAAAGTCCCGTTTTAGCTGGGGCGTGCTTGTCGACATCAAAAAACCCGATTTGAATTTACGCAAATCAATCCTGAAAAGGAAACTTCCTTTCCTTATTAAGGACTATTCCGACTTTCCGGAAGACGTCATCGAATACATTGCTCTGCATTTCGACGACAATGTCAGGGATTTGGAAGGCGCGCTTCGCCGTTTCATCTATTATTGCGTTTCGCTTAATGTCGATTTTACCATCGAAAACGCTCAGCTGGCGCTTGATGCCATCATTTCTCAAGACAAAACAAGCCTTCAACCAGATTACAACGATGTAATCGAACAGATAAAAACCGCTGTGGCACGTTACTTCAATGTTTCGATGCGTGATTTGTCCTCGCAATCGCGACGCAAAGATCTGGTTTATCCGCGCCAAATCGCCATCTACTTAATAAGGACGCTGTTTGATGTTCCTTTGAAGAAAGTCGGCGAATTCTTCGGGGACCGCGATCACGCCACCGTGGCGCATTCCGAAAAAAAGATAGCTGCCCTCATCGAAACCGATTGGGCTGTGAAGCAGGATGTCGAAAATTTATCCAAAAAATTCAAAGAAGACAAGCAATAACCCCTGAATTTATCAAGTTTTCCACATTTCCACAATGTTAATAATAATAAAAACCAAAAAGAAAATTTATAAAAAGGAGATTGACTATGAAATTCACGATTTTTCGAGATATTCTTTTAGATGCCTTAAACCATGTTTCTAAAGGATTGTCCACCAAAACACCGATGCCGGTACTGTCCGGGATTAAAATCGAAGTTAGTCGCGAAAAAATAATTCTAACCACTACAAACCGCGAAATATCCGTTCAAATCGTTTTGGATACCAGCGACCAGGTAACTGTTTACGAAGAAGGAAGCTGTATTGTACCCGGAAAATACTTTATTGAGATTATCAAAAAAGTCGAAGGAAAGACCGTCGACTTCACCTTGTTCGAAGAAAACACCATTAAAATATTGTCGGATCGTTCCAACTTCACCTTAATAGCCTTGGAAAAAAGCAATTTCCCAGACGTTTCGTTCGAATCGATGGGAACCCCGATTGTAATAAAAAGCACCCTATTGCGACAGATTATCAAGCAAACGGCGTTTGCGGCCGGGACTTCGGAAGCCAGAGTCGTTCTAACAGGCGTCTGCTTCGAGCTAAAAGGAGACAAACTCGAAGTGGTTGCTACCGACAGCTACCGCTTGTCCAAGAAAGTAACCCAACTGCCAGAACCACATCAGCCTATTCAAATCAATATCCCGAGCAAGGCACTTGAGGAATTAAACAAGATCCTTGAAAGCAAGGATACGGATGTCGAATTATTCATCATCAGCAACAAAGCTTTGTTTAAAATTCAAAACATTTCCTTTATGACTCGCTTAATCGAAGGGAACTTCCCCGATACAAACAGTCTGTTTCCGAATACCCATATTGTCGAAATAGAATTCAATAAAAACGATCTTCTTGCTACAATCGATCGAACCCAGGTTTTTACAGGAAACGACGTTTCGAGCACGATAAAGATGGTTCTCAACCGCGATAAGACTGTTCACGTATTCTCCAGCTCCAGCGAAATCGGACGTGTCGTGGACGAGATTTCCCCTTTAAAAGTACAGGGCATCGATCAATTTCAAGTGGCTTTCAGCGCCCGATATTTCTTGGAAGCCTTGAGAGCGTTCGAATCTCAAGAGGTCACAATGAAGCTAACCGGGGAGCTTAAGCCTTTCCTCATTACCGGTAAAAACGATGACAACTTGGTCCAATTAATCCTTCCGGTAAGGACATTTTAAACAAAAAAACCTTGATTTTTCAAGGTTTTTTGTTATTTATGGTCAAATTTGAAGTTCAGAAAAGGTCGCCAATAGGTCGTTTTTGATTTCGTCGCGGTTTTTCTGATGAAATTTTGAAGGCATTTGATGTTCGTCGAAGACGCTGACACCCATCTCCTGGAGGTTCCGAATAATCGATTTATCCTTGATCGGAGTGATGATTTTGGCGTCCGGAGTATAGGTTTTGGCCTGATTTTTTAACTTCTTCAAACAGGTGTTTGGAGCAAGCTTAATAGGGTGGTATCCGGTGGGTACAATGTACTTTATTTTGCCCAAATCGATGTCTGAGTCCGTAAAATACTGAATTGTGTTAATAAAACCGTCCAAACCGAGGGTATCGAGGCCCACTACAAGAAGGATTTCGTCGCTCAAGTCGAGTAATATTTCAGTCAAACGACTACTCGAAGGCGGAAAATCGATGAAAATGTAGTCAAAAAAGCGTCTAAAATAGTCAATTAATTGCCGTAATTTGGTTTCTTGCGGTCTTCTGAGCGTTAAAGTCAGCGAAAACCTGTCTGTATTTAAGGTTTTAATGATATACATATTAGGTCTTGCCTCAAAAACGATGTCGTTCGGCTGGGCTTCGCCAGCTAAAAGGTGTTCAAAGTAGTTATCGTCTCTTTCGCCGACAAATTTTTCTGCACCGAAGATTTTGAAGATGCTGTTTTGGTCATCAGCGCTCAGGACCAAAACTTTTTCACCTTTGATAGAATGGTAATGTGCTAAGTATCCCAGGAACGTTGTTTTTCCGACTCCGCCCTTTTTACAGAAAACTGATACGACTGGCATCCTAGATCATCCCTTCTCGTTGCAATTTTTCTCTGCAAGCTTCTTCGATAAATTCCGAAAACATAATTCCGCGGTTTACACAGGCTATTTTAATTTGCCTTCTTAAGTTTTTTTCCATGGTAGAGGTGTATTTTTCTCTTCCAGACATTTCTTCAACAAATCCTCGTCGCGGAGTTTGCGTTTTTACTGTTTTTGGAGCCTGATAAACCGGTTGTCTGACCGATTTTTGAGGCTCTGGCTGCACAAACGGCTGCTGTTTCGGTACAGTTTCAATAGGTGATTCTTCAAAAAGTTCATCAAAAGGGTTCCTTCTCTTTTGTGTAGGATCCATAAAACTACCTCCTTTAGTCATTCTACCAAAAGTATAGCATAGA
>Ga0208824_1000667_pt1 | contig 35204 bp, 24 predicted proteins | sample AD_JPNTR3_MetaG_FD_184447 | JGI IMG/M metagenome (GOLD analysis project Ga0208824, IMG submission 184447) | Active sludge microbial communities of municipal wastewater-treating anaerobic digesters from Japan - AD_JPNTR3_MetaG (SPAdes) (version 2) | ecosystem: Engineered > Bioreactor > Anaerobic...
TGTGGTGAGCCGCCGCAAATTCACCTCACTCCGTCGCCTACGGCTCCTACATGAGGTGAATTTGCCATTATCTGCTTAACATCTTATTTTTTGAGGGTTAGTGTCCAAGATCATTGACAAGTGTACATTAATTCGTGATCATATCATGATCGTTCACAGGAACGATCTGTAGGGGCAAACCCATGAGTCTGCCCGTCCTCCACGAACATCAAAACGCAGAGGGCGGCGCCCACATCGCCCCATCATGTTGTTACCGTACACGTTTTGCAAATGGCACAGTCGGATATTATCCGCCCCTACACGTTGTTTCCGCATACATTTTGCAAAAGGTCGGTCGCACATTGTGCGCTCCTGCATTTCCGCATACGTTGTTCTAAAGACCTCCAAAAATTTCCCAAAAGACTATTGACACGAAGGGCTTTGGCTGATACAATTAAAGAGGACGCTCCAAATGGAGCCATCAAACTGAAAGGATCACCGCTATGCAGATCTCAGAAAAACAACTGACACAAGTAAATGACCGCATTGCTGCTCTCATAAAAGCCGGCAGCTTCTACGGCAAAAAGCTGGAGGAGGCCGGTATCACTCATGTGGAGACCGTGGAGGACTTCACCAAGCTCCCCTTCTCCGAGAAAAAGGACCTCCGTGACGCCTATCCCCTGGGACTTATGACTGCTCCCGAGGAGGAGATCGTCAGGATCCATTCCTCATCGGGAACTACCGGAACTCCCGTTATCATCCCCTACACAGCCAAGGACGTCGAGGACTGGGCGATCATGTTCGCACGCTGCTACGAAACAGCCGGCATCACCAACAAGGACAGGATTCAGATCACTCCCGGATACGGCCTTTGGACAGCCGGCATCGGCTTTCAGGCAGGCGCCGAAAGACTTGGCGCAATGGTCATCCCCATGGGTCCCGGAAACACCGACAAGCAGCTTGAGATGATGCAGTCCATGGAGAGCACCGTTATCTGTGCCACCTCCTCCTATGCCCTCCTGCTGGCTGAGGAGATCCAGAAGCGTGGCATCAAGGACAAGATCAAGCTGAAAAAAGGCGTTATCGGCTCAGAGCGCTGGAGCCAGAAAATGCGTGACCGTATCGCTAATGAGCTTGGTATCGAGCTCTACGACATCTACGGCCTCACCGAGATCTACGGCCCAGGCATCGGCATAAACTGCTCTGAGAACTCCGGTATGCACTATTGGGACGACTACCTCTACATCGAGATCATCGACCCCAAGACCGGCGAGAATGTCCCCGACGGCGAAATGGGCGAGATCGTTATCACAACTCTGGTGAAGGAGGGCGCTCCCCTTATCCGCTACCGCACCCACGACCTGTCAAGGATAATTCCCGGCAAGTGCAAGTGCGGAAGATGCTTCCCCAGACTTGACACTATCATGGGAAGAACTGACGACATGATGAAGATCAAGGGCGTAAACGTCTTCCCGAGCCAGATCGAAGAGATACTGGGCAGCTTTGAGGAGATCTCCAGCGAGTACCAGATCCGCATCTCTCACCTGGACGGCAAGGACACCATGCGCATCTACGTCGAGACCACCGGAGACTACGACTTCGCCAATCTGGCAAAGCGCATCGCCGAAAAGGTCAAGAGCAAGATCGGCTTCACACCTATCGTCAAGGTGGTAGAAGTAGGCGTTCTCCCCAGAAGCATGAAGAAAACTGCCCGTGTCATCGACGAGCGTTACGACTGATAAGAAAAGACATTTTTCACCCGCAGCAGGTGCTCTGCTGCGGGCTGTTTGCGTGAAAGAAAAGGAGTAGATATGAGTATTTTTGATGTGTTCGACAGAATTTCCTCTCAATCGCCTAAGGCCGGTGGTAAAATAGAGTATGTGATCGCCGGATTGGGCAATCCTGGCCTTGAATACGAGGGAAGCCGCCACAACGCCGGTTTTTTCGCCATTGATATGCTGGCCTCACAGCTGGGCGCCGACATCAACAGACTGAAGTTCAAGGGCAAGACCGCTGAGGTCACTATCGGGGAAAAGCGCTGTCTCCTCCTCAAGCCCACGACCTATATGAACAACAGCGGCGAATCTATAGTCCAGGCGCTGGAATTCTACAAGATCGACGCCGAGAATCTTATCGTGATCTACGACGACATCTCCCTTGACCCGGGCAAGCTGAGGATCCGCAGAAAGGGCAGCCACGGCGGTCACAACGGTATGCGCAGTATCATCGAGCTCACCGGAAGGGACGATTTCCCCCGGATAAAAATGGGCGTAGGCAAAAAGCCCCACCCCGACTACGACCTGGCAAAATGGGTGCTGGGGAAGTTCGGCAAGGAGGACGCTGCTCTTTTGAAGCAGGCCGCCGAGAACGCCTGTGAGTGCATAAAGCTCATGGTGCAGGGCAAGACAGATGAGGCAATGAACAAGTATAATTCCTGAAACGGAGCGTAAAATGGACCTTTTCAAGCAGCTATCCACAAGGCTCCCCGGGTACAAGAGCATCCGGGAGGCCATCGACAAAAACATCTCGCCTGTCTCTGCGACAGGCCTTTCCCATATACACAGGGCGCTCCTGATCCACGCTCTGGCTGAGGACAAGGTGGATCTGGTGATCACCGGGAGCGAGGCCGAGGCCAAGAAGCTCTGCGACGACATCAACATGATGGCAGGCCGGGAGGAGGCCGTTCTCTTCCCGTCGAAGGAGCTGGTGCTGACCCCCGTTGAGGGCGCAAACCGGGAGTACGAATATATGCGTATCTCTGCACTTTCCCGGGCTCTCAGCGGAGACTGCTCAGTGATCTGCGGAAGCATCGAGGCTGTTATGCAGCCCGTTATCCCTCCGGGCGTGCTCACCGCCGCAAGCCTTGAGCTGAAGGTGGGTCAGGAGATCGATCTGCGGCAGTTCGCAGCAGAGCTCTCCCGAAGCGGCTATCAGCGCTGCGAGAAGGTGGAGGGCGCTTCTCAGTTCTCCATTCGTGGCGATATACTGGACATTTTCCCAGTTCAGGCTGACAGGCCGATCCGTGCCGAGCTCTTCGGCGACGAGGTGGAGACCATGGCTGAATTCGACACGGACTCTCAGCGGCGCTTCGACGAGCACCTGGACAGCGTCCTGATCTCTCCGGCCAGCGAGATCCTCTACGACAGCGAGGAACTGGCAGACAAGATCGAGACTCTCATGAAGAAGGTCCGGGGCAAGCACATGGAGCAGGTCCGTGAGCACCTGGGCGCTGACGTGAGAAGGCTCCGTGCAGGAGAGATCCTTGTCCACGGCCAGAAGTATGCTCCCCTGGTCTACGGCGAGCCCACAACGGTTATCGACTATATAACCGGAAACGTGCTCTACAGCGATCATTCGGACATCCTCGCCAACGCAAACGCCGTCATGGCTCGCTACTCCGAGGACGTGAAGATCCTTCTGGAGGAGGGTCAGCTCTGCAAGGGGCTTGATGGCTATGTGCTGGAGCTCCCCGTGATCCAGAATATCGCCGCAAAGAAGGTCTGCATCTACATGAGCACCTTTTTGCAGGGCGGCGACAGGGTGGATTTCCGCAGACTGGTCAGCTTTGAGGCCATGCAGACCGCAGGCTGGGGCGGCGAGCTTTCACAGCTCACCGAGGATCTGACGGACTTCCGTGCCCGTGGATATTCAATGATGATCTGCGCCGGAAGCGACAAGACCCTCCCCATCATCCAGCAGGACATCGAGGAAAGCGGTATCCCCTGCTCTCTGGCAAGGGACGGCGCCCAGCTCGCCCCCGGAAGAGCGATCCTCATGTCGGGCTGTCTCAGCGGAGGCTTTGAGTTCCCCGAGATCAAGACCGTCCTCATCACTCAGGGAAGATCCCTTGACACCGTCCGCAAGACCCGCCGCAAAAAGAAGACCAAGGCTGAGGAGATCCGCAGCCTTTCCGACATCGCCGAGGGCGACCTGATCGTTCACTCCACCCACGGTATCGGCCGATTTATCGGGATCCGCAAGCTGGAATTCGACGGTGTTACCAAGGACTACATCACGATCCAGTACGCCGGCACCGACAAGCTCTACATCCCGGTAACTCAGCTTGACATGGTGTCGAAGTACATCGGCCCCCGTGACGACAGCGGCGTGAAGCTGAACAAGCTCTCCTCCAACGACTGGCAGAAGACCCGCAGCAACGTCAAGCGTGCCGTGAAGGATATGGCCAAGGAGCTCATCGCCCTGTACGCCAAGCGTGAGCAGAGCAAGGGCTTCCCATTCTACCCCGACGACGAGATTCAGCATGATTTCGAGGACCGCTTCCCCTATGTGGAGACCGAGGACCAGCTCACCGCCATTGCCGAGATCAAGGCAGATATGGAGCGTGCCCGTCCCATGGAGCGCCTGCTCTGCGGCGACGTGGGCTTCGGAAAGACCGAGGTGGCCTTCCGTGCAGCCATGAAGTGCATCCTCTCCGGAAAGCAGTGCGCTATCCTTGCCCCAACAACGGTCTTGGCCTATCAGCACTACCAGACAGCCCTGCGCAGATTTGAGCAGTTCCCGGTAAATGTGGAGCTTCTCTCACGGTACCGAACTCCCAAGCAGCAGGCGGAGATCATCAAAAAGCTGAAGCAGGGCAGGATCGACCTCCTCATCGGCACCCACAAGATCATCCAGAAAAGCGTGGTCTTCCGGGACCTGGGACTTGCCATAATCGACGAGGAGCAGCGCTTCGGCGTGGCTCACAAGGAGCGCTTCAAGGAGGCCTTCACGGGAGTTGACGTGCTGATGCTCTCAGCCACCCCTATCCCCAGAACTCTCAACATGGCCATGAGCGGGATCCGTGATATGTCCGTGCTGGAGGAGCCTCCCCAGGACCGCTACCCCGTCCAGACCTACGTCATCGAGTACAACGTGGGAACTCTTGTGCAGGCGATCGTCCGGGAGCTCCGCAGAGGAGGCCAGGTCTACTATATCCACAACCGTGTGGAAACGATCACAGCCTGTGCCGCAAAGCTCCACGAATTCCTCCCCGAAGCCCGGATCGCCGTTGCTCACGGCCAAATGAGCGAGGAGGAGATGAGCGACATCTGGGAGCAGCTGGTGGAGCACGAGATCGACATCCTGGTCTGCACCACGATCATCGAGACCGGCGTGGACGTGCCTAACGTGAACACCCTGATCATCGAGGACTCCGACCGCTTCGGCCTGTCACAGCTCTACCAGCTCAGAGGCCGAGTTGGACGTTCAAACCGCCGTGGCTACGCATATTTCACCTTCCGCAGAGACAAGGTGCTCACTGAGATCGCTGCCAAGCGCCTGAATGCCATGCGTGAGTTTACCCAATTCGGAAGCGGCTTCCGCATAGCTCTCCGTGACCTGGAGATCCGTGGAGCAGGAAGCATCCTGGGCGGCCGTCAGCACGGCCACATGGAGGCTGTGGGCTACGATATGTACCTCCGGCTCCTGTCCGAGGCCATCGCTGAGGAAAAGGGCGAAAAACCGGAGAAGATCCCGGAGTGTCTGGTGGATATCCAGATAGACGCACACATTCCCGACAAGTACATCTCAAGCCTAAACCAGCGGATCGAGATCTATCGCAGGATCATGACCGTCACCGCCGACGAGGACAAGTACGACCTCATCGACGAGCTGATCGACCGCTACGGAGATCCGCCAAAGAGCGTTGTCGGCCTGATCGACGTTTCACTTCTGAGGAACAAGGCCGCTCACCTGGGCATCACCGAGATCAGCCAGAAAAACGGCGCCATGTATTTTTATACCGAGTACCTTACCGCTGAGCAGGTGGCGGCTCTGGGCAGCGCCTACAAGGGCAGGATCACCTTCAACGGCTCAGGCAAGTCCTATGTCAGCGTCAAGATCTCGCCGAAACAGCGGCCTTTCGACATGATGAAGGCTGCGGTGGACATCATCGGCTCGGCTGCGGAAAAATCAGGTCAGAATATGTGAAAAATCAACAAATTTGCAGCCCATTATTGTGCAAACTGCCACTTGATATGGACTGGTTTTTATGTTACAATTAGCTTATAAAAATCTAAGTTACGCTGTTTTGCGTACATTATGTAAGGAGTTTTTTACTATGAAGATGAAGAAGATCTTTGCTGCTATGGCAGCAGCTGCTATCTCAACTTCTGCTTTTGCTGCAATGTCCCTCTCTGCAAGCGCTGTTGAGCAGTCACTTTCCTACACTGAGTCCGCCGGCACACTCAACGTTGATAACGATGGAGTTTCTCTGAGAAGAAACATCATCAACCCCTATCAGGAGGCTGAGGACCTTGATCCCAACACAACTGTTTCTGACCACATCACTATCGACTTCACTGTAAGCGGTATCGGTGATGCTTCTGCACTCGAGGACGGCACTCCCTTCAAGGCATGGATCGCTGGAAGCATCGGAGCTAATCCTCAGGTTTGGACAATGGCTGACGCTGGCGACAACACAGTTGCTATCACAGGCGACGGCGACTACTCTGTAACATGGCCTCTGGCTGAAGGATCCGAGACTATCGAGATCTTCTTCCTCCAGACAAACATCAATATGTACGCTTTCGGCGACGGTCTGGACAAGACTACAGCTAACCTGACTATCAACTCTATCAAGACTGATGACGGTAAGGAAGCTCCCACTGAGACTCCCACAGAGGCTCCTAAGGACGGCGAGGCTACTACAACAACTGAGGCTCCCAAGGACGACAAGAACGCTGAAACTACTACAACTACAACAACTAAGGCTGCTGATAAGGACTCCAAGTCAGACTCTAAGAGCAAATCAGACTCTAAGAGCGAGGCTTCCGCTCAGACAGGCGACCACGGCGTAGGCGTTGCTCTGGCTGCTATCGCTGTTGCTGGCGCTGCTGCTTTCGTTGCTAGAAAGAAGGACTAATTCAGAGCCCTAAATGATAAAAACTATGCCCTCTGAATTTCAGGGGGCATTTTTATAGGAGGAAAATATGGATTACAAAAGACTGATCGCAGGCGCCATGGCTCTTGCTATGGCCGCAACCGCAGCTTCATGCTCAAACGGCAGCTCTTCTTCCGAGAGCTCTTCGTCCTCTTCCGAGGCAGCTACCGAGGCTCCTGAGCCTGTGACTGAGGCTCCCACTGAGGAGCTCCTGCCGCCTGTTCCGGCTGAGGCATCAGACCCTAACGCAGTTACCTTCGACAGCGGAGTTTTCCCCTTCGCTACGCCGAAGACCGTTGATGACGATTCTGCTCAGGGCCAGCTTGAGGTGGTAGAGGTACAGGGCAACAAGATGCTCCGCTTTACCGACGACGGAAGCAATTTCGCAAACGGCACTGTTCAGAAGATCCAGATCGACGCCGCAATGCTGCTGGCTGCCGAGGATCTGCCCAAGGTTCGCACTATCGAGCTTGACGCATACGCAGACGCAACTGCGGACAAGCTGGCTACCGAGGCTGCTGACGCAGTAAAGGCTCCCGGCTGGATCGGCGGAGGCGGCGGCGCTAACGTTGCCGGCGACAAGTGGTACCAGTTCGCAGAGTGGGACGGCGGCGAGTATAACTTCGATATGTCCGGCCCTGCTCACGTTCAGTTCAAGTTCCTCATGGCTGACGGCGGCCAGTGCTGGGACGAGACAATGTCTGAGGCTACCTTCCTAGTAATGCGCTGGGGAGCTCAGAACGAGGGCAATTTCTACATCGACAACATCGTTTTCTACGATGCTGACGGAAATTCTCTCCCTGTCCGTGACGATTTCGGCTTTGAGTCCGACGGCATCCTTATCGAGAACGGCGACGCTCTTGAGTCCGACGTTGAGGAAGTTGAGGAAGCAGTCGAATCCGAGGTGGAGGAAGCAGTTGAAAGTGCAGAATCAGCTGCTGAGTCTTCTGCTGAATAATAAAACGCAAAGGGACCCGTTAAGTCGGGTCCCTTTTTTGGGGCTCTGCCCCAAACCCCGGCAGGGAGCGAGCGGCTCCCTGCACCCCGCAATCGCCATTAGCTGCCGGATACATACAAAAAAGGGACCCGAACATGGGTCCCTTTTGCTTTATTCTTAGCCGAGAACTACTACGATCTCGTTTGTATCTGCCAGCTTGTCTGACGGAACGTATGCGCCTTCCAGCTTCTGGCCGTTGAGTGTCAGCTCCTTGACGCCGCTCTGAACGTGTGCGGAGTTGTCAACAGTGATGTTCAGCTTCTTTCCACGGAAGCTCTTTGTGATCTTGAAGCCGTCCCATGCAGCAGGGATAGAGGGTGAGATCGTCAGGCCGTCCTGGTCAGGTCTCATACCACAAATTCCCTCAACACAGCCCACCATAACAGTTGAAGCTGTACCTGTGAGCCAATGAACGTGTGAGCGTCCCTCGAAGGGCGAAGCCTTGGACTCAGTGAACTGGCCGTGAACATAGGGCTCCATAACACGGATCTCAGCCTTGTCGTTCATTGCAGCAGGTGAGCTCTCCATGAAGTATTCGAAAGCACGGTCGCCGTGACCCAGAAGAGCCTCGGCCAGGATCAGCCAGCCCTGAGACTGGGAGAAGATACCGCCGTTCTCCTTGGTGTCAGCGTTGAAAATGTGCATGAGAGCGCCGTCGAAGTAGTGATCCTTGTAGGGGGGCTCCAGCAGCTTAGCGCCGTAGGGAGTATTCAGAATGTCGTGAACGCTGTTCATAGCCTTCTCAGCCTGCTCCTCAGAAGCAAAGCGGGAGATGACTGACCAGCTCTGAGGATTGAGCCACATATTAGCCTCGGGATCCTTCTTAGCGCCAACGATCACGCCGTCCTCACGGATACCACGGATAAATCTGTCCTCGTCCCAGCACTTCTCAAGAGCGCTGCCCAGCTTAGCCTGAACGTCCTCGATGAAGGCGATGTAGTCTGTGTCGTTCTTGTCCTGAGCCATGCCCTTGATCACGCTCATAGCGTAGTAGAGCTGGAATGCAACGAATGTGGACTCGCCCTTTGCGCCCAGACGGAGACAGTCGTTCCAGTCAGCGTGGAGTCCGGCAGGCATTGCGTGGTCGCCAAGGCGCTCCAGAGAGAAGCGGATAGCGTTCTTCAGGTGCTCGTAAACGGTAGCCTCTCCGCCGCCTTCCTCAGCGTAGGTGATGACCTCGTCCAGGAAAGCCTTGTTTCCGGTCTCGCCGATGTACTTAACGATAGTGGGGAAGAGCCACAGAGCGTCGTCTGCACGGTATGAGGGGTGGCCGGTCTCCTTAGCGTAAACGCTGTTCTCGTCCTTCTCATCGGGACAGGTCTCATGGCCGGCGTTGTGGTTGAACTTAACAAGGGGAAGTCCGCCGCCGTTGCTTACCTGAGCGGAAAGCATGAAGCGGATCTTATCGGCAGCCATCTCCGGGTCAAGGTGGATGATACCCTGGATGTCCTGAACGGTGTCACGGTAGCCGTAGCCGTTGCGGAGGCCGCAGTAGATGAAGGAAGCTGCTCTTGACCAGATGAAGGTGATGAAGCACTGGTAAGCGTTCCAAACATTGATCATGTTGTTGAACTCGTCGGAAGGAGTCTCTACCTGGAAGTTAGAGAGCTGGCCGTGCCAGTAGTCCTTGAGCTGCTTTACCTCAGCGTCTACCTTGCCGGGAGCCTTGTACTCGTTAAGGATAGCAGTTGCCTGCACGTTGTCCTTCTGGCCGAGGATATAGATGAACTCCTTTGTCTCGCCGGGAGCAAGAGTGATGTCGCTCTGGAGTGCTCCGCAGGAGTTGGAGTTGAAATTCATAGCGCCGTTGCACTTGCCAGACTCAACAGCGATCGGGTTTGAGTAAGTTCTGTAGGGGCCGATGAAGTCGCTGAGAGAGCCGTTGCAGGCTGTAACAGGCTGACCTACCATACCGAAAAAGCGCTCACGGTGATTTGAGCCGGAGGCATCTCTGCCGGAATTCTCGTTGATGTGCTGAAGGATCTTGTTCTCCTCGAAGCTGGTCCTTGTGATGAAGAGAGTGTACTGGAGATTTACCTGATCCTGCTCATAGTTATTATCGTTGGTGAACTCAACGAAGCCGTAAACGGACAGCTTTCTCTCCTTATCGGAGTTGTTAGTCACCTTCTCACGCCAAACCTCATAGGTCTTGCCGTAGGGAACATAGTAAGTGGTCTCGGACTTGATCTGAGCGTACTCGGAGGAGATCACGGTGTAGGCTGTACCGTGGCGGCACTCGCTCTTGAACTGGTCAACGGGCTTGCCAACAGGCTGCCATGATCCAGACCAATAGTCGCCGGTCTCATTGTCACGGATATAGATGTATCTTCCGGGAAGAGCCATTTCGGAATTGAAGCGGAATCTAGAGATCCTTCCGTTAGCGCCGGACTTCACGAAGCTGTAGCCTGCGGCGTTGTTAGAGATCATCGCACCGTACTCAGGATCGCCTAAGTAATTTGCCCATGGAGCGGGGGTAGCGGGATCTGTGATGACGTACTCCTTGTTCTCAAGGTCAAAAAAACCGTATTTCATAACTTAACTCCTTTTCGCCGAATAAGTGCTGGTCTTCGGCAGACAAAATATATATTCATTATATCATGAAAAGCCCGAATTTGCAATAGTTTTTGGCGAATTTTTGAATATTTTTTGAATTTCCAAGCAGCAAACTGCTATTCTTCTGCAAGTGCAAGAGAAACCACGAAGCGTCCCCGGATCAGGTACTGACGGTAGAGAAAGCCTTCGGGGCCGGACACTGTTCCGTCGGGGGAAATGCGAAATCTCGCCTCTTTCAGCGGATAGGAAAGGCCGATCCCCAAGGCCTTGATATAGGCCTCCTTCAGCGTCCACAGGCGGAAAAACATCAGATCTCTGTCCTCGGCGGACTCCACAAGAGCCTGCTCCTCCGGGGAAAAGGCTCTGCGCAGGACTCCCGGCCGAAGAGGGCGTACTCCCTCGCAGTCGATGCCGCACTCTCTGTCCTCCATCATGCAAGCAGCTATCCCCTCAGCGTGGGAGAGGCTGAAATGCGCCTTGGGAAAGTCCGGTAAATAGGGCTTTCCGTGTTCTCCACGAGCCAGGAGCTCCTCCCGATAGTTTATACTCAGCGGCCGTAGGCACTGCCGAAGGAGCTGGTGAGCATGGGCGTGCTGACCGCCCTTTTCCATATTTTTAAGGGATATGAGCAGCAATTCAGTTCCCCTCTTTCTCGAAAAATCTATCCCCTGCCCTGAATATCAGCGGATAAACTGCGAAATCCACGAATATGGCCACGGCGTATCTCAGGCTGCGGACAAGATGTGCCCCGAAGCTGCCTGACTCCAGAAATTCCGTGGAAAACGGCAGCTTCAGCAGTGTGCTGAGCCCGAAAAACACAGCTATCCCGCCTATAAGTCTCAGCACGCAGCGCAGGATATTGCGTGTGTTCTCAAATCGCACAAAGCGCTCCTCGAAAAACTCAGACAGCAGAAATCCAGCCAGCAATCCCCAGCCGGAGTAGTAATCATTGCTCTTGCACCAGAAAAACCCCGGCGCAGTGGCTGCAAGCAGTATGCCGGCAAGCAGTGCCCGGTTTCTTATCTTCTCGCTGAGCACTGCTGCAAGCAAAAGCACCATAACTCCCAGCACCCAGCCCAGGATCACGTCTGTGGGGTAGTGAACTCCCAGACAGACACGGGAAATACCTACCGCAAGAGGCGTTCCGATGCACAGCGCTTTCAGCCATCTGCCCTTCTTCGCATGAGCAAGTGCGCCGAATGCCGCCGTGGAGTTCGTGGAATGGCCGCTTGGGAATGAAAATCCCTGAGCGGCAATGTCGTAAATGTCTGCGCCCTTATCCACTGGCTTCAGACAGACGATCTCCTTGTGGTCAAAATAGGGTCTGCGCCGAAGAAAAACGTTCTTCACCATGCCGTTTACCACTACGCCCATAAGCAGGCTGAGACCCACAAAACGGCCGGTCTTTTTGTCAAAGCACCAGTAGAGCGACCCCACGATCGCTACCAGCATCATCTCTCCGCCGAAAAGTGTGAAAAACTCGGCGAGCTTCTCTCCGGCCTTTCCTATGTGCTCTTGCAGCCAGATCATCAGCGAGACTTCCCACTGAAAAAAGAATGTATTTCCCATATATTCCCCTCCTTGATAAAAATAAGTATACCATAAAAGCGCTATAATAGCAAGGCCGCCATTCAGTTACAAATGTCACTGAAATAATGACAGATAACGCTTCAGATCTCTCCCTAAATATGGTAAGATATGATTAGAGAAAGGCAGGTGGGATGTATGTATGAGATACCTAAATGGCTGAAAACTCTTTACGTCATATCCAAGATCCTGCTGACCCTTTTGGCAGTGTTCATCATCGTCAGCATCATCTTTCTGAATACGGCTGAGTATTCCGGCTCTGATTCAGAAGTGCTGAACGGGATACTGACAATACTCATCGTTCTCGGCGGAGCTGTGCTGTTCATCAAGATCATCACCGATCCGCTGCTGCTCACCGCATTTATCGCCGCTGTGACTGCCTGGTTTATGTACTGGAAAGTCCGCAAAGAGATCGAACGCGCCGGCGCTTCCAGCTGGGAGAGCCGTGAGCTGGCCTGGCTCTACTGCACGATCGTAGGAGTTGCAGGCCTGGCGGTGTTCTTCATTTGCAGCTTGATAGGAGGTTAATATCATGAAAAAATACGAAAAAGTGCTTCTGGCAATATTCGGCACATTCTTCACTGCCTTCCTGATAGATGTCCTCTTCCGCCTTGGAGACCCCAAGGTGAAAGAGCCAGACGACATCTTCGATCCTTTCACCCGGATCCTGAGCATCCCCTTCGCCATATCCGTCCTGGGTATCATCACAGTTCTGGTGAACGCACGGCTCCGCAGCCGCAGAGAGGCCGAACTTCCGCCTACCTCAAAGCTGTACAGCGCCTCCTTCTGGTTGAGCTTCGTCCCCTTTGTGCTGCTGCTCATCAACTCGGTAGCCTCGGCTATCAACGGATCTTCCTTCCTCTACGAGACCTTCTACGGCGGAGAGGCCTTCTGGCTGACCTTCATGCTCACGGGCGTGCTGATGTTCAGCTGGATCATTCCAGTGTTCCCGGTGCTGATCTTCTGGCAGATATTGTACATTGTAAACCGTATCAGGATCAAGAGAGCTAAAGTTAAATGATAAAAATATGTAAAGCCTCCTTGACAAAATATGTAAAGCGTGCTATACTTTTATTGTAAAGTTAGCTTTACTTTTGCAAGGAGGCTGATCACTTGAAAAACAAGATCCAAGAGCTCCGCAAGGCTCGAAAGGTCACTCAGCAGGAGCTGGCTGACGCCCTGAGTGTCACTAGACAGACTATCATTTCTCTTGAAAACGGCAAGTACAACGCTTCCCTCACCCTAGCTCACAAGGCGGCGCAGTTCTTCGGGCTCACGATCGAGGAGCTGTTCATTTTCGAGGACGAGGAAAACCTGTAAGGAGGTCACTATGGAAAAATTCAGAATAAAAGTCCAGCGCAGATTTCACTCCTGCGTTGTGTTCGCATTGTTGTCAATGGCCCTGTTTATCGGGCTGATGCTGTTCACCAAAGGCATTGAGAACGACTATTTCTCCGGCCTTCTCCTGGGATTTTTCTCCGGTCTGGAGATTTGGAACATCATTCACCTTTGCAGTCTCCTGAAGATCCTGAGTGACGAAAAGCTGCTGAAGGAACTGTACATAAAGGAGACCGACGAGCGCAACCGCTCGATCATGTGCGAGACAAGCCGCACCGCCATTTTTGTCATCACAGTCACCTGCGCTCTTGCTGCGCTAATCTCCGGCTTTTTCAGCATAACAGTCAGCATCACCATCGCCGCAGTTATGCTTTGCGGAGCCCTGATCTTCGCTGTTATCCACAAATACTACAGCAAGACCATGTGAGACCTCACCACGCCATGATATAGCATCCATATAGAGTGCGCCTGCGTGCTCAAGAAAAAACACCCGTATCCCGGGTGCTTTTTTCATTTATTTGATCTTTTCCAGAATGTCTGCGAACTTCTCGTAATTTGCCTTCACGCCGTCGTCCAGGTCGATCTCAAGCATCATGTCCGCCAGGTGGTGGACACGCTCCTCATATGAGCTTATCTCAGTGAGCTGCGCCGCCAGCTTGTCCTGACGCTTTTTCAGCCTGACTCGTTCAGCCTGATCAGCGCTGAGGAGCTGCTCATCAAGCAGTGAGAGCTGAGTCCGATAGCGCTCCTGAAGCTCGTGGACATAGTCCGTGCGAACTGTGGCGACGGTGGTCTTCTGCCAGCGGTGCATATAGACCAGCGCCTTGAAGGAATTCCTCTTGCCTGCGCTGAAAAGCCAGTATATCGGCCTTTTCTGGTAGATCTTGCAGTGATCCTGATAGAAGCCGGACAGCAAGTAGCTGCGGATCACCTCCCGGGGAGAGCCCTTTCCCCCAAGAGCCGCCGCAATAAACCTCAGGTTTTCCTCAAGAGTGTCCTCGCCGTAGACCTTGGCCACAAAGTCCACGATCCGCCCGGTGAGGTCGCCCTCCAGATAGTCGTCATCGCAGATCGGGACGATGTTGTCGCTGACCGGGATCACGGTGCTGTACTTTGCCATGTCAAGGGGGCCGCCGGCGCAGCAAACTCCCGGCGTATCCACGGAATATCGGCCAAAAATGCACCCGACTGCGTAGGAGATCAGGCTCCTTATCTCACGGCCAAGGTCTGCACGCCGAAGGGTAACGTCCTTGTCCTCCACCTCCGGCGAAAGCTCACCTTGTAGGCCGTAGATCTGTATGAAGATCCTGTTGAGCTCCTCCTCGTTTGACTTCAGCTTCTGAAAGCGTGCCTCGCTCTCTCGCTCCCAGGCTGCGTATTTGTCACAGATCAGTGTTCCCATTGGTCTTCTCCTTTGCGGTAAAATATGTTGCCGGCCGGTCAGATCACCCAGACCCGGCCGTTTTCTTCCAGTTTTTCGGAAAGCTCTCTGCTCAGCTGCTGAACATATTCGTCGATCTGCTGCTGAGTTGTCAGACTTGCCGGCGGGCAGAGCTCTCTGCTATCCACGGCCACGCTCCCCAGGTAACGTCCCCGAAGCTCCCGGATCTGCATCAGAATTGCGTCCAGAGCGGTCAGGCTCCCCTTCTCGGCGGCCAGCCGCTTCTCCTCCAGCTCTGCCGCTGCCGCCTCTGAGTCAGTGAGCGCAGAGCCGATCTCCTCAGCGGCAGCCCGGATCTCAGCCAGCACCGCCGCCCGTTTTTCTGCAACCAGCCTGTCGCCGGCCTCACTGATCCGCCTCATGAGCTCCGGCAGCTCAGCGATCCTGCGGTATGGCCGTGGAAGGGCGAGGATCTCACGGATCTGATCGCAGGCCGCAAGAGCCTCTGCCTCCTCCCGGAAGTAGCAGCGCTCGCCGGAAAACTGTTCCGCCTGAGCTTGAGCGCCGTCGAAAACGCTCCTCTGCACCCGGAAAAACGTCCGCACCTCAGCCATATCCTCGGCCAGATCCAGCAGATCGTCCTCCATTTGAGCTGTCTTTTCCAGCAGCGCATCGTTTTTCTGAGCCAAAAGCTCCTCACAGAGCCTGACGCCCTCCTCAGCAGCCGCCCGTCCGGGGTAGCTCCCCTGGGCGTATTCCCCCGAGATCAGCTCCAAAAGCTGGCAGCGCTCCTGCTCAAATCTCCGAGAGATGAAGTCCGCCAGCTGCTCCGGGTCGTCGGGAATCTGCCCCAGTGAACAGCCGTCGAATTCGCTGAGAAATTCCCGGCATTTCCGGATAAGGCCAGTGGGGAGAGTCTTCCGGAAGGCCACGATCGTTTTTTCGGCCTCAGATCTTTGACAAAGGCAGTCTGTCAGCCGCTCATCCCCGGGCTGGAGCAGCTTGCCGTCCATTCTTATGGACAGCTTTTTTTCAGCCGCAAGCTCCCCTATGACCGCAGCGATGTCCAGCTCACGCCAGCCGTAGGGGATGCCGGAAAACCTTCTCCGCAGCTCCTCCATGGTGGTGCTGCAGCCCTTCATTTGCTGGATCTCAAGGAATTGCAGCACCTCACGAATGGCTTCATCTTCGGCGAATTTTCGGCTCCCGGCAAGGATCTCACGGAGCTCATCAGTGCTCTCACAACAGAGCGTGATGCAGCCCAGCTTGGTGAAAACGCCCTCCACCAAAGCGCTTAGGGCACGCTGGATCCTCTCCTTCACCGAGGTCACCTTCAGGGACAGCTTCTCCCCGGCGGCGTAGACTCTGCCCTCTGAGACCGCGGCGGAGATCAGCCTTTCGGCGGCTTTTTCGTGAACTGAGGCACGCTGCTGGAAGTCTCGCAAAATGCTGCGGACACTCTCCGGCAGTTGAGCTGAGTTCCTGCTTTTAAGGAAGCGGCGGATCTTGAGCGCCTCCTCCAGTTCCTTAAAATAGGGCTGAGAGTCCGCAAGCACTATGATCACATCGTTGTCCGCAGCCGACCTCATGAGGAATTCTGGCTCCTCCTGAGAGGATAGCTCAGATGCGGCGGTGATGAAGCGCAGCCCGATAAGGCCGTTCTGCTGGCCAAAAGTCAGCTCGTCCACACGCTGGCGCAGGGGAAATCCATTGCTGCCGTATTTGAATTTCTTCTCGGGAAACAGCTTCCCGAAGGCCACCTCCGCCACAGCCCTTGCGATCATGGCGCTGTCCACGGAAGTCCCCTGGATCTCACGGGAAATAGCCTGCTCCTCCTCGGTCAGAAAGACGTAGGTGTCCCCGGCACGAGAGACCAGATCCCGGGCGATCAGCCGCTCCAGAGACTGCTGGATCTGCCTCCTGAGAACGATCCTGTCGGCGCCGATCTGGTCGGTCATAAGAATGGTCAGAGTGTCCAGATCCGGCTTTACGTCCTCAGTGAAGCGCACCAGGAACAGCAGCTTCAGCACGCTAACGTCCAGCTGCTGAAGGCCCTCGCCCCGGTCGGCAAGATCCTGACAGCGCTGGATCACGCCCCGGACCGAGCTTTCCAGGGACGAGCTCAGTGTGTCATAGAACAGGCTGAAGGGCACCAGCGCCTGCTGATCCTTCTGCTGGATTGCCTGTGCAGCCCCCTGAAAGCCCGAAAGCATGGAGCGCTCGCCGCCGGAAAGGTGTCTGCCTGCGCTGCCGTGGCTGCGGATCTGGTGCAGCACGTTCTGCATGAGCCTGAACTGATAGGGCACGAAGGGATAGGTCTCCACGAACTCCTCCCGATCCCGGAAGCCACGCATTTCCGGGGAGGCGTTCTTGAAGGAGAACAGGTTGCGCAAGACCGCCTGATCCTGCTGGAATTTTTGGCTCAGCAGCTCCTCAGCCTCAGGAGTTTTAGCCAAAAGCCTACGCCGGATCACCTCGTCCACCGATGAGGATGAAAGGCTGAGCCGGGTGTTAAATCTGCCCTGGATCTTGGAGAGATCACCGCCAAAGCCCTCCGCCAGCCGACCGATGTCCTCCTGACTGGTGACCATGACCCACACTCGTCCGCCGCACTTTGCGCCGATCTCCTCCACAATGGTCTGGAGCTCCAGCATTAGGTCAGAGTCCGAGCCGATATACTGGCCTACCTCGTCGATCATGAACAGCAGCCGGAAGCTCTCACCACGGCTGTCGATGTACTCACGGATCTCATGGACCAGCTCCTCGATGGAAAGCTCTTGGCGGTCGTTGAACCAGTTCCTTGCGGCAGTCTCGCTCATGTCAAGCGCCTGTGTCATGGCGGCGGAAACGTGATCCTCCATCAAGGCAAATGACTCCCGTGACTCCTCCCAGGAGCTGCCATGGATCTGCTCAAAGGCACTGCGAAACTGCTTTGTCCTGCCGTTTTTTTCGATGAACTGCTCCAGCTTTGCCGCCTTCAGGTCACTTCCGCAGAAGCCCAGATGCTCGTAGAATACCCTTGCGAAGACCCGCAGGATAGCGGTTTTGTCCTTGTGGAGAGGGCTTTTTGAGTCGATGTTGAAAAGTATAGTTTCCGTCGGCACCCGGGTACAGGCCTTTAGCTCCTCAAAGAGCTGAGGGTCAGCGAATTTCTCAGAGAAATACTCCACAGCCCTCTTCCCGGCCACCTCCTGATTTGAGAGAAGGTATGACAGGATCTTGAGGAAGTGAGACTTACCGCTTCCAAAAAATCCGGAGATCCACAGTCCGATCTTGTCCGTGGGCTGGGTCAGCGAGAGCTTATATTGGCCGAGAAATTGGGCAAAATGGCGGCTGAGCTCCTGAGTGACGACGTACTCACGAAGCTCCTGAGCCACAGACTGCTCATCATTCTGGGCGATCTTGACAACGCCGCTGATATCCCGGTCTATATCGGACTTGTAGATGTTCTGTAAACGCATGGTAGCTGCTCCTTTGGATCTGTGGGAAGCTCGCAGGCTGCCGCTGATCTGATCGAATTGATATACTCCATTATACCATAAACCGCCCCCGATTTCAACAGCGCCGGCAAAGCAAAAAAGCCCCCGGCTCAAAATGAACCGGGGGGCAATTTAACCGTTCGAGCTTAAATTAGTCCTGTCCGTAGAGTTTTGTCAGACGTGTCAGGTAATCGTAACGATCCTTAGCGTTTTCAACAGCAGCGTCAAAGAGCTTCTCTGCTCTCTCAGGATTGGAGCGAGCCAGTGAGTTGTAACGAACCTCACCCATGAGGAAGTTCTTGTACTCGTCAACGTTAGGAGCCTTAGAATCCAGAGTGAAGGGATTCTTGCCCTGCTTCTTGAGAGCAGGATCGTATCTGTACAGGTGCCAGTAACCAGCCTCAACAGCCTTCTTCTCCTCAGCCTGAGCTGTAGCCATACCTGTCTTGATACCGTGGTTGATACAAGGAGCGTAAGCTATAACGATGGAAGGTCCGTCGTAAGCCTCAGCCTCAGTGAATGCCTTGATGCACTGATTCATGTTTGCGCCCATTGCAACGTGTGCAACGTAAACGTAACCATAGCTCATTGCGATACCAGCCAGATCCTTCTTCTTCATTACCTTACCAGCAGCAGCGAACTGTGCGATAGCGCCTGTAGGTGTAGACTTAGAAGCCTGTCCGCCTGTATTTGAGTAAACCTCAGTATCGAATACGAGGATATTTACGTTCTTGCCGGAAGCGATAACGTGATCCAGACCGCCGAAACCGATATCGTAAGCCCAACCGTCACCACCGAAGATCCACTGGGACTTCTTGGAGAGATAATCCTTCTCGTTGAGGATAGCCTTAGCATCGTCGCAGCCGCAAGCCTCAAGAGCAGCTACCAGCTTATCTGTAGCGATGTTGTTAGCAGCGCCGTCGTTCATTGTGTCGAGGTACTCAGCGATAGCAGCCTTAACGTCAGCGTTCTCTGTCTTCTCGTTGAGAGCATTTACCTTAGCCAGAACTCTGTTGTGGAGAGTCTCCTGAGCAAGATACATACCGTAACCGAACTCAGCGTTATCCTCGAACAGTGAGTTAGACCAAGCAGGACCTCTGCCCTTCTTGTTTACTGTGTAAGGTGTGGAAGGTGCGGAGCCGCCCCAGATAGAGGAGCATCCTGTAGCGTTAGCGATCATCATTCTGTCGCCGAAGAGCTGAGTTACCAGCTTAGCGTAAGGAGTCTCACCGCAGCCTGCACAAGCGCCGGAGAATTCCAGGAGGGGCTGTCTGAACTGTGAGCCCTTAACTGTGTCAGCCTTGAACTTAGCAGCGACCTCGGGCTTCTCGTCGAGAGTTACGCCGTAGTTGAATACTTCCTGCTGATCCATCTGAGAAGCGATGGGCTCCATAACGAGAGCCTTCTCCTTAGCAGGACAAACGTTAGCACAAACGCCGCAGCCTGTACAGTCAAGAGTTGAAACTGTCATAACGAACTTCAGGTCGCCAAGAGCGGGCTTGAAGTCAGCAGACTTTGTTGCAGCAGGAGCCTTAGCCAGCTCGTCAGCTGTCATAGCAACAGGTCTGATTACAGCGTGAGGACATACATATGCACACTGGTTACACTGGATACACTTAGAAGCATCCCATGAAGGAACCTTTACAGCGATACCACGCTTCTCGAAAGCAGCAGAGCCCTGGGGGAATGTACCGTCAGCCATGTCAACGAATGTAGAAACAGGCAGGTCGTTACCCTTCTGAGCGTTGCAGGGGATCTGGATATTGTTTACATAATCCTGGAGCTTCTTGTCAGCGCAGGTAACAGGAGCCATACCCATCTGAGTATCAGCGCAGTCAGCCCATGAAGCAGGTACGTCTACCTTAACGATGTTCTGGTGACCAGCATCGATAGCGTTCCAGTTCTTCTCAACAACGTCCCGGCCCTTCTTGCTGTAGGAAGCCTCAGCAGCAGCCTTCATGTAGCCAAGAGCATCCTCGAAGGGAATGATGTTAGCCAGCTTGAAGAATGCGGACTGGAGGATAGTGTTGATACGAGTGCCCATACCAGTCTCTTCACCCAGCTTAACGCCGTTGATGATGTAGAAGTTGATATTGTTCTGAGCGATGTATCTCTTTACCTGGCCGGGGAGGTTAGCGTCGAGCTCCTCAGGAGACCAGATAGTGTTCAGCAGGAATGTACCGCCGGGCTTGATGTCAGAAACCATATCGTACTTGTCGATATAGCTCTGGTTATGACAGGCAACGAAATCAGCCTTGTTGATGATGTATGTAGACTTGATAGGAGTCTTACCGAAGCGGAGGTGAGAAATTGTAACACCGCCGGACTTCTTTGAGTCATAAGCGAAGTAAGCCTGAGCGTAAAGATCGGTGTGATCGCCGATGATCTTGATGGAGTTCTTGTTAGCACCAACAGTACCGTCAGAGCCGAGACCCCAGAACTTGCAGGCAGTTGTACCAGCAGGAGCTGAATCGGGGTTCTCCTCCAGAGGAAGTGAAAGGTTAGTAACATCATCCTCGATACCGATAGTAAATCTGGGCTTCTCAGTGTTCTTGAATACAGCAACGATCTGAGCAGGAACAGTGTCCTTAGAGCCGAGGCCGTATCTACCTGTGAAGATAGGAGTATCGTTGAACTTAGTGCCCTTGAGAGCAGCAACAACGTCCAGATACAGAGGCTCACCGAGAGAGCCGGGCTCCTTAGTTCTGTCGAGAACGGAAATTCTCTTAACTGTGTCAGGGATGACCTCTACCAGCTTCTCAGCTACGAAAGGTCTGTACAGTCTAACCTTAACGAGACCGTACTTGCCGCCCTTTGCGTTCAGGTAGTCGATAGTCTCCTCGATAGTCTCGTTTACAGAGCCCATAGCGATGATGATGTGCTCAGCATCAGCAGCACCGTAGTAGTTGAAGAGCTTGTAATCTGTACCGATAAGGTCGTTTATCTTGTTCATGTAGTCCTCTACGATAGCAGGAAGAGCATCGTAGTACTTGTTGCAGGCCTCACGAGCCTGGAAGAAGATGTCAGGGTTCTGAGCAGAGCCACGGAGAACAGGTCTCTCAGGGTGGAGAGCGCCGTCTCTAAATCTCTGAGCTGCTTCCTTGTCAAGCAGGCTGTAGAGAGTCTCGTCGTCCCAAGTCTCGATTTTCTGGATCTCGTGTGAAGTACGGAAGCCGTCGAAGAAGTGGAGGAAAGGAACTCTGCCCTTGATAGTAGAAAGGTGAGCAACAGCACCGAGGTCCATAACTTCCTGAGCAGAACCGGAGCAAAGCATAGCATAACCGGTCTGACGGCAAGCGTAGATATCGGAGTGGTCACCGAAGATGTTCAGTGCGTGAGAAGAAACGCAGCGTGCAGAAACGTGGATAACGTTAGGAAGCAGCTCGCCGGCGATCTTGTACATATTGGGGATCATCAGGAGAAGACCCTGAGAAGCAGTGTAGGTAGTTGTAAGAGCTCCAGCGGAAAGTGAGCCGTGAACAGTACCGGCAGCACCGGCCTCAGACTGCATTTCAGCTACAGTAACAGGCTGTCCGAAAAGGTTTTTCTTGTTCTTTGCAGACCAGCTGTCGGTTACCTCAGCCATAACTGAGGAGGGAGTGATGGGGTAAATAGCAGCTACATCGGTAAAGGGATATGATACCCAAGCAGCAGCATTGTTACCGTCCATGGTTTTCATTTTTCTTTTGATTGCCATTGAGAATGACCTCCTGTTTAGATTTTTCAGGGGTTATGAGCCTGCTGCGGACCGGCCGGAGGGCAGGCGTATAACTTCAAAAGATATTATAACACGATTTGCTATTTTTGTAAATACCCTTTTTATAAAAACGCCCATTTAGAATGCAATAAGTTGTGCAAATAATAGTAAGCATATACTAACTTTAATGATTTTCTGTCCGACCGGATCCCTTTTTGCTGTACAGTTCTCTTCGGAATTTACTAACTGGATATTTTTATGTGCATATTGCTGTGTGGATCGCCGGTTTTGTTGTACAAAACGACAGAATTTCATTATCGGGAGTAAATTTTTTCGTTTTTTGCTTGACGAAAGCCTGATTTTCATGTATAATATCTATAGTGTTTAATAATCTTGAATTATTAATCACTCGTTTTGTTGTCTCCTTTCTTTTGTTCTACACATATTTTTCTTTTCATCTAATTTCAAAAGCCGGACGCTGTCCGGCTTATTTTTTTTGCATTTTTTCCTCCTTTTCGGGAACAATACCCCAAAGGAGTTGATCAATTTGAGCATAACACCACAGGCATACAAAGCCATGAGCGATAAGGCCTCGCCGAAGTCCAACACCAAGGTCAACGTGGCCATGGCCTATCTCACAGGCGGAGGGATCTGCGTTATCGGGCAGCTTCTCAGGGAGTTCTTCTCAGCCTTGGGCTACAGTCAGGACACCGCCGGGAGCTGGGCGTCGATCACGCTGGTCATAGCAAGCGCCCTGCTGACCGGAGCCGGGCTCTATCAGAAGCTGGCAAAGCACGCCGGAGCCGGCACTCTTGTACCCATAACCGGCTTCGCAAACGCAGTGAGCTCCTCAGCGATCGAGTCCAGCTCAGAGGGCTGGGTCTTGGGCATAGGAGCTAAGATCTTCACCATTGCCGGACCGGTGATCCTGTACGGCTGTGCCGCCTCCGCCGTGTACAGCTTACTTTACTATATAATAGTATAAGGCAACCAAAAATCAATTGCGATTGCGTGGGTGCAGGGAGCCGCTCGCTCCCTGCCGGAGTCCAGAGGCAGAGCCTCTGGCGGGTGCAGGGCAGAGCCCTGCTGGGAGCTTGAGGGCAAAGCCCTCAGAATTGCCTTAAAGCGCTCTGCAAGGGGTGAATGCAAAAACAGTCCGGTGGACTGTTTTTGCAGAGGGGACGCTCTGCAAGTGAGAGCGTCCCCTCGTATGCCGTTTGGTCCTGTCTGCCTTGCCGCTCAGCGGCAAATATCATAGCAGCAAGCATCGTTCACCTTTGCCACAGCAAAAAGCCCAGGGTCTCCCCCGGGCTTTTCTCACATCGTCACAACGAAGCATATGCTCTTGCCTTCAACATTTTCCACGTTGACCTTGAACTTGTGCTTGTCGATAATTGATTTTGCTATCGCAAGTCCCAATCCGTAGCCGCCTGTGGCTCGGTTCCTGGACTCATCGCTGCGGTAGAAGCGCTCAAAGATCTTATCCTTGTCCTCCTCCTTGACGCCGGAGCCAGTGTTGTACACATAGAACACGGTCTTGTCGTTCTCCTTGGTCAGCGAAACTCGGACAGTTCCGCCGTCTTTGGAGTATTTCAGGGCGTTGTCGATGAAGATCGCCGCCATTTGCTTGATATGCTGCTCGCTGCCGGTGATCTTGATGTCGTCCTCGATGTTGAGCACGAAATTCTTGTTGGTCTCGAAGGCCTTGCACTCGAATGGCAGCGCCGTGTTGACGATTGCTCGGCTAAGATCGAACTCCGTCTGGATGAACTGTGTGTTGGAGTTCTCAAGGCGTGTCAGGCTCAGCAGATCGTTGACCAGCACGTTCATTCGGTCGGCCTGATCCTGGATATAGTTCAGCCACTTGTTATCGCCGATCTCGCCCTCAAGAACATCTGCATTTGCCGAAATAACGGTCAGAGGAGTTTTCAGCTCATGGCTTGCGTCAGAGATGAACTGCTTCTGCTTGTCGAAGGTCTCCTGGATCGGCTTTACGATCAGACCGCTGAGGTAGAAAGCCACAGCCGAGAGCACGATCACGCTGATCAGTCCCACGATCACGGTGATGCGTGTCAGCTTTTTCAGCATATCGATCTCAGCGCTTTTGTCGGTAAGGGCAAAAAGTGTTCCGTTGGCCTTCTGAGCCGCAACGAACTGATAGCTGTCCATCATGCCGGAGCTCTCCCCGGACTCCATTATCCGGGTTATGTAGTCCTGAGCGTCTGTTTCCGCCAGGTCGTCGTTGTTAGCACAGCGGACGATATTCCCCTGCTCATCGGCCATCATTACGAAGAAATCGATCGAGCCCAGAGACTTCGGAACAGGCTCACGCTGGCCGTTATTCAGGGCAGGCTGCCCCATATTTCCGTTCTGAAAAGCCTCTGCTGTAGTAGAGCTCCTGCTTTGAGCCGTGGTCACAGCAGTGGTGGTCGAGATCGTTTCCGCCTCGGCAGTGATACTCACGCTGTCGAGGATCCCGCCCAGCGAAAACGACATTCCTTCCGGCTCTGGTCGATCATCCTCAGGGGCGTCGTCCTCCTCATTATAGCCGGACTGCCACTGGTTCCAGTTCCATTGATCCCAGCCCCAGCCGGGCCTCCAAGGTCCCCACTGTTCATGAGGCTTGTCATCCTTGCCGGGCTTTGGCGGCTCGTCATCATCGTCATCGTCAACAGGCTCCTGAGGCTTTTCCGGCTCGGGAGCCTTCGTAGGCGGCTGGATCACTGCCGGCGGCTCCGTGGGAGCGATGATCTGAGGAGCGGTAGGTTCTTCCTTTTTAGGAGACTCTGTGGAAGGCGTATCCGGCTCATCCGGCGGCGGAGGATCATCCTGCGAGTCCTCGGGAGGCGGCGGAGGATCTCCCTGGTCTTGGTCTATAACTGTCTCCTGAGGCTGCTCTGTTTCAGCCTCAGTGGGAGGAGCTGTGGTTGTAGGCTCCTCTGTGGGAGGATCGGTCTCGTCCTCCGGGCGTGTGGGCATTTCTCCGGTGGGCTTCTCAGGAGGAGGCTCCTGACGGTCTTCCCAGCGCATACCGCCGTTCTTTGGCCGCTCAAAGCTGAACTCACCTGCGTTGCTGTCATACTCAACGCCGGCAGCGATCTGCTTGAGCACCACCATGGACTGGCGCTCCATAACGGTATTCATGATGACGTTGATAGCCACCAGCACCGCTACGAATATGGCCAGGAGAATGCCTGCGATTATGCTGAAAAATCTCAGCTGGACTTTTTTGAACAAAGAGCGGTCACCCCCTTATTCCAGCGAATAGCCGATACCACGGGCGGTCTTGATCTGGACCGGCGCCGAGATCGACGACAGTTTTTTTCTCAGGAATGATATGTAGACCTCGATGTTGTTGTACTCAACATCGCTCTCATAGCCCCAGATCTTCTCGATGATGCGCTCCTTGGGGAGGATCTGTCTGGGGTTGGCGATGAGGAGCTCCATGATCTGGTACTCCTTCAGGCTCAGCTTCACATCGCTGCCCTGCCAGCTGAGGGCGCAGGTGTTTTTGTTGAGCTGGAGACCGTTGAAATCCATTTTCCCCTCGTCCAGGATCTCTCCCTTTCTGCGGGTCATGGCACGGACCCTCGCCAAAAGCTCGCCTGTGACGAAGGGCTTTGTCAGGTAATCGTCAGCGCCGCAGTCAAGGCCGTTGATCTTGTCCTCCACCTCGCTGCGAGCAGTCAGCAGCAGCACAGGAGTGTTGACCTTCTCGGCACGCAGATTGCTGAGCACCTCAAGTCCGTTCATACCGGGGAGCATTATGTCAAGGATTATGCAGTCATAAACGCCGGTCAGGGCGTTGTCAAGGCCGTCGATGCCGTTGTAGACAGTATCCACGGAGTACATATTTCGCTTTAGTATTTCCGTAAGGGCGTCGGCCAGCTGGACCTCGTCCTCCACCACAAGAAGTTTCATATAAACTCAACCTTTCCTTAGGGCACAATTACCCTTTATATACCTTATTATAACACATAACATTGAAATAGTCTTAAAGAGTGTTTAATAAATATTTTTAATCAGTAAAAAATCAAGCCCGTTTTTTGTGCAAAACAACAGTTTTATCAAATCCCCCCTAATGATCGTTGACTAAGTTAGGAATTTATGATAAAATTAACTGTAGTAATACCGGATTTCGGTATAATACCTCTTTCGGTATACATCGAGTAATCAATGGAGGACCTAAATCATGCAGTCAACTCAGGAACGGAAAAAAGGCGGCTTTGCCAGGGCTCTGCTGCCGTCATTTAATGCCGATCTGAAAAAATACGATGAGCTCTATCAGCAGTTCTCCCGTGAAGGCTATACCCGTGAGCTCTGTGAAGCCTACGCAGACGCCTTCGTGAACAACCGCAAAAAGCCCGCAGCCGAGGATCTGGTCCAGCTGGTCAGTCTCTACGACAGAGTACACGAGTTCAGCAGCGCCGAGTTTTATCTGGAAATGCTCAGTGAGAGGAAGCTCTCAGGGGACGATAAGTTCGGCTATTGCATCGAAGCGCTCAAGGTCAAGAGCAAGCTGGGACATTGGCGTGATGCCGAGGATTTCCGCACGGAGAACATCAACTTCATGCAAAATCACTCCGAAAAGGTGGATCAGAGCAAGAAGGCCAAGATGTACATAGCTCTGGCTTTGGCCGACTGTGCCGCTAAGAATTACGAGCAGGCCGGAAAGCTCCTGACAGCCTTTGGCTTCAAGCCCGAAAAGCGCAGCGACACTACTCTGCTGGAGATGATGATAACCGCAGTGTATATCTGCGCAAAGTCCGGCGACCCGGACAGCCTGGCAGTGGCCGTGGCCAACGCCGAGGCAGCCAAGAAGATCACGGAATTTGAGTTCCCGTGGTGCAAGGACTATTACGAACAATGTATACAGGAGGCCTCTGAGGGAGTCCTCTGACAGAGCGGGAGCCTTCGGGCTCCTGTTTTTGCGTTTTCTGCACAGTCCGCCAAAATTTTTTCATAAAATTTTTCAGGAAGTATTTGTTAAATTGATCTAACATTTTAACCGAAATGTGCAATTCCTGCCCTTTCAGGCAGTTTGGTAATTGATATAACAAACATTCCGGCGGCAAGCGTTTCGGGAGACCTCCCGAAAAATAGGCGAAAACACATTTTTGTAACTTTTCTTATAAATAAATATTTCGTTAGCAAATAGCTTTGTAAACAGAATTTGTACAGATAAATTCTTTTGATGTATTAAGAATTTCTTAAAATAATATAAAAATTTTTTACTAGCAATTTTGTGCTAGATCTTGGCAATATTGTCAATTGATTATCCCCGGGATTTCGCTTATAATACAATTGTCGGATGCGAAAAACGACTCATTTCAAGCCGTTTATCGCACCGCCGCATAATTACGTTTTGCTAAATTATGTGTCCTGTGAAAACGGCAAGTATTGTTCATACTGTCCTCCGGTCTAAACTCCGCCGGATCAGCACCTATCATCCATCTCACCAAGCGACCCACAAATTCGCTGCTATTTAAACATTAATGCCTATAATATGTTTAATCGCCTAAAAGCAGCCTTCGTCACTTGAAACGTCTCACCAAAAGCTACGGCCTGACAGATGAACGTATCGGCACTGCGGATTATGTGCCCCGCCGTTCCGCAAATGCGTATAGAGGGTGCGCATTTGCAAAAGAATAGCGTCCTTCATTGACTATTTGAGAGGGTGTCAATGAAGGCCGTTATTTTTTATAAAGCTATCTCTTCATCTATATACTTCAGAAAAAGGCGTCCCATTGGAACGCCTTTTTTCTTTATTTGTTCTGGAACTTCGTCATTTTCCGAAGTGTATAGCCCTCGTTGATCTTCAGCTCGCCTCGGTCGATCGCCAGTGCGTAGTCCGGAACATCCCGGGTCACCGTTGTTCCGGCCGCCGTGTAGACGCCCTTGCCAAGCTTTACCGGTGCGATAAGGCTGGTGTTGCTGCCCACGAAGCTGTAGTCCCCTATCACGCAGCGGCTCTTGGCAACGCCGTCAAAATTGACCGTTACCGTGCCTGCGCCGATGTTGGACTTCTTTCCGATGTCAGTATCGCCGATGTAGGCCAGATGCGCAATTGCGGTCTTTTCGCCGATATCGGAGTTCTTGATCTCCACGAAATCACCGATCTTAGCACCGCCACGGATCCGGCTGCCCGGGCGAATGTGGACAAAGGGTCCCACGTCAACTCCCGACTCGATAACGGAGCCGCTGGCCTGAGAGGAATTGAAGGTCACGTTGTCGCAGAGCGTGCAGTTCTCCAGCACGGAATTGGGCCCGATCACGCAGCCCTCGCCGATAGTCGTGCAGCCCTTGATGATAGTTCCCGGAAGGATCTCAGTACCGGCACCGATCTCCACACTTCTCTCGATGATAACGCCGTCTGTGCAGGTAAATCCAACGCCCTCGGCCATGAGCTTGTTGATAACAGCCATTCTTGCGTATGTATTCAGCTCAAGAAGATCCTTGCGGTCGTTGGCGCCCTTGATCATGTCAGGGTTGGAGGACTTGTAGGCTCCGGCGTTTTTGCCCGAAGCTACAGCGATCCCCACAGTGTCAGTCAGGTAGTATTCATGCTGAGCGTTGTCGTTGGTCAGGCCGCTTAGCAGCTCGATAAGGTCAGCTGTTTTGAACCAATAGCAGCCGGAATTCACCTCACGGATAGCCCTCTGCTCCTCAGTTGCGTCCTTCTGCTCAACAACGCCGCTGATGCCGCTTCCAGAGCGGATAACTCGGCCGTAGCCAAAGGGATCCTCCAGCTCCGCCGTGATCACGGTCACGGAGTTTCCGTTCTGCTGGTGGAGCACCAGAGACTCCTCGATAGTCTGCTTGTCGACGAAGGGAGCATCGCCGCAGAGCACCAGCGTATTCCCGTCAGTGTCCTCCTCCAAAAACGGAACAGCCTGCATAACAGCATGGCCTGTGCCAAGGCGTTCGGCCTGGAGAACGGTCTTGCAGCGGCCGCCCAGGTACTCGTCAATCATCTCGCCCTTGAAGCCCTTGACCACGCAGATGTCCCCTATACCGGCGCTTTTGCAGGCTGAGATCACCCACTCAAGCATCGGCTCGCCTAGTACCTTGAACAGAGGCTTGGGCATATCGGCCTTCATGCGCTTGCCCTGACCTCCTGCTAAGATTATCGCTTTGTTCATGTTCGTTTCCTCCTGTATTTCAGTTTTCATTTGCATATTCCGGCGGAAAATACCGCGTCATGTACTCTTTGAACATATCCGGCACATAGCCCGTGTGGAATTTGCCTTCGTAGAGTTTGAAAGATACATCTGCACCGTAAGCGGTCATTCTGTTGTAAAGAGCTTCCGCGTCCTCAGGTATAGTGGCAAGATCTTCCGGAGCGTCGAAACGATAATACTCGCTCCCGCCCGCACATATAAACACCTTTTTGTCAAGCGAACTATTGCGCTCGAAAAAGCCAAACTCACTTTCAAAGGCATACGGATCCTTGATACTGCTGTTATCGCATACGACCGGACTGGACTCATCGGTATAATGATACGTCCAGAACGCAGGGCTGGCTATTATATAGTTCGCGAATGGCTGATCTGCATACCTGTCAGCGTTACACAGAGCATAGTGGGAGAAAACGCCGCCCAGCGAATGTCCGAACAGGACCGACCGCGAGGGATCGGTCTTGTAATTCATAGAGATGAGAGGCATGAGCTCATCAGTTATGAAGCCGAGGAACTCCTCCTGGCGCAGCACGAATTTCTCAAAGCGAACATCGTCCATAGCACCGTTGACGTTATAATCGTGACCGAGAGTGACGAATATCACAGGTGCCGCCTCGCCTTCGTTTATGAGCTTCCACATATCGGGTACACAATATAGCCAGTACTCCGAATCACATATAAAAAACACCGGGTATTCCCTGTTCTCATCGTAATCCGGCGGGAGCGTGATGTGGACGAGGAAGTCGGTATCGAACTGCTCGTCGTATACCTTCAGTTCACGGACATTCTCCTGTATCTGCTTGAACTTGACGTATTCGGAGCCGCCCTGATGCATACCGTATGCACTGCGTTCAAGTCCGTAAGCCTCAGCTTTTTCAGGATATATCACCGAAAGCTCACGATAGCCGGAAGAGGACTTCTCCTTTTCCGTCATAGTGTCAGGAAAGACCAGTGTGCTGAAATACCCCGGCTCTGAAGCCGGCTCTGTGACTGCTTCCGTTGCAGCCGGCTCCTCCTGACTGGTCTCCTCCATGCTGCTCTCGCTGACAGAAGAGCTCTCCTTCTGGGCAGAGCTGCTGTCCTTGGGCTCGTCGGAGCAGCCGGCAGTCAGGCAGGCCAGAGCTGCAATTATCGCTAATACTTTTATCTTTCTCATCTCATTCTCCTCATATGCTGATCCCTATAAACTTATTTTTACATACTTTAACTATAAATGCAAGGGGATTTTCCCAATATTTTTTTATTTCACACTTTTTTGTACAAAATGCAGTAAAACTAACCAATATTTTTTTGCTTATTTTATATGGTAATTTTTTCTGTTATGTGTTATAATAGTTATAAGTCGGAATAGCTGTCCATCAGCTGTTTCGGTAATGTTTAAAACTGGAGGTATACACCAATGGCAAAAAAATATTGTTACCTTTTCTCTGAAGGTAATGCCGACATGAGAGAGCTTCTCGGCGGTAAGGGCGCTAACCTGGCTGAGATGACAAACATCGGTCTCCCTGTTCCTCAGGGTTTCACCATCACTACAGAGGCTTGTACTCAGTACTATGAGGACGGCGGTATCAGTGATGAGATCATGGCCGAGATCAACGAGTATATCGTAAAGATGGAAGAGATCACAGGCAAGAAGTTCGGTGACAAGGATAACCCCCTCCTCGTTTCTGTACGTTCTGGTGCAAGAGCTTCAATGCCCGGTATGATGGATACAATCCTTAACCTCGGTCTGAATGAGACTGTTGTTGAGACTATCGCTGCTAAGTCCGGCAACCCCAGATGGGCTTGGGACTGCTACAGAAGATTCATCCAGATGTATTCTGACGTAGTTATGGAAGTTGGTAAGAAGTACTTCGAAGAGCTTATCGACAAGATGAAGGAAGCTAAGGGCGTTACTCAGGACGTTGAGCTCGGCGCTGACGACCTCAAGGAGCTGGCTGGCCAGTTCAAGGCTGAGTACAAGGCTAAGATCGGTACAGACTTCCCTTCTGATCCTAAGGAGCAGCTCATGGGCGCTATCAAGGCTGTATTCCGTTCTTGGGACAACCCCAGAGCTAACGTTTACAGACGTGACAACGATATTCCTTTCTCTTGGGGTACTGCTGTTAACGTTCAGTCAATGGCATTCGGTAATATGGGCGACAACTGCGGTACTGGTGTTGCCTTCACTCGTGATCCTGCTACAGGTGAGAACAAGCTCATGGGCGAGTTCCTCACAAACGCACAGGGCGAGGACGTTGTTGCCGGTGTTAGAACTCCTATGCCTATCGAAGAGATGGCTCAGAAGTTCCCTGAGGCTTACGAGGATTTCGTAAAGGTTTGCGATATCCTTGAGAACAGATACCACGATATGCAGGACATGGAGTTCACTGTAGAAGACGGTAAGCTCTATATGCTCCAGTGCAGAAACGGTAAGAGAACAGCTCAGGCTGCTCTGAAGATCGCTTGCGACCTGGTTGACGAGGGTCACAAGACTGAGCAGGAAGCTGTTGCTATGATCGATCCTAGAAACCTTGATACACTTCTCCACCCCCAGTTCGACGCTAAGGCTATCAAGGCTGCTACTCCTCTGGGCAAGGGTCTGGGTGCTTCACCTGGCGCTGCTTGCGGTAAGGTAGTATTCACAGCTGACGATGCTGTTGAGTGGGCTGCTAAGGGCGAGAAGGTCGTTCTGGTACGTCTTGAGACTTCTCCTGAGGACATCACAGGTATGAAGGCTGCTCAGGGTATCCTGACAGTTCGTGGCGGTATGACTTCTCACGCTGCCGTTGTTGCCCGTGGTATGGGTGAGTGCTGCGTTTCCGGATGCGGCGACATCAAGATGGATGAGGCTAACAAGAAGTTCGAGCTCGGCGGAAAGACTTTCGTTGAGGGCGACTACATCTCTATCGACGGTACAACAGGTAACATCTATGAGGGTATCATCCCCACTGTTGATGCTCAGATCGCTGGCGAGTTCGGCCGCATCATGGCTTGGGCTGATAAGTACAGAACTCTGAAGGTAAGAACAAACGCTGATACACCTGCTGACGCTAAGAAGGCTCGTGAGCTGGGCGCTGAGGGTATCGGTCTCTGCCGTACAGAGCATATGTTCTTCGAGGCTGACAGAATTGCTGCTTTCCGTGAGATGATCTGCTCCGATACAGTTGAGGAGCGTGAGGCTGCTCTGGCTAAGATCGAGCCCATGCAGCAGGCTGACTTCGAGGCTCTCTACGAGGCTCTCGAGGGTAACCCTGTTACTATCCGCTTCCTGGATCCCCCTCTCCACGAGTTCGTTCCTACTGAGGAGGCTGACATCAAGGCTCTGGCTGAAGCTCAGGGCAAGTCCGTTGAGACTATCAAGAACATCATCTCTTCTCTTCACGAGTTCAACCCCATGATAGGTCACCGTGGATGCCGTCTTGCTGTAACATACCCCGAGATCGCTGCTATGCAGACAAAGGCTGTTATCAAGGCTGCTATCAACGTTAAGAAGAATCACCCTGACTGGAACGTTAAGCCTGAGATCATGATCCCGCTGGTTGGCGACGTTAAGGAACTCAAGTTCGTTAAGAAGGTAGTTGTTGAGACTGCTGACGCTATTATCGCTGAGGCTGGTTCTGACCTTCAGTACGAGGTCGGCACAATGATCGAGATCCCCAGAGCTGCTCTTACAGCTGATGAGATCGCTGCTAATGCTGACTTCTTCTGCTTCGGTACAAATGACCTTACTCAGATGACTTACGGCTTCTCTCGTGACGACGCTGGTAAGTTCCTCGGCGCTTACTACGATGCTAAGATCTTCGAGAGCGATCCCTTCGCTAAGCTGGATCAGGACGGCGTTGGTAAGCTGATGGAGATGGCTATCAAGCTCGGTAAGCCCGTTAATCCTTCACTCCACTGCGGTATCTGCGGCGAGCACGGCGGAGATCCTTCCTCTGTTGCATTCTGCCACAAGATCGGTCTGGATTACGTTTCTTGCTCACCTTTCCGTGTTCCGATCGCTCGTCTGGCTGCTGCTCAGGCTGCTATCGCAGATAAGAGGTAAGTTCGACTCGTTAGAGTTAATGTGTAAATTCGATATTACATTGGACGAAGCAAAGGCTTTCAGAGCTGCGAACGGACAGACGATAAAATCCAAAATATGGGAAGATATCAATGTTGAAGTTCGCATATGCGGATAACTGATGTTAATAACGATCCCCCTGAACTACTATGGTTCAGGGGGATTTTATGCGTATGGAATACCGCCTTTAGGATCCTTTATTTAGTTTGCAGGAACTCTTTAAGCAGGAATGCACAGAAATACGGAAATGAATATACATTATCCGAATAGCCCACATTACCATTGAACAGCTTAACTCCGAATTTAATATCAGCATATTTATCGGAGTTTATCAGCGTTCTCAGGGACTTCGCTCTGCCATTCTCTGCCTTTACTTCAACAGGAACAAGCGAGTCTTTAGTACGCATGAAGAAATCCTGTTCAAGTGTGGAATTCTCACGGCGATAGTAGTAGAGATCGCAGCCACTTTTAACAAGAGCTTCGCCCACGATGTTTTCATAGAGAGCGCCTTTATATACACCAAGGTTTTTGTTTGCACGGAGGTCGTCCTGTGCCTCATCATCAAGCATTGCCACCAGCAGACCGCTGTCTGCAAAATATAGCTTGAACTTATCCTCATCGTAGTTTCCCTTTAGTGGCAACTCAGGAAAGTTGAGACAGTAACAGGGATTGACGATGCCAGCATCTACGAGCCAGTCTATACAGCCGCGGTAATCGCGAAAACGAGCTCCAGAGGCGACCTTTGATATTTGGAATTTCTTGTTCTCCTTTGCAAGCTGCGGAGCGATCCGATTGAACACGTTAAGAATACGAGTCTGGTCAACGCCTTCTGCGTATTTGCGAATATCCTCCTTGTAGTCCGCGAGAAGCTGTCTCTGCGTATCAAGGGAGCCTTCAAATGTGCCGTTTTCGATATACTGCGAAACCACCGCAGGCATACCGCCAAGCACACAGAAGTCCAGGAATAGCGAACGGCAAACCGAGAGCTCCAGCTCGCTGAACGGCTTCTGATCAATCATGTGGCTGAACAGGTTTTCGCGGAATGAATCGTCATAACCTTTCGCCCAGAGGATTTCCTCAAAATCAAGCGAGCGCATGGTAAAGTCTTTCTTATAGCCTACACTGTTGCTCTCAATTTTTCGATAATTTATACCGAGCATAGAGCCGCTGCATATCACATCGAAACGGCCGTCCTGCTTGAAAAATTTGAGACTTGTGGCAATATCGGGAAAGCTCTGTATTTCGTCAAAGAATATAAGCGTTTTGCCGTCAATGAATTTCTTTGAAGGATCGATGAGCGAGATGTTTTTTATAATATCGTCGGTTTTGTATCCGTCGGAAGTGATCATCGTGTATTTTGGTTCTTCAACAAAATTTATTTCAATAAAGCTGTCATAATTGTCAGCGGCAAAGTGCCTTATGGATTCCGTCTTGCCGACCTGACGCGAGCCTTTGACTATAAGTGGCTTCCTGTCCTGTTCAGATTTCCAATCTGCGAGAAACTTGTCTATTTTACGCGGCATATACATATACAATGCACCCCCTGTCCTCTCTATAATACAATAAACGCAGCCAAAAGTCAAGCGGTTTCACACATTTTTACAGTCAATAGATACGCGATTTGCACAAAATTATAGCTAATAATTGCTGTATCGACACATATTTGTATTACAGTTGGTATGGCAGCAGATTAATAATGAGCAGGTCGCAGGTTCGAGTCCCGTCACAAGCTCCAATGAATAAACCGCTTAGAATAGCCTTCTAAGCGGTTTTGTTGTAACTATAATCGCAGTCCTATATTATTAAGAACAATCTAATTGGTCTTAGTACAATTGAATAATATTATTGTCAAATGTGCTTGAAATTTATCTAAAAGGGTGCTATAATATAATTAATAACTCAAACTTCGCACATCAAAAATAACTGTGGATCTTAAAAATTCAATAGTATTTGCCGCATAAGTAACTAAATCAAGCAGCCTTTAACTTGACTTTTAGAGCATCTGGAATTGCTTCGAAAAACTTATCAACAAAAGCAGATGTCTCTTGTTTAGAAATTGTTAAAAATTCTTCAGCTTGACTTATGAACAA
>Ga0208824_1000674_pt1 | contig 35087 bp, 36 predicted proteins | sample AD_JPNTR3_MetaG_FD_184447 | JGI IMG/M metagenome (GOLD analysis project Ga0208824, IMG submission 184447) | Active sludge microbial communities of municipal wastewater-treating anaerobic digesters from Japan - AD_JPNTR3_MetaG (SPAdes) (version 2) | ecosystem: Engineered > Bioreactor > Anaerobic...
TAGCTATTGGGAGCCACATCGATGAATACCACATGGGCACCCAGATAGCGAACCACCTCTGCGGTTGCAGTAAAGGTATAGGTGGAGGTAATCACTATATCGCCGGGGCCCACATTACAGGCTTCCAGTGCAAGGTGTAAACCGCTGGTGGCGGAGTTTACCGCCAGGGCGGTAATTCCCTTTTCTGCTTCTTTTTGTACCCCCTGTGGACCCTTTATATTTTCTGGTATTCTGTTAATAAAAAAGCTGGCAAATTCCTTTTCAAACTGGATAGCCTCTGTCCCCGTGGTGAGCCAGCCAGAACGGAGTACCCTGAGTACAGCTTCTTCTTCCTCCGCACCGATGAAAGGCCGCGCGAAGGGAATGGTTTCAATTGTTTTGTTCATGTTCTGGAATGATAACCGTCGGAATAAAGTCATGCAAGAGCCGTCTGAGCAGAACCTTATTTCGATATTGATCCGCCAATTCTGGCTTAAACCGGCAGATGGGACGGAGCTGATCTAACAGCTTCTGTAGATTCAGTAGTGGAGCCTCTTTTCGTTCAACCCGGCGGATCCGGGGATATTCTGTTTCTACAGGAATTTCATCCTCGCTCCAGAGCCGTTCATCAAGCCGTTCTCCGGGTCTGAGCCCGATATATTCAATTTTAATCTCCCGGTCCGGTTCAAAACCATAAAAGCGGATCATCTGTTCCGCCAGATCTCTTATTTTTACTGGTTCTCCCATATCCAGCAGGTAGAGCTTCCCATTTTCACCGACCCCACCCGCTTTAAGGACCAGAGAGCAGGCCTCAGGAATAGTCATAAACCATCGTCGGGCTTCAGGATGTGTTACGGTTACCGGTCCACCTTTCTCGATTTGTTTCTGAAACAGGGGCATGATAGAGCCCCGGGACCCCAGCACATTGCCGAAGCGAACCACCATAAAATGGGCTCCCCGCTCTTTAGAGGCAGAAAGTACCAACTGTTCACAGAGAAATTTGGAAGCCCCATAGACCGAAACGGGATCCACCGCCTTATCGGTGGAAATGAGTACAAAACGCTTTACCCCATATTTCCGTGCAGCCTTTATAAGGTTTTCTGTACCGAATACATTGTTTTCTATGGCAGCCACGGGATTTTCTTCCATCATGGGAACATGCTTATAGGCCGCAGTATGGAAGATGACATCAACCTTAAGTTTTCCAATGATGTAATCTACATAGGACTCATCTTTTAAGTCCCCAATAATCGGTACGATGGTTGCCTTTTCCCCCACACCTTCTTCCTGAAGCAGTCTCAATTCCCTGTCAATTTGATAGATGGAATTTTCTCCGTGCCCTAGGAGATATAAACGCTGTGCGCCACCTGAAAGGAGCTGACGGCAAAGTTCGCTCCCAATGGAACCTCCTGCTCCGGTTACGAGAACCCGCTTGCCTCTTAAATAGGAAAGGCTTTCTTTAAGCCCGATGGCAACAGGGGTTCGTCCCAGCAGGTCCTGAGGATCGATAGAACGGGTCTGAATGAGGTGGGCATCCCCCTCGATAATTTGAGAAATGCCAGGCAAAATACGGATTTTTTCAAAACCAGCTTTTTTTAATATTTGATACAGTTCCCGCAAGTATTCCCGGCTTGCACTGGGAATAGCAATAATTGCTTCATCGGCAGGATTCATCCGTAAAAGGCGGGCCACATCTTTTATAGGGCCTAATACGGGGACCCCTTCGATACTATGGCCAATTTTAGCTGGATCATCATCAAGAAAGGCTACTACCTCGCCAAAGATTCCCTTTGTTTTAATTTCTCGAGCCAGGGTTTGTCCGGCAAAGCCGGCGCCAATAATATACAAACGGGCCGATTTATAGGATGCCATGTGTTTTTTGCGAAAAAGGCCTATCTTGCTGAACCATTCCCCTCTGCTTTCGTGATGACCTCAAAGGCCAGGTCGATAGTAAAGGGTGCGTTATCAAGATCGAGCCGAATTTTCGCCCTCCCTTTTCTTTTATCGACCTTTATAATGTTTCCCTCCAGTCCTTTTAATGGTCCCTCCTGTACAACAATCCGGTCATGTTCATCAAAATAAATCTTTGATTTTTCTGCAATTGAACCAGCCTTAAGAAAATGGCTTACAATTTCAAGATCATGTCCAGAAAGGGGCTGTACATCCTGGTTGGATTTAAGGAACCGAAAAAAACCGTCGGTTTTTCTAAGAGCCCAATAGAGCGGGAGAGGAAGTTGATTTGTAGTTTCTATAAAGAGATAGCCAGGGAAAATGGGAGCCAGTTCCTGATAAATCTTACCTCCCCGTCGTATGGACATACGTCGCTGAAAAAAATGGAGTTTAACATCGGCTTCGGGGTTTTTTATTTTAAATATATTGATATATTTTTCTTCCGAACCTGTTTTAACTTGAATTGCATAGTATTCCATATGTTCTTTATATACCATATCACAGTTGCTGCCCTTGGACAACGGAATGATAATACCTTTTAGTCCCATAAACTTTAGTCCGATACTGTAAAAAGGAGTATGTATCCGATGAGACGCAGTATATTAATGGCTTTTTGGCTTATATTGATGGGTTTGGAATTACAGGCAGAAACCATTTTTGTTTCACTTTTAGAAACAACCCCTGACAAGGCACTTCATAATTTTGAAGCCTCTTCTGCATGGGAATCGGGTGTACTCGATGCTCTTTTTGATTTAGGAGTTATTGTAAGCAATACACCTGTCCAAGGATCTGCTACCTTTAACAGGGATGAAGCCAGGCAAATCGCCAGGGAGGGTGGGGCTGACTTATTGCTTATTGTAGATGTAACCTATCCAATCATTCCTGAAGAAAAGTCTAAAATACGGGCTGTTCCGTCAACAGTTCGGTTCAGCCTCATTGCCGTTGATTCTGGCCGATTGATAAAAGAATTACAATACATTCCAACTAAGCAATCTGAAACATTAGATGAAGATAAAGAAACTGCCAAAAAGCAAACCCAACTGTTGTATAAAAAATGAAGGGCATGAATTTTCCAGTATATATATACAAGGCAGGTGTATGATGATGAATAAAATGAAAAAACTGATGGTCCTTTGCTTAATCGGTATATTATGCATTGGCTTAATGGGAGCTTCTATCTGGGAAGGTGCAGCAGCCATGGCCGCGGGGGGCGAACTGCCTGAAAATGGCTTTTATATTGCAACCAATTCTTTCCCACGTAACACCATGGTCGATGTGGTCAACCTGGAAAATGGAAAAACCTTACGAGCAATTGTGGTAGGCGGCATCGATGCTCCTGGACTTTTAGGTATCCTGTCTAAAGAAGCCGCTGCTGCATTAGGACTCGAAAAAGGGGTAGTAGGCCGAATCAGGGTTAATATGCCCGCGGATCCTATTGCCTTTTCTCGATATACTGATGAATTGGCTAAAAATGAGGACCCTGATCGGGATCCTGCTGCGGCCTTATCCCTTGCTGCAACAGTAGAAAACCAAGAACCTGTTCAAGGGGCTGTTGATGAAAAAAAAGATGAAGTTCGAGCTTCTTCGATTACATCTGACGCAGAACCCGCCGTTGAACAAAGTGTAAATCAGAACCAAGCGGACCAGCTTGTCCAGGAGGATAGGACGCAATCCACAGAAATCCCTGTTGCCGGACCGGTACTTGCTGAAGAACAGGCTGCTGAGGATCAAATAAATGAACTGCCAGAGGTGACACAACATACGGCTCCGGTAGCGGAGGAAATAATTCCTGAAGTACCAGTTTCTGAAAAAATAGAAGAAATCGCTGTAGAGAGTCCAGAATCATCGATACCAGCAGAGGCAGCCATAGAAACGCAGCCGGTTCCATTGGTAATAGAACCTTCGACAGAAAAACCCTCAGAGATTGCTGCAGAGAGCCCAGAATCATCGCAGCCAGCCGAGACTCCTCAAGAAAAAACTGCAGAGGTTCCTATGGATGTGGCTATGGAAACCCTGTCCCCCGAGGTTGCTGGTCCTCCTCCAGAAGCAGCCTCTGCAGTCCCCTCGAATGATATGGTTGAGCCAGCAGGGCCTGTTCCAACTGTAGAATCTTCACCTGAGCTTGCAGTCCCTACTGATGTTCCCGTAGAGATTAGTCTGGAACCAGCCAGCGAACGTCCCCCTGTGGCTGCCACAGCGGATACTCCATTACTACAACCAAAAAATGAAGTTGCCATAGTTCCGCCCGAAGCAGCTGAACCGTTACCGCCAGAAACGGTGCCTGAACCATCCTCTTCTATTGTGGTAATCACCGAGGCTGCACCACCAGTGCTTACCAAGCCCGAAGAACCAGAAGTTGCCAAAGCTCCAGAAAAGAATCCTGCCCCAGTTACCAGTCCAAGATCAGAAACGGCGCCTGTCAATGCTTCGAGATCAGAAACGGCAGCAGTACCAAGTGCCCAGGTACGTTTCAGTGTACCTGTTATTATTAATCTTGATAAAGGGAAATACTATATTCAACTGGGAGCTTATACCAAAGCCGACGCAGTAGAAGAACAGATTAAGAAATTAAATAAAAAGTATCCGCTCTTAGTACAGGTAGCAGGTACAACAGAAAAACCTGTCTATAGATTAATGATTGGTCCCCTTAACGAAGGTGAAAGTGGTGCATTGGTATCTTATTTTAAAAAATCTGGATATAAGGATGCCTTTGTAAAAAAACAAAGCTAACTGAGACCTTTGCAAAAATCTCAACTAAATTATGGTATTTCAAAAATCCTATGACTTTGAAATACCATACATAAAAATAAAAGCCCCCGCGTGATAGTATTTACAATCAAGCGGGGGCTTTTTGCTATTTTTTGAATTTATTTACCGTGGCAATACTTATATTTCTTACCGCTGCCACAGGGACAGGGGTCGTTTCGTCCTACCTTTGGATAGGATCGAACCACCGTAACCGATTCTGGTTCTGAACGGCTGGAGGGACCCGAAGGTCTTGCCGTACCTATTGCAGAAGCTGAACTGCCGCTTGAGCTTGTATTGGCCGGGGCTGCAGCTCCTGCAAAGGATCCAACGCTGCCATGGCTGGCCGATTGAATCGTTGCAACCGGCCGGGCCCGTACTTCCCTATTATCAGCACTCTGAACCCGCACAAGATGAACACGGCTGGCTATTTCCTGGCGGATATCATCGATCATGGTTTCAAAAATCTGGAAGCCTTCGATTTTATACTCAGTAAGTGGGTTCTTTTGGCCATAGCTTCTTAAGTATACTGCTTCACGGAGGGCTTCCATGTTTTCAAGATGATCCAGCCATTTACGATCTATAGCCTGGAGATACTGCATCCTGATAAAGGTGTTCAGATTTTCTCTGCCAACGAGCGCTTCCTTTTCTTCTATTTCCTGTTTCAGCTCTTCAATGATCTGTTTTTCGAGCTCCTCAGGTTTCTGGGCTGCCTCAGAGGAGCTATCAAGCTGCAGCTGATAGGCAAATTTTTCTTTTAAATAGCTAATCAACTCCTTTACAGCCACGGACGTATCACGGCGGAAAGCGGATTTATATGCTTCTATAGCATCATGGACCATGTCATTTGTTGCATTATGAACCCGTTCAACCAGATGTTTATCCGCTAAAATTGCATCCCTTTGTTCATAGATAAATTTTCTCTGCTGATTTAAAACGTCATCATATTCAAGAAGATGTTTACGAATTTCGAAGTTCCGCTCTTCTACCTTTTTTTGTGCCCGTTCGATACTCTTATTAAGCCAGGGATGGTAGATAGGCTCACCCGGTTCCATACCTATTTTGGACATCAAGTTTTTAATATTAGAACCGCCAAAGAGCCGCATGAGATCATCGTCCATGGAAATAAAGAATTTTGAACGACCTGGGTCTCCCTGTCGGCCAGAACGGCCCCGGAGCTGATTATCGATACGCCGGCTTTCATGCCGTTCTGTACCGATTACATAGAGACCGCCAAGACTTTTTACCTCTTCATAATCCTTTTTCCATTTTTCATATTCTTCTTTATATATTTTTGCATATTGTTCTGGCGTTGCATTGGTACCAGCCCGTTTTCGCGCCCGGTGTTCAGGATTGCCGCCCAGTTTAATATCCGTACCACGGCCTGCCATGTTGGTCGCAATGGTTACCGCCCCTTTTGCTCCAGCTTCAGCAATAATAACCGCTTCACGGGCATGATTCTTGGCATTTAATACCTCATGTCTGATACCGCGGCGGGTAAGTAAGTTAGATACCTTTTCGGATTTTTCAATGGAAACGGTACCTACCAGTACGGGTTGTCCCTTTTTATGGGCCGCTTCAATTTCATCGCAGAGGGCATCGAATTTCTCTTTTTCGTTGAGGTAGACCACATCATCTTCATCGATTCGTGCCACAGGCAGGTTAGTAGGGATGACAACCACATCGAGGTTGTATATTTTATTAAACTCTACAGCCTCTGTGTCGGCTGTACCGGTCATACCGGATATTTTTTCATACAACCTGAAGTAGTTTTGAAAGGTGATGGTTGCTAAGGTCCGGTTCCGTTGAGCAATTTTAATCCGTTCTTTGGCTTCAATCGCCTGGTGGAGTCCATCGGAATAGCGTCTGCCATGCAGAATACGGCCGGTAAATTCATCAACTATCTGGACCTGACCATCCTGAACCACATAATCCACATCAATATGAAAGAGCTTGTGGGCCCGTAATGCCTGGGTAAAGTAGTGGATATATTCGAAATTTTCCTCATCAAAAAGAGAACCCTTAATAAGACCCCGTTTTTGAAGAAGTTTTTCGATTTTATTCATACCCGCATTGGTAAAGGATATATTTTTATTCTTTTCATTTATTTTGTAGTCCCCGATTACCTCCTCTCCCTGGGCTTCATCGGGGTATTCACCGTCCTCCTTCTTTTTCACCTCTTCAAGGGTGTCAAGAAGTTTATCAACCTCAAAAAACTTATAGGTATCATCCTCAGCAGCACCTGAAATGATAAGGGGAGTCCGGGCTTCATCAATAAGAATGGAGTCAATTTCATCTACAACACAGAAATGGTGCCCCCGCTGTACCCGGCCTTCCAGGTCCCAGCGCATATTGTCCCGCAGGTAATCAAAACCAAACTCATTATTGGTTCCATAGGTAATGTCGCAGGCATAATTTTCACGTCGGCGGTCATTATCCATATCTGACAGGATGGTACCTACGGTCATGCCGAGATAGTTAAAGACGGGACTCATCCATGCAGCATCCCGGCTTGCCAGGTAATCGTTGACGGTGACCACATGAACACCCTTGCCGGTTATGGCATTAAGGTAGGTGGCGGCGACGCTCATCAGAGTCTTACCTTCACCGGTTTTCATTTCTACGATTTTTCCCTGATGGAGAACGATGGAACCGAGCACCTGTACATCATAGGGCCGTTCTCCCAGATTCCGCCGTGCTGCTTCGCGGGCCAGGGCAAAAGCCTCAGGCAGCATGGAATCCAGGCTTTCGCCGTTGCGATACCGTTCACGGAAACGTTCTGTCATCCTGGGGAATTCTTCCGGCGGAAGGGAAGCCGCCCATGCTTCTTTTTCATTAACTGCATGCAGAATCGGTAAAAGTGCCTTTAAATCTCGTTCGTGCTGAGAGCCGAAGAGTGCCTTAACTAGATTGTCCAACATAATCTTGAATGTACCGCTATAAACGACGGTTGACAAGCGTCCTGCGGGCGTCTATCGTGATTTTATCATGATAAGAATTATAATTTTTGCAATCATAGGTATTTTATCCCTGAATTCCTGTTCCAATAAGGAAATCCAGTCGGTGGACCGGCAGAACCTTTTCAGGCTGGATATTGGTCGTCTGGAAAATCAGATTGATCTTTTTGCACTGGATCAGTCCCAGGCTATGATTAAGACCCATATCGCCATGCGGGATGGCATTTTTTATATTTCTGACAGCAAGGGCCAAAAGGTTTCCAAGTTTACTTCCTATGGGGATCTGCTTTCCATGATTTATAACCAGGAAACAAATCCTCCTCCATTTACCTTAAAAATCAGCAGCGGGTCCTCAGAAATTGTTACAAGAAGGGCTGTTCCCTATCCTCTTATTCAGAATGGCAGTTTAGCGGTGGATTCCAGAAAACATCTGTATGTAGAAGACCGATTACCTCCGGATCGGCGGACCTATGATGCGGAAAAACGGGTTCTCTTTGATTCAACGGTGCTCCATTTTGACAGCGACGGCAACTTTATCGAATATCTGGGGCAGGAAGGTATTGGCGGAACCCCATTTCCCTATATAACGAATCTTTTTACATCGATAAACAATGAGCTGGCAGTGGTGTGTCGTCTTCCTATGGGCTGGAATGTGTACTGGTTTGACAGTAACAGTACGGTACTCTATGTAGTGTTAATCCGAAATGAGGATCTGCCTATACCAAAGGGAGAAACACTCTACCCATCCCTCGACAGCATCAGTGCTGCTCCAGATAAAAGACAGCTCATTATTAAAATCGATTATTATAAGGACAGTATTGACGAGTCTACAAAAACGAAATCTGGAATTGTATTTGATCGTTCCATGTTCTGGGTAATGAATGTGGAAGATGGCTCATACCTGAATAGCGTGGAAATCCCACCCTTTGATCAAATTCAATCAAATCAGAAGGATAAGGTGGAACTGGTGTATTCTGTGCTTGGTGTAAGCCGGGGAAACAAGGTATTCCTTTCAATCCCGGATACCAACGGCTACCATCTTCTCGTGCTTGATCTGGAATCTAAGGATCAGAAACGGGGCTTTATCAAGGTTGATCCCGATGAATTGGCCTTTAATACCTTCTATCTTTCCGAAGATGGTATTCTTTCAGCTCTGCTTGCTACTGACTATGAGGCTAAAATTGTCTGGTGGAGAACCGAAAAATTAACTGGAGATGTGAGAAAATGATCCTTGCAGAGGGAGCAGAGGCCCGTCATATTGATGAAACCGCAATGGCGGAGTGGCACCTTTCTTCATCCGTTCTTGTAGAAGCGGCGGGAAGAGAATGCGCCCAAGTCCTCATCAATGTGTGGCCTCACATAGCTCCCCCTGGGTCTGGGTCCCCGTCGCTCATCCTTGCGGCAGGTTCGGGTAATAATGCTGCCGATGGTATGGTATTACTTAAAACTCTCATACTTAAGGGGTTTTGTAATCCATCCCGATGTTGGGTGGTACTCTCTAAACCAGAAATATCCACATCCGTTCATGCTCAAGAACTTTCGCCCCGTACCCAGGCTCTGCGATTTTTACAAAAGCTGGGCATCCCCTGTATAGTCTGGCATGAAATATCGGAAACAGAAAGGAAGTCCCTGTTTGAAAATGCCGACCTTATCATCGATGCCCTCACTGGTACGGGGCTTTCAGGAGCTGTGCAGGACACAGTGGCGGAGCTCGTGGCTGTCATTAATCGGAGCAGAAAGCATAACAACTCTCAGCGCGTTGTTTCAATAGATGTACCTTCAGGTCTTTCAGATTCATGGGATTTAGATGATCCAGTGGTAGAGGCTGATCTCTGTCTTGCCATAGAACCGGTAAAGGCCTGTCTTTTTAAGCCCGCTGCACGGACAAAGGCAGGCTTCATCTGTCCGGTTACCGGGATCTTTCCACCGGCTTTGCTTGAGCAATGTGGCCATCATAGACTCATAGGTCTTTCAGACTTTACGGATAACCCTGCTATGATGAAGGCCTTTACCGTAAGCCATGATGCTTATAAACATCAGCGTGGGGTGGTGCATATTTATGCCGGTTCCCCGGGGACAAGCGGAGCAGCCCTCCTCTGTGGTCGGGGAGCCCAGGCTGGTGGGGCGGGGCTTGTACAAATAATAACAGAGCAAGTCCTCGCAGAGCATCTTATGGGACAGGCCGGTGGTATGCTGCTTACCTGTACATCCTGGATTGATGAACAGCGTTCTTTCAGAAAACCTCCGCAACCTGATGCAATCATCATGGGGCCCGGGTTATTGTGGAATCAAGAACTCGATGATAGCCTGCACAAAGCTGTTCAGGACCAAGTCCAGAATGGTATAGGCCTTGTGTTTGATGCGGGGGCTGTAGAGCCTGCTGCGGCATACACCTTTCCAGGCCCTACGGTTTTTACCCCCCATCCTGTTGAGTTTGAACGGTTTTTTGAAGTCCTTATTAAGAAAAACCCTGAATTAGCCCAGTCCGCTGAAAAGGGGCTTCCCAGGATGATAAAGACAAATCCTGTGCCTCTCCTGCAAATCGCCGCTGAAAAGACAAAGAGCGTAATCATCCTTAAGGGACATGTGATCCATATCGTTGCTCCCGATGGATCCTGTTCAGTGGTAGACGGTATGGAAAGTATTTTAGCCATGGGCGGCAGCGGAGATGTCCTCGCGGGTTTACTGGGCGCCCTCATGGCCAGAATGAAACGGAACAGGGGCTCCATAGATCCGATAGCATGCAGTGAGTTAGCAGTCAATCTCCTTGTGGAAGCGGGCCACCGTTTGCGTAATCAGCGGAGATTCTCGGATCCTACCTGCCTTGCGGATATACTGGGAGCGCTGTCAGGGGAACTTTTATTGCAACCCTTGGGAGGTGCCCATTAATGGAAGGCGAAAAAAAGCGAATTGGTAATGAGGATGTAACCTTTTACTATTCCAGGGAACGGAGACTTTCAAAAGCACCTGAACGGGTACAGATGCTCCATTCAGGCGCATTTGGCCGGCGCCCTGGCTTGTTCCGTTCCCTGGTGGCTACAAAATCCATGGCTTTTCTTTTCCTTGCAATCCTCATGCTCAGCGCTACCGCTATGGTAATGTCGTTTCTCTTACAAAAGGACAGTAACCAGAATATTCTCGGTAATTCTTTTACTCTGGAAGCCTTTCGTTTCCAGGGGGCAACCTATGTGGCTATTCAAAAACAGGCCCGCAGCAAGGATGCCTATACGGGTCCTCTCGAAGTAGCCCTTTCTCCCTATCTGAAAGAATCTCCTAAGGATCACTATCCCATACAGGTTCAACAGCTTACCATCAGCCTTAAACCAACAGAAGAATTCCGTTTTTCCGTCCCCTTTGAGGCGGAGAAACTGGTAGTTCTTATTAAATGTAAAGATGATATGGTAAAGTTTACCATACCCGTACGATAGGTTCCAATAAACTCCATTGACCCAAAATAGTATATTCTGTATTGTAAATTCTGAACCGGGAAACGAGGACTAAGCATGATACAGTTTTATTTTTTATCAATTATATGTAATGCTCTTGCAGGTTATGCACTGATAACCGATTCAGAAGCCAAATCATCAATCCTTGATGGCATCCGATCCTATGTTCTCGATGAAACCTTCAGGCTCGTATTAGGCGTACTCACCATGGTGGTGGGCTTCTTTAAGATACTTTCTGTTATTCGGGGTGATATTCCTGTAATCGGTGATCTTTTGCCCGCAATAACAGGTCTGGCCGCTGGTTTCAGTCTGCTGTTTGAATTTTATAAAACCCGTGCCACCGTGATAGATGAACAGGTTGAAAAAATTGAATCCTTTTTAGCCACAAATCGAAAATGGGTTGGTTATGCTGCCCTGGTCTCCGCGGGAGCCCATTTTTTATTCCCTACGGTCCTGTTCTTTTAAAGGGTTCCCTGTGGATTCAAATAGCCGGCCCCGATCTGTTGCGGGAATCTGTATAAAAGATAACAAGCTTTTTATTGCAAAACGTATCCCCGGGGGATCCATGGGGGAGCGATGGGAATTCCCCGGCGGGAAAGTTGAACCGGGCGAAACAGATGAAGAAGCCCTCATTCGTGAATATTATGAAGAATTTGGGATTCCGGTAACTGTAGGCGCCTGTATCGCCCATGCCGAGTTTGAACATCATCAACAAAAACGGTTTCTGTTTGCCTATATAGTCTATATGGATACTATGAACTTTACCTTAACTGAACATACCCAATGGCGTTGGGCCAGCCTGGAAGAAATAGAAAAACTGGATTTTGCCGATTCGGATAAAAAACTGATCCCCGATTTACACAAGTTGTTACAGAGGTAATAGATGAAACGTCTATTTGCATCAATCAGCATCCTGTTGCTTTCACTCATGATCAGTTCCTGTTTTTTATCCCCCCCGGATAAACAACTATCTCCACCGGCAACCTTTCCCCTTTCCAGAACCTTGTTAGGTTATGTGCTAATTACCGATAGTTATACCCAACTGCTCGACCGTCGGGGCAATGATGGTGTGTCCCTCGGTGTGTTGCGTAAGGGCACTATTCTGCCTGTAATAGAGCGGCGGATTATGTCTGGAGATGAAAAAACCGAAATCTGGCTGTACGTTGCGGCGGAAGAAAAGGGCTGGATACGGGCATCCTCAGGGCAGCTTTTTCAAACCGAAACGCAGGCAAAAACTGCATTGCGTACCTTACTTCAGGGACAAAGATGAATAGCCTTGTATTTTATCTGGCTCCACCGGTTATCGGCGCAATTATCGGATATGTAACAAATGCAATTGCCATAAAGATGCTTTTTCGTCCCCTCTATCCTGTTAAAATTGGTAGATTTCAAGTGCCCTTTACTCCCGGCATACTTCCCCGGGAACGGCATAAGCTTGCAGACAATATAGGCCGGATGGTAGAGAAGGAATTACTGACCGAAGAAATCATACGCAGGCGGCTTGCTCAGGACGATGTGGTGGAAGCTGTAAAACAGGGAGTTGCTACCGCCACCCAGCAGTTATTGGATACTGAATTTCAGCAGGATTCTACTCTTGCCCGGGAGACCATTCATTTTATAGTTCAGATTATCCATAATCCACGGTTTATCAATTCGATAGAGTCTATTTTAGATAAACTTCTTGAACAGCTTCAGCACCGCACAATTTCAGATCTGAGCGGTAAGGAATTAGAAGAACTAAAGAGTCTGATACAGGAAATGCTTCTTCAGAAGCTTGAACAGGTGCTTCCTTCCGCTTCTCAAAGCCTTGCAGCGCTCCTCGATTCCCATTATGAGGAACTTAAGGATCGGATCATCACCTTTTTGCGGAAACCGGAAATTCATAAACAGCTGGAAACTCAGGGAAGAATCTTCCTTCAAAAGACACTGCAAAAACTCAATACCTTTCAGCGTTTCTTTATATCAGCGGCCCAGTATGATAAGACCCTCGATGAACGGATGGGTGATATTATTGATGATCTTATCCTTCAAATCGATACTTTATTAAGCAAACCTGAAAACCGTACAGCCCTTAATGAATATGTTAAACATATCATAACAGACCTGGTGGAAAAACGGGAAACCCTGTATAGCTTTTCGGGAATGCTCTATGGTTTTATAGCACCGCTACTCCATAAAGAATCGGGGGCTCTCATTCAGAGCATTACCGGCATGGAATGGGAAGCTCAGCGGCAGCTTATGCTGCAACGGTTATCTGACTGGCTGTTAAACTTAAGAGAAGAATCCATACAGACTTCGATTGCCAACTTTTTTAACAAACAGGGGAGCAATCGTATAGGTGATCTGGTGGTGCTCGATGGGGCGGAAAAAAGCCAGATAGATACCCGTATTGCCCAGACGCTCATCAATCTGGCTAACAGTAAAATTGCTGATGCTCTAAAAACTATCAATATTCGAAGCATTGTTTCCGATCGGATCGATTCTCTGGATATGGAGGATGTGGAACGGATCGTACTCGATGTGATGGCCAACCAATTTAAATGGATTAACGTGTTTGGCGGAATTTTGGGAGCCCTCATCGGGGCAGGCCAGGTGCTATTATCAATCTACCTTAAAACCTTCTAATGACCCAAGCTGTCCGCAGGCACCGGAGACTCCCCGGCCTTTGCGGTATCGCCGGGTAACCGTAAGTCCCCGATCTTCGAGCAAACTTACCATCCGGTCAATTTCTTTGTCTGTTGGTTCTATAAAATCCTTGCCCATGATCCCCATACCTGCTACTGGATTCCATGGAATAAGATTGATGATTACATCAAGTCCCTTTGCAAAGCCTGCAATTGCAAGGGCATCTTCCTTCCTGGTGTTTACTCCACCCAACAATACGGCTTCCAGTGTTATCCGTTTATTCTGTTTTGACTGAAAGTACCGCAGCGCTTCCTTTAATTCCGGCAGGGGATTAGCTCTGGTAACGGGCATAAGAAGTTCTCTTAAAGCAGGATCAGCGGTAGTTAAAGATACCGCGAGACGAACCTCTGGCCCCTGATCTGCCAGGTCCCGGATTCCAGCAATAATACCGCTGGTAGAAATGGTAATCCTGCGGCGGGACATGCCAAGCCCGGCCGGATCTGACCAGATGCTCATGGCCCTTCGTAAGTTATCCAGATTAAGCAGCGGTTCACCCATTCCCATGATCACAATATTTGCAATTTCACCTGACACGGTCCGACAGTGATACAGCTGCTCGGTAATTTCGGCGGAAGTAAGATTTCTTAAAAATCCGAGGCTCCCGGTCTTACAAAAGGCACAGGCCATGGGACAGCCAACCTGGGTAGAAATACAGGCGGTTTTGCGACCTTCCCCGTCAACCAAGATGACCGCTTCTATCTTGGCTCCATCCTGCAGGGAAATCTGCAGTTTTACCGTTCCATCGGAATCAGTAACAGTTTCTGAAATAGCGGTTTCCTGCACCAGGAACCGTTCTCCCAGATCTTGTCGCAATTCCTGAGAGAGGTCAGTCATGGCATTAAAAGTGGTGACTCCCCGGGAAATCCATTTAAATACCTGTTTAGCCCGAAAAGCCGGAAGGGGCTTTAAGAGCTCTGTCAGTTCAGGCAGGGTATATCCACTGATGCTTTGTTTATCCATTATGCCTGCAATTTTTCCAGATATTCAGAAATAGCCGCATTCCGCTGACCCGTTTTATTGAATTCCGCTAATACTTCAATCGCCCGGTCCTTGTCTCCCTTCTTTAGCCAGCAATCGGCCAGCTCAATATAGAGACGGTAATTTTTGGGGTCCTGTTGAACGAGGCGGCGGAGCGATTCAATCGCATCATCATACTTCCCTTGCATTTTAGACACCACCGCCAGGCCTAATACGGCGTACATATCAAACTCAATATTCAAAGCCCTATGGTAATACTCGGCAGCCTTGTCATATTCACCCATATTTCGGTAGGCATCGCCAGCCCTGGTAAGTATTACCTTGTTTCTCGGATCCTGTTCCAGAATTTTGTTCCAATATTCTAAAGATTTATGCTGCTGATTCATTCCCCGGTAGCAGTCAGCGAGCCCAAAGAGGGCATAAAAGTTATAGGGGTCCATTTTCAGGGCCCGCTCAAAGTAGGGGACTCCTTCAGAAAATGTTTTCAGCTTCCGGTGACAATTGCCAATTGATGTGAGTACCCGGATATCCACATTGTCCTTATGCAGAGAAAGCATCTTTTCCCAATAGTACAATGCATCCCGGTATTCCTTAAAGTCATAGTGCAGGTGGCCTAAGCCAATGAGGGCATAGGGATTGTTCTCTTCCATTTCCAGCACCTTGAGGTACACCGCTTTGGATTTTCTGAAATCCCGGACCTTTCGATACGCATCAGCGACACGGGTAAGGACCGTAATGTTTCTATCATCATGGAGGAGATACTGTTCCCAAATTTCAATAGCCTTCTGGTACTGATTCAGGGCCTTATAACAATCTGCTAAGCCAAAAAGGGCATAATTATTGCCCGGGTGATGGGATAGACAACGGCGATAGTATTCCACCGCCTCGCGGAAGGCGCCCCTTTTACGGGCCGTATCACCCAGCCCAACGAGGGCATAGTTATTATCCGGATCTTTTGCAAGGATTTCGTCAAAGGCTGCTACCGCTTCAGAGAGTTTATTCTCCTTGATAAGCTGGTAACCCTTTTTTGACAGTTCAGAAATTTCGGAAAATTCATCCTTTTCTTTTTTATCCCCTTCGTTAGCTGGGGTTTCCTGTTCCATTTCGGGATTTACAAAATTCTGATCGTCACCCATACTATTTTTCCTCATCTTCTAATAATTTTTGTATCAAAGCGGCTGCTTTTTCAATTAAAGGTTCCGCTTTTTTTTTATCCGGTGCAAGCCAATACATTTTAAGGGCTTCAAGCTGTTTACCCTGAGAGAGATACCAATCGCCCAACCGGATCAGTCCATCAGAATAACCGGTGGTTATAAAAATCCGTTCTGCTCCTTTGATATCACCCTTGTTGAATAATTCGTTTCCCTTTCTGTTTAACTGGACCTTTTGAACAGAATCGAGCTCTGGCCGTGTTGTTGTTTTTATAAATCCCTGTTTTTCAAAACGACCAAATAAGGTGTCCTTATCCAACATTTTTCCCTGGTTATAGTATAAATCAAGAATATAAGAGTTTGCAACTATATTTTGTAAAAAAACTCTAAAATATGAGGTTTTTGCAAAAGTCTGTTACTTTTGCAAAAACCTCTTGCAGTATTTTTGCAATAAAAAATAAATACTAGATTATATAGAATAGCAAAAATACTGCATGTACATTCAAGGTTGCTCTTTCAAAACTCCCTGAGTTTTGAAAGAGCCTCATATGAGAATTTTAAGCTTCTAATCGATAAAAATCTACAATAGACCTCCCGTATTCTCGTCGGTCGATGAGCTGCAATTGTTCCAAGGTTTCAGGAAACTGGTCTTCTCTCGGCCGATGAATAAGCAGTGTGGACCCTGGAATCATAAGTTTTGATCGTGCAATGGAGCTGACAAGCTGCTGCTTAAAACGATAGGGAAAGGGTGGGTCACAGAAAATGTAATCAAAGGAGTTCTTTGCCCGTTTTACAAATAATTCCGCTGACATGAAATGGCAATTAATCCGTACAGGAGAGATAGAAACATTTTTAATAAGGGTAGATCGTTTTAAGGGGTCCATTTCTACCGCATCTACCGGATCTGCTCCCCGGCTTGCTGCTTCCAGAGCTATGATGCCAGATCCAGAAAAGATATCTAGAAAGGATTTTCCCGTTAAATCCCCCAGGATGGCAAAGACCGATTCACGCATCCTGTCCATGGCAGGACGGATGATACCATCGGGGACCTCTACCTTTCTCCCACAGAGCTGTCCGCCGGTAATTCTCATACCCTTAACTCCTGTTTAAGCATTCCGTCGGCTACACGCATTCCGCTTGCCCAGGCTGCGGTAATTCCCCGGCTTGTGCCAGCCCCGTCTCCGGCAAGGTATACTCCATCCAGGGCCATAAAATACTGTTTGTCCTTAAACTGGGGTTTATTGGCGTAGAGTTTAATTTCCGGGTAGTACATGATGGTGCTAGGATGCAGGACCCCTGGAACAATGGTATCGAGCAATTTTAAGGCCTTCCAGATGGAACGGAGAAATTTAGCAGGCATCACCAGGCTGATATCACCGGGTGTGCAATCCTTAAGGGTAGGTTCAAAGTCAAATAGATCATGATTGAACCCATCTTTAGTAGAACGTTTCCCCATACGAAAATCTCCAACACGCTGCATCAGCGGTTTTCCCCCACCAGCAAGCATGGCTTGGAGACCGAGCATTTCTGCAAAATCCTGGCCAGAAGCCAGGGGTTCGGTAAACTCAACACTCCGAAGCATTGCAAAATTAACCAAACCGTTGGCAGGCCGCTCAGCGGACCATGCATGGCCATTAACGCTGTAATATACTTCCCCATGACCGGTTTCATACCGTTCTTTTACCACATGGGCACTCCGAGAATTGGTACAGAAGGTTCGTACCCGTTCAGGGAAGAGGAACTTGGGATCGTAATAATCTTTTACAATAGGGTAGTGAATTTCCCGTGTTTCTACCCGGATGCCCACATCGATGGAATTATCCGAATAGGGAATACCTATTTTGGTCATCAATTTTCGTAAAAAATCAAAACCGCCCCGTCCTGGTGCAATAAGTATCGACTGATAATGTAATTCTCTTTTATCTGTAAAGGCTATCTTCTTTTCAGGGTCCAGATCAACCAGAGTTTCACCCAGTGAAACCTCAACCCCCTTATCCTGCAATTCTTTAATGAGTCTGTTGATGAGCTCAAGACCACCGTCGGTACCCAGGTGTGCCTGTTTGACATCCAGGAGATCGACGCCAATTTTTCTGGCCCGCTGACTGTAGGAGCCTACATTTTTTCGTTCCATCAGGGAGGGCTTTAAAAAGGCTGTTACCCGTACCAGATAGTGTTCAGCCACATCCCGGGGCCAGAAATCTATGGGAAACCCGATGGGATAGGTAAAATTCATTTTACAATCATTGCGAAGCCCACCGGATGAAACCTTTGCTTTATCCATAAGGATGATTCGAGAATTAGGTTTTTGAGCGATCAATTCAAAGGCAGCACCAAGACCGGTAGGGCCGGTCCCGACAATCACATAAGTTACCTGTTCCATGGAATGGATAGTATCATATTTATCAATTAAAAACGAGGGGACGTTAATCCTGAAGCAGTTCCCGCAATTCCTGTGGACTTACTACCATGCCATTATCCTGTTCTTCGGGATGAATGGAAAGCAGCTGGTTCAATTGCTGTCTTCTTTCTTTCGAAAGTGTTTTATAGTGATCCAATTTTTCTGATATTGGTATAAAAGCAACCCCTAAGGTTCCTTTTCCTTGCATTAAATCTTCTATCAGGGCTGCAAAAGTATCTTCCAGATCAATTAAGTTTTTTACCTGTTCTTCCCAATCAATATACTTATCGTTTTCTTGAATCGCATGGATACAACTGCCGATGCAGGCCTGCAGATGATCCAAATCCTGTAAATAGGATTCAAGAAAGAGGTCCGGTTCCAGGGTTAAAACAAGACCGTCAGAGAGTAACTTAATCCGGCTTTGAAGAAAAAACAATGTGTCTTCGATATGAATACGTTTTGACATATACATCCTCTATAAAGGTATCGGAAGACAGAATAGCCTACTTAAACCTTACTTGACAAGGAAAAAAGCATTCTATATGCTACGTAAGCCTCTTTATCCGTCTGTGTTGACGGATCAATCATAAGTCCGTAAGGAGGACCCATGCGTCAGTATGAACTGACGGTCATCTTCCCGTTGGAAGAAGACCTCTATCAAGCAGGTCGTGAGCTTGTTCAGGCAGATCTTGCCCATCACGGAGCTCAGATCGAAAAAACCGAAGAAATGGGCGATAGGGATCTCGCCTATCCCATCAGCAAAAAAACACGGGGTCGCTACACCCTGTATACCATCAAGCTGGATCCAGCGCAACTTGTTGCTCTGGAACGGGCCTTTAAGCTGAATAACAACATTATTCGTCACCTCTTTGTAAAAGTAGAGGAATAAGGAACCATTATGGCCGATCTAAACCATGTAATCCTGATCGGACGGTTAACCCGGGATGCTGAATTAAAGTACACTGCCAATGGGCAGGCGGTTTGTAAATTTTCCCTTGCTGTAAACCGGCGTCGGAAAAACGGTGACCAATGGGTCGATGAACCTAATTTTTTCGATGTGGTGCTCTGGGGAAGATCCGGAGAAACCCTGAACCAGTATTTGGTAAAGGGTAAACAGGTAGCGGTAGAGGGTGAGCTTCGTCAGGATCGCTGGGAACAGGATGGCCAAAATCGATCTAAGGTGGAAATACTGGCAAACAATGTACAGCTGCTTGGCGGCGGGCAGGGCAGTGGAGCCGCTTCGAATAGTGACGGCGGCTTTAATGCTTCTCGGCGCCCCTCAGAAGCTCCGCAGGGAAGAGGCCCATCAGCGAATGATGGCCCTGTGGATGATGGTTTTGCCGATGATATTCCATTTTAAGATGACAAGTAAGGAGAATATTCATGTCTGATGAAAATATGATGCAGAATGAACGGCCCGCACGGGATCGTTCTATGGATACCCAGATGGATATGGGTATGACCGGCCGCGATGGCGAAGATCGGGGCGGCCGCGGCGGAAAAGGCAAGGTGTATTTTAAGAAGAAGGTCTGTAAATTCTGCACTCAGAAGCAGAAAATCGACTATAAAGATGCGGATGGACTTCGCCGGTATACCACCGAACGGGGAAAGATTCTCCCTCGCCGTATAACCGGTACCTGTGCAAAACACCAGCGCGAGCTGGCAGTGGCAATCAAACGGGCCCGAATTATCGCACTCTTACCCTTCGTCGCTGATTAAGCAGGCCCTTTATGGCATCCAGCACAAGAATACTCAAGCTTCTCTATCCAATATTCACAGCAGTTGTGATGGTTATTCTTGTGCGGAGCGGCCTTCTTACCCCGCTGTTCCTTATCCCTCTGGGACTCTTAGGTCAGCGGGGAACCAGAAAGGAAGTTATTTTTACCGCCCTTTTGATGATTTTCATCAATATGGCTTTTTCCTTTTTTGCGGTCCGATCAGATCCGGCTGCGATGAAATTGTTTTTAGCTGACACCTTATATGTGTCAGCTTTAACGTTGCTTTTTATGTTGTTATTAGTACCCGGAGTTTTCGATTCTTTTTTACCCTTTCTCCGTGGTACCTATCGGGTTCTGCTCGCTGCCTTTATCGGAATGTTATTCCTGCTGCCGATTATCCTCTTTGCCATGAATGACCAGGGTGTTTATGCTCTTTTTAAAGAGCAGGCAGATATGGTAGCAAACATGCTTAAAGAAAATGCAGCAGGAGATGCGGTTCAGCAGTCGATAATTGAAAACTCGATAGATGCTGAAACCCTATTTGCAATCATGAAAGCTGTTGCGTTACGGGGCGGGCTGTTTATAAGTCATGTTATCTTTTTTGGTGTGTCTGCAGCACTGAGCCGACAGGGCATACAACATCGTTGGTCCCTTAAAGCTTTTCATGTTGATTTTGGGTGGATATGGGTTTTATCCCTGATGCTGCTGGCCATTTTAGGGGGCTTCGTTTTTTCTATAGAACCGCTTGAGATACTAGGCTGGAATGGAGCCCTTACAGCGATTTTACTCTATTTTTTACAGGGAATGGGAATCATTTCTCATTATATTGATCATCCTCGGCTCTCTCGGGGAAATCGTTTTGTGTTACGAACCATGTTATTGGTATTACTTCTTAGTCCAGGAATCAACGCAGTGGTTCTGGCAGGCCTTTGCCTGTTAGGCATTGCTGAGAATTGGGTTTCCCTGCGGAAGCCCCATCTTACTGGGCCATCCTCTACTCCGGGGATGTGAAACCGGCGCGTTCGGTTTCTTTGTCCATATATATAAGGAGCTTGTATTATGAAGGTCATTCTAAACAAGGATGTCAATCCTCTCGGTGAAGAAGGGGATGTAAAGGATGTAGCAAAGGGTTATGCCCGTAACTACCTCTTCCCCCGTGGGCTTGCGGTTCCCTATACGGAACGCAATCTTAAAATCTTTGAAGCCCGTCGGGAAGAAATTGAAGCCCGTAAGGCCGAAAAACGGAAGGATGCAGCCAGTCTTAAGGAACGGCTCGAAGGTGCTGAAATCACTATTACTATGCCAGCTGGTGCAAACGGCAAGCTCTATGGGGCTGTTACTAACCAGACTATTGCCGATGAACTTACCAAACAGGGCTTCCAGGTTGAGCGGAAACGGATTGAGGTTCCTGGAAACCATATAAAGAGCGTTGGTAAATTCAAGGTTCATGTAAAACTCTATGAAAACACCACCGCTGAAGTAACGGCGCTTATCCAGGCCCAGGTTACCAAGACTGAAGAAAAACAGGAGGCTCGCAAGCCCCATCAGCGGCCTAATCGTGGTGCACACAAAGAAGAAGTATCTTCTGAAGCTCCCGCTGAGGCTCACAGCTCCGACGATACTACCGCTTCTGAATAAGTGATTTCTTAACCGGATCCCCCTAAAGGTATATAACCAGATGGGGGATCTATTTTTTTATACGGGAAGTACCAATGGCTGGCGTTTTAAAGGATAAAATTCCGCCCCATAATGATGAGGCTGAACAGGCTACCCTTGGAGCACTTCTGCTCGATGAAGATGCTATTTCGGTTGCTATCCGTTACCTGAGACCTGATGATTTTTATTCCAATGCAAATCGTCGTGTTTATAAGGCAATTTTAAATTTATTTAATCAAGGCCGGAAGGCCGATATCATAACCGTCATTGAAGAGCTCAAACAATCTGGTGAACTTGATCTGGCCGGGGGCCCCGCGTATGTGGCATCCCTTACAAATGTGGTTCCCTCCAGTGCAAATATTGATTACTATGCTCAGATAGTACAGGATCAGTCTGTACGTCGTTCACTTCTGCGTATTTCTAGTGAAATTTCTGCCAAATCCTACGATGACGCAACCGAATCCCGTCTCATTGTGGAGGAGGCTCAGCGATATATTTTTGAACTGACCGATAATCGGCAGACCCTCAACTTTAAAAGTGCAAAAGAAATCATCCCAAAAACAATTGAGGCTATCGAGAAGCTTTATAACACCAAAGAGGCTTTTACCGGAATTCCTTCTGGGTTACATGATCTGGATGCCATGACCAGCGGCTTCCAGAAATCGGAACTTATCATTATAGGAGCCCGTCCTTCGGTTGGTAAGACCGCATTGGCCTTAAGTATGGCATCCCATACGGCTATAAAAGAAAAAATACCGACTGCATTTTTTACTCTTGAAATGTCCGATATGGCCCTCATGCAGCGCTTACTTTCCGCTGAGGCTCGTATAGAGTCGGAAAAGATAAGAACGGGTCTTTTAAAACCGAGCGATTTCCATAGCATAATGGAGGCTGCTGGGAGAATCTATGACGCCCCCCTTTATATTGTGGATATGCCCAATATGAAGCTTCTTGATCTGAGGGCACAGGCCAGAAGATTGAGGGCCCAGCAAAAAGTTGAAATTATTTTCATTGATTATTTAACCCTTATTACTTCAGAAAATTATCAGCTCCCCCGTCATGAACAGATTGCTGAAATATCCCGGTCCCTTAAAAGTTTAGCCCGGGAATTGGATATTCCTGTAGTGGCCTTGTCACAGGTTCGCCGGGATGCGGAGGGAAAACGCCCAACCTTGTCGGATATTCGGGAATCGGGTTCTATCGAGCAGGATGCGGATGTGGTCATGTTTCTGCACCGGGAACGTGAATCGGAAAAAAAAAGCGATGCTGAGCGGTCAAAGGCAATCACTACTGAATTAATTATTGCAAAACAGCGTAATGGACCGGTCGGAACAGTGGAAATTGTATTCCTTCCGTCGTACACTAAATTTGAGAATTTATCTCGGGCAAGTGTATAAAAGGAGGTTTTAAGTTATGGCATTTAAGGATAATTACGATTTTGATCAGCTGGTAAATGAAGCAGAACGGCTTGTCATAGATGAGCTTGAAAAACAGGTTTCTAGATATCCTGAACCTTTATGTCTATGCGAAGATTGCGTGCTGGATATGGCTACTCTGGCACTCAACTCTGTAAAGCCACTCTATCGGGTTTCCCTGTTAGGAAGCATCTATGCCGCCCATGCAATGGATGAGGCATCCTATGCAGAAAGTGTTAAAAATGCGGTAGCATCAGCAATTGCAAAGGTAAAAGCCCATCCATCACATGATTAACTGTTTTTATTCCAGTTCAGGTCTTAAAAGGTTTTGTACAGATATATAGGGGCCCCATCGTAAGGATTTAAAGGGTTCACTATCAGGATTCTTATGATATTCCCCTTCGGTTTTTGAATAAATTGCGAAGGGGACTTTACTTACGGCAACCTCATCATTTCTTAAACCATGGACATGAAATTCCAGTACATCACCTGCTCGGCCTGTAAACCAGGCTGTTGCCTCAGCTTCTGGATTTGTTTCATCCGCTTTAAGGAGGAGGTAATACTTTAATGCTTCGATCACAATGGGGTCCAGCCCTTCTTTTAACACCATGATACGATCCGCTGCTTCAGGATAACCAATTACAACTTCCGCATGGGGTTTAGTTTTTACCTGGTTTCGATAAAAACCGTTACGGTCAAATTCGGGCAGCACCTGCAGGTAGGTATGGTGACTAGGCCATTCGATTGTAAGAGGAAATTCAGGTTTAAGTGGTGTATCACAGGAGGGGCAGACAATGGTTAAAAAAGTACCATTACAAAGTTCATCAATCGCTGCTTCATTTTGATCAAGATTTACCTCTTCGGGAATTTCCACGTCAAAACGATGTTCACATTGGCAGGTAATTGAGTGTTTCATAGATACCTCCTATTTTTTCCCAAATAAAAACATTATGTCGCCAAAAACAGAAAAAATAAGCAGACTGAATATAAAAAGAGCACCCAGCATTTGAAACCAGTATACTGCTTTAGGATGCAGCGGTTTACGGGTGATAAGCTCTATAAAAAAGAGAATAATAAGGCCACCGTCAAGGGCTGGAATGGGCAAGAGATTCATGATGCACAATGAAATAGAAATAAGCGAAAGGAAACTTGCTATGGCAGTAAAACCAGCACCGAAGCTTTGTCCAAAGCCTTCAGCAGCAATATCTCCAACCATATAGGTGATCCGTACCGGACCTGAAACAGCCTTAGAAAGATTTACCCCCTTAAAGAGTACCGCTAAACTTTTAATAGATACAGTAAATGTTTTCCAGCTTTCGCTGGCCCCTTTTACAAAGGCTTCAGGAATAGAATGGGCAACTGCCCGATAGCGTATTGTCTTAAACTCCAGGCCGATATTGGTCTGGCCCTGATCATCATAGGAAAGAATCAATTCCTTGTTAAAAAATTCACCATTTCTTTCAATATTGAGTTGTAAAATACTTGGTCTATCCTTTAATACTTTATAGAGGGCCACCGAATAGGGGAGTGGCATTCCCTGAACAGAAACAATACGGTCTCCTTTCATAAGCCCCGCAAGTTGAGCTGGACTTCCGGCTTTCACGGTTTCTATAACCGGATCGGTCCAAAAATAAATGCCAATCCGTCCGGCCCCTGTATCTGTATCGAGCTGGGGTTTAACTGTTATTGGTATCTGCTCCCCATTCCGTTCAACAAGCAGCTGCAGCGTCTGTCCCGGGTTGGGCGCTATCTGCTCCTGAATTTCTGAATAATTTGAAACCGGCTTGCCATTTATGGCAATAATACGATCACCGGTTTGTAGTCCCGCTTCATCGGCCGGAAACGTTTTGCCTTCAATCTCTGAGGCCAGTACAATTTTATTGTCCAGGGTCTGTACATCAAATCCAATGGCCCAAACCAGGCTGAGAACCAGCACTGCAAAAATTACATTGGCAAAAGGTCCTGCAAAGGCGGTTAATATCCGTTTTAAAGGGGAAGCACCATAAAATGTTCCTGGTTCTCGAGGAATCGCAATGTCGTTATTAGTTAGGGCTTCTTTAAACTCAGTCTCGCCCTTCATGTGGCAATATCCGCCCACAGGGAAGATCCCTATTCGGTATTCTACACCATGAAACACTTTGGAAAAAATCGGCTTGCCCCAGCCGATGGAAAAGGCCTCTACATCAATGCCTGAAAGACGGGCTGCAATGAAATGACCTAATTCATGAACAAAAACAACAATACCAAGACCAATAAGGCCTAACATGATTTTTATTAACAACGGAAAAGCTCCTTTATTATGTTCTTTGAAACACTTCTGGCTCTTTTATCAATTTCTAGAATTGAATCCAATACTAATTCTTCGCATTCCCATTGATCCTGCAATACCTGTTCTACAACTCTGCCAATATCGGTAAATGAAATCTGCCCTTTCATAAATGCAGCCACCGCCTCTTCGTCGGCCGCATTATAAGCTGCAGGATAGCCGCTGCCAGCCTCTGCAGATTTATAGGCCAAGGGTAACATGGGGAATAGATCTTCCCTTGGTTTTTCGAAAGACAAGGATTGTCCTTCCAAATCCAATCTGCCGAATTGACAATAGCGGACCTCAGGCCAGAAGAGGGCATTATGGATGGGTACTCTCATATCAGGCCGGGACATTTGAGCATACAAAGAGCCCTCTTTTAGCCGTATAAGGGAATGAATATAACTTTGAGGATGTACCAGCACCTTGACTTGTTTTGGGGGTACTTCAAAAAGCCGTACCGCTTCGATAACCTCAAGCCCCTTATTAGCCAGGCTAGCCGAATCAATGGTAATTTTACCCCCCATTTTCCAGGTCGGGTGGGCCAAAGCATCATTAAGGGTTACCTGTTCCAGTTGTTCTTTTGTGTATTGGCGAAAGGGGCCCCCGGAAGCGGTTAAAATAATTTCCTCAAGCGAATCACGTCCATGGGCTTCGAGCAGTTGAAACACTGCAGAATGCTCAGAGTCCACAGGCAAAATACGGCAATGATGTGTTTTAGCCAACGCAAAGGCAAGGGGCCCAGCCATTACGATGGTTTCTTTATTAGCAAGGGCCAGGTCAGCGCCCGTTTCCAGGGCAGTGATGGAAGGCAAGAGGCCAGGGGCGCCAGCAATACCATTTACAACAATCTGGGCTCCACTCTCACGAACCGCCTGCTGAATCCCTTCTGGTCCCCAATAACTTACTTTATCAGCATCAGCTTTAGATGTATTAGATTCATCTGCCAGAGCTAATTTTGCATCAGGATAGGTTCTTGAGATTGCAAGCAGATTTTGTAGGTCCCGATTGGCAGACAGGAGCACCACCTCAAAAGCATCAGGATAGGATGCTATAACATCTAAGGTGTTTTTCCCTATGGAGCCAGTGGCTCCAAGAACGGCGATTTTACGTCTCATTAAAATAAAATCCAATACAGGGCATAAAAGACCGGGGCTGCAAGAGCAATGGAGTCCACAGAGTCCAGGATTCCACCGCGTCCCGGGATGATAAAACCTGAATCCTTGACTTCACCGCTTCGTTTTATTGTAGATTCAGCCAGATCGCCAATGATTGCTACAATTCCAACGCAGAGTCCAAGTATAATTCCTGCTATAAGACGGGGTAATGTATGATTCGTGGTGAAAGCTTCCGGAAAAATGAGGGGTGCAATGATACCTATTATAAGAGAACCTGCAAGCCCCCCAATAAATCCTGCTATGCTTTTATTGGGGCTTGCGGGTATCAGTCCCCTGTTGCCTTTCCCGAAGAGCATACCAATCGCCCATGCAAGGGAATCGTTCGCAAAAACCATTAGAAGAAAGCTTAAAATTATGACGGTAGAATACTCAATTCTGGTCATTCTGATAATCCAGAGCATGAATACTCCTGGATAAATCATGACAGAAAGACCCGTAGAGATTCGATCAAGAACTTGGGAGATATCCTGTAATGAAGAAAATACCCGGGAAGCAATGAGCCATCCAGCGCCAAATATAAAAGCCGCAGGGACCAGTTCACCGGGAATATTAAAACTGATACTCATTGTCATGGCCGCGGGGGCCAGGGCCCCTAAAATTGCAGCTTCCCATATTGGGAGGCTATAATGTTTTTTTGCCAGGATTTGAGAAAATTCAATGGCTCCCAAGGCGCTGATGAGAGTAACCACCAGATTTACCGCAAGATGGTTGTAGAAGGGCAGGTATGCAACAAGTGCGATAATTGCTGGAATACCCAGTGAAAAAATAAGCAGACGTTGAACCAGTTTTGTCATGTTGTAATACCACCAAAGCGTCGTTTTCTTTTTTGAAAACTCTTTATTGCAAGTTCCAGATCAGCCGCATCCCAGTCTGGCCATAATTTATCTGAAAAATAAAATTCACTATAAGCACTTTCCCAGAGTAAAAAATTACTGGAACGCTGTTCGCCCGCAGTACGGATAATAAGATCCGGATCGGGCACATCCGGATTATCCAGATGGTCATGGATTGTTGCTTCTGTTATTTCCGAAATAGGGATATGTTTTTCCGTAATTTTTCTAACCGCCCGAACAATCTCATCCCTGCCGCCATAATTGAGAGCTAAGATAACTGAAAGACCCGTAAAATGGGCTGTTTTTTCACAAACCTGTACCACTTCCTGGGCTATGTCCTGAGGCAGGCCTTCTAAATTTCCTGAGAAACGAATACGAATTTTATTTTCATTATAGAAGTCAAATTCAGCCATGAGGTATTTTTTTACCAACCCCATGATAAAGCCAACCTCTTCCTGGGTACGTTTCCAGTTTTCGGTTGAAAAGGTATACAGGGTTAGATAGGAAATACCCATGTCAGCGGCAGCTTTTACAATTCGTTTTGCAGCTTTTAATCCTTCAATATGGCCCTGGGTCCGAGCCATATTTCTATGTTGAGCCCAGCGGCCATTTCCGTCCATAATGATGCCCACATGGGCAGGCATATTTGAAGTAGTCATCAGACTTCCATTATCTCTTTTTCTTTTTCTTCAAGGATGTGGTTGATTTCTTTTATGTATTTATCGGTAAGATTCTGAAGTTCGGTTTCTGCCTTGGATTCATCATCTTCCGTTAGTTCACCGTTCTTTTGAGCCTTTTTCAGTTCCTCATTGCCATCGCGGCGAATGTTACGAATCGCCACTCTGCTTTGTTCAGCCAGATTTTTTGCCTGTTTTGCCAGATCTTTTCGGCGCTCTTCGGTAAGTGGAGGTATGGAGATTCGGATTACCTTACCATCATTGGATGGATTGAGAGACAGTTCAGATGTCCTGATTGCCTTTTCAATCTCTCCAATCATGGCCCGATCCCATGGCTGAATGACAATTAGCCGAGCTTCGGGAATAGATATGTTTGCAACCTGATTCAGGGGAGACTTTTCACCATAATAATCTACCCGGATTTTATCAAAAAGGGCAGCGGAAGCCCGGCCGGTACGGATACTGGCCAGATCGTCTTTTAGGCTTGCAATGGTCTTTTTCATTCGATCTTCAGAGTTTTTTATGGCGGAATGCATGTACTTCTCCTTGAACGCCCTTTTCAGGCTTGCAATATAAGGGGCCACTGGTATCCAGTGGCCCCGGGTAATTACTTTTTACTGGCCTACACGGAAGTAAACATAGTCGGCGATACTAATCTTTGCGCCAACCTGTTTTCCGAGGTCTTCCAGAACCTTCGCAACCGAAAGTTTTTCATCCTTAACAAAGCCCTGATCTACAAGGCAGATTTCTGCAAGGTATTTATTCACCTTACCCTTAAGGATGTTATCTACCACATTGGCAGGCTTACCCTTCATCTTTTCATCCTGCTCCATCTGCTTGCGGAAAATCTCTTCCTGTTCAGCCAGATGGGCCGGATCTACCTTGCTGCGGTCTAAGGCAAAGGGATTAAAGGCTGCAATATGCAGTGCCAGGTCAAAAGCAAAGGTTTTTACCCGTTCATCCTGCAGGGCTTCAGGTTTATCCGCTGCAAGCTTAACCACGACACCAATGAGACCATCACCATGAATATAGCTGGTGAGATATTCATTGTTAGCAGCATTAACGACCTTAAGCCGTTTAAGTCCCATGTTTTCCCGAATCTTAGTAGCCAGATCGGTTACCATGCTGTTTAATTCATCATTCGGCTCGGTATATCCCTTTGCAAGGGCAACTTCGGCAATTTTATTACCAAGGGCAATAAAATCGGGATTCCGGGCGACAAAGTCGGTTTCGGAAGCCAGTTCGACCAGGACAGCCTTATTATTGGCAATCTTGATGAACACCTTGCCTTCATTAGTAGCCCGATCGGATCGCTTTTCTACAGCTGCCAGGCCCTTTTCCTTAAGGTATTTTTCAGCCTTGGCAAAGTCCCCTTCGCAGGCTATAAGGGCATTTTTGCATTCCATCATACCAGCGCCTGTTTTATCGCGCAGGGCCTTTACATCGGATGCTTTAATTTCCACGGTATTCTCCTTATTTGGATTCGTAAACCCGATCTACATCAACAGGAAGTTCATCCTCATCGGCATCCTCATCAACTTCGCTGGAAGCCGGAATTTCACCATTATAGGAATTGATGTCGATTTCTTCATCTTCCTCGCGGACAGACAAATCGCTCAGCATTTCTTCGGTAGCTTCTTCGTCTTCGCCAAGGGTCTCAATGATTTTAAGCCCCGCCTCGTTATCGGCTTCGATAACCGCATTGGCGATAATCTGGGTAAAGAGGGTGATGGCCCGAATAGCATCATCGTTGCCGGGTATCGGATAATCGATACCTTCAGGATTACAGTTGGTATCTACTACTGCAACGATCGGAATCCCCATGCGCTGGGCTTCTGCAACCGCGATAGCTTCCTTACGGGTGTCGATAACAAAGAGGATACCGGGGAGATCCTTCATTTCTTTGATACCGCCCAGGTTCTTCTGTAATTTTGCCCGTTCTTTTGCCAGAGCTGCGATTTCTTTTTTGGTTAGATTATCGAAGGTACCATCAACTTCCATCTTCTCAAGCTTCTTAAGACGGAGCAGAGATTTCTTGATGGTTGCAAAGTTGGTAAGCATACCGCCAAGCCAGCGGTTGTTTACATAGAACATGCCACAGCGTTCAGCTTCTTTCTGGATAACCTGCTGTGCCTGTTTTTTGGTACCGACAAAGAGCACGGTCTTGCCGGAGCTGACGGTCTTACGAACCGCTTCATAGGCATCTTTAATTGCCTGAATAGTTTTTTGCAGGTCAATGATGTGAATACCATTCCGTTCGGCGAAGATGTATTTCTTCATCCGAGGATCCCAGCGCTTGACCTGATGGCCGAAGTGCACGCCCGATTCGAGCAGGCTCTTCATAGTAACTACTGCCAAAATATCCTCCCTGTTGGTTTTCATCCTGAAGAAAACCAAACCTTCTCTGTATCTCACTACCCTGGGGGTAGCGGAAAATTAAATGGTTTAGGCCCCGTAGGGATAACCATTCTCCCGTAACATGCCATAAAATTCATGAATTGGCAAGCCTACTATGCCGCTGTATGAACCTTCTATATAGGAAATAAAACAAGAAGCGAGCCCCTGAATCTGATATGCTCCTGCAACCCCCTGCCATTCGCCTGTATCCAGGTACCATTCTATCTCTTCAGGACTTAATGTAGAAAATCGGACCTTACTGGTGACAGATTTAAGTGCAATTCGTTTTTCTCTGCCCACATACAGTGCCATGGCAGTGATTACCTCATGAGTCCGGCCTGCAAGGGTTTTCAGCATAGTATAGGCTTCCTGTCTATCTGCAGGTTTGCCAAAAACCTTATTATCTATAGAAATCATGGTATCTGCCCCAAGGATCCATAGGGGTAAGCGCCCGTCCAATACTTCAAGGATTTTTCTTACCTTCCGTTCTGCTATTTGTTCTGCCTGTTCCTTGTGGCTCATGTCCATTTGAGGGGTTTCATCCACATAGGATGGCATGATATTGAAGGGCAGCCCAAGGAGTTTAAAATATTCCTGCCTCCTCAGAGACCCCGATGCTAAGATGATTGGTTCCATAACTTCTTATGCCGTACCGATGTGTTTTGTGTCAAGCACAGCCTGAAGTCTTGACATTCCATGCAGAATACTATAGTTTGTGTACATACAAAACGAGAGATTAGCTCATCTGGATAGAGCGTCAGCCTCCGGAGCTGAAGGTGGTGGGTTCGAGTCCCGCATCTCTCATATAGTAAAAGGGGCCTCAAGGGGCCCCTTTTTTAATACTGCCTGATTTTTAATCAAAAAGGCCTCTTTATACAGCCCGTTCTACGGGAATCTGTTTTTTAATAAGCCGTTCTACCTGTTTGAGCAGCTTTTTTTCTTCATTGTCACAGAACGATATGGCAGTCCCCTCTGCACCGGCCCTCGCAGTTCGTCCAATGCGGTGAACATAGGTTTCGGGCTCCGAAGGCATATCAAAATTGAATGCTTCGATTTCCTTTTCCATAGTTGCAGAAAAAAGCAGGGTCTGCCGTTTTTTCGGGAGCATAGTAACAATTTTACGAACATCACGAATAAATCCCATATCAAGCATTCGATCAGCCTCATCAAAAACCGCGATTTCAACCTTCTGAAGGCTTAATGCTCCATCGGAAATCAAATCTAACAGTCTTCCAGGTGTTGCAATGAGAATGTCGATTCCCTTGGCAAGGGCGTGAATTTGGTTTGATTTTCCAACACCGCCAAAAACAGCATAATTTTTTAAACCACAGAAGCGACCATAGGTTGAAAAAGAATCATTGATCTGAGCTGCCAGTTCCCGGGTTGGAGCCACAACTAGGGCTCGTATATTACGGGGTCCTGCAAAACCTGGATTTTCGTAAAGATGCTGCAATATGGGTAGTGCGAAGGCTGCGGTTTTTCCAGTCCCTGTCTGGGCACTGGCTAAGACATCCTTGCCCGCAAGAATGGACGGTATTGCACGATTTTGAATTAAAGTGGGTTCGGTGTATCCCTCTGATGACTATATAATACAAATAAACTTTATTATAGTAGCCAGAAATAGATTATAATTTCCTTAAGCAGGATAATATTGATGAACAAACAATGGTTTTTTAGTTGCTTTTTCGTGCTAGTTATAGTGCCCTTTCTTGTTTCCGAGGAGTTTCCAATGGCCAATTCAGGAATCATGGACCTTACCTCGGTACAATTCTCCAATAGTCGCACCATAGAATTAAGCGGAGCATGGGCCTTTTGGTGGCAAAGAAAAATAGTAGATGCAGAGGAACTTACAAAGACAAATGCAGAGCCCGATGCCTGGCCCGTAATCCCTTCTTATTGGAACAGCGGCAGCCATGGTGGCAAGCAATTTCCGGTTCAAGGTTCCGCAACCTATAGACTTACCCTTATGCTGCCAGACTCACAGGTGTATGGTCTTTATGTTCCTCAAATGGTCAGTTCCTATGAATTATATATAAATGGGAGGCTTATTGGTAATAATGGCATTGCAAGCCTGGATAACAGGCTTGTTATGGGAGAATTTAGGCCAGAAGTTTACTATGTCACCCCGGAAAAGAACAAGCTTGATATTTTTCTTTTCGTTGCGAACCGGGACTATCGGCATGGGGGACAATGGAAACCTATTGTTTTTGGCACCGCCCAGGGCATACAAAATTATTATAACCGGTCTTTGATGGGTGAACTCTTCCTTTTTGGCTCCATTCTGATCATAGGTTTGTATAACATTGCTATGTTTATATTTAGACCAAAGGACAGGTCTCCCCTCTTTTTTGGCCTTTTCTGTATAATTGTGGCCCTCAGGGTTATAACAACCGGATCTATAGCGTTAACCCATCTTATTCCTCATATTTCCTGGGAAATACAGATAAAACTTGAACTGAGTGTGTTTTATCTTGGAGCCCTTTTCTTTGGCCTCTTTTTCAAAGAACTTTTCCCCGAGGATATCCCTTCACTGGGTCTAAGCATTATGCTCACTCCAGCGCTTTTATTTACCATTTTAGCGGTGGTACTACCACTGAGGTTATTTAACCGTCTCGTCACCCCGATGGAAATTACAGCAATTGCAGGACTTCTCTTTGTACTGGTCTGCATAGCCATTGCGTGGATACGTAAACGGGAAAATGCACCACTTATAGCTACCGGGTTTATCCTGTTTACCCTCACTGCAATCAACGATGTGCTCTATTCCAAGAACCTTATCCAAACCACATATCTGCTTCCACTTGGACTTTTCAGCTTTATCTTTCTGCAATCACTCGCCTTGGCACGCTTATTTTCTCACTCTTTCACCCGGGTAGAACAGCTTTCTGATGAATTAACCACGGTGAATAAATCCATGTCACGGTTTGTTCCTAACGAATTTCTTAATTTTTTGAATAAAAAAAGTATTAACGATATTCAATTAGGGGATCAGACATTACGTTCTATCACAATCCTGTTTGCAGATATTCGTTCTTTTACAAGTCTTTCAGAAACCATGAGTCCTCAGGAAAACTTTAACTTCATCAATTCATACTTTAATCGCATTGGCCCAGTTATCCGTAATTATCATGGTTTTATTGATAAATACATCGGTGACGGTATTATGGCCCTCTTTCCTGAAAACCCGCAGGACGCGGTGCGGGCCAGTTTGGCCATGCAGGAAAAACTTAATGAATACAATAATGAGCGGCTATCCTATGGACTCCAGCCAATCCAGATTGGAATAGGCATACACACAGGACCGGTTATGCTCGGAATAATAGGTGAACAGCAGCGAATCGAAAGCACGGTTATTTCCGACTCGGTCAATCTGGCAAGCCGGATAGAATCCTTAACCCGAACCTACAATGTTCCCATTTTGCTTTCCGGTGCTATGCAAAGCTATGTAAAGGAAGCGGGTTTCCAAAGTCGTCTGATTGATACGGTTCTCGTTAAAGGAAAATCTCAGCCCTGTGATATTTATGAATTGCTCGAAGTGCACCCCCCGAAAGAAAAAATATATTTCATCGAATCAAAAAATATTTTTGAACAGGGGGTTCATTTATACTTTGAAAAGGATTATGAAAAAGCGCTGAAACTATTCAAATTATGTTATGCAAAGAACCCTCAGGACCATCTGGCTGCCCTCTATATTTACCGTATAAGAAATGCCATAAAATTAAGAACCTTGAACCAGGATAAATCGGCTCAAATTACTGAATCGCCGATACTCAAAAGGCCGGCAGCTTCAAATGGTGGGCTGTCTTCATAGAATTGTAGTGCTCCTCGCCATTACGAAGAGAAAGTTTTTCCAGCCCTTCTAATTCCAGACTGACAGCCCCCTGCTGCTGGGTTACGAGGCCTGTCAGTAAAAAGGGTTGAATATCAAAAAGTATGGTTCGATATTTCTGATAAACCGGGGGGAATAGGACTGTTTCATAGAGGGCGGTTTCATCTTCATAGCTTATAAAGGTCATGGTTTCTCCCCGTATGGTCCAGACATCTTTTCTTGTAATGGGCCAGCCGATAAGCCGAACACGCCGTCCCACATAGCTGGCAAGATCCGCCGCAAAGATTCGTTGTATGTTTGACAGTCCCTGCGGAACATTCCACAGGTCTAATGGATGTCCAGAACGAAGGAATCCAAGGGTCTCAAATTCCTGCCAACGGGACTCCATATCTATTGCTGTTTTTTGCTTTTGCACAGCCTGGTCTCGGTTGTTTATATTTACAAGCCTGTTTTCAGTACCGTAGACCGGAAATTGTGGTTCCGCTGCAGAGAAGAGCTCCGGTTCATGTTGTTTTTCCTGTTCAGTAAGCAGAATACGAAACTGCATAGGACGGCTCACGTTTGAAATACTGTCAAAAAGGCCAGAACTCGTCATGGCCGCAAGCTCATCCCGGGAAATGCGGAGCCGCCTTGTAACATCCTGAAGGGAATGAAAGGGACCCCGCCGCTGTCGTTCAGCAAGCAGCTGCTGAGCGGTTTCTGCTCCGAGCCCCCGGATTGCCATAAGCCCCACCACCACATTCTTGTCTTTTCCGTAATAGCGATACTGGCTGGTATTGATATCTGGGCC
>Ga0208824_1000676_pt1 | contig 35028 bp, 34 predicted proteins | sample AD_JPNTR3_MetaG_FD_184447 | JGI IMG/M metagenome (GOLD analysis project Ga0208824, IMG submission 184447) | Active sludge microbial communities of municipal wastewater-treating anaerobic digesters from Japan - AD_JPNTR3_MetaG (SPAdes) (version 2) | ecosystem: Engineered > Bioreactor > Anaerobic...
CTAATCTTACTCCTGGAAGTAGAATAACTTTTGACCCGGGTGCTTCATCATGGCAGGTTCGCGCAAGAAGAAGCGCTTTTAACTTCTCGTCTTTTGGTCAGAATCCCGCATCTGCTGCATTTTATTTTGCCGAGCTGACAAAGGCAAGAACACTTCTTGAGGCAATGACAGGGGCTGCGAGAAAGACAACATCTGAAGAAATACCGAAGAATTTAAAAGAAGCAGAGGATAGAATCCTTCAGGAGCTTTCAAATATTGACAGCGGTTGGGACAGTGCATTGAAAAAAGGTGAGCAGGCAGTAAAAGAAATTCAGCAAAGAAGAGAAGGGCTTAAAAAACAACTTGACGAATTAATAGAGGTACTGAGGAAAAATTATCCAAGATATGCAGCACTTCATTACCCATTGCCTGTCAAGGCAGAAGATTTGCCGTTGAGACATGGTGAGGTTTTGTTTGAATATGCAGTAACCGACGATGCAACCTATGTTTTTGTGTTAAAGAAGGGCGGAGTAAAAAGACTCATTAAAATACCATTAACGAGGGAATCCCTTGAAGAATCGGTAAAATCATTTATTGAACCCATGAATATAAAAAAGCCAGAAAAATTTTCAACAGATTTGGCAAAAAAGTTGTATGAAACTCTCCTTTCCGAACCATTAAAAGAGGTGAAAGAAGGCGAAAGTATAATCATAGTGCCTGATGGAATTTTGGGGTTATTGCCTTTTGAGGCACTCATTATAAAAGAAGGACCAGGCATTAAAGATAGTATTTATATGGCCGATAAATACACAATCGCATATTATCATTCGGCAACCATTATGGCGCTACAGAGAATTTTAAAAGAAACACCGCAAGAAAAGACTCTTTTCGCATTGGGTAATCCAGTTTTCACCAGAGATGACCCAAGGTACATTGCATGGACACAGGGAAAAAAGGGAATGCAGTTTCCAAATCTTAATCAGTATGCATTCAGGGGTCTTGCAATTAAGGCAAAATGGGGTGCAGTAATAGATAATGACCGTAAAGAAAAGATGATAGAATTTCCACCTCTACCGGAGACAGAAGAGGAAGTAAGAAAGATAGCAGATATAATGGGGATAAAACCTGAGCCACCACAGGTTTTACTTTTTGTAATGGCAAACGAAACAAACCTAAAAAATGCAGGGCTTGAAAAATATAGATACATCCATCTTGCAACACATGCATCTCTGCCTGGGATGGTGCAGGGAATTAACGAGCCATTTATTCTTCTTTCGCAGGTTGAAAATAGAGGTGATGATGGATTTTTGACATTAAGTGAAGTAACCAATATGAAACTTAATGCGGATATGGTTGTATTATCTGCATGTGTTACTGGAGTTGGAAAAGAAGTTGAAGGGGAAGGGGTTGTAAATTTTGCAAGGGCATTTCAGCAGGCAGGGGCAAAATCAGTTGTGGTAAGTCTGTGGGAGGTGGCAAGTGAACCTGTGGTAGAATATATGAAAATTTTTTATAGCCATTTAAAATCTGGCAAAAAGCGGGCAGAAGCATTGCGATTAACACGGGGTGAGATAAAGATGAAATATCCAAACCCATTTTATTGGGCGGTGTTTATCATACACGGCGAATCATAATGAATATGTTTGACTCATCTTTGATGCTTAACGAGTAAAATTCTGAGAATTTTTATAATTAATTGTAAACGGCATGTTGCCCAAACTGTAATTGCTATGGTGTATAGATATCTCCAAATCTATTATTTGTTTAAACCAAATGCCATGGCATTTAACCTTAAAAAAAGCAGCACTTATGATGAAATCACAGGAATGGTTTATAAAAAGAGGTCATAAAAGCACATATGAGATATTAAACACCTCCATATATGGGCTGTAATAACAAAAATAATGCTAATCAAACAGGTTGTGAAGGGAAAAATCATGGGTAATAGGGATTATGGGTAAGAGAATAAACCCAATATGGCTATTGCCTACAAGGCATGAATACATGGAGGTATTTTCATAGGCCGCTGTATCTCCTCCTGGGATCAAATATATCCCTCAGTCCCTCGCCCAGGAGATTATAACCCATAACAGTAAGGAATATGGCAAGGCCTGGATAGAGACTAAGCCACCAGGCCACCTCTATATTGTCCTTTGCCTGGGTGAGGATATTTCCCCAGCTTGGTGTAGGCGGCTGGACACCTATACCAAGAAAGCTCAGTGCAGATTCTGTGAGTATTGCACCGCCTATACCAAGGGTAGCCACCACATATACAGGCGTCAGTGAATTGGGAAGGACATGGTTGAATATAATCCTTTTTTCTGTAAAACCCTGGGCCTTTGCAGCAAGGACAAACTCCTTGTTTTTTATGCTCAGTATCTCTGCCCTGACAAGACGGGCTATACCCATCCAGTTTGTAAGACCTATTACTATCATGATATTCCAGATGCTCGGCTCAAGAAGGGCAATAACCGCCAGTATAAGAAAGAATGTGGGGAAGCACATCATCAAATCCACAAACCTCATAAAGACCTCGTCTATCATACCGCCGTAATACCCTGAAATTGCCCCTATTACAATACCTATCATAACCGCGATGCCTATTGATACAAAACCTACAAGTAGGGATATCCTGCTCCCATACATGACCCTTGAAAATACATCCCTCCCTAGGGTATCGGTCCCAAAGGGATGGGCAATAGAAGGCGGGGATAGTATTTGTTTCATATCAGGCTCCACAGGGTTGTGTGGCGATATGATAGGTGCAAGGAGTGCACTCAGAAACATGGGGATAAGTATAATGAGCCCGATTAAGGCAAGTTTGTGTCTTATTATGTTTCTTATCATACCCATGATGTATTATATCCCGGCCAAAAGTCCTATAAAATCAACGGATAAGTCCTTTGCAAGACCCTCCAAAGGTCTTGAAATCCGTGGAAGATGAATTCAACTGGCTACCAATCCCGCTAAAGCAGGAGGGGTGTGACCCAGAGTCTGGAGACCTTTTTCAGAGGTCTCCAGATATTACAAACCAGCAAAATTCATTTTGCCTCAGATAGTGCCCATGCAACAAAGAGTGTTGTCTGTGTATTCTTTTTGGGAACCTTGTTGAACTGCATGGGCGTGTTGCTTGTAAATGAACCATCTGGATGCTGGACACCCAAGAGGTATCCTGCAGCCTTATCTATAATATCCTTTTTTTCTTTTAACCTTGTCAGGGCCATAATAACATATGCAGTAACCTCAGGGTCTTCAGGTGCATTCTTTTGAACCATAGCAAATCCCCCTGATGGCCTCTGTGCCTTTATAAGCCATTCTACAGCATCCTGAACAAATGGTGTAGATGGCGCCACACCATGGTATAGAAGTGCCCTTACAGCCCATGCTGTACTGAAGGCAAGGGATGGCGAGCCTTTTGGCAGGCCATAGCCCCCATCAGGATTCTGACAACCCATAAGCCAGTCCAGGGCCTGACGGACTGCCGGGTCCTTTCTGTCATAGCCTGCCTCTTTAAAGGCAGTAAGGACTACTGCAGTAAATACAGTCAGCGGCACCCCTTCTTTGCCTATCCTCCTGAAACCACCTGCCTCATCCTGGACACTTCTTAGGTATTGTATACCTTTTTTTATTGCCTCCTCACCTCTGCCTGCCTCCTTGAGGGCAATGATTGCAAATGCTGTGTGGGCTGTATTATTATTCCAGCTACCATCAGGCCTCTGGTCTTTCAGTATAAAATCTACCCCTTTTTCTGCCATATCATTGTGGACATTGTTCATCTTAAGGACCTTTACTGCCCAGCTTGTAGGTTCTGCCTCTGGGGGGAATTCACCCTTAAGCCTTGACCATGCGCCATTTTCGCTTTGCACTGAGATAATATGTCCTATTGCCTTAGTTTTAACATCCTGAGACTGGGAAAAGGCAATAAGCGGAAATAGGACAAAGATAAATAGTAGGAATAAAGCATTTTTTTTCATTAAACACCCCCTATTTTGTTTTATGCATAAATATTACATTCAAAATAGCTGAGGTGTCAAATTCAATTATTAAGACCTTATATCTGTAGCCATCCCTTAGGTCTCTTTATCATTGACTTTGTCTCTATCGGGTTATACTATAAGGCACTGTATGGGGACATCAAAGCATATAAAAAAGACATTTATAACAGGCCTTTTTATCCTGATACCCCTTGTTACAACCATCTATATCATCTATTTTATTGTATCCTCTATAGATTCTATTGCATCGCCTCTAATAAGAAACATTACACTCCATGTAACAGGTAAGGAAATATATGTCCCCGGGACAGGTTTTGTCATATTTATTATTATTACATATCTGACAGGTATACTGGCATCAAACTATTTTGGCAAAAAGATTCTATTTTATGGTGAGCTTATCCTGAAAAAGATACCCTTTGTCAAAGGCATTTATTCCTCTGTCAAGGATATAGTCCATACATTTTCTTCAGAGAATACCCGTTCCTTCAAAGAGGTGGTTCTTGTGGAGGTGCCAGCAGGCAAGAGATATTTCATAGGTTTTGTTACAAGGCACATAAAGACTGCTGACGAAAAAAACCTGTGCTCTGTCTTTATACCCACAACACCTAACCCGACCTCAGGTTTTTTAATCCTTGCAAAGGAGGATGAGTTGATATTCCTTGATATGTCCGTAGAGGATGCCCTAAAGCATATAATCTCCCTTGGGCTTACCCAATCTGAGCTATTATGGAAAGAGAAAAAACCGTTGTAATATTAAAGGCTATAAAGAGGCTCACAATAAAGGCCCTTTTAGCTGTTGTTTTATCAGGTATATTCAGTTTCATATTCTCAAAATCCATACTCATAAGGCTTTTAAAGAATACGAATATGAAGGTCTACTATTATACCCTTCCAGAGGTATTTTTTTCCTCTGTAGAGCTTTCCCTTTTTTCAGGGTTATTCTTTGCCATGCCTGCTATTGTAGTAATAATCTGGCGGGAGTTACATGGTATTATGAAACTAAAGACAATAGAGGGTTTTGCCTTCTCTATATTTACCATCTTACTGTTTTATCTCGGCGGTTTTTTTTGCTATTTTGTTGTCCTGCCGTCAGGTATCCAGTTTCTTGTGGGCTATGAGAATGAGATGTTAAAGGCAATGATATCTGTTGAGAAATTTATCACCTTTTCTGCTACCATGATATTTGCATTTGGGGTGACATTTGAGATACCAATAATACTCCTTCTGTTAAGCAAAAAGGGTATATTAAGGTCACAGACCCTAACAAAGACAAGGAGGTTCGCCATACTTTTTATAACCATAGCCTCGGCGATTATAACTCCTACACCGGATGTCTACAATATGATGCTCCTTGCTGTGCCCACTTATTTTCTCTTTGAGGTAGGCATACTCCTTATGAAGATCAACGAGAGGAGACAAAAACATTGTTGACCGGAAGGGATTAATAAATTATAAAATGGGTAGCAGAATTGTTTATCTAAATAGGACATGGAAGTATACATAGAAAAATTTGGCTATATAGGTATATTCATAGGGACTTTCCTGGAGGGAGAGACCACGGTGCTCTTGGGTGGTATACTCTCAAAACTGGGATACATGGATATATACAAGGTATTTTTGTTTGCCTTCTTAGGGACATTTGCCGGTGATTTCACATTTTTTTCCCTTGGTAAAAAATTCGGTAGGAATATAATAGACAGATACGAATTCCTCTCCAGCAAGGTGCCCATAGCAGATAAGATAATAAAAAAACACGGTAATTTTATAATATTCATAATCAGGTTTCTTGTGGGGATAAGGGCGGTGGTCTTGCTCCTCCTCGGTTGCACAAATATCAGGGTAAGCAAATTCCTTTTCTTCAGTATTGCCAACTCTGTGCTCTGGAGTATAGTTGTCTCTATTATAGGCTATGTGTTTGGCAATGTTGTATATATCTTTGTCAAGGACATGAAGCAGTATGAGTGGCATATAATATCTGCCATTATTGTTGTGATACTGATTATAATACTCATATACAGACGCATTGTGGAGAAAAAGGAGAAGTCATATGCAGATAGATGAAAAAACATTGAGGGAATTGAGAAAAAAGATTGACATAGAGATAAATAAGAAGGAGATAGAGATAATACAGCATTGGATGAGAGAGATAGAGGCCATATACAAAAAGAGATACGAAAATATGGGTTCTATGCAGGTAGAATTAAAATCCCTTTTGGAGAGGATGAACAATAGGATAACCATGCTGAATATATTAATAAAGGAATCAAGGTGATAAGAGGGAAAAAAACAGGGGACTCCATAACCCGTCTCTTCAATCATGTTGTATTTTTAATCCTGAGTTCAATATTTATATTATTTATTGTCCTGCCTTTGTTTACCGTAGATCTGTTTGCCCAGACACCCCCAAAAAGGACAAATGGTATTGAGAAGAGGCTGTCAGAACTGGAGAAAGAGGTCTTAAGGTTAAAAAAGGAGACAGACTTTTATAACCTCTCTAATCTCCCTGATAACCTCATCCTCTGTGACAAGAAGATACCCTTGCAGAGGGATGATATAAGGGAGAGGTTTGAGAGGGAGATACTCCAGTTTCTTGAGAACAAAGGGCTCCTCGTTATATTGATAAAGAGGTATTATAAATATCAAGGCCTGATAAATGAGGAGATAAAGAGGCTTTCTATGCCCCCCGACCTTGTATTTCTCGTCATTGCAGAGAGTTATCTGAATCCGAGGGCACTCTCAAAGGCCAATGCAGCAGGTCTATGGCAGTTTATAAAGGAAACAGGGAAAAAAGAGGGGCTTTATATAGATGACACTGTAGATGAGAGGTATAACCTCAAGAGGGCAACAAGGTCTGCCCTTAACCATCTTAAGAAACTAAATGAAGAGTTTAATGACTGGCTTATAGCCATGGCCGCATACAATGCAGGGGCAGGGAGGTTAAGGGAGGCAATAGCCAACCAGAATACAAGGGATTTCTTTGATCTTTTTCTACCGGAGGAGACGGAGAGATATATCTTCAGGATTATCTCCCTTAAAGAGGTAATACTCAACCGTGAAAGATACGGCATAAGAATTGACGAAAAGACCTTTTATAAACCTGTAGGATTGAAAGAGGTGGTCATCGAGACAAGTAAGGAGATGCATATAACAGTCCTTTCAGAGTCTATGGCACTGCCTTTTAAGACCTTCAGGGATTATAATCTCCATTTAAGGAGATACAGATTGCCAAAAGGGGTATACAGTGTCAACGTGCCCACAGAAAAGCAGGCCTTATTTATTAAAAACCTCAATAATTACCCATATATAAGGGTAATACGTGAAAAATAGAACAATCTGTTAAATTTATTACCCAAAAATCCCATTTTTTTGGCCGCTACCACCCCCGCTAACCAAAATTTTGATGTTAAAAAAGACTAATGATTTCAATTAATTAAAAAATTTAGTGAAAAAAATAACAAACTCTGCTTTTTTATGTTGACAAGGGCATATCAAATATTGAATATCTATTTACGTTACCATGGAAACTATTATAGAATTTTCATATGTAGTGGTTTTCGCAATAGTAGCTATCTTATTCACCATTGCCCCAGTTATCATATCAAGGCTCATTGCACCCAGAACCATTGGTGATAAGACATTCACCACATATGAATGCGGTATACAGCCTTTCGGGAGTGCATGGACAAGGCATACAATTGTCTATTACACATATGCCCTGATATTTATAGCATTTGATGTAGATATATTATATCTCTTCCCTGTTGCATTAAGTTATACAAAAGGTAGCAATATCAAAGAGTTTTATTCCCTGCTTGCCTTTGTATTAATCCTTGTGCTTGCAATTATATATGCCTGGGGAAAGGGGGTTTTCACCTGGAAACGAAAGAACCTATAATAAAACTTGCTGTTGCTGAAAAGTTTTTGAACCTCGCAAGGGCAAATTCTATCTGGCCTATGACATTCGGTCTTGCCTGCTGTGCCATAGAGATGATGGCAGGTGCTATGGCAAGGTTTGATATAGCCCGTTTTGGCGCTGAGGTATTCAGACCCAGTCCAAGACAGGCTGACCTGATGATTGTTAATGGGACTGTCACAAAGAAGATGGCACCAACAGTAGTGACGCTTTACGAACAGATGCCATCCCCTAAATGGGTAATTGCCATGGGAAATTGTGCCATATCAGGCGGCCCTTTTGCATTCAAGGGGCAGTACAACATCATAGAGGGTATAGACAAGCTTATACCTGTTGATGTCTATGTGCCCGGATGCCCACCGAGACCGGAGGCCCTCCTTGAGGGGCTTATGAAACTGGAGGAGAAGATTACAGGGACGAGACGCTTCCCTGTGCCAGAGCAGAGATGGTAAGAGAGATTTCAGATAGATTCAAGGAAAAGTTTCCATCCATAGAGCCTAAAGAGATTCCTTATGAACAGAGGGGCTATCACCTTTTCATAGAGGCTGAGAAGAACAATATAGTTGATATTGCCGGATTCTTCCGCAACGAGGGTTTCTATCTTGCAGACCTGTGCTGTGTAGACTATGTAGACTACCTGGAGCTCGTATATTTTTTTAACAACCACAACAAACTCTGCCGTATTAAAGTCACGGTAAAGACAGACCCGGATAAACCATCAGCACCGACCATATCCCATATATATAACATGGCACACTGGTATGAAAGGGAGATACACGAGTTTTTTGGTGTATTCTTTGAAGGACACCCCTTTATGGTCTACCTCTTCCTCCACGACGGTATTGACCACTATCCATTAAGGAAGAAAACTGTCCCTGTCCCGGAATGGGATAGACAGATCCTCAACTCCTTCAGGCCTGAAGAGCAGGAGGATGGGTTCTTCCTCAACCTTGGTCCCCAGCACCCAAGCACACACGGTGTGCTCCGCGTGGTAGTCAAGATGAACGGTGAGTATATGCTCAGCGCAGAGCCTGTCCTTGGCTACCTCCACAGGATGCACGAGAAGATGGCAGAGAACAGGACATATCAGCAGTTTCTCCCCAATGCTGCGAGGATGGACTATCTGGGTGCACTGAACTTCAACCTGGGATATGTGGCAACCGTTGAGAAGCTCTGCGGCATAGAGGCACCAGAGAGGGCACAGTATATCAGGACCATAACATGCGAGCTCAACAGGATATCAAGCCATCTACTCTGGTTTGGCGCATTTGTTGCAGACCTCGGAGGCCTCACACCATTCCTTTACACCTTCGATGACAGGGAAAATATACTGGATATCCTTGAGGCCACAGCAGGCTCAAGGCTTACGTATTCCTATTTCCGTTTCGGAGGACTTTACAACGATTTAGACGAAAATTTCGTAGATGCAGTTAAACAGTTTATTACAAGGCTCAGAAGCCGCTTTAGCATGTATGAAAACCTTGTAACAGGCAATGTAATCTTTATAAACAGGGTTAAAAACATAGGTGTAATGGATAAGGGCTATCCAATAAGATATGGTTGTTCCGGGCCTGTAATAAGAAGCACAGGCATCCCTTTTGATATAAGAAGGCACGAACCCTATGCAGTATACGACAGGATAGACTTCAGGATACCTACAGGGACCACAGGGGACAACATGGACAGGTATCTTGTCCGTATACAGGAGATGGAAATAAGCCTCGACATTATAGAAAAGGCACTTAAGGACCTGCCTGCAGGGCCATATAAGGCAGAGAAGATACCCAAGAAACTAAAACCACCTAAAGGTGATATATATCATACCATAGAATCACCAAGGGGCGAACTGGGTGTCTATATTGTAAGCGATGAGAGCGATGTCCCATACAGGATGAGGTGGAGGGTACCTTCATACTCGAACCTGATGACATTCCCAGAGCTTGCCAGGGGTTCACTTATTGCAGATGCCATTGCTACCCTTGGTAGCTATGACCTGGTTATACCTGAGATAGATAGATGAGATTGAGGAGAGAGATACCTTGTGTGATTTAGCAGCCATAATAAATATCATAGGTAAAGAGACAGCGAGATTAATCCTCGGGCTTATAGGTGTCCTTATTATTGTGGTTGTAAATGCCCTTGTCCTCACATGGGTTGAGCGTAAGGTGAGCGGTCATATGCAGAAGAGGATAGGGCCGAAAGAGGTGGGCCCATACGGCCTTATACAGCCCTTTGCAGACGGTCTAAAACTTTTGGGTAAGGAACTCCTCACCCCTGCCAATGTGGATAAACCCCTTTATTACCTTGCCCCTGTTATCGTGTTCATCCCTGTCCTTGTGTCTTTTATCGTTATACCCTTTGATGGATTCCTGCAGGTCAAGGATATAAATGTGGGTATCCTTGTGATTCTTGCATTCTCGTCTCTTTCAGTACTGTCCATACTCATTGCAGGATGGGGTTCCAATAATAAATACTCCCTCATAGGTGCCACAAGGAGCGTGGCCCAGAATATAGCCTATGAGATACCGCTTCTCCTTTCACTACTCCCGGTGGCATTTATGGCTAACTCACTCTCCCTCAGAGATATTGTCGAGGTGCAGAGGCAGGGCTGGTTTGTATGGAGATGGCAGTTCTTTGCATTTCTCATATACTTTATAGCAGCCACTGCAGAGACAAACAGGACGCCCTTTGACCTCCCAGAGGCAGAGAGTGAGCTTGTTGCAGGGTTCCATACAGAGTATTCAGGGATGCGGTTTGCCCTTTTCTTCCTTGCTGAATATACGAACATCTTTATAGCCAGTGCCATTGCAACAACATTTTTCCTCGGCGGTTATCTTGGGCCAGTGTTGCCAGGCATTGTGTGGTTTTTTATAAAGACATACTTCCTTGTATTTGTGATTATGTGGTTCAGGTGGACATTCCCCCGTGTCCGTTTTGACCAGCTACTTAATTTTTCATGGAAGATCCTTATACCTGTAGCCTTTGCAAACCTTATTCTAACTGGAGGGATATTAAAACTATGAGGGGATGGCAATGGTAAAGGACGTAATAATAGGGGCTATCTCTCTTATTAAGGGTATGGGGGTGACCATAAAGGCATTCTTCAGCCCTGTTGTTACTGTCCAGTATCCAAGAGAGACCATAAATATCACACCACGCTTCAGGGGACACACAAAACTCGTTGCTGACCCTGAAGACCCTGAAAAGACAAGCTGTATAGTCTGCGGGATGTGCGAGAGGAACTGCCCATCCAACTCCATTAAGGTGGAGGGTGAAAAGAAAGAGGGGGAAAAGAAGAAGACCTTGAAGAGATATATATTAAATTTCACAACATGCAGTCACTGCGGACTCTGTGTAGAGACATGCCCTGTGGACGCCCTTGCCTTCTCTGCTGATTATAACCCTTCGGACTTCAAGAAAGAGACTTTTTACTACGATCTAATGCTTGAGTTTGAGAAGAGGAAGAAGAGATAATGCATTTAGCTGATGTGGTATTTATCATCATTTTATTGATTACAATGGCCGGGGCACTGATAACAGTCCTATCGGGATCAATAATCTATGCCCTTATGGGTCTTATTGCAACCATGTTCGGCATTGCAGGTATGTATGTATATCTCAACGCACCTTTTATAGCCATGATGCAGATACTTATCTATGTAGGTGCTATTTCAATTCTCATAGCCTTTGCCATCATGCTTGCAGGTCCCATGTTCAAAAGACCAAAGGAGTGGACAAAACCTGTCAAGTTCATATCCGGTGCCATAGCTGCCATAGTCTCTTTTGTCTTGTTTTTCACAGTGGTGATGAGGACAGAGTGGTCAGGCATCAAGGCAGCAGAAGCAAATATGACAACAAAGGATATAGGCAGGGCGCTCTTTGATAGATTTATGCTGCCCTTTGAACTTATCTCTCTTTTGATAGTTGTTAGCATCATTGGTGCAATTATGCTTGCACTTTATTCGAGGAAGGAAAAATGACAGGGTATATATTCAACAATCTGCATATCTATCTGTTTCTGGCCTTGTTTCTTATGTGCTGTGGCATACTTGGCATAGTATACAGAAGGACATTAATCGCCATGCTCATATGTGTAGAGCTTATAATGAATGGGGCAGGCCTTAATTTTGTGGCCATAAACAGATTTTTATATCCTGACAGGGTTAACGGACAGGTATTTACGCTTTTTATAATGGGGATTGCAGCGGCTGAGACAGCAATTGCCCTTGCTATTATTATTCTCATATTCAGGCGTTTCAAAAATATAGAAGGCGATAGATTAAAGGAGATGAAAGATTAGGATATGACCATAGAGAGCCCTATTCCTCTTTTACCAATAGTTATAGTACTTATAACTACAATCCTTATCATGTTCTCAGGTAAAAAGCCCAATCTGAGGGAGTTCTGGTCTTTTGCAGGCTCAATAGCCACTTTCCTATCAGTGGCGTATATGGTCCCCATAATCTTCAACGGTCAAAAGATCGTCTACACCCTGTCCACCATAGCCCCGGGTATCTCTCTTAATTTCAGGGTTGATGCGCTTTCCCTTGTATTTGGAATCATCTCATCCTTTCTGTGGATATTTGCTACCTCATATAATGTAGGATATATGCGTTCCCTGAATGAACATGCCCAGACAAGATATTATACATGTTTTGCAGTGGCGATCCTTGGTGCCCAGGGTGTCTCATATTCCGGAAGCCTGTTTTCACTTTATCTCTTTTACGAGATTATAACTATCTTTACATATCCCCTTGTTGCACATCATCAGGATGAAGAGGGCTATGCAGGGGCAAAGAAATATATAGTCTATCTCATGGGTACATCTAAGGGTCTTCTTTTACCGGCCACAGTGCTAACCTATGTAATGACAGGTACCCTTGATTTCTCTGACAATATAGTCACCGGTATATTTGGCAAAGACTACAACAATATATGGATAAGCATTGCCTATTGGCTATTTATTTTTGGGTTTGCCAAGGCAGCCATAATGCCACTTCATAACTGGTTGCCATCAGCAATGGTTGCACCCACACCTGTCAGTGCACTCCTCCATGCAGTGGCAGTTGTTAAGGCAGGTGTCTTCTGTATATCCCGGGTTATGCTCTCTACTTTCGGGACATCCCTCTTACACAACACCAACCTGGGTATCTGGACAGCATATATTGTATCCTTTACCATACTTGCTGCATCTATTATAGCCCTTACAAAGGATGACCTGAAGGCAAGGCTTGCATATTCAACAGTAAGCCAGCTTTCATACATTGTCCTCGGTGTCTCCCTTCTCGACCCGAATGGGGTCATGGGTGGAATAATACACATTGCAAACCATGGATTCAGCAAAATTACACTGTTCTTCTGTGCCGGTGCAATCTATGTGGCCACACATAAGAAGAAGATAAGCGATATGGCAGGGCTTGGTTATGCCATGCCTTTTACATTTGGTGCCTTTGCCATAGCATCATTGAGCATGATAGGTGTCCCACCTGTAGCAGGTTTTGTGAGCAAATGGTATCTATTAAACGGTGCCATGGGTATCCATAACATGACCATAGTTACTGTCCTCCTTACAAGCACCATTTTGAATGCAGGTTATTTTGCCCCCATAACCATAAAGGCATTCTTTCAGGGCAAAAAACCTGGATGGAGCAGAGAGAATATCAAAGAGGCGCCCCTGACAATGGTTGTGCCCCTTGTTATTGCATCACTCATATCCGTTGCCATAGGTATATTCCCACAGTTTTTTACACAGCTTATAGGGAGGCTTTTACCATAATGACTGAATATAGAAACAGGGTATGCATATGAATGTCTTGAGATATATAGAGGGATTGAGGAATAATCTATCTGCTCTAAAAAAGGTCTTGATAGTCTATCTTATAGTCCTTGTGATATACGATATTGTTATTCACATAGGATCACACGGGCACTTCTTTGTAGATAAAATACCTGGGTTCTGGACATTGTTTGGTGGAATAGGGTGTTTCATTCTGATAAAGGTCGCAAAGGGTATAGCCCACGCATTTCTCTCAAAGGATGAGGATTTCTATGGATAGGTGGATACATCCTGCAGTCTTTTTCTTTGTTGGCAGCTTGTTGTTGCCTCTTATAAAAAATGAAAAGGCAAAGAAGTTTATACTTCTTTTAATACCTGTGCTGGGTATTATAGATGTAGCCCTGATGCAGGAGGGGGTATACGGCAGTTTCAATTTCCTCAATATCAACCTAATATTTGGCAGGGTGGATAAGTTATCCCTTGTCTTTGCATGGGTTTTTGTAATAATGGCCTTCCTCGGTGCACTCTATGCACTCCACGTAAAAGAGGATGGCCATCATATAGCAGGCAACTTTTACATCGGAAGTTCACTGGGTGCCATCTTCGGCGGTGATTACCTCACTGTATTTATCTTCTGGGAGATTATGGCATTCTCATCTGTATTTCTTGTATGGTTCAGAAAAGAGCAGAGGTCCATAGATGCAGGCTACAGATACCTCCTTGTCCATGTGTTTGGAGGCCTCCTGTTTCTTGCAGGGATGATGCTCTATTACTATAAGACCGGCAGCATGATTTTTAACAGGATATTACCTGATAATGCCGGTGTTGCCGAGTATCTCATACTTGCAGGCTTTTCGCTGAATGCCGCAGTACTTCCACTCCATGCATGGTTACCTGATGCCTACCCTGAGGCAACTGTGGAGGGCGCTGTCTTTATGTGCGCATTCACAACCAAGACAGCAGTATATGTCCTTGCAAGGGGTTTCCCTGGTTTTGAGGTCCTTGCCATCCTCGGGACAGCCATGACAGTATACGGTGTTTTTTACGCTGTAATTGAAAACGATATGCGTCGAGTCCTTGCCTACCATATAATAAGCCAGGTAGGATACATGGTTGCCGGTGTTGGGATAGGGACAGAGCTTGCGGTAAATGGTGCATGTGCCCACGCCTTTGCCCACATATTATATAAGGCATTACTTTTCATGGGTGCTGGAGCAGTCCTCTATATGACAGGCACAGCAAAGCTCACAAGGCTTGGAGGTCTATACAGGTATATGCCTCTCACCATGATCTTCTATATTGTTGGCGCTATATCCATCTCCGGGTTTCCACTCTTCTCAGGGTTTGTGAGTAAATCTATGATTGTTGCCGCTGCCCACGAAGAGGGTAGATTAATCCTTATGCTCCTTATGAATCTGGCAGGTATAGGTACATTCCTATCTGTGGGTCTTAAGGTTACATACTTTGCATTCTTCAGCAAGGACGAGGCACCCATAAAGGCAACTGAACCACCAAAGAACATGCTATGGGCAATGGGGCTTACATCAGCATTATGCTTTATAATAGGTGTATATCCCAACTCTCTGTATGTCCTTCTCCCGCATAATGTAGAGTATCATCCTTATACGCTGTCGCACCTGTCTGAGATGCTTCAGATTCTGTCTTTCACAGGATTAATATTCTTCCTCCTCGTGAAAAAGCTCTCACCTGAAGAAAAGCTCAACCTTGATATGGACTATGTATATAGAAAGGGTGGCAGGGCTTTTATGTTCATAGATGATATGATAATTGGGCCTATAGATACATGGTGGGGCAATCTATATAACAAAGTAGCACTTAAACTACTCTTTATAAAGGCAGCTATTGCCTATGCCTTCGACAGGAAGGTAATAGATGGTGTTGTTGACGGGACTGCCCTTTCTGTGAGAATGGCAGGCTTTATTATTAGAAAACTGCAGACTGGAAGGGTTCAGGCATATATTGGCTTTGCAGTATTTATAATTGTCATAGTTATCTGGTTTGCTTTGAGGATGGGTTAAGTTATGGAGCAGCAGTTTCTTTTGATGAATACATTTAGTTTTCCAATACTTTCAACAGCAATATTTTTGCCCCTTGTAGGCGCAGTTCTCTTGTTTTTTATCAGAAATGAAACCGCTATCAAGGCTACGGCATTCATAACAGGGCTTATTAACCTGGTCATCTCTTTTATCCTTTTTTCAGGTTTTAACCCTGAGACCCATAATTATCAATTTGGTGAGTTTATCCCCTGGATACCATCATATAATATTCATTATGTCCTCGGTATAGATGGGATTACGATCTTTCTTATCCTGCTTACGACACTACTTACACCAATATGCGTTCTGTGCTCATGGACTGCAATAAAAGAGAGGGTAAAGGAGTTCATGTTCTGCCTGCTCATCATGGAATGTGCAATGATTGGTGTATTCTGTGCCCTTGATTTTATTCTTTTCTATATATTCTGGGAGGCAATGCTCATCCCCATGTATCTACTGATTGCCATATGGGGTGGTCCCCAGAGGGATTATGCATCTATCAAGTTTTTCATATACACCCTCTTTGGCAGTGTATTCCTCCTTGTGGCAATTATTGCAGTCTATCTCGTTACAGGGAGTTTCAGTATACCCAATGCCATGTTCAGGGATTACAGCATGAACTTCCAGATATGGGTATTCCTTGCATTTGCCATTGCCTTTGCCATCAAGGTCCCCATGTTCCCATTTCATACATGGTTACCAGCAGCACACACAGAGGCGCCCACCGCAGGTAGTGTATTCCTTGCCAGTGTCCTATTGAAGATGGGGACATATGGTTTCCTGAGGTTCTGCCTACCCATAACGCCAAAGGCAAGCGAGTTCTTTGCACCACTGATAATAGTACTTTCATTGATTGGAATAATCTATGGTGGATATGTCTGCCTCAGCCAGACAGACATGAAAAAGCTGATAGCATATTCCAGTGTTGCCCATATGGGTTTTGTAACACTTGGTATATTCTCCCTAACACTATTCGGTTTTCAAGGGGCATTATTACAGATGCTCAATCATGGTGTCACCACAGGGGCACTCTTTCTATGCGTAGGTATAATCTATGAAAGGACACACAGCAGGCAGATCTACGATAATGCAGGGCTCGGGAAGATTATGCCTATCTATGTGGGATTCTTTGGACTTTTCTCCATCTCATCCTTTGCATTTCCAGGGACAAACAATTTTATCGGTGAACTCTATGTCCTTTTAGGGATATTCAAAAACCATAAGATAGCCGGTCTATTTGCAATCCCTGGGGCTGTCCTGGCAGCTGCCTATATGCTGAGACTATTAAAGCAGATTGTGTGGGGTAGAGAGGATAAGAGGGAGATTGCGGATATGAACATAAGAGAGGTTATATATCTTATCCCTCTCTGTATACTTGTATTCTGGATGGGTCTTTTTCCAAGGCCATTTGTGTTTACTATAGAGAAGACTTTGAGTTATCTCCATAGTCAGTTGAACTTTATTTTACGGTAAGGTGCTATATGTTGATTTTGCCTGAACTTTATTTAATTCTGTTTTCAATAATCTTTTTGTTTATTTCATTGGGGAAGTCAAGGCAGAATGTTATAATCACTGCAAAGGTTCTATCCTTTATCGCTTTTTTTATCTCTGTCTTGTGTCTGACACAGAGAGGGGAACTCTTTTATAGCGCCTACAGAATTGATCTTTATTCACAGATTTTTAAGATTTTAATTGCCCTTGGATTGTGCCTTGTAGTCTTTATGTTCTCTGATAAGGATGGTATAGAGACAGAACACCTACCTGAGTATTTTATGTTTCTTAGCCTATCCTCATTGGGACTTATGATGCTTTCTAGCTCTGTGGAGCTGATTAGCATAATCATAAGCCTTGAGATCTCATCCTATAGCCTCTATGTCATCGTGCCTCTAAGGAGGTCACAGGACTCAAATCAGATAGAGGCAGCAATGAAATACCTCTTTTTTGGTGCAATATCCACAGGCATAATGCTATTCGGGATAGGTTACCTGTATAGTATAACAGGCTCTACATTTATTGCAGAGATATTTCCACAGTTCAGGGCCCTTATGGGACAGACATTTGGGGTCTTTGCATTAATTTTAACGCTGACAGGTATCTTTTTTAAGCTTTCTCTTTTCCCAATGCATTTCTGGGCGCCGGATATATATGAAGGTGCATCAAATGTGACCACTACTTTTATAGCAACACTGCCAAAGATTGCAGCCACAGCACTTTTAATCAGACTTGCAACAATTGCAACACCTATTCATTTTAACTTTGTGAATGCCTTGATTATCCTGTCGGCACTATCTATGACCTTTGGTAACTTTGTGGGTCTTGTTCAAAGGGACTTAAAAAGGCTTCTTGCCTATTCAGGCATTGCCCATGCAGGGTATCTCATGATGGGTATACTCACATTGAATGCTGATGGCATTGCCTCTGCTATATATTACATTACAATATACGTATTTATGACCCTGGCATGTTTCTATGTAATCATCACCATTTCAAGACAGGGTGAAAACGCTACCTTAGATGACCTTACAGGATTATCCAAAAGATCACCCTTACTGGCAATGACACTGGCTGTAGCTGCCTTTTCTCTGGCAGGGATACCACCTACAGGGGGATTTACTGGTAAGTTCTTCCTATTTACCAATGCCTTCAAACAGGGTTATCTACCCATAGTAATAATAGGTGCTGTCAATGCTGTAATATCCATCTTCTATTATCTTAATCTTGTCCGCATGAGTTACTCAAAGGATACTACAAGTTTTGAGGTAATGAAACTCTCTGCCCATGAAAAGATTATATGCTATGTCCTTATCTTCATAATAATCTATATGGGTGTATTGCCCTTTGGGTTAATGAATATCTTCAAATTTTCCTTGTTGTTTTAACTTTAGCGCCTAAAGACCAAATAGACCTGATAAACCAGATAAACCCCTTTTTAGGTCTCTATTATATGGACCGATGTTGCCTTAAAAGAGGCCTTGAGTTCCATACCTTCAGTGATGCCCAGTGACCTTGCAGAGGCATTGGTTATGTAAGAAACAAGGGGGAAACCACAGTTGAGATAAACCTTTTGATAAAAATTAGAAGGGACGACACGGGTAACTATACCTGTAAATGTGTTTCTTGCGCTTGACTGTGTATCCTGTGATGCAGGATAAAGGATAATGTCTTCTGGTCTAATACACAGGACAACCTTACAGCCAATGGTTATGTCACCTACTGCCTCCATGTGAAAACCAGATACTGAAACAGTTAAAACACCAGCCTCATTTTTTACAACTATGCCTGAAAGCACCGTCTCCACCCCTACAAATGAGGCAACAAATTCATTGCATGGGTAGTTCATCACCTCTTCTGGCGTGCCGTCCTGGACTATCTCCCCTTGATTTATAACTATGACCCTGTCCGATAACCTTAATGCCTCATTCCTGTCATGGGTGGCAAATATTGTAGTAATCTTCAAGTCCCTTAGGTTGCGTTCAAGGTCTTCAATAAGCGCATCCTTTGTGGGTGCATCAAGGGAAGAGAAGGGTTCATCGAGAAATATTATCTGAGGTTCTACGGCAAATGCCCTTGCAAGGCTTACCCTCTGCGCCTCACCGCCAGAGAGTGCCCTTGCAGAACGGCTGCTTAGGTGGGCAATCCCAAATCTATCAAGGGTATTTAAGACAATTTTTTTGCATCGATTTTTATCGAGTCTTCTGAATCTAAGCCCTGAGGCAACGTTGTCAAAAACAGTTGCATTGAATAACAGAGGCTCCTGAAATACCATACTAATCTGTCTTCTGTACTCAAAAGGGGTTATATCATTCCCTACCTCCATACCCTTAAACAGGATGTGGCCTGAGAAATTCCTGAATAGATGACACAGGGCTAAAAGGAGTGTGGACTTCCCTGCCCCATTTGGTCCTATGAGTGACAGTACCTCGCCTTGAAAGACCTTTAAAATAGGCACATTAAGGAATCTTAACCCTGACCTATCTACACAGAGGTCTTGTGCCTCCAGTATGGGCATATTGCTTATCATTCTATATCTATAACTCAGGAATTGAAACTTGAATTCTTAGGCATCTCACCTCGTCCCCTCCCTCTGCTGGATAAAAGTGAGTATAAGATTTATAAAGTATGCAAGGAGAAGGAGTATAATGCTCAGTGCTATGGCAATATCAAAATTTCCCTTACTTGTCTCCATTACTGTAGCTGTAGTAAGGACACGTGTATATCCTTTGATATTACCGCCAACCATGATAGATGCACCTATCTCTGAAATGACACCACCGAAGCCTGCCATAACTGCAGCCAGTAAGGAAAGGCGCGACTCCTTTAAAAGCATCCATACCATCTGGAGCCTTGATGCACCAAGGGCAAGTATCTGTAGACGGAGTTTTTTAGGGAGTTGCTGCATGGCTGCAACGGTTATGCCTGTTACAATAGGGGTTGCTATAATTGACTGGGCTAAGATTATCGCATAAGGGGTATAGAGGATGCCCAGGAAACCAAGAGGACCATTCCTCCATAGAAAAATGGTTACAAATAGACCTACCACAACAGGGGGCAGTCCCATGGCAGTATTGACGAGGCTTACAATGATTCTCTTTCCTGGAAATTCGTTTAGGGCAATGGTTGTCCCTACAGATACCCCTATGATGACACTTATAATTGTGGCAATTCCAGAAACCTTGAGGGAGAGGATGGTTATATCCAAAACCTCCCTGTCAAGGGTAAAAAGCAGTGAAAAGGCCTTTAATATACCATCGATTATAAGCTCCATAGTCTAATCCCTATCCATCTTGTTTTTTTTTATTCCGTATTTGTCCATAACAAGGTCTTGTTTATTGATTTGACCCCATTTGAGACCATTACAAACCCTTGAGAAATTCTTTTAAAGATAAATGACTTTTTTCGTGAAATCAAGATTAAAATCTTAAAAAATAATCATATATTACTAAAAATGATTAAAAAACCTTAATTTTCGTTTTGAAATACTTTTTATTCTGATGTATACTTGAGGCTGTATGGAGATAATCTCTGCAAGGGAGTTATCACAGTATCTGAGGATTAACGAAAAAAAGGTCTACAAGCTCGTCCAGGAATCAAAGATACCCCATATAAAGATTGGGGGCAAGATTGCATTTGTAAGGGAGATAGTTGATCGCTGGATACTGGAGAATACAGAGAGGGAGAATCATATATATATTGCAGGGAGCGATGATATCCTGTTGAAGAGGATAATAGATTTAAACAACAAGGCCATGCCTTACAAGGTTTTTTATGCACCCATAGGTAGCATAAACGGTTTAAAGATGCTCAATGAAAATGCGGCAACAATATCGTGCGTCCACATACTGGACATGGAGAAAAAATCATACACCCTATCATATATCAAGAGGTATCTGACCAATGGTGAATACATAGTTATACAACTCTTTATGAGGGAACAGGGCCTTTATATCAAGAGAGACAACCCAAAGAGTATATCCGGTCTCGGTGACCTTTCAAGGCCAGATATTTTATTTGTTAACAGGAATCAAGGTTCAGGGACAAGACTCCTTTTTGATTTTCTTCTTAAGGAAAACCAAATAGACCCATTGAACATAAAAGGATATAACAATGAGTCAGTGTCTCACCTCCATACAGGTCTCTCTGTCCTCCGTGGCGAGGCAGATGCAGGGTTTGGCATAATGTATATAGCCCATCTGCTGGGTCTGGAATTTATACCCCTTTTTAAGGAGAGATTCGATATGGTAATCCCGAGAGAATATTTCTACCAGAGGCATGTTAAGGAGTTTATCTCATCCTTTGAACAGCCGGCAATAACAACCAGGATAAGGGATTTTACAGGTTATAACATGGAAAATGCAGGGGGTATTCTTTATCAGGGTGAATAAGGATAGTCAGGATTCATATACAAAGGTGGAGATATTGATAGGTCAAGGCATGGAGGAGTTACTCCCTGAAGAGTTTTATAGTTATGCCCCTGGCGGTCTATGGATAGAGGACAGGAAAGATAAGACAGCGATAATATGCTACCCCGAAGACATGGATGCATTTTTAGGTTTTATAGATAAGGCAGGGATAAAGGTCTTTAAGATACAGACAATAAGCGAAAAAAAACTCGATTATGGGGCACTCACAAAAAGATACTTTAGGCCTATAAAGATAGAGGGGATAACAATTATACCACCTTGGATTAAAAAGAGGCCTCAAAAAAGCATAGTGATAGAGCCTGGCATGGCCTTTGGCACAGGCAGGCATGAATCTACAAGGTTGATGATGAGGCTCATGGGGAAAATAGATATAAAGGACAGGCATGTGATAGATATAGGCTGTGGTTCAGGGATACTGGCCATATATGCAAGCATGCTCGGTGCAAAGTCGGTTGTAGCAGTAGATAATGATTTTGATGCAGTGCTTTCGGCAAAGAGGAATATGGGCCTCAACAGATTGGAAGATATTATCACAATATGTGCTGACCTAAATGATATAAAGGGGACATTTGATATAGTGCTTGCAAACCTCGATATAAGGACATTCGAGAAAAATATGAAAAAGATAGCTGAATTCATAGGAAAAGACAGCTATCTTGTAATATCAGGTGTTCTAAGAAAGGAGAGAAAACTGGCAATGGAGTTATTCAAAGACCTTGTGCCTATTATAGAAGACTATAAAAACTCATGGATGGGCATGGTCTTAACCCAAAAGACATCAAATCCTCTCTGAAAAAACATATCAAAAATTTAATTATCTTACGTAATGTGACAATAATCATATTGTAATAAAAAAAATCTGTATTAAATTTATGAAAAATCATGAGGAGGTAAAAGATGAAAAAAAATTTTATTGCCATCATTACAGCAGCAATCTTTTTAGCAGCAATTTTTTTGCCTGTTGTTAGCTATGCCCGAGGGGGCGGTGGTGGAGGTGGTGGTTTTGGCGGTGGCCATGCCTCTGGTATGGGGGGATATGGTATACAGAGCCAGACAAAGAGTATGGATCAAGGCGGTCAGCATATAGGGGCTGGCGAGAAACATGGAAAGACCTATGGGCCAGGCGATGGCACAGGTAATGCGGGAGAAGGGCCAAAAGACGGAACAGGGTACGGTTCCCCGTCAAACAGATAATCTGGGGTGTCCAAAAAAAGACCATAACTGTAGGCTGAAGACTGAAATCTTTCCATCTTTGATGAGAGGGATATGATGCCAAAGGTTTATAGGTATTAATGAAAGTGGATTTACGATTATTAAAGGGGTGTGCCCCAGAGTAAAAGTATCATTAACGTGAGAGGATCTCCAGTATCCTCTCCACGTCTTCCCTTGAATAGAACTCTATTATAATTTTTCCCTTGTTTTTTTTGTAGGTTATATTGACCTTTGTCCCGAGTGCCGCCCTCAGTATATCCTCTGCTGCAGAAAACATGGAGACACTGTCCTCTTTTCTCTTTCTTACCTCTTTCTCAAGCTCCCTGACCGATATACCTTCATGGAGTATCCTGTCCACAAACCTCTTCTGTTCCTTTTCATTTTTAAGAGAGAGCAGGGACCTTGCATGACCCTGGGTTAATCTACCCTCTGATATCAGTTGTTTTATCCAGTCAGGCAGGGCTAAAATCCTTATAAAATTTGCCACAGTGCTCCTGTCTATCCCGATTTTATCTGCAAGTTGTTGCTGTGTATATCCAAATTCCTTTATAAATCTATCGTAGACTGTAGCAACCTCGATGGGGTTCAGATCCTCTCTCTGGAGGTTTTCTATAAGGGCAACCTCAAGGGCCTCGCTGTCACTGTAATCCTTTACTGATGCCTGTATCTCCCTTAGACCTGCCATAACCGCTGCCCTGTAACGCCTCTCACCGGCTATAATCTCATAAAACCTATCTTTTTTTCTGACAACTATGGGCTGGAGGAGGCCTTTTTCCCTTATGGAAACAGCAAGGTTCTCCAGGGTCTCCTGTTTTATGTCAAATCGAGGTTGTCTTGGGTTTGTGATAATCTGGTCCACAGGGATGAGCCTTATGTCGCCCTTATCCTCCATATCCTTTAGTATGGCTGATAATCCCTTTCCAAGGGGGTCTTTCTTATTCATTTTGCCTTCTCTTCTCTAATATTTCTGCAGCAAGCTCAAGATAGCTCTCAGCGCCCTTTGAACAAATATCGTAGAGCAGGGCAGGCTTTCCATAGCTTGGGGATTCGCTGAGCTTTACATTCCTTGGTATCACGGTCTTGAAGACACTGCCGCTGAAATAGTTGTTAACCTCTTCCTGCACCCTGTACGAGAGGTTATTTCTCTTGTCGAACATGGTTAACAGGACACCGAGTGTCTCAAGGCCTTGATTGAGCCTTTTTTTGATGATGGTAATGGTCCGTAACAGCATGGCAAGACCCTCGAGGGCATAGTATTCACACTGGAGGGGTATTATAACAAAATCAGATGCCACAAGGGAGTTTATTGTTAGGAGCCCAAGAGAAGGTGGGCAGTCTATAAATATGTAGTCATAATCACCCCTTATCTCCTTCAATATAGCCCTTAAGACAAATTCCCTGTTATCCATATCCAGTAACTCCACCTCTGCACCTATGAGGTCAGGGTGGGCAGGTAGGATGTCCAAATAAGGGACATCTGTCTTTCTTATGGTCTCTTTTATAGAGCTTTTTCCTATAAGGACATTGTATAGATGGGTATAAAGACCATTATAGGTTACACCCAGGCCTGTTGTGGCATTACACTGGGGGTCCATGTCTATTAAAAGGGTCTTCTTTTCTGCCACTGCAATGGAGGCAGAGAGATTTACTGCAGTGGTGGTCTTGCCAACCCCTCCTTTTTGGTTTGCCAGTGAAATCACCATGGAATATTATAAAATAACATAAATATATCCATGTGTAAAATTAGAAAGATAAAAATCAACATCCACTCTTCAGTGCAGTTTCAAGATAGTATTCAAGGGTCTTCCTCAGTGCTGTCTCTAAGTCAACCTTTGGCTCCCACCCTAAAAGCCTTTTTGCCTTCTTTACAGATGGGACACGCCTGTCAATGTCCTGATAGCCCTCGCCGTAGAACTCTTTTGAATATACCTCTATAATATCCGAGCGCTTTGTATACTTCTTTGTTGAGGGGTGTTCCTCAAACAACTGTTTTAATTTATATGCAAGCTCCTTTATGGTCGCCTCGTTGTTGGGGTTTCCTATGTTGAATATCTCGCCGTTACAGTTATCATCCTTATTCTCGATGATCTTTATAAGGCATTCTATCCCGTCATCTATGTATGTGAAACACCTCCTCTGACTGCCACCGTCCACAAGTCTGATGGGTTCACCGAGGAGCAGGCTGCTTATGAATTGGGTCACCACCCTTGAGCTCCCCTCTTTTTCAGGGTCTGATGTGAGTTCATCCAATTTTGGTCCAATCCAGTTGAATGGCCGAAATAATGTAAACTTTAGGCCATGCTGAAAACCATAGGCCCAGATGACCCTATCGAGGAGCTGTTTTGATGCACTGTATATCCATCTCTGCTTTCTTATGGGGCCAAGGATAAGGTTGCTCTCGTCTTCATCGAACTCAGGGTCATGACACATACCGTAGACCTCTGAGGTAGAAGGGAATAACAGTCTTTTTCTGTATTTTACACAGAGCCTTACAACCTTCAGGTTCTCTTCAAAGTCGAGCTCGAATACCTTTAAGGGCTCCCTCACATAGGTGGCCGGTGTTGCTATGGCAACCAGAGGCATAACAATATCGCACTTCTTCACATGGTATTCTATCCATTCCCTGTTTATGCCTATATCCCCCTCTACAAAATGGAAACGATTGTTTCCGAGGCAGGCATCTATCTTGTCTGCCCTTATATCCATGCCGTATATCTCCCAGTCAGTGTCCCTTAGTATCCTTGCTGCAAGGCTGTTGCCTATAAAGCCGTTTACACCGAGTATAAGTATCTTCAATCTTTACCTCCCAGAATTTTATTTTCTATTTTATGGGTTGCCACAAAACTCTCTGCATCCATCTCTTCCTCCCCTTCAAGTTGAACCTTAATGAGTCTCAACATACCCTTACCTGTTGAGATGACAAGGGGGTGTGTGGATACTACATTGCCTGGTTTCATAGGGCATGTCCCATCTACAGGAGTTGCCCACCATATATATAATTTTTTTCCATCCAGGTATGTGAATGCCCCTGGATACGGGTGTGTCACAGCCCTTATAAGATTATAGATGGAGAGGTTGTCCTTTTCCCATGATATAATCCCATCCTCTGGTCTCCTCCCCCCAAAATAGGATGACTCTCCTGTCTGAGGGATCCTTATAAAATCACCTTTTTCTATATGGGGGAGTATATCCCTCATTAGTTCCCTTGCAGCGTCTGCCATCTTTAGAAAGAGGGTCTTTGCCGTGTCATCAAAGGCAATGTCCACCTCTTTTTGTGCGATTATGTCCCCTGCATCAGGCTTTTCAACCATATAATGGAGGGTGACGCCTGTTTTTTTCTCCCCCTTTATTATAACCCAGTTAACAGGCACCCTGCCCCTGTATCTGGGCAGGAGCGAACCGTGGAGATTGAATGCCCCTATCCGTGGTATCTCTATGATATCCATGGGGATCATGTTTCTGTAATAAAAGGAGAATATGACATCCGGTCCCATAGATTTTATCATCCCAGGCCATTTTGGGTCTTTCAGGTTTTCTGGGGTATATACAGGTATTGCATTTTTTTCTGCAATCTCTTTTGGCCTCCTGAACCACACCTCCTCTTTTGGGTCATCCATGTGGGTAAATAGTGCACTGACATGAGTGCCATAGCCAATAAGTTCCTCAAGGCACACATATCCTATCTCGTGATAGCCAAACACAACTGCCTTCACAGGAGCTCCCTTTTAACGATAAACCTCGGTCTCCTCCTTACCTCCTGGTATATCCTGCCGATATATTCGCCTATTATACCCAGGGCCAGTATCTGGATACCTATAAAGAAAAATAGTATGGCAAACAGGGTAAACAGACCCTCAGACTCTGGGCCTACTATAAGCCTCCTGATGAAGAGGAATACGGCAAAGGAGACACCTAAGAGGGCGATAACAATACCTACCATGCCTATAAACTGTATGGGCAGGAGGGAGAAGTTTGTCATAAGGTCAAAGTTCAACTGGAAGAGTTTCATTATGCTGTATTTGGTCTTCCCCTTTTTTCTCTCCTCGTGCTCTACCTCTATCTCTACTATCTTTTTTGCAAATGTGTTGGCAAGGGCAGGTATAAAACTCGATGACTCAGGACACATCTTCATATATTCTACAATATCTTTCCTGTATGCCCTCAGCATACAACCATAATCCCTGAGCCTTACGCCTACCAGCCTTGCAGTAATCTTATTCACTATGTAAGATGGTATTGTCCTGAAGATGGAATCCTTTCTATCCTTTCTGTATGTCCCTACCACCTCGTAGCCTTCCTCCATCTTTGCAACGAGTTTAGGTATCTCTTCAGGGGGGTTCTGGAGGTCGGCATCTATGGTTATTATAATATCGCCCTTTGCATATTCAAAACCACCAAAGAGCGCCATGTGCTGTCCGTAATTCCTGTTGAACTCTATTATCTTTATGTTTTTGTTTTCATTGTGGAATCTCTCAAGGATGTATGGTGTATTGTCTGTGCTGCCGTCGTTGATGTATATGATTTCATAGGGTTTTTTCATACCCTCCATGACCTTAAGGAGCCTCTCATTGAGCTCTAAAAGGGACTCCTCCTCATTCAGGACAGGGATTAAAACAGATACATAGGGTTTATCTTCCATAGCACCTCACAACAAAAAATCGAATTATCAGTAATATCCTTTATTCTTTATTTTTTCTTCACATAAAAGGTGAATCTCTCCCTCTCGTAGCGTGCCTTTCCCACACTATAAAAACCTGAATCAAGCTCCTTTTTCATGTCAGGATACACCTCGTCATCCTCAACGATAAGGAGTATATCATTTTTTTTGTCTTTTATCTCCTTTATATCCGTCAATGTCTTTACAGGCCTGCCTATATAGAATATGAGGCCTGCTGAAGAAAAACCATAGGAGTATATCTCTTTTCCCTTTTCAATCCCGTGCAGCTTATCAGTAATAAGCCTCGGTGACTTCAATGCCCTGTCCATGAGGGGCATATAAAAAGAGTTATAGAAGAACCCCATAACAGTGAGATAGAGGATAAAACTAATCAAAACGCCCCTTTCATGTCTTTTATAGAGCATATAGACCTGAACAAGCCCTACAATGAATAATGCACTTATAAAGATATAGAATCGTGGTAACCTCTTCTTTAATTCTGTTAAAATAAGAGGGGGGATAAAGTCAAAGGAGAAGACAGAGGCAACAGGTAAAAGAAGAAGGATAAGCATAAAGACCCACAAGATAGAGCGGACCCATCCTGTTTTCACAATCCATGACCACCTGTCCCTTATATAGAGGCCGCATATAAGCCCGCATGCAGGGTACAGGGATAACAGGTATATTGCCCTTTTACTCTTGGAGAACTCATAGAAAAGAAATGTTGATAAAAACCATATAATGGGGAACCACATCCTCTTCTTAAAGGCATAAAAGAGTGCAAAGGGAAAGATAATGCTCCAGGGCAGGAGATTGAAGAATAATTTATGAAAATAATACAGGGATGACTCTATATGGTCAAAGGCATTTGTATATCTTGTTATATTCTGTCTGAATATGAACTCCCTGAAATACTCATCCCCGGCCAAAAGAAACCAGATAGATGCCAGGGCAGAAGAGAGTATACAACCGGCCACAAGGGGTAAGAAAAATCTTTTAAACCTCTTCTGGGATATGAGGTAAAAGAATGTAGTAATGGCAGGTATGGCGAGCCCTGCAGGACCTTTTGTTAATATCCCCAGGGCAGCCGGTATAAAAGACAGGACAAACATGAAGGGTCTGTCTTTTTTTATGGATATATAGTTCAGGAATACAGTGAGACCTATAAAGAATGCAAAGGTCATATCCATAACCGATTCCCTTGCATTGGACAGAAACTGATAGTTCGTGGCAAGGATAATTGCCGATAAAAGACCACAATATCTATCTACGAGCATAGAGCCTAAAGAATATGTAATAAGAAGAAGCAAAGTGGCAGAGACAGCTGCAGGTATCCTTGATGTAACCTCATCTACCTTGCCTTTTATCTTTGATGCAACAATAATCATCCAGGGATAGAATGGTGGTTTTTCGAGGTATGGTCTGCCATTGAGGTAGGGATGGATATAGTCTTGTCTTTCCATCATCTCCCTTGCCATTATTGCCTGTCTCGGTTCATCGGGGTCCCATAGGGCAACCCCACCGAGATTGTTAAAAAAAAGTAGATATGAAAGACATAGGATTATAAAAATCTTCATTTTCATCTAATTAATATATCCCTTAATAGCTTTTTTTGAAGTGGTCTTTGTTTATTTAAATGTATCAAATCCAAAGGTTATATGCCAATATGCAAGATTTTTCAAGTATCTTGTTGAGGTGTTTTGAATTTTTTATGAGTTCTTCAAGGTATTCAATCCTATTTATTGGTAATCAACTCCTCTACAGTCTGTATAAGTATCTCAGCGGATACAGGCTTGGAGATGAACCTCACTTTTTTATCATCAGAAGGGATTTTAGATAGCATATCCCTGTCATAGCCGCTTATGAAGATAAATCTTATGTTGTCATTTATTGCCCTTATCTCTTTATAGGCATGGGCACCGCTTTTCTTGGGCATGATAAAATCTGTAATAACCATATCCATGTCTTTATTGTTCTTAAACTTATCGATAAGTTCCTCCCCGTCTTTTGCGATGATAGTCCTGTATCCGTGATGTTCCAGGATATCCTTTAAAAATACCCTTACATTTTCGTCATCTTCCCCGATGAGTATGGTGCCTGTGCCTCTGTGGAATACAACCTTTTGTTTTGTATCTTCTTTGGGTGCTATATCTACAAGGGGTAGATAGATGTTAAATGTTGTTCCGCTGCCTGGACTACTCTCTACTGTAATATATCCTTTATGTTGTTTTACAATACCGTATACAGATGCAAGGCCAAGCCCTGTGCCTTTACCAGGTTCTTTTGTAGTAAAGAAGGGGTCAAATATCTTATCCAAGATATCCCTATCCATACCTATGCCTGTATCTGATATGCTAATGTGTGCATAGTTGCCTTTTTTACCAAAGCCTTGTATTTTAATAAAATCTTCATCTATGGTAGTGGTGTCTATCTTTATGGTAAACCTTCCTCCATCGGGCATGGCATCCCTTGCATTTGTGGCCATATTGAATAGAATCTGGCTTAACTGGGTCTTATCTGCCATAACAATGGGGTTTTTATCCGATGTCAATATGGTTAAATCTATGTTTTCTGTTAGAAGCCTTTTTAATAGTTTCCTTGTCTCTTTAATCTCTGTGTTTATATCCAATGGCATGAGGTTTATGGGTTGTTTTCTACTGAAGGCAAGGAGGTTTTTTACAAGGTCTGCCATGTTTTTGGCTACTTTCTGTATCTGGTCTATGTATGTTTTTATATGAAAGTCCTTATTTATCTTCATCTCCGATAGGGTGGCATAACCCATTATGGCTGTTAGAAAGTTATTAAAGTCATGGGCAATACCCCCTGTTAGTGTGCCTATAGCCTCCATCTTCTGGGCGTGGGTATACTGCTGCCTTAATCTGGCAAGCTCTTCCTCTTTTTTCTTTTTATCTGTTATGTCCTCAACTATGGCCTGAAGATACATTATCTTTCCTTTTTCATCATAGACTGCAGACATACTTTCAGAGACCCACACCTTTTTCCCGTCTTTTCTATAAAGTTGTGCCTCATATCCTTTGACATCTTTGCCATTTTTAATAATCTGTAACATCCTCTCCCTGTCTTGGGGATTAACATATAACTGGGAGGTAATATCTTTGATGGAACTGGTAAGGTCTTCAAAAGAATCATAACCGAGTAGTTTTAGCAATGCTGGATTTGCAACAATAAACTTTCCATCCAGTGTTGTCTGGGCTATACCCTCTGAGGCATTTTCAAATATGGAGCGATAGTTTACCTCCATCTTTTCCTTTTCTGTTATATCAACAAAGGCCATTAAGAAAAGACCCGATGCAAGGATGACAGGGATAATATCCACTATCTTTTTTGAACCATCCTTACATGTGATGATAAATCTCTTTGATGTAGATTCACCTACTTTGAATGTTTCTATCTCCTCTTTCCAGAAGGAGATGGCCTTATTTCTATAATCCTCATCTGGATATGCCTTTTTAAACCATGTGTCTCTATCTGGGATGTCAGCTAAATCGTAGCCAAACATCTCTTTGAATTTTGGGTTGATATAGAGGTATGTTTCATTGGCATCGATTAATGCCATGCCAAAGGGGGCATTTTCTGTAAGTATGGAAAACTTCTCCTTTTCTTCTTTTAGCATCATCTGTGCATTTTTACGTTCTGTGATGTCCTCATCTATACCCTGATAGTATAAGAGATTCCCTTCTTCGTCGTATACTGGGTGCATGTTTATAGAAACCCATATCTTGCTGCCGTCTTTTTTATAGAATTGAGTTTCATAATCCTTTACTTCCAGACCGCTATCGAGCATATCCATTATTTTTTTTCTATCCTCCGGGTCAACATACAACTGGGTTGTAATATCTGTTATAGAGTCAGTTAGTTCTTCAAAGGAGTTATAACCAAGCATTCTTACAAAGGCAGGATTGGCAATGATGAATTTTCCTTCTTTTGTGGTCTGGTATATACCTGCAGTGGCATTTTCAAATATGGAGCGGTAGCGCGCCTCTATCCTTTCCTTCTCTGTTATATCCTCATAGGTAACTATATATAGGCCCTGGGCAAGGATTACGCAATTGATATTTATCCTTTTTTTACTACCGTCCTTACAGACTACGGTGAATACCCTTGGTATGGATTCACCAACCCTTAATGGCTCAACCCAATCCCTCCAGCAAGATATGGCCTCTTGTCTGTATTTTAGGTCAGGGAATGCTTTTTTAAACCAGGTTCTTCCATCTGGTATATCAATTAAGTCATAACCGAAGATTTCATTGAATTTTTTATTTACATAAAAGTAAGTGCCATTTTTATCTATGAGTGCCATAGCAACGGGGGCATTTTCTACAAGGATGGTAAATTTTTCCTTTTCACTCAGGAGTTCATCTTCTAACTGTCTGCGTTGTGTTATATCTATTGTTGTCCCTTCGTAGTAGATGGTTTTTCCATAATCATCTTTTACCCTTCTGGCACTTATAAGCGTCCATATGACACTTCCATCAATTTTATATTGCTTTGTCTCAAAATTTTCTACATAATCATATTTCTCAAGTATATTGACAAAGTTTATTCTATCTTCTCGATTTACAAATATCTGATTACCTATATCCTTTACCTTGTTCATCAATTCTTCAGGCGATGAATAGCCATAGAGTTCTGCCAGGGCTTTATTTGCCATAATATATGCACCATCCGGGGTTGACCTGAAAAAACCTATTTGTAGATTCTCCAGTATGGTGCGGTAGGTTTTTTCCTTCTCCTCAAGGGCAAGCTCTGCATTTTTTTTATCTGTTATATCTGTTCCTATACAAAATTTTACATCCCTTCCATCTGGCCATTTTATAATCTTATTTGTCATGGCATAGTATCGGTTTGTGAGTGGATTGTATTTTTCAGCTTTGTATGGTCTTCCTTTTAATTTTTGGATAATCTCATTAGGACAGGATTCACAGGGTTTATCAAATTTATGTAGCACCTCGTAACATAATTTCCCATCTATATCATCGCCGAAAATCTCTTTTGTATATGAGTTTGTAAACAATATCTCGTATGTATTTAGGTCAGCAATATATATTTTTTCATCTATACTATTCAAAATAGAGGTCAGCTGCTCTTTAGTATTTATCAATTCATTTTCAAGTTTTTTCTTCTCTGTTATGTCATAGGCTATTATTAGAAGCCTATCTATATTGCCAGAGGGATCTAAAATGGGTGTCATATAGGCTATATAGTGTCTGCCTGCCCGCTCATCCTCAAAAGAGGATGTCTCTTTAGTTTTGATTACCTGCTCTACGTGGGATCTTCTTCTCTCTGCCACATCAGGATGAAATAGTTCAAACATGCTTTTACCTATGATTTCTTTAGGGTCTTTGCCTACACCTTCAGCAAATGCCTTATTTGCAAAGAGTATTTTACCGTCTGTGGCGATGATTATAGTGCTTTCATTTATGGAGTTGACTATAGTCTTTAGTGTATTATCGGTAATCTCTTCTTTAGTCATTGTGGCTCCCTTTATTTCAGTCCTTTCTCATTAAAATAAGGACCGTATTTTTTATCCGTTCCCAAAATGTGCTTTGTTAACCAGTCCTTTAAAAACCGCATGACCTCTATAGTTAAGGCAAGGTCACCCTTTTTGAAACCATCCTGGAATTCTCCTACCCTTTTAACAAAGTCTGTATGCTCTTTTTTATGACTTGGTGCATCGGGGTATTTAAACATATCAAAATATTTTTCTTCTGTGGCAAAGTGTGTTGTTGCATAGCTTACAAGCCCATCTATGATACTGCCTAAAACATCCCTTCCTTTTCTTTTTGCCATGGCATCGTTTAATTGGTTTATCATTGCCACAAGTTTTTTATGCTGCATGTCTATCTCTTCTACATTTACACTCATATTGTTATCCCATTCAATTAGTGCCATAGGCAACCTCCTTTTTTTCCATATTAAAATTTCTGAAGTCTCAAATGTCAATGAAAAAATAGTTGCAATATTCGCTAAAAAATAGATTTTTACGTACATATCTGATAAGAAATCATATCTATCTATGAAAGGAGAATAAAACAATGGCACATAAGACCCAGAAGAAAAAAACCGGCAGCAACTGTGCACTATGCAGCATTGAATTAAGACAGAGGATATGTATTAACCCTGAGGGAAGGCCTTCAGCAAATTGCCCTACTGTGTCGGCAAAAAATACTGTTGAGAAGGCAAGAAAAGAATACCAGAGGCCTGAAAACTATGAATTTGCCCGTAATGCATCCATTCAGGAGGGAGAGTGCTATGCCGATAAGGACAGAAAACCCTATACCATGCATCCAGTAAAACCGAGGATACTCGAGATTGCAGAGTTTGCTAAAAAGATGGGATACAGGCGACTCGGGCTTGCCTTCTGCGCTGGACTTGCAAGAGAGGCGGAAAAGGTGGCAAATTTTTATGAGAAAAAGGGATTTGAGATAGTCTCTATTATATGTAAGGCAGGCTGTATTCCCAAAGAGGAGATAGGTATAAAGGATGAAGAAAAGATTTTTAGAGGTGAGCACGAATCCATGTGCAACCCTATATTTCAGGCAATGATGGCAAATGAAGCGTATGTTGACTTTAATATCCTGCTTGGACTATGCGTAGGGCATGATTCACTCTTTCTTAAATATGCAAAGGCACCTTCCACTGTCCTTGCAGTAAAAGACCGTGTAACAGGACATAATCCTCTGGCAGCCCTCTATCTACTGGATGGTTATTATGCATGGCTTAAATAGAAGACCTTTTTAACTGGGAATGTATGGACTTATGGAGAAATTGGGGATACATATTTTGTAAAGATAGAAAGGACAGGGTTTATTTCTTCACTGCCTTACAAAAATAAGTTTATCCGTATCAAAGCCAAGGGCTTTTGCCTTTTTAATAAGTTCGGTTTTTATTGATTCTTCCATTTCAGGTGTTCTTGACAGTATCCACAGATAGTCTCTATTGGGACCGCAGACAAGGGCATAAGAATAATCCCTATCAAGGGCTATGATGTTGTATCCACCATAAAAGGGACCAAAAAAGGATACTTTTAGCATCCCGATATTCTCGTCAGCTACAAAATATGCCTTGCCTGTTGCCTCTTTCCATTTGCCTGATTCTGGGTCGAATCCTCTGTTTACCACCCTTACACCGCCGTTTTCTCTTAGGCTGTATTCAGCATAAATCCTCTCAAGACCTCTCTCAAATGGGTGGTCAAGTCTTGCTATCTCATACCATCTGCCGAGATAGCGTTTTATATCAAAGTTCCTTACAGGTTCTATGTTGTCAGGGATGCCCGTGCATCCTGATAGAAACAACAGCAAACATAAAGCTATAAATAATCTTTTCATACATGGACCTCGTAAAAAAATTTTTAGCTCACCTCACCGCTATGGGAAAGTCTGGCACTGTTACAGGTTTTGTGGTAACAGGTGTCTGTTTGCCCTTTGTTATCTCCTTTACACGCTCTGCAATGAAGGCATCAAGCATGTTTACTGTTATCTTTCCCTTACCGAG
>Ga0208824_1000679_pt1 | contig 34944 bp, 24 predicted proteins | sample AD_JPNTR3_MetaG_FD_184447 | JGI IMG/M metagenome (GOLD analysis project Ga0208824, IMG submission 184447) | Active sludge microbial communities of municipal wastewater-treating anaerobic digesters from Japan - AD_JPNTR3_MetaG (SPAdes) (version 2) | ecosystem: Engineered > Bioreactor > Anaerobic...
TTTGCTCTTGATTTTCCTCTTAAAGATATATCGTTTAATGCATGCACTGAGATTTCAGGGACATTTTTATTCAAATTTGACCCATCTGATATAGGCGTGAAGGAAAAATGGTACGACCCTGATTATAACCATTCATCCTGGGAAAAAATCAGTGTGCCGGGGGTATGGAACAAAAAACCTGGAAAAATTGAATATCCAGTACCATCAGGAATTGGGTGGTATTATCGTGAAATAACAATACCATCATCATGGAATCAAGAGGTATTAATTGCATTTCTTGGCTCCATGTATACAACAGATGTATGGGTAAATGGTAAATATGCAGGTATCCACAGGGGTGGGTATACTCCTTTTTTTATTAATGTAACAGGTCTTGTAAACCCAGGTAAAAAGGCAATTATTGTTATCAGGGTTGATAATCGACTTGGAAGAACAATTCCTTCAAAACATTTGGGATGGCATCCTTTTGGAGGTATATACAGAGAGGTTTATCTTATTCATAGGGATTTTGTACACCTCGAGTCAATCGCAACTTCTGTTGCAGTTTTTGGAAACCAGGCAAAGATTGATATGCAAGCAGATGTTGTAAATGACTCGCCTCAGAACTATAAAGGAGAAGTTTTATTTCAACTGAAGGACAAGCAAAGTTCTATGGGTCTTCAAAAGGCATACGTACAGATTCAACCAGGTTCAAGACAAAAAGTAAGGGCCTCTTTAACAGTTAAAAACCCGAGATTATGGTGCCCTGAAGATCCATATCTTTATACTGCTGTTGTTTCAATGCCGTACAGAACAATACAAAAGATAGAGTTTCCTATAGGACTTCGACAGTTTTCTTCAAAAGATGGAGGGCTGTACCTTAATGGGAAAAGGATATGGCTTCAGGGATTTGGGAATCACCAAGAGTATCCTGGTTATGGACCCTGTGTTAATGAAGAACTGATAAAAAACGATCTTTTAATTATGAAAAATATCTTTAAGGCGAATACACTAAGAACAGGTCATTATCCTCATCATCCTGTTGTGTTTAATCTCTGTGATAAACTTGGAATAATTGTTCATACTGAAATTCCCGCATGGCAGATTGATAGAAATTTTATTCAATCAGATGAAGCGTGGAATACCTGGTTAAAAGGTCAACTTGAAGAAATGGTACAAACCTTTAGAAACCATCCCTGCGTTGCCTTCTGGGGACTTTCAAATGAATTGTATAGTGTACCTGGCTACCACAAAAAAGCGTATGAATTTGTTCATTCACTCGACCCTACAAGATTTATTACAATTGTTTGTGCAGCGACATCAGATCTTGAATCAAATAAAATCGCTGATATTGTTGCAAGAAACTTTCACTATGGATGGTATCATTCACAGAGTGTTTATGCCCTGAGAGATGGATTATCTACTGTTTTAAGGGCATCAGAAAACAAGCCTATCTGGGTTGCAGAAATCGGCGCACTTGCAAACAGCGGTAAATATTCTGGCGGTTATGGAGATCAATCAAGGGGTTCAGAAACCTATCAGGATAAGGTTGTAAGATTTGGCGTTCAGTATTGCGCTACACAATCAAATCAGGTTTGTGGAATAAGTGTATGGACACTTTCTGATTTTCATGCAGCAAATGGTAATCTTCTTCCACATGGGATTCTCGATGAATATAGAAAGCCAAAGATCCTCGGGTATACCATCTGTAATCTATATAACGGGGGTATACGCCTGTATGTCTGCGAGAATGATACTCTTATAAAATTAAATGACGAGTATAATGCCTCGTTAAGGTATTTTAACCCAGATGAAAAAAGATATCAGAACCTTGTTGCAAAATGGTGTATTATTAAAGACCAGAAAAAGATTGATTATGGAAGTTTCAATTTTAATGTTTCTGGTGATAGACAGGCAGAAATAGGAAGGATTAAGTTTTCCCGGACAGATAGTCCTGGTCTTTATAGTTTATGGGTTCAACTGTTTGATTCAAAAGGCAACTGGCTATATACAAACAGTGGTTTTTTTGATGTAAAGGAACCATCATTGCCAGGGGTTTTAAAGGTTAATGTCAGCGGGAAAAAATTCAAAAACATTAAAATGATTTACCAGGATATTCAGATACCTGTATATGAATATGTTGGTCTTATCCTTCCGTTTGAACAAGGAGATTACAATCTTAAATTTGTAGCAGATGACTATAAACCAGTGTCTTATGATGTAAGTATAAATTCGGGTAAGGCAACAGAAATCAACATTGATTTCAAAAAGTGAAAAAAAAATTATTTTGTTTAGAGATAATTATCTGGTTTGTTATTATACTAACCTGGCTATATTTTGGTTTTTTCCATTGTTTTGATGATGATGAATTTCAACACTGCCACAATGCATTTCTGATATGGAAGGGACTTATTCCATATAAGGATTTTTTTGAACATCACCTGCCTTTATACCATGTGCTTTTTTCTCCATTGTTTATCTTTGGTGCAAAACCAGCATCAATATTTTTGTTCAGGATTATAAGTATATTAGCCAGCGCAGGAGTATTTTTTATTTTATACAGATACCTCGAAAAAACCCAGAACAAATCAATCGGTCTTTTGTGCTGTGTTTTACTCGGATTTGTACCAATGTATCTATTCAAGATGATCGAGGCAAGACCCGAGCCTATTGCTGTTCTACTTTATGCAGGTGCTGTAATAAACACTCTTTCAGGACGAGATGATTATAAAAATGCGATTTTCTCAGGTATTCTCAGCGGACTTATGGTTTGTTTTTCTCAGAAATATTTTTTCGCATTTCTCGGTATTTTTGCTGCCTGGTTTATTCTTAAAGGTAAAAAAACATCCTTATTCTTTTTTGAGGGCTTCATTATAAGTATCTTGCCGCTTTTCCTTTATTTGCTGCTCAGGGGGATACTACCTGAATTTATTAATTCTACAGTTGTTATGAACCTTAAATGGAGATATAGATTTTCACCAGCAGGTTATCTTTATGAGGCGTTTATAACAGCAGGATTTTTGATTGCCTGTGGAATTGCAGGAATCTTGACTGAATTTTTTGAACCAGGAAACAGGAAAAAAGCAATAGCCATTTTATCTCTGATAGTAGGATGCTTCCTCGGAATTATTGTAGTTCCTGTCCCATATAGACAAACATATCTACCATTGTTTATCATTCTTACAATATCATCAGGAACATTTTTGAAAAGTATGTCAATTTTAATAAAAATTCAAAAATTAAAGATGATTGTGTGCATTATAATGGTTTTTTGCGCAATAAGTAATGCTTCTATAAAAATTTATGGTGAAATACATCAAACAAACAGGTCTGACCTTTTGACTATGGCAAAGGTGGATGGTATTTCTCCTCAGACACAGTTTTTTGATGGAAGATGTCTTTTGTTCTATAGAATGCACACTGGCTATTATGGGTTTATGCATCATGAACTTCTCCAGATGCTCGATGAAGAAAAATACAGCAATCATATAATTGAAGCAATAAAAAGGGCTAATTTCCCGGTTATAATCTATGATTACAGAGTAAAACAAATGCCTGCGCAGATTCAAAATTTTATCCAGCAACATTATTGTGCTGTTGATAATTCTGATATTTATATGCCTGGATTGAGGATTGATAGAACAGAGTTTATTAATGGGAAAAAAGAGTTTGAAATATATGTTTCCGGATATTATACAATCTCTTGGACAGGAGGGAATCTACTTCTTGATGGAAGACATATTGAAAAAAATGTCAGTGAGTTTCTTGATGTAGGTATTCATACCCTTGAAACAGAAGAGTTTGTTGATAATCTTGTTGTATTACTCAAAAGGCGAAGATGAAAACATACGATAAGGGAATACAGGTAATTGTGGTGGTGCTTTTTGCATTTATTATTTTTTATAGTTTAGTTCATCAGGTTCTTTGTTTGAAATTTCCATATCCCCTTGAATATAGAGAGGGTGTTGTGCAACTATGGGTAAATAATTTTATCAATGACCAGTCCCTTTATCCAAAAATTCAACAAACCCCTCCATACCTGCATAATCCTTATACTCCACTTTACTATATGATTACAGGGTTTTTTCAAAGAATTATGCCGGATGCCTATATATTTCTTGCTGGAAGAATTTTAAGTTTTTTGAGTATGCTTTTATCCTGTTTTTTCATATTTAAGATTAGCTGCTTAAAAAGTAAAAAAATTGCAGGTCTTCTTGCATCTGCGTTATTTTTTTGCTCGCCGGTTGTAATTAATTATGGATGTCTGGAAATTGTTGATATGATGGCTTTATGTTTTGGACTTGCAGGGATATATCTTGCATTAAAGAAAGGTACCTCAGGGATGATTTTTTCAGGGATTATGTGTGCCTGTTCAATCCTTGTAAAGCCAGTTTTTATTCTTCCTTTTATAAGTATTCTTGTTTCTAATGGTTTTAGCAGAGACAATAAAAAAAAGTATTTCCTTGCAACATCTGCAGGATGTCTTATCATTGCTTTCTCAGTCCTATTTTATAGATACAGATTGGATATTTTTAATCATCTCATTATACTCAATAGATTACCATTGAGTTTTTCCCATTTCATGAATGTTTTTGCTAATATTGGTATAAGACACACATTCTTATTTTGTGCATTATGCGTATTTATTGGTTTAATGAAGGATAAAAATGATCCAGTTTACTGGTATTGTATATTTTCGCCCATTACACTTTTGTTTTCAGCAAAGATTGGGTCTGAAGCAAATTATTTTCTTGAAGTTATTGCGCTTTCAGCAATATCATCAGGAATAATCTTTGCAACAGTTAATACCTCAATGAAAAAAATTGTGCTGATTGCCTGTATTGCACAGATTTTCCTTTTTCTTCCATTCAAACCAGCACCTGTATTTACAAAAACATACGGCCAGGAATTACCTGCGACTATTAGCTCTGAACCAACAAATATATTAAAAGAAGCAGGAGATATGATAATCGGGGAATTAATGTCTGTTTTTGACCCTGTTCTATCAGAAGATATTGGATGGCTTATTTCTGCGAAAAAAGAGGTTATTATTGAACCATACCAGTTTTCACAACTTGCTAAATATGGTAGATGGAATGATACCTATATTGTTGAAATGATAAAAGAAAAACAATTCAATCTTATCCTTATGAGCACAGAAAATTATGAAGGTTCAGGTGAGAAATTTACAAAGAACATGCTCGAATCTATAAAAGAAAATTATTCAGTTAAAAGGATTATTGGGAATACCTATATACTCGAACCAATGTTCTGGGCAGACAACAATAAAAACTGGTGAAAGTGCACTAAAAATTTCTGATTTTATTATGATGTAGAATATCATCAATCCTGCGTTTTGGAACATGATGAACACCTTTTTCATCTCGCCAGTATTTCAAACTACCATGTTCTTCTTCAACAACTGCTTTTTCTGCTGGATACCCAAGAGCAACAACATACTGTATTGAGTAATTCTCTGGTATATTAAGAAATTGTGTGAGTTTTTCTTTCTGTACAGAACCAATCCAGCAAGTACCTATGCCTTTGGCAAAAGCAGAAAGAAGAATATTTTCAATTGCTGCGCTAACATCAGCATACGGAGTCGATGTTTGTTTTTCTTTATTAATAAGGACAACAATGTATGCAACTGGTTTTTCGCCTTCCTTTGGTTTTCCCTCTTGACCAAGATAAGCAGCCCAGGCGAGGGTTGAAAAAACTCCCTCGAGAAGATTGGCATCATCTATAACCATAAACTCACATGGCTGAAGATTTCCACCACTTGGTGCTAATCTCGCTGCATCAATAAGATCCTTCAAATCATTAAAAGGGATTGGGTCTTGCAAAAATCTTCTTATTGTTCGTCTTTTCTTTATTGCCTCAATTGCATCCATATAACCTCCTTTTATATGTTATGGTAGCGTCAAACCTGGTTAAATTTTTAGTAGTGTTTTTGTTTATTTTTCAATGGTTTCAAAAGTTTTTACATCCCTCTCTAAATCCCCCTACCCCCTTTATACTATCCCTTACCCACATGTCTGTAAGACATTGATAGACAAAGGGGGTGGGGGGATTAAGTAAATTATAATATAATTTTTCTACTTTTGAAATTCTTTTGTTTTTTAACTCTTTTCAGTAGTAATAGATTTTTATTTACTATAATTCACTCGAATGTTTCTCCTCTTTTTAATATTCATTTAGTGCCAAACTTGGTTAAGTATTTAGCAGTGTTTTTGTTTATTTTTCTTTTTGCTCTTGGCATTACCATCTCAAATCTTTCGGTCTCACCTTACTTCTGGTACCTATTCCTACATTACTTCATTCAGTGTCTAAGAATCTTCATCTGGGCAGAGCATCTTATTCTTAATTCCCACTATCTCTGTTTTTCAAAGCATTATGGGAGATTTACAATCTGATTTCACCCCGCCCATTAATTATATTATATTTTTATATATCTTAACCTGAAATATTTCGTTATTTCTTCAGATTTATAAAACGCCTTATTTTTGCATACCGCAACCATTATCCTTAACATCTTTGCTGATAACCCTGTAAGCGCTTTCATCTTTTCCTTTTTGCATTTCTCTACCTCGTATATAAGGTTTTGGGTTATGTTCGATTTTAATCGCTAAATTTACTTATTTTTATTTACTTAAAATATTTAAAAAAATGTCACATTTTTATGTTGTAAAAATTGTCACATAATTAAATGGCAATAACAAAAATTTGACAGGAATCATTAGGGATATAAAATAAAATTCAAAGATAAAAACAAAAAAAGGGGGTGAAGGAAAATGAAAAGAAAAGGATTCACTCTCATAGAACTTCTTGTGGTAATCGCAATCATTGCGATCCTCGCATCAATACTTCTTCCTGTATTGTCAAGAGCAAGGGAACAAGCAAGACGAGCAGTTTGCATGAATAACCTGAAGCAGTTCGGAGTAGTTTTTATGATGTATGCCCAGGATTATGATGGATGGTTACCACCCCGTTTAGGAGGAGGTTCTGACTATATGGTACGCGATGGTGGCTTTCAGACCTATGTAATACCAACCTTAGAGTCATATGGGGCCAACTCTGGAATGGCAGCATGTCCTTCTACAAAAAGAGGAAAAAACACGAGTGAGTTGCAGTATTATATAAATAACTGGAAAAACCGTGCTCAGTTTAACCTCGGATATGCATATTATGGGGGAATCGGAAGCGATACAAGGGGCCAGGATAGGAACAGACCATATGGGTGGTATTATTATAGCTCGACTACTGACTATGCACCTATAATAAACCTAAACCATAAAACATACGTAAATTGGTATGGACAGGTTCATGTGTATAATCACTCAAAAGATGGGCTTTTGATGGATATCTTCGCTGAATATCACTGTTACATATCACATACAAAAAAAATAGCCCCAATCCTTTGCCCTGGTTTTTATTCAAGTGATCTGGCCCGTTCATTTGCATATGAGAACTGTGCAGGGGGCAATGTTTTGTATGCTGATGGACATACAGAATGGGTAATACCAAGCCCTTCTACTGCAAAGCTATGTCGCACTCAATATGCACTTTTCTGGTAGGAAATAATCAGGCAAGATAGTGATTGAAAAAAATGCTAGCAAAAAACGGTCAAAGGTAAATTTTCTTTAACTGGTATTCAAGAACCGGCCTCACTAAATATTTACACAGGATGAGAATGAGAAAGATAATCAATGTTTTCGCCATAGGTTTATTATTTATGGGTTTTGTTTTTGCTGAGGTTAAAGATTTCTCCTATGGAAATGGACAGATAAATTATATTCTTACACAGGCATCTGATGTTATAATCCAGTTGTTTACCTCAAAAGAAAAACTTGTTGGTACAATCTTTGCTGGTAATCAAAAAGAAGGCAAGTATACATACTTCTGGAAAGGAAAAGACACAGATGGAAATCCTGTTCAAAAAGGGAATTACATCTTACGAATAAAAACAGGCAGAAAACTAATCAAAGACACGAAATTCGCAGGAGAAGGATTTCTTAAATTTGGTAATCCGTCTGATGTAGAAATTGATAAGAATGGCGATATTTATGTTTTTGATAGAGGAATACAGGAAAAGGATAATCCAAGAAAAACCAGGGTGTATAAGTTCCATTCAGATGGAAAGGATGCTTCTGATTTTAAGCCGATTGAGTTAGAAGATGAAAACCAGAATTACTTTAGTGCCCGTGGTGGTGGTCCCTGGATGGCTGTGTCTGATGATAAAATTTTCTATGGTGGCCGGCATTGTGTTAATGTTCATGATACAAAAGGAAAATATCTTTATCTTATTGGTGGCTGGAGACCGCAACCTATTGACCCTGATGATAAAACCCGGGAAGGAAAACGAGGCATCTACGGGGGAGGTGCAGGTGGAGCACTGGGAAAAGAAAACAAGATTTATGTGAGAAACGTAGAAGGCGCTGAGATTAAGGTATTTGATAGAACAAAACCAAATGGGGATGGCTGGCTTTTTACTTCAAATAAGGATATGGTATATGCGCCTGTTTCTGGTTTTTATGTGGGACCTTCGATGGCTTCTGACAGTAAAAGTAAAATTTATATGACTGGTCAGGATTTAAGAAGATATGATGATACAGGAAATGAAATTGTTTTCAGGTATAAATACAATGAATCTTTAAGGGAACCTATGGGTCTGGCTCTGGATAATGAGAATATGGTTTATGTAGCAGAAAGAGGGGTTATTCCAAAAGACGAGACAAATCCTTTACCTTCGAGGGTATCAGTGGTATGGGATAGTGGAGAATCTTTATCTCTGGTTAAATACTTTGAGTTTAGTGATATAAAAGGTTTAAGAGATGTAGCGATCTCTCCTGATGGAAAATCCCTGTATCTTTTAGAAGACATGGATAATTTTGGATATTTGGGTGATAAATTACAATGGCCTTCAAGAAATATCCAGGGAGAAGGAAGATTGTTTAAGTATGATTTTTCTTATTCTCAGATATTAGAAAAGAAAATAAACTTAAATGGGCAGGATCTGGATAAATGAATAGAAAAATAGCGCTTTTATCAGGAATTTTATTTTTGTTTCTTTTAGAAGCAAGTGCTGATATGTATTTAGTGAGGAATAAAAAGCCATATTCAACAATTGTTATTTCCTCTTATGCAACAGAAAACGAAATAAAAGCAGCAAATATTTTAGAGGATTATCTCTATAGAATATCAAAAGTAAAAATCCCCATAGAAAAAGATAACAACATAGTTAATTTTAAGGGAAATATTATATCCATTGGCAAAACAGATTTAGTCCCTTCTGATATCAAGGAAAAATTAAGAATAGATGAGAAAATTTCTTTTATTGACCCTTTTAATGATAGTTTTGTTATAAAAACAACAAAAGACAGATTGTTTCTCCTCGGACATAGAGACGAAGGAACCATATTTTCTGTTTATGATTTTCTTGAAGGTCTTGGATGCAGATGGTTTTTTGCCTGTGAGGCAGGAGAGGTTATCCCCCGTATGTCTGATATAAAAATAAAAGAGATAAATCTATTAAAATCTCCTGATTTTGCCTTTAGACAACATGATGCATGGGATGGACATAGAACCCAGAAAACAATCGATGCAGAAACAAAATGGCATCAAGAGAATAAAATGAGTGCTGGAAGAATAAAAGGCCTTTCAGGTCATAACTTTTCTTCTATCTGGCCAGAAACACTTTATAAAGACCACCCTGAATATTTTCCATTGGTTGATGGGAAAAGAATTCCTTATGGCCAAAGGTGTCTTTCCAATCCTGGTATTATTAAGTTAGGTATTGAATGGGCTGATAAAACACTTCAGGAGCATCCTGAGTATGAAGTAATCTCATTCGTACAAAATGATGAAGTAATCTCATTCTTACGAAATGATGGTGTATTAGGATTCTGTCGGTGTGAGGAGTGTAAAAAAATAGGTAATTTCGCTGATCAAAACCTGTACCTTGCAAATGAAGTTGGAAAGGTAATACTCGAGAAATATCCTGATAAAATGATACACATTATGTCTTATTTTGAATCTGCAAGAATTCCACATATTAAAGCAGATGGATACGATGAAAACAAAGATAGAGTGCTTGTAGAAATATACACCAATTCTACAAAGACGCCATTTAATGATCTTGTACAAGGGTGGGCAAAGGCATCTCATAATCTTTTTGTTGGGGACGCATGGCAGTGGTTTTACTGGAATTGGCAAACTTCTGGAAGACCCACCTCTTACATCAGTAGATTACAGAGATACCGTTTTTTTAAGGAAAATAATGTTAAAGGAATACGGACTATTACAAAGGCAGAGTGGGCGAGGCATGGATTATCCCGTTATCTTTCTGCCAAGTTAATGTGGGATGTTAATGCAGATATAGATAAATTGAGGTTGGATTTTTGTGAAAAGATGTTTCCCAGCGCAACAACAGATTTTTATAATTTTATTTCCCTTTATGATGAAATTACTGATTATGATTATGATGAAATTACTGAAGGGAGTATTGATTTAAGGGAGTTTTTGAAAAAAGGATTCTTCTTTTTAGACAGAATAAAAAAACAGATAAAGTCAGAAGAAGAAAAAAAGCGCTGGGAATTCTATGCCCTTTATCTACATGAACAATGTTTAGAATACAAGATGGGTTTAGCAGAAACAGACAAGGAAAAATATAGAATTATCAAAGATATTATCAGTTTCCTGAAGGGAACTGAAGATTTAGGTATTCTCGAAAGTTCTCAGAGGATACAGGTTATCTATTATGCCTATATAAAACATCTTACAGGTGAAACTAAATTACCAGAAATTGCAAGTATGGAGATATCTTCAAAAAAAATAGAAGAAATGTTTAACAAAGATAAGGAATTATTCAAAACATCAATCGGGGAAACGTAAAGAAAACCCTTATAATAAAAGTGTTCCATTATAAAAAATTCTTATCCAGCAATTGGAAGAACAATATGAGATGGTCTTAATGAATCATGAAAAATTGTTTGATGTGCAATTTTCATCTGTGTATCATACGCAGGGTTATTTCCTGTGTTAAGGTTTCTATCCCATAATGGAAAACTACTACTTGTAAGATATATTTTTATCCTGTGTCCTTTCTTGAAAACATTTGATGTTGCAACCATGTCTACATTAAATTCGTATACCCTGCCTGGTTCAATAAGTTCTGGCTCTCCCCATACATTATTCCTGAATCTTGCCCTGATTATTCCCTCAGAAATGTTGATAGACATTCCATCAGGATAGACATCTGCCAGTTTAACAACAAAATCAGTATCAACTGCTGAAGATGATGCAAAAAGATTAAAGATAATCGGGCCTGTAATTTCAACATCATGTTTAAGAATATCCCCAGTATAAACCATAACATCATCCCGTGTTTCGAGAATACGCTGATCATACGGACCTGGCTTTGCAAGTTCGTAAAGTCCAGGGTTGTATGGACCAATTGAATGATTACCACCGACTGTTGGAACAGGATTTGATGGATCATAATCATAGGTATCTGGTTTTTCATCTTTGCCTGGAGGCGTGGTATCAATATTTCCTGAACTGTGAAGATAATAGTTTGTATATCTTATTCTAACAGGAGGCCATTCATATTCATCCTGCCAGGCATTTTTCCCCATAACAAAGATTTTTATAGGAGCGCTCTGAAACTGACTGGCATTTTTCTCGTGTAGGATACAATCAAGCCACCTGATTGTCGCATCGTTTTCCTTCAATGAATCTTTTCCAAAATCAATCTCGCCAAGGGTTGTTGAATAATTAATGCCATGTGTCCAGGGTCCTATGATTATCCTGTGACTGTCTGCAATCTGTTTTGTATCACTGTGTTTCCTTAATTCACAGAATAACTTTAGCATTTCTGATGGATAATAATCATACCAACCACCTGTCAATAGTACTGGCATCTGGAATTTGTCATACTGGTCTCTGAGAGAAAACTGTTTCCAGAATTCACAGTATACATTGTTTGATACAAAATCTCTGTATGATTTGACACTGCCTGCTCCACTTTTTATATCAAGGTCAATCAAAGGAAGTGTCCTTAAAAGTTCACCAACATTAAAAGCAGGCATTAATGATGCTTCTGATGTTTTGCTGTTTGTTTCAAAACAAAGCCAACTCCACGTTAATCCAAGAGAAAATGCCCCATTCGAAAAATATGCCTGTTTCCAGCAATCTTCTGCCATAAACTGAGGATTAAGAACACTAATTTTTTTACTTCCTGAAATTGCCGCATAAAACTGGGTTGCTGCAAGATATGATGCTCCATACATTCCAATTTTTCCATTGCACCACGCCTGAGATGATATCCATTCAAGTGTATCATAACCATCATTTGTCTCATTTACAAAGGGATAATATTCTCCTTCTGATGCATATCTTCCCCTGCAATCCTGAACCACCAGCGCCATTTCAGACCGAGGAAAACTACTGTCATAAACAAAATTTCTGTTATAGGCAGTCCTGACAAGCACAACTGGCCATGGACCTATTCCATCAGGCAAAAAAACATTTGTCGAAAGATTCACACCATCTCGCATAGAAACCCTCATATTTCTAAATATTTGCATTTTCCTCCTTCGCAAATCTTATTGATTAAATTATTGCTATCCAACAAGATTTTATATGATATATAATATCATTATGAGAAATAAGAAAAAACATCTACAGGTGGTTTTCCAAAAAAACCAGTTTCCATTGAGTATCGTGCATACAAAGATTCCTGAATTTAATCCTGTTTATATTGAACATTATCATGCGATGGAACTCGAATTACAATTTTTTAAGAGGGGGGATGGGTATTATTTTATAAAAAATAGAAGATTCCCTATAAAACCAGCATCAGTTATGATTATACACAGATACGATGTTCATCACTACATTAAATCAGGAGAAAAACCATTTATTGATAAGATATGCGTGATACTATCGCCTAATCTTTTTGAAGATACTCAGACCAGAAGGTATATCTCTTCTATTACAAAATGCACAAAAAACTTCAACCATCATCTTCTTCTTAGAGAAGATGAATTCTCGAAAATGGAGTTATTGCTTGATTGGGCAGAGGATGAAATGAAGAAAGAAAATCATTTCTGGAAGGAAAACGTAATCTTATGTATGGAACAGATAATTCTAATGTTATTACGCGGATTAAAAGAAAAAAAACAGAGAATTGAAACAGAGCAAACAAACAGGTTTGTTGAGATGGCTTTTTCGTATATTGAACAAAATTTTACTAGTCGGATAAGTTTAAGGCACATCAGCGAAATCCTGAATATTTCTCCTTTTTATTTCAGCCATCTTTTTAAGCAGTACGCAGGTATTTCATTTAAGACATATCTGATAAAAAGAAGAATTGAGGAAGCAAAAAAATTACTTCAGGAAACAAACCTGAAACTTATTGCAGTTGCCCATAAATCAGGATTTTCTGATGCCAATTCCTTTACAAAAATATTTAAGAAATTTACTGGGTTAAGTCCTTCTGCATATCGCAAGATTTTCCATATTCCTGGCAAAAAAACACTTGAATAAAATCCATAATTGTATATTATAATTAATAAAACCAAAGGAGGGCTTTATTATGAGTAAACTTGCAATTTTTGGCGGTGAGTCAGCAGTAAAAAACAAATCAGATGATATTTTTATGAGAAACATTACAAAGGAAATGGAAGATGCAGTGCTTGATGTTTTGCATCAATGGAAGATGTCATCCTTTGATATCACAAAAGAATTTGAAAAAGCATTTGCCGACTGGCATAAAATGAAATATGGACTTGGATGTAATAATGGAACAAGTGCACTGCACTGTGCTATGTATGGAGCTGGTATTGGGGTCGGGGATGAAATTATATGTCAGAGTACAACCTACTGGGCAAGCTGCCTTCCTGTGTTTTCCCTTGGTGGAACAGTTGTTTTTGCTGATATTGACCCAGAAACATTATGTATTGATCCTGATGACATAGAGCACAGGATTTCAGGTAAAACAAAGGCAATTATGGTTGTACATTATGCAGGAATGCCTGCTGATATGGATAGAATCATGCCAATTGCCAGAAAATACAATCTTAAAATTATTGAGGATGTTTCACATTCTCATAACTGTCTTTATAAGGGAAAAATGGTAGGGACTTTTGGAGATGTTTCTGGTTTTTCGCTTATGAGTGGAAAATCATTTGCTGTGGGAGAAGCAGGAATTATGCTGACAGATGATAGAGATATTTATGAAAGGGCATTGCTTTTTGGCCATTACGAAAGACACTCTGAAATTATAAATCCAGAACTTCAAAAATTATCCGGGCTGCCCTGGGGCGGATACAAATATAGAATGCATCAGATGTCATCAGCAATCGGACTTGTCCAGATTAAACAATTTCAAAAAGATATGGTCGAAATTGATAAAGCAATGAATTATTTCTGGGATATTCTTGAAGGATATCCAGGGATAAAAGCACACAGACCTCCAAAGAATTCTGGGTCTACAAAAGGTGGATGGTACTGCTCACTCGGGTTATATAAAACTGAAGAACTTGAAGGGTTATCTATAACAAGATTTTGTGAAGCACTCAGGGCAGAGGGAGTCGGCTGCTCGTATCCTGGTTGTAATAGACCCCTTCATATTCATCCTGTTTTTAATGATGTGGATATCTATGGACACGGAAAACCAACAAGAATTGTAAATGCTACCAGAGATGTAAGGGAAAAAACTGGAAGTTTACCCAATGCAGAAGCACTACAAAAAAGGGTATTTGGAGTGCCCTGGTTCAGACATTACTGGCCAGAAAGAATAGAGGAATATGCAAATGCATTCAAAAAAGTTATAGAAAACTACAAAGAACTTTTGCAAGGGGATACAGGAGATCCAGAAGAATTAGGTGGATGGCACTTAAGTAAAAGATAAAAGTTTTAAGGTAATCTCTTCTAAAAATACTGCTAAGGACTTAGCCAGGTTTGGCACTACCCAGACAATAAAAAGGAGTTTTAATGGAAAAACTTGCAATTGAAGGAGGAAAACCAGTAAGAAGCAGTCCTATGCCTCCAAGAATTATGTTTGACGAAAATGAGAAAAAAGCAGTAATGAATATTATTGAAAAAAGTATGACAGGAAATCAGGCGCTTGATAGATATGGTGGAATAGAGGTTGATAGTTATGAAAAAGAATTTGCTGAATTTTTTGAAATGAAATATGCAACAGCAGTAAGCAGTGGAACAGCGGCAATCCATTCTGCCCTGGCATCATTGAATCCTGAACCAACAAGTGAGGTAATCACAAGTCCAATAACTGATCCAGGCGCAGTGATGCCCATTATTTTTCAACAATGCATACCTGTTTTCTGTGATATCGACTATGATACCCTTAATCCATCACCAGAATCACTGAAAGAGAGAATAACTGAAAAGACAAAAGCAATCATAGTTGTCCATCTTGCAGGAATACCTTCAAGAATTGATGAAATATGCAAGATTGCGAAAGAACATAATATCTTTGTGATCGAGGATTGCGCCCAGGCACATTGTTCAAAATACAAGGGTAAATATGTTGGGAGTTTTGGTACTCTTTCTGCCTTTAGTTTAATGTCAGGAAAACATACAACAAGCGGTGGACAGGGAGGAATGGTCCTGACAGATGACGAGGACCTATACTGGAATGCAAAAAGATTTGCTGACAGGGGAAAACCATTTAATTCAATAGAACCAACAAATCTCTGTATTGGCTTAAACTATAGAATGACCGAGATTGAAGCAGCAATTGGAAGACAACAACTAAAGAAAAATTTGAAGATTGCAGAAAAAAGAAAAGAAATCTATATAAATCTTGTTGAATTTTTTAAGAAAGAACTCACTGCATTTAGGATTCTGGAAGCAGATGAAAACTCAGAACCAGATCCATGGTTTTTGTTTGTTAATGTTCGAAAAGACAGACTTAATACAAATAATCAACTCCTTGCACAGGTATTACAGGCAGAAGGAATTCCTGTTGCTCAAAAGTATGTTGTGCCAATATATCAGCAAAAATGGTTCACTGAAAAAAATACATTTGGAAAATCAAAACTCCCCTGGTCTCTTTCAGACGCAAGAGATATTGAATATGAACATTGTTGCCCGATTGCAGAAAAGGCACTTGATGATCATATGACCCTCAGTATTCATGAATATTATGAAACACAGGAAATTTATGATATTGTAGAAGCATTCAAAAAGGTCGAAAAGTTCTTCTTAAAATAAGGAGGAAATATGTCTGATATTAGAATTGGCATTATTGGGTTTGATACATCTCATGTACCTGCTTATACAAAGGTTATAAACGATCCTTCTGACCAGTTTTATGTTCCAGGAGGAAAGGTTGTTGCAGGTGTTCCAACATTTAGTAAAGACTTTGACCTGAGTTATAACCGTGTTGAAGGATTCAAAAAAGAACTTATTGAAAAATATAATGTAAAGATTTATAACACCATTGAAGATATGCTTGATGTTGTTGATGCAGTACTTCTTGAAAGTGTTGACGGAAGACGCCATCTTAAAGAGGTAGAGCCAGTTCTTAAAGCAGGAAAACCTGTTTTTATTGATAAACCATTCACAGCAAACTATGGTGATGCTAAAAAAATAGCAGAACTTTCAGAAAAATACAATTGTCCTGTATTTTCATGTTCTTCCCTGAGATTTGATACAAACATCTGTGAGGTAAGAAATGACAATGAAAAGGGTAAGGTTTTTGGTTGCGACTGTTTTTCTCCAGAATCAAGGGTATCTGTGATGCCTGGATTTTTCTGGTATGGAATCCATGGGATTGAGATACTTTTTTCAATGATGGGTACTGGTTGTGATTCTGTTGAGGTTGCATCAACAGAAATAAGCGATGTTGCCACAGGTATATGGAAGGATGGAAGGATTGGAACCTACAGGGGAATAAAAACAGGTTTTGCAACATATGGAACAACTGTATTTGGAGAAAAAAAGGTAAGACATGCCACATATAATCCTGATGTTCCTATGTATTCAATGCTTATAAAAGAGATAATGAAATTCTTTCAGACAAAAAAACAACCATTTCCATTAGATGAAACCCTCGAGATAATAGCATTTATGGAGGCATCATTCTTAAGCGAACAGGAAAAACGCCCTGTATTTCTTAAGGAAATAATGAAATAGCCCTGTTTACTCTGCGGGTATCAGCATTGTGTCCTTACTGAATCCAATAATTCTGGGTATATTCAGCATTATTGGAGAAGGGGTATAAAGTTTATGATGTGAAAGTGCCCATATCTTTCCGTCCTGGCCTTCAGGAACATCTGCAACAATAACCTTTGTCCCTTGATATGCAATTTCTTTTCCGTCGCTGTCATAGATTTTTACTGGCACCACACTTTCACAAAACATCGCTATCTTTTTTGTTCCGCTGGGAACATAAAAATAAACCTTTTTTTGCCAGTCAGATATAACAAAACTGTCTACAGCAACAAAAGGAAGCCAGTCAGGAAACTGAATTGAAAAAGTAATCTTCTGGTCTGAAACATTCATTGAATAAAGTCCACTGGTTTTTGTGGTAATTAAGATATCGTGGGTTCCTCCATCAGGAACAACAAATCTATCAACCAGAATCTTTCCTTTTGGATCAGTAATCAATACCCTGTCCCCAGGATGGTTTTCTCTTTTACCAATTGTAATTTTTAGTGTTATCTGCTCAACTTTTTCAGGAATAAAAAATTTGAAGTTATGTGTTCCCCGGAAAGAATGAGTTGAGATAAATTTTTGTTCTGAAGATGGAACAATTGTTTGCTTAAAAGGAACAAGATTAGATGTGTTAAATAATCTATTTTCAAAATCATAGGGTTTATATTTTTCACAACCATCTTTCATCATTTGATTTAGTTCTTCACTACTCACTGGTTTTATATTTTCCCACTTATCTTTATTTTTGAAATCCCACTCCTGCCGTAGTTCTGTATCAGATGCTTCGTATCTATTAACAATTAATTGATGCATCCTGAATACATGGACCATTGTTGAATCATATATCCTCCACATAAAATTGAGCAACTCCCTGGTTGCCTTTTTTCTTTCCTCTGAACCTGGCTTCGCTGATTTATATTCATAGTAAATCCTGATGTACTGTAGGTATCTTTTGTAGTCATCTATTCTTGCTCTTACTGCAGGGTCTTTTGCAAGTTTATCGGCTTCAAGTATATCCCTGAAGGAAAGACCCAGTTCGTGATCGCTTAGCATAAATGAATTTGCCCATCTTTCGAGCATTCTTTTCATTGGTACCTGTGCCTCGCCAAAGGCCTTTGTATAAAACTCTTCGAGGATCTTTTTTTCATCTACGCCTGGATCCCACAATAATCTCGATGAAAGATACCAGGTAATTCCAACAGCACCACTGCTGTAAGTACTTTCAGAATGATAAGCAGCAACATTATTTTTATACCAAAACCTTATCTTTTTTTCAGGAATAGCAAGATAATTGAAAGAGGGCATATCATTTTCCCAGTCAGGTATAGACCAGTAGTCATATACTCCGAAGAATTTTGTTTTTTTACCCCACTGCTGGATTAATTCATCTCCTGAGTATCCTGTTCTTTGAAATCCATATGGAACAACCATAACAAATACATTTGGTTCAATGTCTATTTTTGGAACAGCAGCATGCTCATTGTATGCAAGCAAGCTAACATACTTACCAGGGAATTGTTTTGCCACCTCTTTTGCAACATGGTTTGCAAGCGAAAAAACCCTATCACTGACAGAACCAATCTTCAAACATTCAGCACACTCACAGTGCCCTCCTCCATCAGATGGTTCAACACTAACCGCAAAAGAAGAAGGACCATCAGGATCTGCATCAATCTGACTTTTTAATTTTTTTAATCTATCCTTTGTATAAAGTTCAATAAGTCCAGGATTTGAATAACAGGGCTTTGTTCCTGGAGCAAATGGCTGACGTTTACCATTTATTTCAGCAAGATATTCTGGATGTTCAAGCAAAACTGCCTTGTTTGCAAGATTGAATGATTCCCCTGCATGACCACCTATTGCGATCTCTCCTCCGAGAAAGTTTCTTTTTTTCCAGGTTTCCCATTTTTTTGATAACCTCATTTCTGGGTCAACTGGAAGTTTTCCTCCAAAGCCACCTGTCCCAAAGAAATCTCTTATCTTAAATGCAGGGGACTGTGCAATATTTACATCAACCACGATTTTTTTTAGTTCAGGAATAATTGTCCAGTTTTCACCAGGGAAAAACCATCTATATCCGAGAATCTCAAGGTATTTATAAACACCATACTGAACTGCTATATCAGAATTACCTACTATAAATAATTTTCCAGTTCCTTGAGACCTGATGAGAAATGATTCTTTTCCCTTGTCTTTTATTGTATTTGCGAATACACCAGGAAGCAATGAGGAATTGGTCTTTAAAAGAAAGATCCCTGTTTGAGGCATAGTATTAACAATAGAGAACTCTTTACCTGTACCATTTTTAAGCCAGAGGGCAAGTTCACCTGCAACGTCCTTTATCTTCTGTGATGCATTTTCTTCAATAAAGATATTTGCACCATAAAAAGAGTCCTGCTGTGAAAAACAAATACCTGATAAAACAAAAAACAGTATAAACAGAATAAAAACTTTTTTCATAATTTCCTCCTTTGGTTCTCAAGAACAATCGGGTGTGTATCTTCTATATTCTAATTCAATCAGTACGTGGTACAAATTTTATATGTTAACATAATTTTTTACCCATCAACAAAACTAACAATTCCTCACTGAAAACAATTTAGTGTCCTCTTGACAATAAAATGTGATAGGATAGAATACCTGAAAAAGAGATTAATTGAAAGAATAGAGTAAAACGAGGATAATTTTACAATCTGTAATTTAACTTTTATATTTTGCAACTAATATCCATAAGTTTACTGAATATTTATACCTGTCGTCTACTGCGGATTACTTAACTATAAACTGGATATTCATAAAGGGTTGATTGTGTTCCAGGATCTAAAACCAGGTAAACATCTTGTAATGGATAATTTTTCCATTGCTGATACATTTCGCCTGCGAAGGACAATCCATCGTCCAGTGAAAAACCCATTCCAACCTATTTCTATTCCTGAAAACTCCTGGGAAACAGCAATTACTGCAGGGAAAATAATTGTTGATGAAGAAAAAAAACTATGGCGTATGTGGTATATTGGATATGACCATAATGCCAAAAAAATCAGAAAGTCCCTCGGAAAAAGTATGTATGGAAATTTAGGAGAACCGCAAACATTTTTCCTCTGTTATGCTGAGAGTAAAGATGGGATTAACTGGAATAAACCAGAATTAGATGTTTATCCAGGAACAAACATATGTTTTAAGGGATACAGCGATGTTATCAACAGCACAATTCTCTATCGACCTAATGCACAGGAAGACAAAAGGTATATTTTGGTAAATCGTGATTGGTACAGCGACCAGGTTGGAGGTATTTACATTGCATATAGCAGTGATGGCATTCATTGGAAATATACTGATACAAAACCAGTAATTCACGGAGAAAGCGATTGTAACAACGCCTGTGTTTATAATCCAGAAAAAAATGTGTATATGCTTTATATGCGTGGATGGCATACCGCGGCAGTCGGCTGGAAAAATGGAAAAGTAAATCAGAGAAGAAGGATTACCTATTCAGAAAGCATAAATCTTAAACAATGGAGTGAACCTCAGGTGATAATGAGCCCTGATGAACTTGATACCAATGATTTTTATGGCATCAGTGTTTTCAGGTATGCAAATGCTTATTTAGGAATGCTGTGGGTTTTTGATGATGATATGTTTGAAACAATTGATGTTGAATTATGTTGGAGTAGAGATGGGATTAAATGGGAAAGACATCCTGAAAGACCAAAATTTATTGAAACAGAAGAAAAAGGAAATATCGGTGGATATATGGTTTATCCTGCACAGGAACCAATAATATATGAAGATAACATTTATATCTATGTTAATGCGCATTCAATGTTTCCTCATAATTTTCAGCAAGAAATATGGACAAATCATATCTATAGAACAAGATTAAGAATGGATGGATTTGTTTCTCTTGATGCAGGATCCCAGATGGGGAATCTCATTACAAGACCTTTTGTTCTTCAAAACAACAGGATTACAATAAATGCCGCCACACAGGGAGGAAAACTTACCGTTGAGGTTGCTGAGCCGTGTTGGTATGATCCAAAGGGAAAGGTTATTGATGGATTTTCCGCTGATGATTTTGATGTTTTTACAGAAGACAGTACCTGCCATATACTATCCTGGCGGGGTAATAGCGATCTCTCAAAGATTAAGGGTAAAAGGATAATGCTAAGAATGGCAATGATTCACAGTCAAATTTATAGTTTTACAATATAAAATGGCATCCATAACAATAGAAAACAAGCATTATATTGTTGAGATTACAGACACAGGAAAAATCCTGCAGGTTATTGATAAACAATCAGGTTATCATCTTATATCTGACAATCGCCTATCTGAAAACTTTAGAATACTTTTGCCGATGCCTGACTATGAATGCAATTATGTTTATGGAAAACATCAAAAAAATCCAATTGTAAAATCAACAAAAGATAGTATTCAGTTTTTCTGGGAATCCCCACTTGTAAATGAAAAAGATAGGTTTGATATTGATTTTTCCTTAAATATTTCTTTGAATGATAAACAAATAGTTTTTAGTTGCGCCTGTAATAATAATACGCATCTTCAAGTTTCAGAGGTCTGGTTTGCTTTTCTCGGTGGAATGAATGGCTCTGGTAAAACACAGAAAATAAAAAAGGAAACAGAGATTCTTATCCCAACTGTAAATTCCTTCTGGACAAAGAAAATCTTCAGGGATTTTGGCAATACGCGAGGTCAAACCCTTGGTTGTTTATCTCCTGAACATACATTTACATATCCAGGGTCTTTGAGTATGCCCTGGATAAGTTTGTTTAATAAAAAAATCAATAAATCAGTTTATTTTGCTGCGCTTGAAGAAACTCCGAGGGTAAAGATTATTAGATTATCTCTTGAACCTGGATCTGGAGAAATGAGGCCCTATGGAAACTGGCCAGATTCTGATGAGGTTGGAAACCTACCTTATGGAATTGTCATGAACTGGGTACATGTGCCATATACAAAAAAAGGTGAAAGATTTATATCTTCAGATATTGTATTGAATGTTCATAATGGATTATGGCAGGAATCAGGAAAAATCTATAGAAAATGGTTTGACAAACATTTTAAGGTAATAAAACCAGGTTCAACATGGATACGACGGGAAACCTCTTTTTATCATCAGATGTTTATGCTGCCCGAGGATAACATTAACTATACATTTAAGGATATCCCGGAACTCGCCAGGACATGCGCAAGGTATGACGTAAAACATTTTATGATTGCTGGATGGCAGATTGGAGGACATGACAGGGGATACCCTTATTATCAACCAGACCCGAGATTGGGTACATATAAAGACCTCGAAAAAGGAATAAAACAATGTCATAAACTTGGTGTTAAGGTAAGTTTTTTTGTTAACTGTCAACCAATTGATATGAGCACAAAATTATATAAAGACAAACTGCACAGATACGTAATTCTGGACCCTCATGGTGTACCTTATTTTATCTGTAATTATTGGGGAATGGGAACCCTCAGCGCAAGGACAAGGTTTATGACAGGAACACCTTTTGTTGAAATGAATCCAGCACATCCTGAAGTCAGAAAACTTCTTATAGGATATTTTAAGAAACTCATTGAGATAGGCGCAGACGGACTTCACATAGATAAATTTTTTAATACACCAATGGATTTTAATCCCTTAATTTCCTGGACAAGCCCTGACAGGGCACACCATGAAGGGATATTAAAATTTATTGAGAAACTTTTTTCTGTCTGCAAATCCATTAATCCTGATTTTTGCATTTCATACGAGGGAGGATGGGACCGTCTTATGCCTTATAGTGAGGTTTCATGGTGGGGAACAGGACAAGATGCAATGAAATCAGTTTTCCCAGATAGAACACTTTCAAATGGTGTTGAACAACCATATGATTTCAATAAGGTCAATAATGCAGTGGTGGGTGGATGTCATATTTTGATAGGACCTGCTAACTACAACAGGAACCTTGATTATCTCCCAATGAGAAGATTAATGGAATACATCAAGGAGATAAACAGAATAAGAAAAGAACTTTTTGATATTATTTCAATGGGAAGGATTATTGATAGTTCTGAAGAAATATTCAGGTCAGGTATCCTAAAAATTTCAGGTGAATTCAGTAAAAAACAAGAATGTAAATGGAACCTATTTGAATCAATGAAAACAAAGAAAAAGGCAATAATCCTTGGAAACCTTCTTCCAGAACCAGTTATGGCAAAAGGGATAAAAATCAATCAGACAAACTCAGAAAGATGCCTGATTTATAAAGCATTTGAAGAACCAGTAAAAGCGAAATTTCCCGTTAGTATCACAGTTGAAGGAGAAAGGGTTGTTTTTATTGTGGAGGAATGAATGGAAAAGAAAACATTTGCGCTTATAGACGAAAGATTGGTTGAAGATACACTGTATATGAGAAGGGCGCTTGAAGTGCCAGATTTTAAACAAAAAAAACCCGTAGTTTCTCCAGGTGAGGGTATTGGTTCTGTACTAAGAGATAAAAATGGATTATGGAGAATGTGGTATACAACCTTTATTACAAGAAACCCTGATACAGATCTTGTTGGTTGCGAGACACCTATGGCGCTTGCATATTCAAACAATGGAGTAAACTGGGAAAAGCCCTCCTTAAGGATAGCAAGAGATCCTATATATAAAGAACACCCAAATATTGTTGTGCACGCAAAGATGAAGGATAAAAATGGAAGGTATCTTTCTGGCTGGGGAGGACCAGCAGGGATGTGTATACTGGATAATGATTTAACTCCACACCCCTGTGCGAGAAAGAGATTTACAGGATTGTATGTTGATTTCCCAATAGATGTAATCGGTGGTATATGCATTGCTGATAGTGATGATGGAATTGAATGGACAATCTGGCCAGAAAGTCCTGTAATTATTGGTCCATCAGATACTCAAAATATCCTGATTTACGACGAGAACATAAAAAAATATGTCTGCTACCTTAGACCTGTAATACACTGCGGGATGGATAAACATGCAAACCGTAAGATTGCAAGATGTGAAAGTGATGATTTAATTCACTGGAGTATTTCGAGGGTTATTCTGGATACAGACGAACTTGATGCACCTGGCCTTGAGATTTTTGATGAACCAGGAATGCGCGGAGCACGTGGTAGAAATAAACAATTTCAGGGTATTTCTCCTTTTATAAGAAATAATTGTTATATTGCATTTACATGGTTTTATGACGCGGTCAAAGGCATTTTTACAAATGAGTTAATACATAGCAGCGATGGCATAACCTGGAATAGAGAAGCACTGAGAGAACCTTTCATTGCTGACAATAAACCAGAAGGATTTTGTGGTAAACTTCCTGTGCCATTTGGAACTCCGCCCATTGACGTTGAAGATGAAATGTATTTTTACACAAGTAATACTCCTTATGGTCATCATGATATAGCGGTTGCTGATATCAATGGAAAGGTCAAAAACAGAGAATTACTCCTTGAAAGCAATGCAATCTATCTTCTTACATTAAAAAGAGATAGATGGATATTTTACCAGGCAGGGGAAACAGAAGGAGAATTATTAAGCAGTCCAGTTAATTGGGAAGGAGGTGGAAGTTTTTGTATAAACGCCAGGGTGGAAAAAGATGGGTATATAAAGATTGAGATTGATGATATATTTGGAAGAAAAATAAGTGATGCTCATCTTGATGAAATCCATACAATTGCAGGACCTGTTGATAGTGTTGACATTCCTGTTACTTTTGGGCCAGGTCCAAAAACAGTGGTAAAATTTCCTATAGATGGACAGATTCGTTTCAGGTTTTGGATGAAAAAGGCAAAAATCTATGGATGGAGTTTTGTCCATCCTGTTTTCTCATAATAATATAAGAACAATTAAACAATATAAAGGAGAAAAATATGAATAATAATGTTGATAAAGCCTGGTTTGTTAATGATAGATTCGGGATGTTTATTCACTGGGGTTTGTATTCTCTTCCAGCAAGACACGAATGGGTAAAAAATCGTGAGGAAATTCCTGATGAAAAATACGATATTTATTTCAGGCATTTTGACCCAGATCTTTTTGACCCTGAACTATGGGCAAAAACTGCAAAACAGGCAGGAATGAGATATGCTGTAATAACAACAAAACATCATGAAGGGTTTTGCCTATGGGATTCGCAGTATACTGATTATAAAGCAACAAACACTCCTGCAAAAAGAGATTTGATAAGAGAATTCGTAGATGCTTTCAGGGCCCAGGGCTTAAAGATTGGTTTTTATTATTCCCTTCTTGACTGGCATCATCCTGATTTTACAATAGATAGTTATCATCCATTAAGAAATCATCCTGAAAGAGAAAAACTGAACAAAACACGTGATATGAAAAAATATACTGAGTATCTTCATAATCAGATAAGAGAACTATTAACAAACTATGGAAGGATTGATATTATCTGGTGTGATTTTAGTTATCCAACAGAGTATCCGGGCAGACCTGATGGATTTATTGGAAAAGGAAGACAGGACTGGCAGAGTGAAAAACTTATAAAACTTATCAGATCACTGCAGCCGCATATACTTATAAATAATCGACTTGATATGCCTGATGACTGGGATTTTTTAACACCAGAACAGATTGATGTACCCAATGACATTACTGTTGATGGAAAATCAGTTGTATGGGAAGCATGCCACACATTTTCTGGTTCCTGGGGATATCACAGGGATGAATCATCCTGGAAGAGTTCCTGTATGATTATAAGGATGCTTATTGATATTGTGAGCAAGAACGGGAATCTTCTCTTAAATGTTGGTCCAACCGCAAGGGGAGAATTTGATTTCAGGGTGATGGAACGAATGAAGGATATTGGTGACTGGATGAAAAAACACAGCAGGTCCATCTATGGCTGTAAAAAAGCACCAGATGGATTTGAATCTCCGGAAAATTGCCGGATTACCTTTAATCCTGAAACCAACAGACTTTACATCCATATCTTTGCCTGGCCATTTAGATTCCTGCGTTTCCAGGGATTTGAAGACAGGGTTGAGTATGCTCAACTTCTGAATGATGGCTCTGAGATACCAGTTATAAAGATTAATAACCCTTCAAGATTGAAAATGACAGGCACAGGTATTAAAGAGGATGAAACAAAAAAAATCAATTGCTTTATTCTTCCTGTTCAGAAACCAGATGTATCTGTGCCTGTGATTGAGGTTTTTCTGAAAAAATAGGGTAAAAGAATTAAAACACAGGTGTATTTCAGTAGTTTTTATTTTATTTTACGAATGGAACGAAGTTTCAAATGGTATGATTTTGCAAATCGATGTGCCTCATCCCTGATGTTTTGAAGTAGATGTAATTCTTCTGAATCTTTTGGTAGTATTATTGGCTTTGGATTCAAACAGGAATAAATAATTTCTTCTTCTTTTGCAAGTGCAATGGCTGGAATATTAATATGAAGAGATTCAAGTTCTTTCATAACCTCGTGTAATTGTCCTTTTCCACCATCTATAAGGATTAAATCTGGTTTTTCATTCATTTCAAAATCAGTAAATCTTCTTCGCAAAACCTCCCGTAGCATACTGTAATCATCGATGTTTTTTACTGTTTTTATGCGAAATTTTCTATATCCATCTTTGAATGGCACTCCTCCCTTAAATACAACCCTGCTTCCTGTTGCATAATCTCCTGATATATGCGAGATATCATAGCCCTCTATTGTTGCTGGGATCTTTTTAAGTCCGAGAGTTACGCCGAGTGATGGCAAGATGTTTACTGTCCTATAAAAAAGAAGTTCGTCTTCGTTTCTCCAAGGAAGATGTTTTTCCATTTTTTCGAGCATTTGAATTCTTTCATTCAAAATTTTTGCCTCTTCAAAATCCCATGATTTTATAGCGATATCCCGTTGTTTTTTAAGTTGTCCGCAATAATTTCTGTATCTTCCTGAAAAAAATGCTTTTATCCCATCAATAATCTTTTTATATTCGATTTCTGAAATATTTCCCCTGCAGGGACCGCAACATCTTTTTGTGTGAAAAGCAACGCATGGTCTTGTACTTTTTCCGAAGGCAACTTTCTTTCTACAGGTCCTGACCGGGTAGAATTTTCTTATAAATCTTAAAACATGCTTGAGGGTTTTTACATCAGTAAATGGACCAAAATACTGGTCTTTTGTATTTTTTTGTTCTCTTACAATCAACACAGAAGGGAAATTTTCAGATGTTATTTTTACCCATGGATAGGATTTATCGTCTTTCAGGTCAACATTATATTGAGGTTGATGTTTTTTTATAAGTGAACTTTCAAGAAGCAATGCCTCACCCTCAGAAGCAACAGGTATAACCTCTATATCTGCAATCTCATCGACAAGAGACAACTTTTTATAATCAGAAGGTGTAGAGAAATAGGAACGAACCCTGGAATGAAGGTTTTTTGCCTTTCCTACATAGAGAATTCTTTGTTTCTTGTCCTTAAAAACATATACACCAGGAGAATCAGGAATTGTCTGAATTTTTATTGTCAGTTTGTCCCTGTTCATCTTTTGATTGGGATTGTTCTGACTCTGGATTATTTGAAGAATCAGAACTTTGTTCTTTGCTCATTTCATCAACATAATTTAACCGTAAATCCCTGAGTGTATCTTCGAGCATTGTTTTTTCATCTTCCTCAAGATTTCCTTTTGTTTTTACCTCGAGCGTCTCGAGGATATCAATCAACCTTTTTGCAAACTGAAGATTTTTCTCAGGTTTTCCACTTACTGGATTAGGCACTTTTCCGAGTGCCTGCCAGCATAAGATATACAAAAAATGCAATAGTTCTACAAAATCTGTCTTTTCCATACTATCTCCTTTTGTAGGTATTATTGGATTATCTATACTTGTTGTTCTTCGTTAAACACAGTTGAATAACTACCCTTAGAAATTAAGATGAGCAATGGCTGAAAAATGGTTCACAAGTGAAGAACAAAATGGAACAAGAAACTTGAAACCACCTGCAAAAACAAGTGCGTAGACAATAAATAAACCGTATCTTTCTATTTTATCAAATACAATTGATACCCTTGATGGAAGAAGAACCGAAAGAATTCTCGAACCATCAAGGGGTGGTATGGGAATAAGATTAAAAAAACAAAGTATAAAGTTTATAAAGGCCGCAAGTTCAAAAACCTGAGAAGACACGCCCTTTGTTAGCCCTGATATAAGCGAGAAAATGAAACCAGCAATAAAATTAGCGGTACAACCTGCTGCACCAACCATAATCATTCCCTTTTGATAATCTCTAAACCTCAGAGGATTTATGGGAACCGGTTTTGCGTAGCCAAATGGTACTCCTATTGTTACAGCAAGTAAAAATGGCAGGAGAACACTACCAATGGGATCAAGATGTGCTATTGGATTTAATGTTAATCTTCCCATAAGATGTGCTGTATCATCTCCATTATAGTATGCAGCCAGTCCATGGGAATACTCATGGATTACCACTGAAAAAATTAAGAAGAAAAATAAGATGAAGTTTTCCATTTAAATATCCTTGTTATTCCATAGATTTCAGGAAACCTAAAAACAATAGCAAAAACAATATACAACAAAACAGCAATGACAATACCCCCACAAACAGTTATAAATAACCCAGAATAGGAAAGAATCCTTCTAAGTGCCTCAATAATTATACCCCAACCAATGCATATTGAAAAAACCCTGAAAAAACTTTTTGTTATTCTTGACCCTTCAATCAAACCGAATTTCCTTCTGAAAAGCCAGTAAAGCAGCAAAAAGTTCTCAAGCCCCACAAATGAGGTTGAAAGAGCAATCCCCCCGTGTCCCATAAACCTCATAAGTATTACGTCAAGCAATGCATTTGTTGCAATACTTATTAACCCTACCTTTACTGGTGTTGCAGTATCATGATATGCATAGAAAGCACGAGTAATTATTATTGCTGCTCCATAAAAAACGAGCCCAATACAAAAAAGCATCATTGGGTAAGCAGTGATACCAACAGAATAATCCGTAAAAGCACCTCTCTTAAAAATAAGTTCTACTATCTCTTTTCTAAAGATTGATATTCCCACTGCAGATGGAATAAGAAAGAAAATGGTTTGTTCAAGCCCTTTGTGGATGTTTTCTTTTACTGCCTCAAAGTTATTTTTTGCAACATCACCCGCCATATGCGGAAGCAGTACTGTTGCAAGAGAAATGCTGAAAATCCCGAGAGGTAGTTGATATATCCTTGTGGCATACCAAAGAGCAGAAACAGTTCCTTCTGTTAAACTTCTTGCGAAAGAATAATCAACAAGAAGGTTTATTGGTCCAACAGACATCCCGATAACAACAGGAGCAAAGAGTTTTAACATTTTTATGATTGCAGGATGTTTCCATTGGGTATTCAAAACAATAGGACCATGGACAGATAAAACAAGAGGAACCTGAAATATAAATTGGCTTGCACCTCCAATAAGTACCCCTATCATCAGTCCAAAAATCCTCGAGTTAAGAGATTCTCCAAAAAAACCCGTAAAACAAAATAAACTTACTATCCACCAAAAATCGAAAACTATTGGACTCAGCCCGGGCAGAACAAATCTGTGTCTTACATTTAAGACACCCATTGCCCATGCTGCAAGAGAAACAAAGATAAGATATGGAAATGTAAACCTTAAAAAAGAAACAATCTCAACAATCTTCAAAGGAAGAGTAAAAAAATGTAGCAGCACTGTACTTAGAATAAGGACAAGTATATACAGAGATGTTGTAGCAATAAGAAAAAATGTGAAAACAGCCCCTGATATTTTAAGAATCTCCTGCCTGTCTTCACCTTTTGCGATTAGTTCTGATAGGACTGGTACAAATGCTGTGCTTAATGCTCCTTCTGCAAGAAGTCCACGAAAAAAATTTGGAATCATAAAAGCAATCAGAAATGCATCGTAGATTCCGGTTGTTCCAAAAAACTTTGCAGTTATAATCTCTCTGACAAAACCAAATATTCTACAAAGTATTGTTGCAAAAGATAAAAGGAAAAAAGAATTCCTTATTGTTTGAAAACTCATTGTTTAGGCCGAAGCAGCGGAAAAAGAATAACATCCCTGATGGAGGAGCATCCTGTAAGAATCATAACAAGACGATCAATCCCTATCCCGAGACCTCCAGCAGGTGGCATACCATATTCAAGTGCTTCTATATAATCATCATCTATAACCTTTGGCCTTTCGCTTGGTCTTTGCAGTTCTTCTTCAAATCTGATTTTTTGTTCAACTGGATCATTAAGTTCTGAATAAGCATTTGCAATCTCGAATCCACCTATGAAAAGTTCAAATCTTTCGACCATTGATGTATCATCTGGCCATGATTTTGCAAGAGGGGATGTTTCAACAGGAAATTTAACAACAAAGGTCGGGTTAATCAGCGTGGGCTCGATGCATCTCTTAAAAAGTAAATCAAGAAGATCAAAAAGGGTTTCTTTCCCTTCTGTATCAATATGTTTTTCTGATAATGTCTGTTTTACACTATTTATATCTCTCCAGTTATCAATACCAAGGTTTTTCCAGCAATCCTCCCAGTAAATTTTTTTCCAGGGTGATTGAAAATTGATATCTGTATCCTGAAATTTTATCTTATCTTCATTAAAAACCTGTTTAACAATACCTGTGATAAGATTTTCTGTAAGATCCATCATCTCCTTGTAATCACCGTATGCTGAATATAACTCGAGCATTGTGAATTCAGGATTATGAAGTGTTGAAATACCTTCATTTCTGAATGAACGATTTATTTCATAAACCTTTTCCATTCCACCAACAAGCAATCGCTTTAAATATAGTTCTGGTGCAATCCTCAAATAAAGATCCATATCAAGGGCATTATGATGGGTAATAAATGGCTTTGCCTCGGCACCACCAGGGATAGGATGCATCATAGGAGTTTCAACCTCTATAAATCCAAGTCCGCTTAAGAAACTTCTTATGTAGTTGATTATTTTTACTCGAGCAACAAAAACATTCTGTGCTTCAGAATTAACAATAAGATCAAGATACCTTCGTCTGAACCTTACCTCGAGATCCCTCAAACCATGCCATTTTTCAGGAAGTGTTCCGAGAATCTTTGAGAGAAGAATAAAATCCTTTACAAGTACAGTCAACTGTCCTGTATGGGTGGTAAAAATTTCCCCTTTTACTCCGATAATGTCCCCAACATCAAGATTCTTAAATTTTTCAAACTGCTCTTCCCCCAGTATATCTTTCTTAAAATAAATCTGAACCCTTCCGCTCCAGTCCATAAGATCACAGAACGCTGCTTTGCCATGTCTGCGAACTGTCATAATTCTACCTGCAATTGAAACACTATCCTTTCTTTCAGTAGAAAGACCCCCTATGGGTTCTCTGTTAAATCTTCTACCGTATGGTTCAATCCCTTGAGATTTCCACCATTCTAATTTTTCTTTTTTTTCATTCTTCATTGAATCCTGGCTCATTTTTCTTTTCCTCTTTAAGTGGCCTTATTCTTATCCATTTTATCGTATTCTCATAGATTTCGTGAACAATAAAAACCTTTCCTTTATAGATAAATTTCTCCCCTTTCCTTGGAAGTCGTCCGAGATATTCGAGAATAAATCCAGCGACTGTTTCAAATTCACCCTTTGAAAGGTCAAGATCAAGCAATTCATTTGCTTTTTCAACCTCCATTGAACCTTTAACAAGATAACTATTATCGCTTAAACGCTGATAGTCATACGAATCATGTTTGTACTCGTCTGAAATCTCTCCCACAATCTCTTCTACGAGATCTTCCATGGTAACAAGTCCTGCGGTTCCCCCATACTCATCAACAACAATCGCCATCTGAATCTGTTTTCTTTGAAGTTCTTTCATAAGATCATTAATCTTTTTTGTTTCAGGAACAAAGTACGCTGGTCTCATGATATCCTTTACAAGAAGGTCTTTGTATTCATATCCTTTCGCTATAATATCCTTAAGATAAACTACTCCCTCTATTGTATCAAAATTACCCCTGTAAACAGGGTATCTCGAATAACCCTCCTTAGCCACAAGATTGAGAACTTCTTTTATTGTTGAATTAACATCCACTGCAACAATATTTACTCTTGGAATCATAACCTCTGAAACCATTCTGTCTCCGAGTTCAAAAATACTATGAATCATCTGCCTTTCTTCTTCTTCTATCAGGCCTTCCTCTTCTCCAGCAGATATCATTGCCTTTATATCTTCTTCTGTCAGGACAGGCAGTATTGAGTCAATATTAACTCCGAAGAGATTCAAAAAAACCTCGGCAAAACCAAGCAAAAATCTGTTTATGGGTTCAAATATCAGAGTAAAAACCTTCATAGGCAAAATAGCAAACATGACAAATTTTTCAGCATATTTTTTTCCGAGATTTTTCGGGATTATTTCTCCAAAAACAAGTATGAAAAACATAACAAGAAAAGCCATAATAGCAAGACTTACTTTACCTGAACTACGATATGCAATTGATGCAGCAAGAATTGATGATAGAGATTCAACAATAGTATTACCAACGAGGGTTGTTGTGAGAACCCTGTTTGGATACTTAAACCAGAATTCAAGTTTTTTTGCTTTTGGGTCTTCTCTGTCAAGTTTCCTCAGGTGATACGCCCCGAGCGAAACAAATGCAGTTTCAGAGGCAGAAAAAAATGCCGCAAGACCCACAAGAATAAAAAGAATAATTAATTGAAAAAAAAGGATTATCGGGCTCATTATATCAAAAACCTTTTGATATCTCTTAAAATCTTATCATTGTTTTTTCCACACTGCTGTCTTACACAGTCAAGGTTAATAAGGAGAGAAGATAGAAACAGTTCGATGTTAATCTCTTTTCCGAGAACCTGTTTACAACTTATAGCATCACCCATTTCTTTGGTTATGGTGTTGTTAATGTTTATTCCGATACCTATTATAACACGGTTTCCCGAATTTTCAATAAGTATGCCTGCAATTTTATGGTTTTCTACCAGGATATCATTTGGAATCTTGATTTTTGCTTTTATTCCAATGCTTTCGAGCGTGTCTACTGTTGCCTTTGCTACAAGTATAAAAAGATAATTCAGGATTATCTTTGGTACATCATTCCATACAACAGATAACCATAAACCACCCTGATTGGAAATCCATCTACTTCCCTGCCTGCCGCGGCCACACCTCTGGACATAAGAAACAATAACTGGCTCTTTAACCTTACCGCATAATTTTTTTGCGGTATTCATTGTGCTGCGAACGCTTTCAAAAAAATAGACATTTTTACCTGCAATCTTATGAATTTCCATAGACAACCATCTGTAAACCTTTTAGTCCAAGATGTTTTTCGTAGATACCTGTCTTTATATTCTCCTGCAAAAATTTTCCTCCTCCACCTGTAAAAACAACCTTAACCTTTTTGTTTTTTTTCTTTATAGCATTGATATACCCTGCAACAAGAAAACAAAGCCCATATGTAATACCAGAATTTATTGCTTCTGATGTATCTTTACCTATGATTGATTTTGTTTTTTTTGATGGTTTTATATCCTTTAGAAGCGCAAGATTTTTTAATGATTCAATAATTAATCTTTGCCCTGGAAATATTACCCCACCCTTAAAATTTCCGTATATATCAACAAGGTCAATAGTTATTGCAGAACCCGCATCAATAACCACGCAGGCAGTTTTAAACAATTTTCTTGTCCCTGCAGCATTTAACAATCTGTCTATACCTATCTTTTCCGGGTGTCTGACATCAATCTTGAAAGGAAAATCTTTCCATGTAATCTCCTTAACCTTTCCAGTATATTTTTTGACAATCCCTGTTGCTTCAGGAACCACTGATGCAATGTAAACTGTGAAATAACCATCTTTTATTTCTGGATTTTTTCTGATTGCAGTATCAATATGCTCTGTTCTGCAAAGAATAACATTTTTGATTGAATCTTTATTGATAAGTGCAATTTTCGTATTTGTATTTCCTATCAAAATAGCAATATCCATTGTATCTCCTGATTTATTCATATCCATAACATTGTAATTCACTAAGCATTCATCTGCAACAATTCGTAAAAAATGTGAGCAAGTATAAAACATGCTGCAGAAGTTGAGATACATAGTTAACGCATATGTACCCTACCTGTACAGCAGATTGACAAAAATTTTTTATATGTATATAATACTTATAAATGAATATAAATCTAAAACCGAAATATATAGAAATAGCAGAATATTTAAAGGAACTGATAAAGGAAAATAAAAATGATAGGTTGCCATCTCAAACAGAACTTTCCTATAAATTTAAAGTATCTCATATGACTATAAGAAAAGCATTTGATATTCTTGAAAGAGATGGACTTATTTTAAGAAAAAAAGGGAGAGGTACATATATAAACCGCATAGAAAAAGATAGAAATATTTTAGATGCAGGTTTTTTAATTGTATTGCCAAGAATTTCATTACAAAACGACCCATTTTTTGCAACAATTTTTAATGGAATTATAAAAGAAGCAAAAGAAAAAAATATAAAACTTTCAGTTCTTTTTTTCAATGATGATACAAATAAAATCCAGCAAGAAATAGAAACAAATAAGAGTAAAGTTATAGTATGGTTTATTCCAAGGAAAGATGACTATAAATTTTTAGAAGAATTAAGAAGTAGAGGGTTTTTTGTAATTTCAATAAATAGAAGGCCAAAAAACTCTCATATAAGTTATATAACAACAGACAATAAAGATGGGGGATACATATTGACGAAACATTTGATAGATAGCGGATGTAAAAGGATTGGTTTTGTAGGGATAAATAAAGATTTAGAATTCACGGT